>Ga0209211_10004836_pt1 | contig 20595 bp, 21 predicted proteins | sample RifGroA2_FD_183992 | JGI IMG/M metagenome (GOLD analysis project Ga0209211, IMG submission 183992) | Groundwater microbial communities from Rifle, Colorado, USA - Groundwater A2 (SPAdes) (version 2) | ecosystem: Environmental > Aquatic > Deep subsurface > Groundwater | place: Rifle, Colorado...
GAGCAGAGTCGAAGGGTTGCCCTTCCCAGATATAAGCCAATTTATCTTTGGTTGCTGTTTTTAGGTGTCGGTCCAAGGCATTGTGAACAATATTACATTGACCGCCAATAAACCAACGCGCATACGGGTATTTCCACTCCAAAACATTTTTCCAAGGTTTAAACCATGATAGTTCTTTAGCAATGTTTTCCCAAAAAGCTTCAGGGTTTTCTTTTACCTGGGAATACAGTTTTTCATAGTCTTTTATATAAAGCTGATCCAGTAACTCAGGTTTAGGGAAGATCATAAGTTTATTGTGAAGGATAATAACGAGAAAATCAAGCAGGAATTGACAGAAGGTTAAATAGTGTTATAATTGTTATCAGTATGATGACTTTATCAGTAAACAAATTTTTTTATTTTTACCTGCCAAGATGCGGGTAAAGTTTTATTGAATTAAAAACTACCCGCTGAAAAGCGGGTTTATTTTTTTATGACCAAACCTCAAATATTAAGAGATCTGATTAAGACAAATAAGTCAATTCTTATGCCGGTTGCCCATGATGGTCTAACTGCTAAAATAATTGAACAGGTAGGTTTCAAAGCATTTTCGGTAGGCGGTTTTGGTATTGCTGCTTCTACTTACGGTCTGCCTGATGTGGGAATACTCAGCCGCGAACAAATGGCCATTCAAACAAGCAATATTTTAAATGCCAGTTCTTTGCCGGCACTGGTTGATGCCGATACCGGGTACGGTGATGTAGCAAAAACTATTAGGGAGCTGGTAAAAGCAGGAGCAGCTGCCATATTTATCGAAGACCAGGTGTTTCCTAAAAGATGCGGACACACGAACGTGAAAGAAATAGTATCAAGTAATGAAATGTGCCGAAAAATAAAAAAATCAATCTGTTCAAAAAAAGATAAAGATGTTCTGATTATGGCCAGGACTGATGCCAGAAGTGCGTTGGGGTCAATTGAAGCCGCTATCAAAAGAGCAAAGCAGTATTTATCAGCCGGCGCTGAAGCCATTTTTATTGAAGCGCCCAGGTCTGCGGATGAAGTCGTAAAAATATCCCGGGAATTAAAAGGCGAGCTTCTTCTTATTAATATGATGGAGGGTGGTAAAACACCTTTGTTAACGCAAAAAGAGTTGGAAGAGCTTGGATTCAAAATGATTGCTTATCCGATCACTTCCATTTTGACGGCAGCCAAAAAAATTAAGGAATCACTGGAATACTTGAAGAACAACGGCACAACCACTGATTTTTTCCGAAACCATCTGATGGAATTCGATCAGTTTAAAAGATTGATAGGATTTGATAAATACCAATAAAATATGATAATGATACGCTTAAAAAACAATTTGTATTATTACTATTATTATCCCGCCGGCGGGCTGTATTAGCATGTTTCTTACTGAGCAACCCCGCCAAAAGCGGGGTTTTTTATTATTAATTATTTTTAATCTTATGTTTGAAGAATTTAAGGGATACTCAGACGGTCATCAATTCAGGTTGACTAACCGTTACCTCGATACTCAAAAATTATTTGAAATTCTGGGGCTTTCGGAGGAAGTAGAGAATAGAACGCCGACAGTTGGGGTTAATATTGCCCATCTAGCCAAAATGTGGTCAATCCAATCATCGAGCAGAGAAATAACCGGAAAAGATCTAAATGTAACCATTTTAGGAATTTCTTCTGCCAAAGGTCCTAAAGATTTCCAGAGATTGCTTAAAGGTTTGGGTGCAGGTAGAGTTTCTACGGTTGCTGTTGATATTAGTGACGGTATATTTGAGGAAATTAAGCAGTCGGGCTTAGATGAAATTCAATGTTTCCAGAGAGATGCCAGAGAAACAAGCATACCTGCCAACAGCCAAGATTTTGTTTTACGGGATCATATTGGCAACTGCTGTCCGCCCGCCATTGACAGGGCCATTGATGAGGAAGCTTTTAGGATTCTCAAACCTAGGGGAATTGCTATTGTTAATATCACCACAAGTGATGAAATCCAACAATCAGAAGGAAGAGTTACTATACCTTTTTCTGCCAGTTTAAGCAATTTGGGATCGGTAATGATATCGGCCTTTCAGCAGAGAATATATGATCTCGATGAGTTAAAAAGATTTATGCCAGTTGAAGAAGCAGAACAGCTCAGAGGAACAATCATCGGTATTGAGGAAAATGACAGTTTTGTTGTCTTTGGCGAAGATCAGCAAGGACACGGAGAGTGGTTTAGGACATGGCAGGATCATATTCAGACATGGCAAAGACATGGATTTCATAATGTGGAAGTCCAGTCACGTCGGGGATTGGACAGTCATGACCCGCCATTAAAATGTGTAAGACTTAACGTAGTTTTACAGAAACCTGAAGGTTCCTAAACGGTTATTAATTGAAGATAATATATGGAAAACAATAAATTTCAGCCAATTGTTTCACCAATTATTTGTTCAGCTACCTTTTCCCAGAAAACACCCGGCCAAAGTGGTTATGGCCGGGTGGATAATCCATCGCGATTACATCTGGAAAAAAAACTAGCGATTCTAGAGAAAGCCAAGTTTGCCCTGGCCTTTTCCTCAGGATCAGCAGCCATAACTGATATTTTGTGTCTTTTGCGATCCGGCGATCATGTCTTGTGCCATTGGGAAGTTTATGAAGGCACTTTAAGATTATTGCAGCAAGTGTTTATAAAATTTAATATTAGTTTTGAACTGGTTGATTTCAAGAATCTGGAGAAGTTAAAGAAAGCGACAAGAAAAGAAACCAAAATGTTGTGGTTTGAAAACATGACCAATCCAACGTTGCAACTAATTGATACAAAGAAAATTAACACGGTGGTAAAAAATAAAAATATTATCGTGGTGGTTGACAACACTTTTTGTACGCCTGTTTTTGCCAATCCGCTTGAATCAGGCGCAACCATAGTTGCTCATAGCTTGACTAAGTTTATTAACGGTCATCACGATGTTTTGGCAGGTGCCATCATGCTGAATAACAAGCAATTATTCAAAAAATTGAATTTTCTGCAGCATACTATTGGTGCAGTACCATCGGCATTTGATTGTTTTCTAGTTGAAAGAGGAATAGAAACTTTGGAAATCCGGATGGAAAAGATAACTGCTAGTAGTAAGTTAATTGCTGAATTTTTAAGTAAGCACCCAAAAATAGATAAAGTGAGTTTCCCAGGTTTTTCCGGTTTGATTTCCTTCTGGATAAAAGGGACAAAGAATACATTAAAGGTAATAAATAATTTTAAGAAGATAAAAATTGCCCACAGTTTAGGCGGAACAGTAACGACCGTGATGCATCCTCAATCAATGATGTCTTTCTCTTTAGCAAAAGAGGTATTAGCACATATGGGAATTAACGGAAATTTAATTAGAATGTCAGTCGGATTGGAAAGTGTTGAAGAAATAGTTAAAGATATAAAGCAAGCATTAATTTGATTAGAACACTTGACATGATAATTATTTTCTACTATTATAGAAAATAACCATAATTATATTTTATATAAATAGAAAATTATGTTAAAAATCGAATATATTTGGCGAGAATTACTTTATAGATCCATAGAAAGAAGACATACTTTATTTAATATAAACGAATTGGGAAAAATGTTTTCTATGTCAACAAGTTTGGTTAACCATGCAATTATTCCTTTGAAGGAACTGGGGATAGTAAAAATCGCCAAAAAAAATTCGCAGGTGGTTGATATTGAACGTCTGCTATATTTCTGGGCAACAAGAAGGAACTTGAAAAAAGATATTATATATTCCGCTAATTCTTCGGAATCGGTTTTTGAAAGAGAAGCGCTTATGCCTCCGCTGGTTACTCCGACCGCTTATTCGGCCGTGCATCTTAATTTAAACCAAATCCCTAGTGATTACGATCTTCTATACTATTATGCCGATGATATTTCGTTGATCCGAAAGCGTTTTCCGGAAAACGACAATAAAAGACGGAATATTATCATCTTAAAACAAGATCCGTTTCTGGGAAAATATAAAAGAATTCCCCTTGCCCAAATTTTCGCCGATCTTTGGAATCTGCCCGAATGGTATGCTAAGGACTTTTCCAATATCGTATTATCGATTATTAAAAAAAAGATAGGCTTATGAACGCTTATTATCAAGATGTCATAACTGAAAAAAGTTGGAAGATATTAAAGCTGGTAAAAACAAAAATTAATTTTGTCCTGATCGGAGGATGGGCTGTTTATCTTTATACTCAAGCGCTTAAATCAAAAGATATCGATATTATCGTTGATTATTCGGATTTGGGAACACTAAAGGAAGATTTTAATATTACTAAAAACGAACGTCTGAGCAAATATGAAATAAAGGCGGAAGGGATTGATATAGATATTTACCTGCCTCATTATTCCGACCTAGGAATTCCGGTAGAAGAGATAGTTAAATATACCGACAAGATTGAAGGGTATGCCATTCCTCAAAAAGAAATGCTTATTCTTACCAAACTGAAAGCATACCGCAGCAGACAGGGGAGTATAAAAGGCGAAAAAGATAAGATCGATATCATATCGCTTTTATTGTTGCCTGATTTTGATTATGAACGTTATTGCAAATTCATTAAACAATACGATTTTACCCATTTTAACAATCTATTGAAAAAACTACTGGAAAATACTTATGAAATTCCTGAAATAGGGTTAAACAGACATATGTTTTCGAAAATGAAAAAAAATATTATGTATAATATAAATTAATTTTGAAAAAATATTATGAATAATCTGACGATAGATGACAGGTTGGATCTAATCAAACAGGTTGGTGAAGAAATTATTGAAGAAGCTGAATTAAGAAAACTTCTGGAAAGCAATGAGCCGCTTATTGCCTACGACGGATTCGAGCCTTCCGGACAAATCCATATTGCCCAGGGACTTCTTCGGGCAATCAATATCAACAAAATGATCAAAGCCGGATTCAAATTCAAGATGTGGATCGCCGATTGGCATGCGGTGACCAATAATAAAATGGGAGGAGATTTGAAGAAACTGCATACAGTGGCCGAATATTTCATCGAAGTATGGAAAGCCAGCGGTATGGATTTGAACAATGTTGAATTTTTATGGGCATCGGATATGGTCAAAAAACCGGAATATTGGAGCTTAGTCATTAATGTCGGCCGGACCAATAAACTGGCCCGGTTCGTGAGAACGGCCGAATTCATGGGACGGGAAGATTCCGCAGAAAAATTAACGGCTGCGCAAATTATATATCCCTGTATGCAAATTGCCGATATTTTTATGTTGGGTGCAAGAGTGACCCAATTGGGTATGGATCAAAGAAAAGTCAATATGTTGGCTAGGGAAATCGGACCGCAATTAGGTTTTTGGAAACCAGTGGTCGTGAGTCATCATATGTTAATGGGATTGAGCGCTCCACAAAAATCATCCGATATTAAAGATAATGCGGAGGAAGCAAAAAAATCTCGGACAATCGCTATAAAAATGTCAAAATCCAATCCCGACAACGCTATTTTTATGACGGATTCGACAGAGGATGTTAAACGTAAAATAAATAAAGCTTTTTGTCCGGAAGGACAAGTTGAGAATAATCCAATTTTAGAATATTGCAAATACATACTTTTTGAGAGATTCGAAAATATGGTTGTTGAAAGACCCCAAAAATTCGGCGGACCAGTTATTTTAAATTCCTATGCTAATTTGGAAAAACTGTTTGCCAATAAAGAAATTCATCCAATGGATATAAAACAAGCAGTTATTAAATATCTAAATGAGATTTTGGAACCTGTCAGGCAACATTTCCGGGACAATCTTTTTGCCAAGAGTTTGCTTGAAAAAGTCAAGTCTTTCCAGGTAACAAGATAAAAAGCTTATTTGCTTTTATTTTTTTTCTTGCTATACTAACATTGTTAGTCAGTTTATGTCTTGTAGGGGTTCGGTTTCGGATCCTGTAGGCAACGTATTATATAACGAGTGAGTCATTTCCAGTATTCCGGTACAGCTTCTTTAATCGCAGTTATCAAACTACACCATTCTTCCTGGACAAAAAAATTTAACACGAAACATGTAACTTGTAACATTTAGAAATAGTCAAATTTTCTTGTGTTACATGTTATATGTTATATGTTTGATGAGGGGGGGTGATATAAATGAATAAAAAACTTTATGTAGGTAATTTGGTATACGAAGCCAGTGATGATGAATTAAAGGATCTGTTTTCACAAGCAGGAAATGTAACATCATCATCAGTTATCCGCTTCAGAGATACAGGCAGATCAAAAGGATTTGCTTTTATCGAAATGGAAGACGAGACCGGAGCCCAAAAAGCCATTGATATGTTTAACGGCCAGGATTATAAAGGCAGGAAAATGGTAGTTTCTGAAGCTCGACCTCCCAGACCAAGACAGGAATTCGGCGGTAGAGATGGCGGCGGAAGAGGTAGTTATCAACCTCGATCACAGGAACCTCAATCCTTCGACTCCGCTCAGGATAAACCAGAAGTACAAGCAGAAGCGCCAGTAGAAGAACCACAGGCATAACAGAAAAAAAGTAGATGTGCTAGTCCCGATATCATTCCGTTTATCGGGACACTATTCGGGACTAGAGATCTGCTTTTCTAAATATAATATTAAAAGTATGCAGAATAATTTTTTTTTATTTTCTCCAAATTTCCGGAATTTATTCCTTGCCTGATATTTTCCATTAGATCGCTATAGAATTGGATATTGTGGACGGTTGAGTAAAAAAAGGCCTTTGGATCTTTGACAGAAAAGAAATGGTTCAATTGTTCTATTGTTACATTGTTGGAGCACATTTGACATGGACAGTTTTTATCAGCTACTTCATTGACAGTTTTCATTTTACGGACGTTGATTTTGCCTTTTGTGGTGTATAAGACCTTATGTCTTGCTTCGCGCGTCGGAATGACGCAATCAAACAAATCCACCCCTCTTTCAACCGATTCGAAAATATCCCTGACCTGTCCTATTCCCAGCAAGTGGCGCGGTTTTTCATCAGGTAAAAGGGGTATTGTCCATTCCAGTATTTGCCGCATATCCTCTTTGCTTCGTCCGAGACTGCCGCCAATACCGTATCCGGGCACACTCTGTTTGGCCATAAATTTAGTTGACTCTTTGCGTAAATCGGCAAAGGCGCCACCCTGGATTACTGCAAACAATGCCTGGTCCGGTCGGGTTTTCGCCTGTATTCCCCGCAAAAGCCATTCATGAGTTTGCTGCATAGCTTTTTTAGTGTATTCATGGCTGTTTAGAGGTGACGTGCATTCATCAAAAGCAAAAATGATATCGGCGCCAAGTCGTTCCTGGATAGCAATCGACATCTCAGGAGTAAAGAGCAGCAACTTTTTATCGTAATTAAACATCACACCTGTGTCAGTTATATGGATTAGGTTATCATGATCGCGGACAACCAGCAGGCCTTTTTCCTTTGTATTTTCACCGGGAAAAATTGATGCAATTTTACCGATACCGTGGGCTTTTCCGAATCCCAGGGAAAAAACCTGGAATCCGCCACTGTCAGACATGACAGTTTGATGGAAACCGGAATAATCATGAATGTCACCTTCTTCTTCAATTTTTTGAAGTATATTTTTTGTATAAGTATGAAAGGTATTGACGATAATAAGCTTGACAGGAAGCATTTTCAGCGCTTCTTTTGGGATGCGTTTTATTTCACCTTCGGTAGCTACAAATGCTATTTCAGGAGTATAAAGCATTCCATGAGGGGTCTGATATTTGCCGGTTCTGGCTTTTAGCGATTTATTTATTATCCTAAATTCGAACATAACTTATTAACTTCACTCTCTTTCTAACGTAGATAATAAACCTTCCGCATTTGAAATATCTCGAGGTTCATTGATACTGACAAAATTTAACCCGTATTGATTAAGCAATCCTTTATAGTAATTCATATAATCAGATAAAGATGATAGTGTTGTAAATAGATAAACAAAACCTTAATCAGGGCCGATAGCCACAGGATTTTTAAAAGATTCCTGCTGAGCATGTATTTTTACATCCCTTTTGATTAATCCGTTATCGTTTCTAACTAGGAATGTATCTCCAGGTGCTACGATTAGATTCGAATCCGAATCAAAAGTCACTTTTTTACCATTTAACATAACAGCTCCTTTTTCCAAATCATTTCTTGTGATAATGGAATTCCGTCAGATTCTACAGGAGAGGATACTAGGTAGCTGAATTTGACACGATTATAATAAGCAGCAATTCTATTAATTTCTGCCAGATACTCATCTTGCATTTGGTTGTTGAGCGTAATGGTGATTTCTGTAATTCCCGTATATTTAACCATGCTGTTGACAGCTCTTTCCAACAACGTCCATCCGGCAATATTCTCCAGGTGTTTTGGGTATGGCGGTGAAACTCTTTTGGTTGCCGCAAAGCGCGTAGCATTACCTCCGCAAACAAGAACTCCATGTATTGGTGGTTTTGAAAAAGGCAAACGAATCATAGTAAATTATACAATTGATAGGGAGTATTATGTTTGTATTTGTTCTTATTTACGAAATCTATAATTTTTACAGCGTTAGCATAGCCCATTTTTGTTATCTGATGTGTTGAAATTTTTTTATCGAAATAATAGTAAAGGACTTGATCTGCTTCTTTATAAGTAAAACCAAATTCTCCTTCATCGGTTTGTTTTTCCCAAAGTCCGGCTGTTGGAGGTTGGTTAATAACCTCTTTCGGGGCTCCCAGATATTGCGCCAATTGAAAAATTTGTGTTTTAAAAAGATGCCGTAGAGGTTCGAAATCTGAAGCGTTATCACCAAAACGGGTAAAATAACCCAAATAATGTTCTGATTTGTTTTCCGTTCCGCAAACCAAGGCATGGTGTTTTTTAGCCTGGTCAAAAAGTACTATCATACGGACACGAGCCATGATATTGCCTTTACGAATATTTTCGTCACTTGATACCGAATTTGCTCCGCTCCGGTGGGCGTGCTCCCCCTTAATTTCGCTCGGGGTCCGCCCCTCCCAAGTCGCTCGCAAATTGGTATCTGCGCTTGTTTTAAAATTTATTAATTCATTTAATTTATCGAAAGCTTTTTTTATTGGAATTAAATAATAATTTGATTCAGGTATATTGGTTGTCTTAACAATCTCGTCAATCATTTTTGTTGAACGTGAAAAATATGGCATGTGATAAACAAAAATGTTTTTTGCATCAAGCATTTGAGTGAGAAGTAACAAGCTTGTGGTAGAATCAATACCGCCGGATAAACCAATAACTGCCTTATTAATATTTTGTTTTTTAAACACTTGCTTTAAAAATGAAGTTATACGTTGGACTTCTTGTTTTGCATTAATCTTTAAGTTCATAATATTGAGGATATTATATACCGATCGTAGCTCAATATGCAAAAATAAATGAGCAAATGGAGCGTACGAACGGTTATGCCGATAGCTATGCAATTGCGTATCGGTATAGACTATTTACTATCATAATAGTAAAATTCTATCATCAATGAAAGAAAAACATTATAAAAAAGGTTTGTTGGTAGGTCGTTTCCAGCCTGTCCATAAAGGGCACAGATGGCTGATTCTTCATGCATTATCTAAAGTTGATATGTTGATCATTGGTATAGGCAGCGCTAATTTATGCGATGAAGCCAACCCGTTTACTTACCAAGAAAGGAGCAAAATGATACAGGAAATGATTTGTCATGAGAAACTAAAGGGAAAAATACTATCAACCTTGCCTTTAAATGATTATTTTGATGATGAGCTTTGGTTTGATAACGCGATACAAGAGATAAAAAAATCAGGTAATGACAATGTTGATGTTATTATAGGCAATAATGAATGGGTCAACGGCATTTTTGAAAAAAGAGGTTATGAAATAATGAGGGTTGGTTATTATAAACGTTATATTTTTGAAGGTGAAAAAATCCGTAAGCTGATGAGAGAAAACAATGAATGGAAAAATAGAGTGCCTTCATACATTACTCCCTTGATAGAAGCATTTAATGATAAAAAATTGCCTTTTAAGTTCATATATGGCGCTCTTGGGGGTACATTTGACCATTTTCATATCGGACACGAAAAACTTCTGGATACTGCTTTTGATAATTGCAAGTTTGTTTCCGTGGGAATTACCAAAAACGAGTTGTCCGGCAGCAAATTATTATCCATTAGTATCGAGGATTATAAAGCCAGAAAAGAATCGGTAAATAATTACCTGGACAAAAAAGGCTATGCAGACAGAGCCAGAATATTTCCGTTAAGCGATATGTATGGCACAACCAAGTCCGACGGCACTCTTGAGGCGATTGTAGTCAGTAAAGAGACATATGATAACGCGCTAAAAATTAATTCTTTCAGAAAAAAAAATAATTTACCGCAATTATCAATAATAATCATCCCTTACGTATTGTCTGATGATAAAAAAATAATGACTTCTGAGAGAATAAGGAAGGGAGTGGTAGACAGAAGAGGAACAAGCTACTCGATATTCGATAGTGGATATCCGGAAAAAAAACAATTATACCTGCCGGAATATTTAAGAAAAGAATTAAGAAAACCGCTGGGAGAAGTTGTCTATGGGCACGAACGTGAATTGATTGAAACTGCCAATAAGATTGTCAAATCAATTAATCTTGCAGTGACACCTATGGTTGTTGCAGTGGGCGATGTGGTTGTTCAATCTTTACTGGATGTTGGTTTTGATCCGGATGTTAAAATCATAGATTATAAGACCAGAAGACAGAATATCAGAGGATTTCATAATATGGGTAAAGGGCATATTTTTGATAATCCCGCCGGAACGATAAATATCAGCACTGCCCTGGTGATTCGTAAAAAAATATATAGTTCTTTGTTAAAAAAGGAACGTCAGTGGATAATAGTGGATGGGGAGGAAGATTTGCTGACTTTGCCGGCCATAATATTTGCTCCACTGAATTCAGTGGTTTTATACGGCCAGATAGATATAGGCGCGATTAAAGTTTTGGTAACCGAAGAAAAAAAGCAATCGGTTAACCAACTTCTAAAAAAATTTATAATATGATTTTAAAAACTGACTTTATCTATTCGTTGGTTGATCTGAAAAAATATCTCAGTTCTAAGAAATGGGATATATCTAAATCCGAATTACTGAGAGAGAAAGAAAATAATTTCGGATTTAGTTTGATAATCCCAAAATATTATGCGGATTTGATTAATTGGTATGACAAGAACGATCCTTTAGCTAAAATGGTATTGATTTCGAAATTGGAAAATAACAATAAATCAGAAGAATTAGTTGATCCTATCGGTGATAAAAAATACTCGGTTGTTCCGGGTGTAATTCACCGCTATAAAGACCGCTGCCTTTTGATGTTGACTAATACTTGTTTTGTGCACTGCCGTTTTTGTTTCCGCCGTAACATATTACATGAAAATAAAGCGGACGTTAAAAAATCACTTAATTATATTTCTGAGCATAAAGAAATTCGTGAAGTAATATTTTCCGGTGGTGACGCTTTTATATTGACTGATTATTCTTTAGAAAAAACAATTTCAGAATTAAAAAAAATTCCGCATGTTAAAATTCTCCGTTTCCATACACGTACACCAGTAGTATATCCTAAAAGGGTAAATCAAAAGCTGGTTAATATACTGACAAAATATTCACCGGCCATTGTGGTTGTCCATATAAACCATGCCAGAGAAATTAGCGAGGGTTTTAAGCGAGCGATAAATCTGATGAAAAAAGCCGGCATAATGCTTTTGAGCCAGTCAGTGCTCTTAAAAGGAGTAAATGATAATGCTAAAACCCTGAAAGAATTATTTTATAAATTAGTTGAAACCGGAGTAAAACCATATTATTTGCATCATCCGGATTTGGTAAAAGGCACAGGTCATTTTTATCTGACTTTGGAAAAAGGCAAAACAATAATCAATCAATTAAAATCAAGCATATCAGGAGTCTGTATTCCGGATTATGTAATTGAATTAACTAAAGCACAAAAAAAAGCTTCCGTACTTTCTATTGACTTGTAATTATTTGAGTTGAGAGGCTATATATAGCATGGGTATGACTACACCACTTGCTAAAGCCGTAACGATTCTTGTTTTCCAAGGTGATTCAAAAGGAAAAACTACTCGAGGGATTAAAAGCAGAGCTCCATCAATGGTTTTTACCGAACCGACTAAAATATTCTTAACAGCATCAAAAGTATAAGCTACATTGCTAATCCTATCATCATATTCTCCGTCTTTAATAGGTGTTCTGACTATTTTACTGCTAAGCCAACCTAAATATAAAGTTTCGCAGCCAATAAAGAAAGGATCAATAACTTTTGAAATATAACTCTTTGGAGGATTAAATTTATGCTGATTTAAGTCTCGAGTTACGCTAAACCAGTCATGCATTAAGCTGGATTTTGTTTCTTCACTCATTAATATGAATTATATCATTTTGGGGCTTGTATTGTCATATAAATAACATTTTTTAATTCAATTTTATTAATCTTGTTAAGTATGCCTAGTCACTGTATAATTTCTTACATGTTAAATAAGTATTTACCGGCTAAGTTTGAAGATAAATGGATTCAAGAATGGGATGAAAAGAAAATATTCCAGGCAGTATCGCCAAAAAACAAGCAAGAAAAACAGTATGTTTTAGCAATGTTTCCTTATCCTTCAGGAGCCGGTTTACATGTTGGACACGTCCGTAATTATACCGGAACCGATGTGTTAGCCCGTTATTTCAGGATGAACGGAAAAGCAGTCTTACACCCGATGGGTTTTGACGCTTTTGGATTACCTGCGGAAAACGCCGCTATTAAAGCCAAAAAAAATCCCATGGATATGGTACCGGAACATATAGATACCTTCCGCAGACAGATGAAGATGTTGGGGTTTTCGTATGATTGGGATAGGGAATTAGCCACGACAGAACCTTCTTATTACAAGTGGACGCAATGGCTGTTTATACAGTTTTATAAAATGGGGCTTTTGTACAAAAAAAATGCACCGATAAACTTTTGTCCGTCATGCAAAACCGGATTGGCAGAAGAGGAAGTGTTACCAAACGGTACACACGAAAGATGCGGAAATAAAATAGAAAAAAAGGATTTACCTCAATGGTTATTTAAAATAACCTCATACGCCGACAGGCTATTAGAAGATTTGGAAGGTTTGGATTGGCCCAAAGGAATACTTGAAATGCAGAAAAACTGGATTGGACGAAGTGAAGGAATAGATTTCAAACATAAAGTAAAAGATATGGATATTGAGTTTGAAGTTTTTGATTCTGTTCCGCAAACTTTTATGGCTCAGACTTATGTTGTTATTGCGCCAGAACATCTCTTGGTGGAGAAATTGGTTAAGGGGACGGAATACGAAAAGCCGGTAATGGCATTTGTTGAAAAAATAAAACGCAAGAAGTTGGATAAGAATTTTGATATCGAAAAAGAAAAAGAAGGAATCTTTACCGGCCGATATTCGGAAAATTATATGGGTACTGGCAGGGATCTGCCAATTTGGGTAGCGAGTTTTGTCCTCGTTGATTACGGGACCGGTATTGTGGGCAGCAGTGCGCATGACGTACGTGATTTTGAGTTTGCTAAAAAATATGATTTGCCTTTACATCCTGTTATGTTCCCGTCAGATCCTGTTGTTGCGGAAAAAGTTAAAAATCTGGAATATTGTTATCATCATGCCCCCGAAGGAATATTGAAAGAACCTACGGAATTTACCGGTAGACGATGGGATGAAGTCCGTCAATCAATTATTGACTATATTGAAAAGAAAGGTTTTGGTCGAAAGGTCGTCAACTATCATCTGCGTGACTGGATTTTTTCCAGGCAAAGATATTGGGGTGAACCGATTCCGATGATTTTCTGTCCAAAATGTGCAGAAAATCAAGTTCAAAATTCAAAGTTCAAAATTCAAAATGACAATTTAAAATTACAAAATAATAACAATGAAACAATGAAACAATCAAACAATGATGCCCTTGGTTGGTTGCCTGTTCCAGATTCCGAACTACCCTTGAAGCTACCTTATATCAAAAGTTATGAACCGACGGAAACCGGCGAGTCGCCGTTAAGCCAGATGTCCGAATGGGTCAATACCAAATGTCCGGTATGCGGCGGTCCGGCCAAACGGGAAACCGATACCATGCCTAATTGGGCTGGTTCATGTTGGTATTTCATTGCTTTTTCCTTTTGGAATCAAGAAAAAGCAAATTCCAAATTACCAATCACAAAAAACAAACAAATCTCAAATCACAAGTCTCAAAATACAAACAGTTTGGAAATTAAAAAAATGGATATTGGAAATTGTTTGGATACTTGGGATTTGGAATTTGGAACATTGATAAAAAACTGGCTTCCGGCTGATTGGTATATTGGTGGCGCAGAGCATGCGGTTTTGCATTTATTGTATTCCAGGTTCTGGGTTAAGGCTTTGTATGACCTGAAACTATTGGATTTTAAAGAGCCATTCCTGCGTTTGAGAAACCAGGGTATGATTCTGGCCGAAGACCATAGGAAAATGAGTAAGTCGTTAGGTAATGTGATTAATCCGGATGATGTTGTTGCCGAATACGGTGCAGATACATTGCGTGTATATGAAATGTTTATGGCGCCTTTTAACCAGGAAATATCCTGGTCGACGGATGCTTTGCAGGGCGCTTACCGTTTTATGTACAGGATATGGAAACTATTCCATGAAGAAAATAAAATAGGAAAAGACAGTAACCAGGAAATAATTTCAAAATTGCAGGAAACAATATTGAAGGTGAGCGAAGATATTCCGGACGTTAAATTCAATACAGCTATTGCCAGCATGATGGAATTTTTAAATGAATGGGAAAAACAGGGGAACAGCTTATCCAAGGAAAACGCCAAAAAATTCATACAAATACTGGCTCCTTTCGCACCTTTCACTACAGAGGAGTTGTGGAATAATGTACTGGGCGAGTCAACATCGGTTCATATTTCAGCGTGGCCATCTGTGGATAAGGAAAAAATAGTCAAAACAATTATCAATATTCCGGTGCAGGTGAATGGAAAAGTAAGAACAGTATTAAGTATTAAGTATCAAGAAGTAAGTATTAAGGAAGAAATAATTGAAACAGCTTTGAAAGATGAAAAAGTAAAAAAATATATTGAAGGAAAAAAATATAAGGCAATTTACGTAGAAGGAAAAATATTAAATTTGGTTATCCAGTCCTAAAGACTTTTATTGTTTTTGAACAGTCTATTTCTGCTATATTATTCCTGATTAATTATGTATATATGAGTGTTCCAGAGCAGCTTGGATTTTGTTTATGATGTTTTTGAACCATTCTAGCGGCATCAAACATTTGCAGAGCTTTGTTATAAGCTGCTTGTTGTGCAGAAGCTAAAAAATTTCTACTATCTTGATGAAGGGGTAATCCGCTGGCTCTTATATAAGGTATTCTTGCTTGATGTGTTGCTGTTTTTGTCATTTCAAAACCACAGAAAGTGCTGCAGGTGGCAGTAACAGTAGCTGCCACGGTTTCTTCAACGTGATATATTTCTGGTTCTGTTTCTGTTTCAATCATGCTATATTATATAATATATACATGTTTGATTATCCTGACAGACAAAAATATTTTGAAGCCATCAGCAAGCAACTTGAGCCAAATATTGTCAAACATTCTTTGGCGCTTGAAGCTTGTATGGGAGGGCTTTATGATTATTTTCACCCAGAGGGTGATCGACCTTTGGTTGATGCTATTAACGATCCGCCAAAAAATGATTGGCTTTTGGCCGGCTTGATCCATGATATTGATTTTGGCGGAGAATTTAAACCTACTCACCCTTTAAAAACAAAAGAAGCATTGGCTTTGTATAATCTGGATATATCCGAATCAGTTCATAATATTATCAAAGCTCATGCGCCTTCTTTGACCGGAAAGAACCCAACAAACAAAGCAGACTGGTCTATTTTTTGTGCCGATAGTTTAACAGGTCTCATTATAGCCACAACTTTAGTATATCCATCAAAAAAAATGTCGGACGTAAAATTATCTTCAATATTAAAACGTTTCCGCAAAGAACCAAAGTTCGCAGCCGGAACCAGAAGAGATGAAGTAATTCAATGCGAAAAACCTGAAGGCTTAAACCTTTCCTTAGATAAATTTACCGAAATCTGTTTTAATTCCATGAAAGTTATTGCAACAGAAATAGGATTATAAGTATTGATTTATTGCTTCTGGGCAAGATGATCCAGTATATCGGTGAAAGTAACTAAACCTTGCGATTGGTTTTTTCCATTGACTACGACAGCTGCCCGAACATTATCTCTTCTCATTTTTATCAGTAGTTTGTCAACTTTTTCTTCTTCATTGACATAAAGTAATTTTTTCATCATCGGTAGGTTGTGTAATTCAATTTTTTCGTCGAATTGTTGGGATAATCTGAGTACATCAGTGATATGGAAAAACCCTATGATGTTGTTGTTTGAGCCTAGATAAACCGGATATCTGTTATATAGGAGTTTTGATTTGATGATTTTTTGTTTTACTTCATCAATCGGTTTTTTACCGTCGAATGATACGATATCGTTCTTAGGGACCATGATGTGTTTTACCAAAATCCTCTTTAGTTTGAAAACATTGTTTGCCAGTTCCATTTCCGTTTCCGAAATAATTCCTTTTTTATTGCTGTAATTGATAATCATTTTTATTTCGTCTTCAGAATAAGGCCGGTCATAAGTGTCTTTTAAACCAATTAATCTCAGGATTAATTTTGTTGTTTTTGTTACTATCCAGATGAGCGGGTTAAAAATCGCCACAAATGCATATAAAGGCGGAATAATAAATAAACTGTATTTTTCAGGCTTTTGCAAAGCAGCTGTTTTTGGCGCCAGTTCCCCAAAAACCAGCTGCAGATAGATAGCTATGGAAAAAGCTAAAAACAAGCTGACTATGGGAATGTTTATTATGGAAAAAAAACCACTATTTATTGAAGTGAAAAATTTTGATAGTATTCTTTCGAATACAGGCTGGACGCTTGCCCCCAAAGCTAAACTGGCCAGGGTAACTCCGACTTGTGATGCGGAGAGGAAAACAGGCAGGTTGCCGATTGCTTGCTTGACCAACAGCGCTCTTTTGTCTCCTTGTCTAATAAATTCCTCCAACTTGGTTCTTCTTACCGATATCAATACAATCTCACAAATTACGAAATATGCATTGAGCAGAATAAAAAAAAGCACAATAAAAAGATCCAGATACATTTCCATTCTCTTATTTTTATCAAAAAGAAAATAATATGCAGTAAAGAATTAATATGAATTTTAAAAGAAGAATGCAAGAAAATATAAATTTTTTATCAAATTTAAGATGTATTGAGAGGATATGGTAGATGTTGATTGAATGACAAATATTAAGTATATTTATTGTCAGCATGTCAGAGCTGACAAAAACAGAACAAACCATATCCCAAACTTCCTTATTAAAAGAGCGGGAACCCTTAAGGGGAAAGGTATTAAGCACGCATTTTATTTCCCGAGGCACTGACGGTGTATCACTGCAAATGCAGGAAATAAATACTTATTTGAAAAGTAACGGTTGGGATGTTTTCGAATGCAGCTCTGATTGTCCCGAAGATGGGAATGGGTTGCGTATCCCTATGATGAACCATTGCTTGGATGAGGTGGTACAGCTGAAAAAACAAATTTTTACACCGGACATAGCAGACCCGTCAAAGGTTAATGGACTGATGGATTTATTGGAAAAACAATCAAGAATTGTCCAAGATGAAGTGGAGAAATATATTGACCGGGAAGGAATACGCATTGTTCACATAAGGAATGTATTTTCTCTTCCGGAGAATTTAGCTGCTACATTGGCTTTTTACAGGATAGCAGAAAAAAGACCAGATTTAATATTCGTTTCCCAGTCGCATGATTTGGCAAAAGAACCGATACGGGCACATAAATACGAAACGCCCTACCCGGAGTTCCAACGACTTTTGGATAAGATAATTAATCCGGTATTGCCCAATATAAAAAATGTTGTTATTCATTCGCAGGGAGGAAAATTTTTTGAAGGTAATGATTGTTCGATTATTCCTGATGCTTTTGACTTCAGCATGGAAAGGGCAAGACCAAATAATAAAAACGGTTTTAGAAAGGAAATGGGGATAGGTGAAAACGATTTAATTGTCGGTGTTATGACGAGGATTGTTGAAAGAAAAGGCATAGAATTCGCCATCCAATACGTTAAAAAACTGCAGGAGCAGAGACATAATCTGGCATCAATTGGGCACGGAATAGGTTTAAAAGAAAGAAAATTTGACGAGAATAGTAGAATAATTCTTGCGTTGGTACAAAAAGAGGATCTGCCGCAAAATATGGATTACTACAAGAAATTATTGGAATTCGCAAAACAGCAAGGGGTTGATCTTAGGTATTTTGGCCACCACGTAGTGGCAGATTCAAGGTATCGAGGAGAATCCGATAAATATCCTTTTTATAGTACTTATGGATCTATGGATATTATTTGTTATCCGCCGTATTGGGAAGGCTTTGGAAATCAGTTGCTGGAGGCTGTTTGGGCAGGATATGTGCCGGTTTTATTCGAATATCCGGTTTTCAAGTCGGACATAGCTAAAAATATTAGGAATTTTATATCATTGGGAGATAGTTATGAAGATCAACCTTCCGGATTAAAAGCTATTCCATGGCCAAATGCAGATACAGCTGCCAATAAAACCATTCAAATGTTTAGGTCTCCCGAAATAGCAAGATTATGGGCTGCTCAGAATCTATCAAATGCTCGATCTCACTATGATATAAACGTTGTAGGGAAACAATATTTAGGGCTTTTTAGCGGATTGTTGGAAAAAGCTTCAGTAAAAGTTGATAGTCTATAATCTAACGCAATCTGACACGTTGCATATTGGTAGCTTTTGATTGTAATTTAGCAATATTTTGTTATAATTATCACGTTACAAATGTAACATATAAAAATGGCAGAGCAGAGCTATATTTCAGTCAGCGAATATGCAAAAAAGCACAAGATTTCCAGGATGCAGGTAATCCGTTTGATCCAGTCAGGAAAAATTATGGCCCAAAGAGTGGGGAACAACTGGATGATTGAAACTAAAGATGAATATGCGAATCAGATTGGCCTGGAAAAAACATCATCTTTACAGAAATGGAATAAAATAATAAATGCCACATTGCATAAAAAATTAAATATCGAGGATAGCAAAGACAGGGAAATAATATACTCCAGAATGCATTCTTTAGGTTTACCGCATGAGAGATGTATTGCTTTTCCGGTGGGCAAATTTCCTTCAAAACTGGAATTGGAAATCGCAGTAGGCAGGCTCGGTTATCCGTATTGGATTAGCGCTGTTCCCGATCCTTCGCTTTCATATCTCAACCGCCAGACGAAATTAAGGATATATGATCTAAATACCGGTTGGGAGTTTATAAATAAATTACCTGGTAGGACCAAATACAAATTAATAATTTCGCAATATGCCGATGTACCTGATTTCAAAGGTACGGCACTGATATCCGCCAATGGTCGGGGAATAGCGGAGTTTATAACAGGCGACAGACATTATGTCATGACAAGAGGGTTTACAATTACCGATCCGATGATATTTGATCAGAACAAAGTAATCCATTTTTCAAACACCGTTCCGATACAAAAACAAAAAGCACTTTATAAACTGGTAAGGGGTGTTTTTGGTCATTTGGAATTCCAGTATGGCAAAATAGACGGACGTAGGAAATTAACTTTTTTTGATTATAATGATGAAAAAGCATATATTGAAATTAATCATATTTGGGAGGATCTGGTGGATTATTTCACTCAAAAAAGAAGAAGATTAAAAAAAGTTCTTTATGGTTATCCTGCCAGTCCTGGAAAAGCTGAAGGCAGATGTATTGTTGTGCATCATGAAACTTACGGAATGTTCGAAAAAGTTAAAAAAGGCGATATTTTGATTTCCGATGCAACAACTCCGGAAATGACGCCTATCATGAAAAAGGTGGCGGCTATTGTGACTGATCTTGGTGGGGTAACCAGCCATGCGGCGATAGTTTGCAGAGAACTGAGAATACCGGCCATAGTAGGTGTGGGGAATGCTACAGAAACGCTGCGGACGGGTGATTTCGTAAAAGTGAATGCCGATAAAGGGGAAATTGAGATTATAAAATAATAACAGGCTAAAGTTGAAAAAAATATATTATTTAGTATAATAAATATCATGAATATTCTAGGTTTAGAAATGAAAACTAACAAAACAGTCGAAAATATTATAAAAGTAGGAGGAATAACTTTAGGTATTTATGGAATTTCTCAGCTCCTCTTTGCTAATATTTATTCTGATAGAGCAATTGACAGGGCGAGATCACCTGCAGAAAAAAATGCTATGCAATATCATAATGCAACCCATGATACCGAAAAAACAGGCAGAAAGGCAATTAAAGAATCACGGGATAGTAATTTAAAACGTGTTTTAGCCGAAGGTTTGAGAGCTGATGTAATGGAATTAGAGAGACAACATAGTGTAGGTTTAGAACAACTAACAGAAGAGGCTTCTGCCAGGGGTTTTAGCAAAGAACCTTACCAAAAAAATTAATCCGCTATTTCGTTCCAGAACCAACCCCGATCTA
>Ga0209211_10004837_pt1 | contig 20594 bp, 22 predicted proteins | sample RifGroA2_FD_183992 | JGI IMG/M metagenome (GOLD analysis project Ga0209211, IMG submission 183992) | Groundwater microbial communities from Rifle, Colorado, USA - Groundwater A2 (SPAdes) (version 2) | ecosystem: Environmental > Aquatic > Deep subsurface > Groundwater | place: Rifle, Colorado...
ACGACCTCGACCTTCCGCTCGGCAAAGTAAAGCTCTCATACGACCGCGGAAGCGGCGGGCACAAGGGACTGGAGTCGGTGATGCGGGCGCTCAAGACCAAAAAATTCACGCGCGTACGCGTCGGCGTCTCGCCGTCGACCGCAAGCGGTATATTACGCAAACCGGAAGGGGATAAAATCATCCTCAATTTCATTCTCACCAAATTCCGCGCGCACGAGCTGGAAGAATTGAAACAAATTTTCAAACGCACCTCCCACGCGCTCGAAGTTATCGTCACGGAAGGCCGCGAGCAGGCGATGAACCAATTCAATTCCGGACAATAACAAGCCTTTCTTCGCTCCCCAAGTGCGATTTGCATACTGGGATTTGGTTGCTAAAGTTGGACGTAGAAACCTATTTATGAGAAAGGCTAACGAATATTCGCTATGAGCGAGCAATCATCAAGTGAGTTCTCGGGGCGGCGGGAACCGGTAATTACCAAGCGCATCGACAATCCGCCCCGCCCATCTCAAGTCTCGGAGTTTGGACCGGAAATCAAAGAAGCGAATCCTCCTGCCGACTGGCCGCAGCGAGGTGATACTGTCGACGTCAAGCCTGAATGCATTGCACGGCTTCGGAGCGACTTGCGGAAGCCGGAGTTGCCAATGGAAAAGTTCACCGTGACGGATTTTCTCGACCTGGGGACATACAGCGATGCCCGCAGTCAGTTCAGGTACGACCTGCGGTCATCGGGTCCCGATGCGACGTCGGTCAGAGTGTATCCGGACGAGATTACGAAATCGAACGAGTAACGTTTGCCGCTTCCAAACTAATTCGCCGGTTTTAATGTCATTCTCCGGTCCTTGGGTTCGAAGAAGGTGATGGTGAAGGGATACACTTTACCGAGTTCGAGTTTTGCGCGCAGGTCCTCCTCGCTCCCGAATTCGGAGACGTGCACGAGGCCCGCGACGCCCTCCTCTATAGAAGCGAGCGCGCCGTGCTTGTTGTATTTGATGACCACTGCATCCACTTTTTGGTCCTTCTTGTATTTCGCTCCGGCGGCTTTCCACGGGTCTTCGATGAGCGCCTTGATGGAGAGCGACACTTTGTCATCCTTTATCTCGATGACTTTCACTTTGATGACCTCGCCCGCCTTGTAGCGCGTCTTCGGATTTTCGACGAGCGCCCAGTCCATTTCCGAAATGTGTACGAGCCCTTCGAGCCCTTCTTCGAGCTTCACGAAGACGCCGAATTCCGTCGCGCCCGTGACCATGCCTTCGACGACATCGCCCACATGATATTTTTCCACGAGCGAGGAGCGCTCCGAGGTACCCGCGCCTTTCTCCGAGAAAATGAGTTTCTGCTCTTTCGGATTTGCGGTGATGACCATGAGCTCGAGCTTCGTGCCGATGAGTTTCTTGAGTTCGACGAATATTTTTTCCTTGTCGCCGTCGGGCACGCGCGGATAGTGCGCCGCGCCGAGCTGGGAGGCGGGGAGGAAGCCGTGGATGCCGTTCCAATTGATGATGAGTCCGCCCTTGTTGGCGTCGGTGACGGGGAGTTCGAAGACCGTCTTCTTCTGCATCGCGACCTCGGCCTCGTTCCAGATCAAGGCCTGCCGCGCCTCGCGGAGCGAAAGCTCGATATAGCCTTCGGTGTTGTCGGTGCCGACGACCTTCGCGGTGACGGTGTCGCCGATGTTCACATTTTTAAGCGACTCACGCGCGGAGAGGTATTCGCGACCGTAGATGATACCCGTGCCGAAGGGGTGCAGGTCGACGAATACACGCGCGCGTCCGACCGCGATGACCGGACCTTCGACGACATCGTCCAATTCGGGCGGCGTCGGCGCGGCGCTCAAAAGCTCCGCCATCGGCCCCTCCTTCGCCAAGGCTTCGGAGGGCAAGCCCTGTTCATCCCCATCGGTATCCTCAATGACGACTTTTTCCTCTTCTGTATCAGTAACCATTTTGATTTGTCCGGACTACCCCGCCTGCGCTACCGTGACAGTCAGCGGGAAAGCATTACCGAACGTTCTATTAATTAATAATCACCTTTCGGTGTCGGGACAATATATATGATGACTGTCTCTGGTGCAAGCAATTGCCCCAAAAGGTTGTGGGTGCCGCTGCAAGCAGCGGCACCCTTAGAAAGTCGTATCGACCCCGTGAGATAGGCCGATGTTGAGGGCTCGCTAGACCCTCCTACCGAAAAGACCACTAAGGTCCGTTCATTGTGACCTCCCTAATCGCACCGCACCGGTGCCTTTCATCAAGGCGTTGGTTGCGGCTTATCGCCAACCTACCCCCGCTTCCTCCTGCAGTCAAATATAAAAAATGAGGCCCCGGGAGGAGCCTCGACGCACTACAATTTCGAGACTTTCTCCCGGGACGATATCGCTCATCGTGCTTGGACCTGACCGGTCCAGACGACGTCGTAGCCGAAGTCGGGCGAGCCATCATGGTGGTGGTCATCACCCTCGCCCTGTTGGCCAGAGCCGTTCGTCGTCGCTGCGGCTTGTTGTTGTGGAATGCCGGGTCCGAATTTCGTTCCCTGCCTTCCGCTGTGCGGGTTTCTCGTGCTCATGAAAACTCCCATTGCCTTTGCGGCGCACGACTTTTTTCAAAGAACGTACGCCATGTCGCATAATCACCCCCCAGAGAGTTCTGTCAATCTGTTATACTGTGCACATGATTTTGACATTCCACGAAGGTGCATGTATCAGAGCGCAGGCGGGCGACACGACTCTGGTCTTCGGGCCCGTCTCGAAAGGCTCAAAAAATTTCAAGCCGACGAATTTCGGCGCGGATGTCGCGTTCATCGCGCTCAATCATGGGGATATGAACGGCTCGGAAGAAGCGGGGCGCGGTGATAAGCAGCCCTTCGTCATTTCCGGTCCGGGTGAATATGAAGTGAAGGATATGACGGCGGCGGGATTTCCCGCCGGTTCGAAGTACGGCGGCGAGCCCCGCACCAATACCATCTATTCCGTCCACTTTGACGGACTCTCGGTCATGTATCTCGGCGCGCTCGGCGATCTCGACCTGCCTGCAGATGTCTTGGAGATGGACTCGCCCGACGTGCTCATTATTCCTGTGGGTGGCGCGGGCGCTCTCTCTCCCGCCGAAGCGCAAAAGCTTGCGGTGAAGCTTGAGGCGAAAATAGTCATTCCCATTTTGTACGACGCCAAGACCCTCAAACAATTTTTGAAAGAAGCGGGCGAGGAGGACACGAAGCCGGTGGAGAAACTGACCATCAAGCCGAAGGATGTCGCGGGGAAGGAGAGTGAAGTCATTGTGCTCAGTGCCTGAGCACAGAGCCGAGAACTATGAGTCAAGAGTTAAGAAAAATGCGGAATTCTCCTGCCTCGTACCTCTTGTCCCATGCCTCTTGACGTATGGTTATCCAAAAGACTGTCGACAATTTGAAAGAGCGTCCGAAGGACGAGCGTAAGGCCGTTGCGGCGGGACTTGCCATCACCATCATGGGGATACTCTTTTTCGGCTGGGCGTTCCTTTTCCTCAAGAATCTCCAGAAGAACGGTGCGGAAGGGAGTTTCCGGAGCGGTGCGCAGGAGGCATTCAACTTCGACTCCGTCAAAGCGGCGCAGGACCAGATAATGAAGGGTGTCAACGCGCAGGACGAGCTCCTGCAGGTACGCGACGAAGGGGCATCACAAGGTACAGAATTGCAGGGCCCCGCGCAGACCGGCGCATATCAAAACGGCAGCGACCAGTTCGGCAATCCCGCGGAGTAGCATGGTCATCGCTTCCGGGCGCCGGCAGGTGGCAAAACGGCTCTCTTTCTGGTATAATTGACCGGATATGGCGCGCAGAAAGGACGAGAAATCCACTTCGGGAGGTGCACCGGGGCCTCTTCCGGCGGCCGGAAAAAGCGTCGTTGCGCGGAGCATCTCGACCGAGATGCGCGAGTCGTATCTCGACTACGCGATGTCGGTCATTACCGCGCGTGCGCTTCCGGATGTGCGCGACGGTCTGAAGCCGGTTCATAGGAGGATTCTCTACGCGATGCAGGAAGCCGGTCTCACGGTCTCGGCGAAGACGCGCAAGTCGGCGACGGTCGTCGGTGACGTCTTGGGTAAGTACCATCCGCACGGCGACACCTCGGTGTACGACGCGATGGTCAAGATGGCGCAGGATTTCACCATGCGCTATCCCTTGATCATCGGTCAGGGCAACTTCGGCTCCATCGACGGCGACGGCGCGGCCGCATACCGTTACACCGAAGCAAAAATGTCGCGCCTCGCGGGTGAAATGATGCGCGACATCGATAAGGAGACTGTCGCATTCACCCCCAATTACGACAACACCAAACAAGAGCCGAGCGTTTTACCGTCCGCAACGCCGAACCTTCTCTTGAACGGCACGCTCGGCATCGCGGTCGGCATGGCGACCAACATCCCGCCGCACAATCTGAAAGAAGTATGCGACGCGGCGATACATCTCATTGAAAATCCCGAGAGCACGACCGATGACCTCCTGCAATTCGTGCAGGGCCCGGATTTTCCGACGGGTTGCATCGCCTTCAATCAAAAAGACATCGCGCACGCCTACTCCTCGGGCCGCGGCCCCGTCGTCGTGCGCGGAAATGCGGAGATAACCGAGGGCAAGAAGGGTGACTATCAGATAGTCGTCACGTCCATCCCTTTCCGCGTCAACAAATCGGACCTCCTGACCAAGATAGCGGACTTGGTGCACGAGAAAAAGCTTGAGGGCGTCCGCGATATCCGCGACGAGAGCGCCAAAGACATCCGCATCGTTATCGAATTGAAGAATACGGCCAACGCGCAGACGGTGCTCAACTATCTCTACAAGCACACCCAGATAGAGGAGACCTTCCACTACAACGTCGTCGCGCTGGTAGACGGCGTGCCGCAGACCTTGTCGCTGAAAGCGCTCCTCGAATATTTCATCGCGCACCGCAAGGAAGTGGTGACGCGTCGCACGAAGTACGATCTCCGCATCGCGGAGGCGCGCGAGCACATCCTGCTCGGCCTCAAGAAAGCACTCGACCACATCGACGAAATAATCAGGCTCATCAAGAAGAGCAAAGACGTCGACGATGCGCGTCTCGGATTGATGAAGACGTTCAAGTTCTCCGAATTGCAGGCCAATGCCATTCTCGAAATGCGCCTCCAGAAGCTCGCGGGCCTCGAGCGGAAGAAAATCGAGGATGAGCTGAAAGCGGTACAGGCGCTCATTGAGGACCTGAAGGCGCTCCTGAAGAGCGAGAAGAAATTGCTGGAGCTCATCAAGAAGGAGATCCGCGAGGTCGTGGAGAAGTACGGGGATGAGCGCCGGACGAGAATAGTGAAGCGCGCCGCAACCATCCTTTCCGCCGAAGACCTCGTCGCCGATGAGGATTCCGTCCTCGTCTTGACCGCAGGCGGCTACATCAAGCGCACAAATCCGCTGGAATACCGGAGGCAGAAGCGCGGCGGCGTCGGCGTCGTCGACCTCGACACCAAAGAGGAGGACTTCGTGACGCAATTTTTGACCGCATCGGCGCACTCGGACCTCCTCTTCTTCTCCGACCGCGGCAAGGTCTACTCGCTCAAGATGTACGACCTTCCCGAAGGCCGCCGCGCGACCAAGGGCAAGTCCATCATGAATTTCATTTCGCTCGAACAAGGCGAGCAGATAACTTCCATCCTCGCCATGCCGAAGGAGAAGAAAGCGGTGGAAGGCCTCTCGCTCCTCATGACGACGCAGAGCGGCACGGTGAAGCGTGTCGCGGCGAAGAGTTTTTACGAAGTACGCCGCTCGGGGCTTATCGCCATCGGCTTGGACAAGGGCGACTCGCTCATTTCCGCGCAATTCGCATACAAAGGTGATGATGCTATTTTGGTGACCGCAAAGGGGCAGTCCATCAGATTCCGCGCCGACACGGTGCGCGAGATGGGGCGGCAAGCGGCCGGCGTCCGCGGCATGAAATTGGGGAGCGGCGACTCGATAGTCGGCGCGGGCATCGTACCGAAGGACGCAAAGGACGCGGAACTTCTGGTGCTTTCCTCGACCGGCTATGGCAAGAAGACCAAACTTTCCGAATACAAAACGCAGGGGAGAGGCGGTAGCGGAGTGAAGACAATGTCCATCACACCGAAGACGAAGCAGCTCGTAGGCGGCGCTATCGTTCTCGCAAAAGGCGGGGAACTCGTCGCGATGTCCAAAAAGAGCCAGACCATCCGCACGGGACTCGATGAGATTTCCACACTCTCGCGCGCGACGCAGGGAGTGCGCGTGATGAAATTGCGCGAAGGCGACCAGCTCGCGTCGTTCGTCGTCTTCGAAGCAGAAAACGGAACCGCCTAATCGTATGAGGAGTGAACCGGGTTATCCGGACTGGCTCAAACAAATGCATGAAAAGGGAAAAGCGGAGCGGAAACCTGAGAATTTAAAGTCAATTTCCGAAGACAAAACGGGGGAAGCGCAGAGAATAGCAGAAATTTGTAAACAGTACGAATTTACTGAGTCACCCGCATGGGATGAAACTGGAGTGGCCGTTTACTACATCAAACTAAAAACAGGTCTTTTCAAAAAGAAGATCATTTCCCCAGAAATTTTTGAACGCTTTGCGAGTAAACATTCGGGTATTTCTGCACTTAAGGCTCAGCAGTGGCTCCAATCGGTGGCGATGTTGGAAGGCCTGATGAATCAGGGTTTGTACGAAAAGAAAATCAACAGAGAAATGTTTGATTCATTTGTAAACGATATCGGCAATGTTGAAGTCGAATCAATTTTCCTGCGCCTATGCACTGAATACAAGGTCTGCTTGGAATGGCCCCTTGGCGGTCCATCCGGTGAAGAGTCGGCGAACAGTGGCAACAACTAACTAAATGTGGACTTTGGACCATAACGACATCGTAAGTCGTTATGGGTTATTCGAGCAGTAGTTGGATGGGCAGATCATCTTGATTGGTGCCTGAATACTCGAATATGTGTCTTTTGAATTTTGCGGGTGGCTCGCCGAAAAGGTCTTTAGTAATCAGGGAAGGGAAGTTGCGTTCTCCGCAATAATCGCAGTAACTGCTCCATCGATACTTGAGAAGGTATGCGTGCGCTTGTGCGGGATTTTTTATACTCCGCATGCGCCACTCCTTCCCTCCCGGCATATGGTCCAAGGGATTAAAGTGCACATAGTTCAAAATGTGCAGAAAGTACGCATCCGAGTTGATGCGTATCTTTTTTGTCCGACCTTGAAAGAGATAGCCGCTCCGGTCGTATCGTTTATTAAAATACTTCGCATACCCGATATTCAGTTTTCGAATGAACAGAGAAATGCCGTTCTCTACGCGCTCGGAAAGAAGCAGGTGATAGTGATTTTTCATCAAACACCACCCATGAATATCAACAATAGGATTTTTTCCATAACGACTTACGAAGTCGTTATGGTCTTTTTCAAGGAAGTAGGTCGTATTGTTCGCTGGAGCGGCATTGTTAAATACGCCGAGACCGTGGACGAAACGGAACCGATCTCGGTCGTCGAGAAAAATATTTCTCTTTTCGACACCCCTGTTGAGTAGGTGGTACAGTTCCACGCGCAAAGTGTAGCATAACGACTTACGATGTCGTTATGGAGTGAATGTGGGGAATAGTGAGCTGATGGGCTAGGAAATCCTATATAATAGACACGATGCAAACGCAGAGTCCGTCGCACACGGTAGGTTTTTCGCATCCGAAAAGAAATATCGGAGTTTTCGATATACAGGGCGGCATGAAAGTCGCCGATTTCGGTTCGGGGAGCGGTGCCTACGCGCTTCTGGTAGCCGAGCGTCTCGGCGGGAGCGGGCATGTATACGCGATAGATGTCCAAAAAGATCTTCTCCGGCGCACCGCACATGAGGCCGAGAAGCGCGGCTTCAGGAACGTCGAGGTAATCTGGGCCGATCTGGAGGCCCCGCGCGCTTCCAAGCTGGCCGATGCCTGCATCGACCTCGTGCTCATTTCGAATCTTCTTTTTCAGGTACCCGACAAACTTCCCGTCCTTCGGGAAGCGCGCCGTATCATGAAGCCGCGCGGACAGGTCGCGGTGATCGACTGGTCCGGCTCGTATCAGGGTATAGGTCCCCGGAAAGAAGACGTCGTGAATAAGGAGGGGGCGATCGAACTTGCCCGAGCCGCCGGCCTCGGGTTGGTCCGCGAATTTTCCCCGGGGGCCCACCACTACGGCCTTATGTTCCGTCCGACCGCCGAAAAAACATTCGTATGAAATCGCTCTCAGTCTTCCAAGCCATACTTCTTGCGGTCTTCGGCGCGCTTGCGGTCTCCGGCATCCTCGTCTTCGCCCTCTTCGTCGGCGGCGGAGGCGGGGGCGCGATCGGCCCCATCACCATTTGGGGCACGTTGAACGGGAACGCATTCGCCGTCGTCATACGGCAGGCCGCGGAGAACGATAGCAGACTCGCGCAGGTGACGTACGTGCAGAAAGACCCGACGACGTACGAATCCGAGCTCACGGACGCCCTTGCCGCGGGGCAGGGACCCGACCTCTTTCTCCTGCGTCAGGATTACGCGATAAAAGATGCGGGCAAGATACAAAAGGTGCCGCGCACTATCCTTCCCGAGGCGGACGAGGCGCGGTTCAAGGACACATTTATAGAGGCGGCGGGCGTATATGCGGGGACGACGGGCATTTTGGGGATACCGCTCGTCGCGGACCCGCTCATCATGTATTGGAATCGCGACATGTTCGCTTCGGCGGGGTTCGCGCGGCCGCCGCAGACGTGGGGCGAATTGAACGGCATAGCGCAAAGAATCGTGAAGCGGAATGATGCCGGGACCATCGAGAAAGCCGCGGTCGCGTTCGGCGAGTATGCCAACGTGGACAATGCGAAGGATATTTTGAGCATGCTCATACTGCAGGCGGGCGGTCGTATCACCCTGAAAGACTCGACCGGCCGCCTCGCGCCCGCGCTCAGCGCACACACCGGCGAGGCGACGCAAGCCACCGAGTCGGCGCTCCGCTTTTATACCGAATTCGCGGACCCTTCCAAGACGAGCTACTCGTGGAACCGCGCCCTTCCCGGTTCGCGGGCCGCATTCACCTCAGGTGACCTTGCCTTGTACTTCGGCTATGCGAGTGAGGCCGCGCAGATAGCGAGCGCCAATCCCAACCTCAATTTCGCCATCGCGCCCATGCCGCAGACTGCGAGCGGCGACAAGTCCACGAACGGCGCGCGCGTATATGCCCTCGCCGTGACGCGCACGAGCAAGAATCCGCAGGGTGCCATCACGGTCGCCGCACTCCTCGCCTCGGCCGGGCTCTCCCAGCCGCTCTCGGTAGCGCTCGGCATCCCCAGCGCGCGGCGCGATGTCCTCTCCGCACCGGCGGAAGGGAACGACGACCTCTTCAATAAGCAGGCCATCATCGCCCGTTCGTGGAACGATCCCGATCCCGAAAAGACAAGCGACATTTTTCGCGCTATGATTGAGAGCGTGACGACCGGACGGGCGCGCCTGTCCGAAGCCGTACAAAGGGCCGATCAGGAGATGGCAGAGATAATCGGACAGTAAGATATGATGCGGAAAATCACCACCATCGTTGTACCGTTCCTTTTGCCGGGTATCGTGCTTGCCGCGGGGGAGCCGCTCGCCAATCCCCTCCGGTTCAAAACCATTGCCGACTTCATCGCCGGCGCGCTCCAAGTCCTTGTGATGGTCGCGCTTCCCATCATCGTGCTCTTTCTCGTCATCGCCGGATTCAAGTTTATCAGTGCGCAGGGCAACGAAGGCAAACTCAGCGAAGCGAAGAAGAATTTCTTTTTTGTCATCATCGGGGCGGGTCTTATCATGGGCGCGTGGATACTTGCCAAGCTCATCGCCGGCACCGTCTCCCAGCTCACCACGGGGCTATGATGCATATCGTATCGCGCGCAACGTCCTACGCGTGGCGGAGAACGTCCCTCTTCGCGCTCAGCATGCTCGTCGTGCCGTCGGTAGCGTTTGCCGCCACACCGAAGAATTTTCAAGAGCTGGCAAAGACACTTGTCGATCTCATCGGCGCGGCGACCCTTGTCCTCATGGGATTCGGGCTCGTCATGTATCTCTGGGGTATGGCGGTCAACATTCCGGAATTCGGGGATGAGAAGGGGGCTGAGAAGCGCAAATCGTACTTCTTCTGGGGCATCATTGTCCTCTTTCTCATGATCTCTATCTGGGGGATTCTCCGGCTTCTACAGCAGACGCTCTTCGGGACAGGAGGACCGGACGGTTCGCCGTCTTCGAGTCCGACGGAGCGCAGTATTTTTGACGAGGTAGTCGAAACATGACCCGGATGATCACAAATCCTTTTATTCTTCTGCTCTCTGCGACGCTCGTCGCATGCATGCCGACTGTTGCCTCCGCAATGACATTCGTGCAGGTACTCCAACTCTTCAATATTTTTGTCGGACTGTTCCTTACGGTGACCATCCTCGTCTTCTGCACGGGGGCGTTCGTCTATTTTGCCCGCTTGGGCACATGGCCCTCGCACCGCGATCAGGCCATCAAGATCCTCGCATGGGCGGTCAGCATGCTGTTTGTGCTCGTCGTTCTCTTGGCGATCGTGCAGTGGTTCGAACGTCACACGAAGACCGCCCTCTTCATACTGGCTACCGCCATCTTGCTCATAGTACTCGGCTTTATTATCCGGGCGGCGGTCGCGGGCGGAGGCGCGAAGAAAAAGGATGACCCTGCCCGAAGAGGGCACCCGTAAGGGGTCGAATGTCGGCTACTGCCGATATGAGACGGGTCAGGCACGCACAAGCTTGTGCGTGCCACGTAGGATTGTCTTGCACCCCCTCGGCGCGTGTTATCCACAGAATGCCCGCATTCCCGTTGTGCTTTTCGCAGGGCTAGGTACGATTGGGGTACTTATTCATTAGCATTACCGCTTTAGATATGCGTTTAAAAATCACCGGTTTATCTCTCCTTGCCTTCGGGACGCTCGCCCTTCCTGCGCTTGCGGCGGCTGCCGACCTCTTTGATACCCTCGCGAGAGTAAGCTTATTTCTCAACGCGGTTATCGGTCTTTTCATCACGCTCGCCATCGTGGTCTTCTTCTGGGGACTCATCAAGTACCTCTGGAGCATGGACCAGGAGAACGCCCACGAAGGTCTCAAGATCATGTTCTGGGGGCTTATTGCCATCTTCGTGATGGTATCCATCTGGGGCCTCATCAGGCTTATCCAGAGCACGATAGGCGTCCAGAATGCAACGACCATTAACGCGCCGAAAGGCATACAGTACACCGGCGGCGGCTTGCGGTAGTCATAGTAGCCATTGGTTCTCGGCGGTTCTTGGGTTCTCGACCGGGGTGGTGGATGCCCTCGCGTATGGTCCCTAACATCTCATGCCAGCTACAGAGCTTTTAAATAAGTTCATAAACCTCATCATCAATCCGCTGATCGTTGTGGTCTTCGCGGCGGGTTTTTTCATGTTCGTATGGGGTCTCGTGCAATTCATCCTCGACCTCGAAGAGGGCGCGCACCGGGCGGAAGGTATCGAGCATATGAAGTGGGGCATCGTGGGGATGTTCGTGATGGTCTCGGTGTACGGCATCATCGCGCTCCTGAGCAACACATTCGGTCTTGGCGTCGATCCGTACACGGGCCGCGTGGATTCTCCCGATATGTCGGGCTTGGAAAGTATCTACCCGCCGTCCTTTTGACAGCCGGCGAGGAATCGGTCAAAGGCACCCATGAGTTCCCGAAGCGGAGCGGACTGCACGTCAAACGTGTGGTCGTCAATGGCGCGGACGGGCAAAATTTTCGATGAGGTGCTCGTGATGAATGCCGCATCATACAGCGCGAGGTCGGTCAACGTGATGTCTTTTTCTTCGACGACAAAGCCGGCCTCTACGGCGACTTTGAGAACCATTTTCCGTGCGACACCAAGTAAGATATCGCTCTCGCGCGGTGTGAAGATGGTGCGGCCATGCATGCAGAAAAAATTGGTCCGCGTGCCTTCGGTCACGTAACCCCTGCCGTTCACGAGAAGCGCGTCATAGGCACCGGCGGCCTGCGCCTTGCGGTACGCGAGGAAGCTGCCGAGCATGTTGAGCGTTTTCGCGTGCGGGTAGAGACGTTCGTACTCGCAGGTGATGAGCGTAGTACCGCTTGCGTAGAGCTTTTTGTCGGGAAATAGGGGATTGAGGCAGAGGATAAAAAGGGAGGCGTCTTTTGCGGCACGGCCGCCGACCAGCAGTATCTTCACGTTGCACATGCGCGCGCCGTTCTTCTCGACGAGCTCGGAAATATACGAATCGATTGCCTGCGGAGAGTATGAGTGTTCAAGGCCGATGACACGGGCGGAGTGCATGAGACGCTCCAGATGGTCTTTCAGAAAATACGCGACGCCGTTCGCGAGCCGGACGCTCTCGTACACCCCGAATCCGTACTGGTATTCGATGTTCGATAGGGGAATGGCCGCCTGCTCTACGGGCAGCACTTCCCCGTTCTTTGAAAAGTATTTGAAATCCATAAGTGGGCAGAGGGAGACTCGAACTCCCAACCCTTGCGGGACCAGGTCCTAAGCCTGGCGCGTATACCAATTCCGCCATCTGCCCGATGCTCGCATCGTATATTAAAAATTTATCCTTGTCCCCCCACTAGGAATCGGACCTAGGTCTACGGTTTAAGAGACCGCTGCTTTACCATTAAGCTATGAGGGGTTTTATACATTAACGGGGTGTCGATCTACTTTAGCCAAACGTGCCCACTTCCGTTGCGTTGATTCTATTTTGGGAGCCAGCTCTTGTAAAGCACCTTGGATCCATCCGAAAATCCTGATCCTCATATCGGTGCCTTTCGGCACCCTCACTTTTATTGTCCCATAGTAGAGATTATTTTTCTTGTATCCTTTATTAGGCGGTTTAATAAAACTCTTTCCAAAATTATTCACAGGTATGCCCGTAAGGTTCGACCAAAATTTTCTTATATCCCTCTCATTTTGCTGCGGGTAGATGTTCAAGTGCACTTTTAAACGTACCGCAGGAACGCCGAATGTATCATGGAACCACTGCACCATGAAGGCAATAAGTAAGGGGTCCGAGTTTGTTATCTCGAAGTTCTTTGTTTTGCTTCCTTCTGCCCAATACAGAGCTGCTCCGAGAAATTTGAAGGTGTCCTTTGAAAGCGGGAGATGCACTTCCGCTTTTGCGTCAGCGATGATTTTATCAACTTCCCGCTTCCTCCGTTCGTGCTGACTTTGAGAGCCGCGTGAGAGAATCCGGATTTGTTTTGTGTAGAGACGCGCACGATGCCGCGGGGAGAGGAGGATATCCTTGAGCCATATACTTAGGGAGCTTTTGGACACTGGTATCTGTCGTCGGATTTCGTTGTAACTCAATCCTTTTTTGCGAAGAATCACCGCTTGTGCACGAAACGCGGTCTTTTTTCTCATACCTCGAAGTATATCACACATGACAGCCGAACTATAGTGCCGGGGGTGGGACTTGAACCCACACGCCTTTTGAGGGCAAGAGATCTTAAGTCTCTCGTGGCTGCCAATTACACCACCCCGGCATACGTTGCGGGAGCAACGTGAGGCCTGGGCGGGAATCGAACCCGCGCATTTCGATTTTGCAGATCGACGTGTTACCACTTCACCACCAGGCCAACGAAGGCCAATATACCATTATTTGTCGCCCCTCGTTAAATCGTCGATGCGCTGGCGGTTCTTTTCGCCGTAGTCTATCTCGAAGTCTATCGTGGGGATGGGGTGGAGCGCGCTGTGCTCTCTGACGTATTTCCGGAATTCACTCCTCGAGCGCTTGGCGAAGGCTAAGACCGTGTCTTCGAACGATTCGGGAAGGACGGAAAAAAATATCTTCACGAACTTGAGGTTGGGCGCTAGCTCGGCGCGCGTGATGGTCATGAGCGACTCGCGGTTCGATTCGCGCGCGAAATACTCTCCCGCGAGGTGGGCGAGCAGTTCGGAAACCTGTATCTGACGCTGGCCGCCCATATCACTTCATCGTCGTGGTGAAGCATTCGAGCGTGTCGCCCTGTGCGATCTCAAAGGTGCTCTCTATTTGCGCTCCGAATTCGTTTCCCGCCTCGACCCTCCCCACATTCTTCTTATGGGCCTGCATGTTCTCTATCTTTCCGACGCCGATGACGGTCCCGCGCCGCGTCACGCGCACGAGCGCTTTCTGTGCGAGATATCCTTCGGAAACGGCGCCGCCGACCACATGCTCGTTCTTACGGCTGCTGAATTGTTTTAATACTTTCGCTTTGCCGACGATCTCTTCGACGGCGCGCTTGGGTCGTGCCTCGCCGAGGAGTTCCTCAAGCCGCTCCGTCAGCTTGTAGATGATATCGAATATCTCGATCTTGATGCCGTGCTGGCGTGCGAATTCCTGCGCCACCGCATCAACCCCCACATTAAATCCGATGACCGTCGCGGGCGTCGTACCCGTGAGCGCGGCTTTGACGTCGTTCTCCGAGATGGTGCCGATGCCCGAGAGCACGATGCGTATTGACGAGTGTTCATCACCGAGCTTCACCGCTTCGTGCTCGATGGCCTCAAGAGAGCCAGAGGCGTCCGCGCGGACGATGACGGGCATCGCGAAGTTCTCCGATTCTTCGGGGGCGCTTCCTGCGACATAGGCGTGCGTCGCGGGCTTTGCGCGCGGCGGAAGCGCGGCGCGCGCCGCCTCCGAATCGCGCTTGCTTCCGTACGCGCGGAAATGCTCGCCGACATCGGGCAGTTCGTCAAATCCGATGAGTTGTACGGGAGACGAGAAACTCGCTTCGCGGATATTTTTTCCCACTGCGTTCAACATGATGCGGACAGGCGCCAGGGCGCGGCCGACCATGACGCTCATGCCGGCGCTCAAGGTGCCTTCGGTGATGATAAGCGTCGCGGCGATACCGCGCTTCTGGTCGCGATGCGCTTCAATCACATACCCTTCCGCCGGTTTCGAAGCGTCCGCTTTGTACCCCTCTAGTTCGGCGACGATGAGGATGAGATCGAGAAGGTCGTCTATGCCTACGCCCGTCTTCGCGGATATAGCGGCCCACGGCACATCGCCGCCAAGCTTGTCCAGATACACACCCTGTTCCATCAGGGTCCTCTGCGCACGCTCGACGTCCGCATTCGGCTTGTCGATCTTGTTGATGGCGACGATGAAAGGAATAGCCGCCTCCTTAATGCTCGCGAGGGCCTCCAGCGTCTGCGCCTTCACCCCGTCGTCGGCGGCGACGACGAGTATCGCGATGTCGGCCGCGCGTGCTCCGCGCTGCCGTATGGCGGTGAACGCCGCATGGCCGGGCGTATCAATGAACGTAATCCGTTTTTTTACCCCGAGCGAAGTCGAGGGGTTCTTGAACTCTCTCTCGACCTCGTAGGCGGCGACGTGTTGCGTGATACCGCCGGCCTCGCCCGCGACGATGTTGCTTTTGCGGATGAAGTCGAGGAGCGTCGACTTACCGTGGTCGACATGCCCCATCACTACAACGATAGGCGGCCGTTCCATTATTTTTGTTTCTCGGTTCATATGCGCGGCTCCGTGCCATAGGCGAAGATTTCGAGAGTATACTCCGCTCATATCAAATAGCAAAAAGCAAATAGTAAACCGATAGAGCCATATTTTCTATTTACTATGTTATTTTTGATATTCGCGAACCATCTGATTTAATGCGTATTGCAATACATATGTGGAAATTATTCAGGCAGAAAAGAACATATCTCGACTATGCGAGCGCGGCACCCGTTCTGCCAGAGGCCGTGCACGCGATGCGGGACGCCGAAGCCCTTTCCGGAAATCCGGGGGCTATTCACGCGGAGGGAGTCGCCGCAAAGCGCGTGCTTGAACGTGCGCGTACGCAGATTGCCGGAGTGTTGGGGTGCAAGGCGCGCGGGGTCGTTTTCACTTCCGGTCTCACTGAAGCAAACAATCTTGCCATTCTGGGTTTTGCGCGTGCCGAGGAGCGCGCGCGCCGCACTCTCTCCGGCACGCACTGGCTGGTGAGTTCGATAGAACATACGTCTGTCCTCGAATGTTTTGCAGAGATAGAACGAATGGGCGGTACCGTTTCGTATGTCGAGCCCGACGAGCGTGGCATCGTTCTTCCGAAAACTGTCCAAACTGCACTTCGCCCTGCAACGGTTTTCGTGTCCGTCGGATGGGCCAACAATGAGACCGGCACCGTCCAGCCGCTCGCGGATATCGCGCGGGTCTTGCGGGCATATGAAAGCGAGAACGGTTCTTCGATTATTTTTCACGCCGATGGGGGACAGGCCCCGCTTTACGCCGCAACGTCCGTGCACAGTCTCGGCGTTGACCTGCTCAGTCTTGGTTCGAATAAACTGTACGGTCCGCACGGCATCGGATGTGTGTACGTGAGTGACCGAACGCGTCTCGCCCCGCCGTTGGCGGGGCTCGCGCCTATCATTCTGGGCGGCGCTCAAGAGCGCGGATTACGCGCCGGCACGGAAAGTGTCGCGCTCGCCGCCGGATTCGCCGCCGCGTTCACAATAGTTGCCGGCGAGCGCGAGCACGAATCAAAACGCCTCAAGAAATTGCGCGATTCGCTCGCGGACGAGCTTCTCGAAAAAATTCCCGGTCTTGTCATCAATGGCGATATGAAGCATATGCTCCCGCACATGCTCAACGTCTCGATCCCGCCCGCGGACTGTCGGACGACCGAATATCTCACGCTTGCGCTTGACCACGCGGGCATCGCCGTTTCGACGAAGAGCACATGTGAAGAAGGGCAGAAAGCGTCGCATGTCGTTGCGGCGCTCGGCGGGGAAGAATGGCGGGCAAAGAACACGGTGCGTTTTTCGCTGGGGCGGGAGACAACTGCCTCTGAAGTACAGGAGACGATACATACCCTGCAGTCGTTAATCGCCAAGAAATAACGGTGGCTTGCTTTTTGTGCAGACCTGCTATTATTCGGATTATGCACCTCGATCAACTCTCAAAGTCCCAGATCGTACTCCTGACGCTCCTCGTATCGTTCGTCACTTCCATTGCGACGGGTATCGTGACTGTTTCTCTCATGGATCAGGCGCCGCCCATCGTGGCGCAGACCATCAACCGCGTGATCGAGCGTACGGTCGAGAAGGTCGTCCCCAGCGGCCAAGCCGCATCGACCATCATCACCCAGGAAAAGACGGTCGTCGTGAAGGAGTCCGATCAGATCGCGGACGCGGTGAAAAAAGTCTCGCCGAGCCTCGTGCGTTTGTATGCGAGCAGTGCCGAAGGCTCCGCGTTCCTCGGTCTCGGCGTCGTGGTCGGAGGGTTCGGCACCGTCGTCACGGACGCGGCGGCCATCGGAGAAGCGGGTGATGCGAGTGTCACATTTCCCGACGGGACGCATGCGCGGGTATTCGTCAGGTCGCGCGACAGGGAGAACGGGCTCGCCTTCCTCGAAGCCGCGACATCGAGTGAGGCGCACGCGGCGTGGGTGCCCGCCGCGGTCAGTGGCGGACAACTCTCGTTGGGAGAGAGCGTCATCGCACTTTCCGGAAAGACCATCGCGCGTATCGCAGACGGTATTGTGGTCGCCCTGGTACCGCCGAAAGACAGCATGGCTGAGATTGTCGAGACGAACATCTCCGACGACATACTGCTCGCGGGAAGTCCTCTCGTCGATATTGACGGCGGTATCGTCGGGATAAGCACATGGGTGTCGCGCAACGCGTCTACCGGAGGATTCATCTCGGCGCGGGCGCTTCTCCCGCCTTCCTCGGAGTGACAACGGCGATTTTTTTCCGGGAGACAACGATCGGAGCACGTACGTATATTGAATGCGCAATGTGAATGCGGTATAATGGGCGCTGGCGTAGTCCGAATCGTATGACCCCATTCAACAACTACACAACGAAGGCAAAAGAGGCGATACACCGCGCACATCAGATGGCCGTGGAGCGCGGCCACAATCAGGTCTCGACCCTTCACTTGCTTTCCGCGCTTCTCATGCAGGAAGAATCCATGGTCCTGCCGATGCTCGAGCAGGTGGACATTGATGTCGCGAATCTCACCGACTCGGTACTCGAACTCATCGAAGGGACTTCGGGCAATACCGCCGTTTCCCCGTCTTTTCAGCTCTACCTCACACCGGAATTAGTGCGCGTATTCGAGGCTGCACCTAGGATTGCCGCCTCGTTCAACGACCAATTCGTTTCGCCGGAACACCTCCTGCTCGGGCTTATCGAGCATCCCGGACCCGCGTCCGAGATCATGACGCGCTTCCGCATCGACCGCGCCGCTTTGGCGCGCGTACTGACCGATATTCGCGAAGGCAAGATCCGCGATGCAGAGGAGCCCAAGAAGCCGAGGGCGCTCGCGCGTTTCGCGCGTTCGCTCACCGATCGCGCACGGGAGAACAAGCTCGATCCGGTCATCGGGCGCGATACGGAGATCACCCGCGTCATCCAGATACTTTCGCGCCGCACGAAGAACAACCCCATACTTATCGGCGAAGCGGGGGTTGGGAAGACCGCGGTGGCCGAAGGCTTGGCCCAGCGCATCGCGTCGCTCGACGTCCCCGAATCCCTGCGCGGCAAGGAGATAGTCCAGCTTGATCTCGGGCTCCTCATCGCCGGCACGAAATACCGCGGGGAGTTCGAGGAACGTCTCAAGGCGGTGATGAAAGAAGTGGAGCGTTCCGAGGGCAAGATAATTCTCTTCATCGACGAGATGCACACGCTCGTGGGTGCCGGCGCGGCCGAGGGTTCGATGGACGCGTCCAACATGCTGAAGCCCGCGCTCGCGCGCGGTGACATCCGCGTCATCGGCGCGACGACCATCAAGGAATACCAGAAGCACATAGAACACGATGCGGCACTGACCCGCCGTTTCCAGCCCGTGTACGTCAACGAGCCGAGCGTCGAGGACGCCGTCGCCATTCTGCGCGGCCTCAAAGAGCGCTACGAGCTCTACCACGGTGTGCATATCACCGACGATGCGATGGTGGCGGCGGTACAGCTTTCCGCGCGCTATATCACGGAGCGTTTTCTGCCCGATAAGGCGATAGACCTCATCGATGAAGCGTCATCCGCGCTCAGACTCTCGCTTGAGAACAAGCCGCCGGCACTCGAAGAAGCGCACCGCAAAATAACGCGCCTTGAGATCGAGCGCGAAGCCCTGAAGAAGGAGGCCGAAGCGGGCGAGGGCAAAGCCCGCACGAGGGTAAAATCCATCGAGAAAGAGGTGGCCGACCTGCGCGACGGGACCCGCGAGCTCGAGCAGAAGTGGAAAAATGAGAAAGAGACGCTCGCGGAGATAAAGCGGGCCAAGGGCGAATTGGAACAGGCACGCATCGCCGCAGACGCGGCCGAGTCAATTGCCGATCTGACCAAGACCGCGGAGATACGCTACGGCAAGATTCCCGCCTTGGAACGCGAGATAGAGACGGCGTCGAAACGCCTGAAGAAATTGCAGCAGACGAGGCGAGTGCTCAAAGAAGAGATCACCGAGGAGGATATCGCCGCCGTCGTTTCGCGCTGGACGGGCGTTCCGGTGTCGCGCATGCTTGAGGAGGAAGCGGAAAAACTCTCGCGTATGGAAGCAGAGCTCAAAAAGCGCATCGTGGGGCAGGACGAGGCGGTGCAGAAAGTCGCCGACGCCATCAAGCGCTCGCGCGCGGGCATCAGTGATCCCAACCGCCCTGTCGGCTCGTTCCTCTTTTTGGGGCCGACCGGTGTGGGGAAGACGGAGCTCACGCGCGGTCTTGCCGAATTCCTTTTCAACAGCGAAAAATCCCTCATCCGCGTCGACATGTCGGAGTACATGGAGAAGCACTCGGTCTCCAAGATGATAGGCTCGCCTCCGGGCTACGTGGGCTACGACGAGGGTGGCGGACTGACAGAGCTCGTGCGTCATCGTCCGTACTCGGTGATACTGTTCGACGAGATAGAAAAAGCGCATCCGGAAGTGTTCAACATCCTGCTCCAGGTCCTCGACAACGGCCGCCTCACCGATGCGAAAGGCCGCACCGTCAATTTCAAGAACTCCGTCATCATCATGACCTCCAACATCGGAAGCGAGCACATCGACAAGATGTCGGGGCTCGGATTCGGGAGCGGGCTCACCAAGACCGAGGGCGAGCGTTATACGCAGGTGAAGGAAAAGGTCATGGGCTCCCTGAAGGAGTTCTTCCGCCCCGAATTCCTCAACCGTCTGGACGAAATAATCCTCTTCAATATCCTTTCGGAGGAGGCGATGCAGGATATCGTACGCATGCAGATAGCTCTCGTGGCGAAGCGTCTTGAAGAGAAGCACATCTCGCTCGTACTCTCCGAGCAAGCGCTGGCGCACTTGGCGAAAGAGGGCTACAACCCCCAGTACGGCGCGCGCCCCTTGAAGCGCCTCATCCAGACCAAGATACTTACCTCTATCGCGAATACGATGGTCGCACGGAGTGTGATGGAGGGAGGCTCGGTGACCGTCGATTTCAAGGAAGATGCGGGACCCGACGGCAAAGGGGATTTCACCTTCGACGTGCGCAAAGGACCCTTGCCCCGCCATAGGCGGGGGGGCAGCGCCATCGGAAGAGGGAAACGCGAGCAAGCGGTTCGAACATAAAAGTCGATGGACTCTTGGGTTGTCTACATACTCAGAAGTAAGAAAGATGGAAAACGGTATATTGGGTGTACGAATGACTT
>Ga0209211_10004838_pt1 | contig 20592 bp, 22 predicted proteins | sample RifGroA2_FD_183992 | JGI IMG/M metagenome (GOLD analysis project Ga0209211, IMG submission 183992) | Groundwater microbial communities from Rifle, Colorado, USA - Groundwater A2 (SPAdes) (version 2) | ecosystem: Environmental > Aquatic > Deep subsurface > Groundwater | place: Rifle, Colorado...
GTAGATGATAGCCATTACCCATAATTTCTTGGCATTTAACAACAAATCCTCGCTTGCCATCATATCTAACTTCAGCAAATCTTCCTGGATTAATCTCTCTAACTTCTGCTCTTGGCAGATTAGGATATGATATTGCTAGCTTCTCAGGCAATGTCAAAACATCTTCATATTTACAAATACTGTCCCAACTAGTTATAGCCGCTAATCCCACTACCCCTGAACTAAGAACATTGACCAATGCTTCTAGGTTATTTTCATTGCTTGGGTGAGTATGCAGATCTGCGATAATCTTTCCTTCTGATGCTGCCTTTCTGACGACATCATCACGCACTTTGGAGATGGATACGCATCCAGAACTAACAATAGCAAGATATGCTGCTGCCAATAAAGTTACGGTAGTAATTCCTCTTCCCATAAAAAAGTTAGAATTAAATAACTATTTTATAAAGTTATTGACACAAAATTAGAATAACTAAAAACATAATGATAATCAATAAAAATAACCCAAAATCACTTAATTACCACGCCCCCAACAACATTCTGCACATCATCTAGACTATTAGCAACCTTTTCGATAGCATTCTGCTCGTCGAAGAAAAGAACAATTGGCAATGGAAGATTCCCATGCGCATCCCTTGGCGGCATCTTGTCTTTTACCTGCGCATAATAATTTCTTAACTCTAATAACCCTTCTTTTTCTTTCAGGTTTATTTCTTGCCCCAATAGCCCAGATGTCTTTAGAAACTCCTTTACAGAAGGGCATTTTATGCATGTCGGCAAAGTAAAGACCTTGTAGCTTGTTATCATACACACCACCTTATCTAAGTTAGAATGGTATCATTTAAAAAATTTATCCTTTCTTCAGCAGATTCTTCAGTTCTTTTTCAAAGCTTTCCAAATCAGTAAATTCCCTATATACAGATGCAAACCTGATGTATGCAACCTTATCAAGCTTCTTTAGTTTTCTCATGACAAGCTCCCCAATCACGCTGCTTGGTATCTCAGTAGAATCTTTGCCTCTCAGCTCTGCTTCGATCTCATTCACGACAATCTCTATCTGCTCTGCGTTTACTGGCCTTTTTTCGCAAGCTTTAAACAAGCCACGTTTTAATTTATCTCTGTTGAAAGGCTCGCGCTTATCACTTTTCTTAAGGATAGTGATATTAGACATCTCAACTCTTTCGTACGTAGTGAATCTTTTTTCACACTTTAAGCATTCTCTTCTTCTTCTAGTTACATTATCCTCTTCAGTCTCTCTTTTATCTACGACCTTAGTTTCAGTTTGCGAGCAGAACGGGCATTTCATTGTCACCATAATAGTTATGTTGTATAAATAGGTTTCTGCAAACAATCCACAGGCTTTTTGAATACATTTTAAAATATGTAATAATTTAGTTGTATTTATGCCAAAAAAAGATCCAATCGATGAATTGAGACATCTAAGAATAGGTGACTTTATAGAATTAGGAGAAGCACTTACAAGTCAGTTTTCTCTTGATAATATTCCACCGATTGCATTAGTAACTGGTAAAGGAAATCCTGGCGATGAGATAAATCAAGATTATGATACAGGCCATCCAGAGATTATACTATTTGAAAGAGGATATCCTATTAAAATAAGTGTCGGTACAGGCTTTAAAGGATTCATCACAAGGAAAGTATCTTCAGATGAAGCTAAAACTTATTTTGATATCTTATTGCAACAATCAAATCTAAATACTGCAATCAGATTATCAAGAGGCCATGATTTGCAGGTAAAAATATCAAGACTTGAAGAAGCTGTATCTGATGCACACACAATATTAACTGCTCCTCCTGAATCTTGCGGCACAGGAGTTTATGTTGTAAGAGGTATTTATACACCTGCTCACCTATCCAGAAGAACATATAAGGAATTAAGAGGAGATAAAAATGCAGAACAAGTAAGGCATGTTGCATATATAGGAAATAATTTGCAGGCAATTACCTTACCTTTTCCAATATCTGTGCAAGAATTGGAAGGAAGATTAATTAGCTCATACAAAACTGGTATTGGCTTGATCCCTAAATCATTTACTAGACTAGAACACGGAAAACGTGAAAAAAAGCATCTTGTTGATTATGAAATATTTGAAGTACCTAAAGAGGCATTATATTTGATAAATAAACCGATGGAAATTGAATTAAAGTAGATTCTTATCTATACCTCTCAAGCACTTCCTCTTCCATAAAATGCAGTTTGCCAGGAATAATAAGAGCATGCAATGGCTCTCCAAAATCGAAATTGAGTAATTCTTTTACTGTGCCGTACTTGATTAATTGGTTTTCGCTTCCTAGTCTTGCACAGCCGATTACTTTAGTGTTTTCAGTAATGACATTCTCTTTCCTTTTATCTTCTATTGCAAGTAATAAATGCAATGCTTCATTGACATCCATGTACATTTCTCTATCTGCCTTAATGTCTAACAAACATAATGTATGCAGTCCATTTGCAAGATTCATCTTAACTATATCATAAGGTGTTTCAGGGAAAAAGTTAGGTTCTGGAAAGACAATTGTTGTTGTTCTGCCGAATTTATACAAATCAAGTCCAGTAATGCCAACGGCTGTCATTATAGAGACATTATTTATTATCTCAACTTTTATATTTTCTTTTAATGCACGCACCCTTAAATCATGGTGGGTAGTTGCAGAGAAAACATCTCCAACAACCAAGAATGCAACGTCATTAGATGTTGCATTTTTCAAGATCTCTTCTGCGTTATTTTCAACCAAATTCCTGTCTGCCAAAATTATTTGTTTAGGTGAATCTTTATTGCCGTAAAAACTTTCAAGTTCTGACAGTGTGCATCCTAACTTTGAAGTATAGCTTTCCAAATAGACAAACTTAGCTTTTCTGACTATTTCCAAGCCGCGTACAGTTATGTCTTTCTCGTTTCCAAGGCCTAAGCCGATAAGGTAAAGGGTCATTTTAAATTTTGATTATCTGCTTCTTCTTTTTAAAATTTGTTCACCTGTTGTAAATAATCTATCCAATCTAAAATAGGTATTATCTGCATTTCCCTCTTCTGGATAGTAATACCTGCAATCGCTTTTTGAGCATCCGCCAATATTACTGAACAATATTTTATTTTTGTCATCCCGGATTATAACATTCTTATATTGAGAAGTTGCTTCAATTATAAATGTTCTTCCATCATCTACACCCCTTATAAGATATACAAAGTCACCTCTATTTACCTTTTTCAACAATGCTAGTTCATCACCTATTTTAACGATACGATTTTCATATCTCTTTAATTCATCTATTTTTTCTGGAGTAATGTCCACATTATAAATTTCTTCAGCAGGATATGGAAAGAAAGCATCTGCATAACCGATTCCACATGGTATATCGATATTCGACCTTACATTTCTTCTAGTTACTGCTTGTAACATTAAATGAACCAAATTAATGCCTGCTGTTATAACAGGTTAAATACTGCCAGAGATTCTTGGATTTACATCAATTACATAAAGTTGATTATCCTCACCTTGTAAAATATCTATATTTGACAATCCTACTAATCCAAAATACCTGGCTACTCTTGCTGCCAAATCTTGTATTACTGGCTGCGGTCTTATCTGAACACAAGTAGCAACACTACCATCAGTAGCAAGAATAAGTTTAGGAACTGTTGCAATAACTCTTCCTTGAAGATTAGAAACAATCTCAACTGAATACACTCTGCCATTAACATATTGCTGTAATATATATGGCTCTTTTAGAAAATCTTCCAATCTTGCTGCCAAACTAAATCTTTGATAATGTATTGATGTATCCATTGATCCAGAACCAAGCCGCGGCTTTGCTATAACAGGATAACCCCCTAATATTTTTACTATTGCATCAATAGAACTAGCTTTCTTAGGTGCAGGTGAAGAACGAGGTACAACAAATCCATATTTTTTAAGTGCTCTTGCAGCTTTTAATTTATCAGTGCATTCTTCAATATTACCATAATCAGGTGCCAAGACAACTGCGCCTGCGATTTCATAACGAGCTTTTCTGTCTGCCATTAGACAAGTACTTGCATCTTCCAAAGGCATTACAAAATCTATCGATTTTTCCTTAATGACATGCCCTATAATATCTTGTATATCACATACACCAGATTCTTCTGAGATTTCTATGAATTCATCAAGCTTTGCCAGCAATTTTCTTTCTTCAGCTAACATTACAGAAGGCAGTCCTTTAGTCTTATAGCCAACTCCAATTAAATGAACATCAAATTCATTCTGCGCAGCTAAAGCCCTAGCTATAATCTCTACTTTTTCATTTACTATGCCGACTAATAATCGCAGTTTCTTCTTCACCATGTTTAAATAAATACAATAACAATAAATTACGAATAAAAAACTCCAAGAACCATCTCAGAGGTTATCTAATGCCTCTATCTGCTTTAATTATGCACGATATTTTAAATAGTTTTGGATTTTTTAGAGGATATCTTGATTCTTCTTAATTTTTTTCAAATGCAGAAATAGGTCGTAAGATTTTTAAATAAGCACAGAAATCTCCAGTCAGAGGCAAAATAAATGACAGCTATAAACATTGAACAAATTGTTGCAGAAGAGATAGATATCGCAATAGGATTAGCTCAAAGAGATACAGATATAAGTAGAATACCATTTGAATACTTAAAACAAAATGTTTTGCCAGAGTTGTTAAAATCACTTGTAAATAAATATCCTACTACAGAAAGTACAGATACTATTTCAACAGGATTAATAATGTTAGCTCGTACCTATTTTCAAGCATATCAGATGTTGCTTGGCTTTATGTGGAATACTGCTCCACACGATTATACTAAAGAGGATAAGCAAAATATAGCTCATGGATTATCAATATTTTACAGTCAATTAATAAATGATAATGCATCCGCAGGATTGGATATTATAACAAACACGATTGTAAGAACCATAGTCCTTGCTAAGGAAATTGGTCAGAAAAGACTGCCTCTTCAAGAAATAACAGCCGAAAATGTAAAATTATTTTTGTCAGAAAAATATCATGCTAGATTTCCTGCAAGTGCTCCTGCATTAACAAGAATCCCAAGTGGAAATCCTACAACTTCTTATGGCGCAGAAGTACATCCTGGCTCTAAAACTGGTCGTGGCGAATTATTGCCTTTTGCCTCTGGATAAAAATGTCTGCACTAAGTTTAATATTTTTCATATGAGTTTCTGATATTTTATTTAATAAATAATAGTCTTCCATCTACTCATAAAAATAAAGCCCCCCTTGTTCAGGGGGAGAAATTGGTTTTTACCTTCATTTTTGGGGGTATGGTATAAAATGAAGGCAAGAAATCAAAATGAAAATAAAAAAACTTGCCGACTAAAGCTTTCTTTGCAAAATCAGGCTGCTTATCTTAGCACTTCAATGCCAAGCTCTCTGCTGATTTGCTTCTGCTCAAAGCTTGCATGCTTTGCATCTGCCTTTCCAAGGATCCAAGGAGACTTGACGCCAGTGATGATTGTCATAACTACTAATCTACCTGTCATGTTCTCATCTACTCTTGCTCCCCAGATGACGTTTGCATCATCGTCTAGGCTTTCTGTGACCAGTTCACCGACTCTGTTGATCTCTTCCAAAGTCATGTCTGGTCCGCCTGTGACATGCAATAATGCTCCTGTTGCTCCTTCATAGCTGATGTCTAGCAATGGATTGCTTAATGCTCCTTTGACAGCTTCGTCTACTCTGTTTGCAGTGTCTGAACTTCCGACACCAATAGCAGCAACTCCACCATTTGTCATGATTGCTTTTACATCTGCGTAATCTAAGTTTACTAAGCTTGGAACAGCAATTGTTTCGACTATTCCTTTTATCATAGTAGCAACTAGCTCATTAGCAACTGCAAATGCCTGCTGGATCGGAAGATTTCCTGCAATCTGGACTAAGCGGTTATTATCGATTACAATGACTGTGTCAGAAATGTTTCTTAATTGCTGTAATCCAAATTCTGCTTTGTCAACTCTTGCTCTTTCAATTTTAAATGGCATTGTAACTGTGCCGATGACTATCGATCCTGTATCTCTTGCGACTTGTGCCACTACTGGAGCTGAACCTGTTCCTGTTCCGCCGCCCATGCCTGCGCATACAAAGACCATGTCAGATCCTTTAAGAGCTTCCTTTACTTCTTGAATAGTTTCTTTTGCTGCCTCTGCACCTTTGTGAGGAAATCCGCCGCAGCCTAAACCCTTTGTCAATTCTCTGCCGATAAGGAATTTTTTATCAGCTTGTGTAATATCAAGATGTTGCTTATCTGTGTTGCACGCAATGATCTCTGCGCCTTTGATGCCTTTCTTGTGCAGCCAGTTCACCATATTATTGCCTGCTCCGCCACATCCTATGACTTTGATGTTTGCAGTTCCAACCTTGAAACCATCTGCGTTGTACATGTCACCAGAATTCTTCATTGCATTTTCTATTACAAAATCCATTTTAGTCTCCCCCTTTTTGAGTTCCTCTCATTTTTTTTCTATTACCCTGCATTACTGCTAGAGCTTTGAACATATAGTTTGGAGTACCAAAAACTTTAAATATAAGTTTATGTTTAGTACTACCTAAGAAAGAGCTTATTCAATTACGCCAATAATTGATTCCAAGCTTATATACGCCACAATTTTACATACGAACGATTTAAAACGACTTTTTTAAGCCAACAACGACTGAAAATCTTGTTTTTCGCCAAAAAAACCTGATTTTCTTAAAGTTTCTATTATGTTTATCTTATATATAAAGATTTCTGAAGTTGAGTATATAGATTACAGGCAATTATTTTATAACAAGTTTATTCTAGTTTAATAGTTGTTAAAAGCTTTCTCGTCGGTATAGAAAAAAGTATACTGGGATAGTGGGTAAAAAGAGGTATAAATGAGTTATAACCCAAGTCTGACAGTTTGCTAACTATTTCAACTGAAAATATAATTTGACAGATAGGTTTTCTTGATTGATTTTAAATCTAAATTTCAAGTAATTGCCCTATTTTGCACACAAATCAAACGATTTATCTGCTCAAAATTGGAGTAAATTAGATTTTTTCTTTCATTCTCAAGCATTTCTATGGTAACTGTCAAATTCATTAGGCTGATTTTGATGAATTTCGGTGAAATGTTTTTGAGTTCTTCATAATCATATCGCATCAGCGATATGATAAGTTGTGCTAAAAATCCAACAAGTATCGCTCCACAGAGGCTTTTTGTCGACCAGACTCTTAATGGTTTGATATTAATATCATTTTTGAGCGATTGAAATATTTTTTCAATCGAGTCTTTCATACGATATGTTTTTAGTGCTTCTGCAAGTGTCAATTTCTCTGATGAAACTAGGCAGAAAAAACCTTCTCTTCCATTAATTATTGCATCTTGAACTAGCTTTTTTGCTTGCTCTTCTGTGAGTTGAGTGAGTTTTGTTTGGTATGTGTACTTTATATCCACAAGCGGATTGTTTATGGTAAATCTTTTTGGCAATGACTTGCCTTTACTCAATGCTTTTTGTATTTCTTTTGCCTCAGCTAACTTTTTTTCTGCTAATCGAAGCTTTGCTTCGATTTGGTCGTGTTGTAATTGTTGTGAAAAAAAGAAATAGTCCGTTCTGCTTGGATATTGTATGATTTCTCCATAAACACCTTGGATAGTATCTACACAATTTTCGACGGTCTTAATGAAATTCTTAATACGCTTGTCGTCGCTTGAATTAAGCTTTTTAGCTGAAAGATATTTCATTTTATGAGCAAGCACAAGGTCTGTATTTTTTTCAGATTTTGCTCCTTTATCAAAGACAGCTAATGAATTTGGTTTTAGTTTATCACAAATTTGCAGAAATGTTTTTGGAAAATGAGTTTGATCATTCATATTACCGTGCTGAATAGTTAAACCTACAGGAATATTCATTGGTTCACGAAGTTGTGAAATTCCAACGGTGATTTGTTTTTTGTCAGGCCTATGAGCCCTGCTATAACCATAAGCACCAAGCTCTGCTTTAGTGCCCCAAAGAACAAAACTTGTCCAGTCAAGATTTATATCTGTATGAGGAAACTCATACAGAGAAAAGATACTATTCTGAATTAAATGAATACTTTCTTCATAATTATCTCCAATAATTTCTAACACCCTAAAAAGAGTTCTTTCCTCGAAAGAACTCAAGTCAAATTCATCAAGAACGTCTGGTCGATTTATCCACTCGCTTGCACGAGTAGTACTTAGGTTTTCCGTGAGGCGATACGTGAGCAATGCTTCTAATAAATTTACAAGGTTAGTACCACGTTTCTTATAACGAGAGAATATTTGATCAAAATCAAGTTTTTCACTGTATTTCTTGATTGCAATAACCGTTCCAATAGGAAAGGTTATATTCTGGTTTGGTGTTAATGACTTTAGTGTTCTTAGTTTGGTTTGTTTCATGGTAGATTCAAACAAACTAAGGACACTTTTTAATTATCTGTCAAACTTGGGTTCTTATATTATTTTTTCCTTGATTTTAACTCATCTCTTAATAGCTTAATCTCAAGTAACTGCTCTGTCTGGATATCCTTTAACTCAGAAATAACCTGCTTAAGCTCCTGCTTTATTGTCTCTACACTGTCTGCAAGTATCAATATCAATATGAGCGCCATCCACAAGAAGCCTGCTATCAAGGTATACCATGTCAATCTACCGTCATTGATGAAAAGCTTATTGGTAAAATAAAATCCTATAATAATGATTGCAATACCTACTAAAAGAATCAGTTTTTGATATAGATTTATCTTTGAAAAAATTTCTTTCATCATAACCTCTTTTTTGACATATCTTAAATATATTTAACTTATATTATTTTTATTAGTATATATAATTAACTATTAAAATCTTATAATCAATAACTTTATCTCTTTTACTCTCCTCAGTCTCTCAGCAGGTATTCATCCAGCTTATCTCTTGCTTTTTCTCTTTCTACCTGATGATGTTTTAAGAAACCGTTCAGCTTATCCACCAATATCTGCTTAAGCTCCCCTGACAATAAGCTGCCAGACTTATAATCCTCATAGATCTTTCTCAATTTATTATCATCTTCTTCAAAAAATCTTAACCATTGATAAGACATATCTATATCTGGATTTCCACCTAATCTTCTATGTTCTTCAACAGTATCCTTGCCACCTGAAAAAGCATATTTCATGACTTTTTTTCTGACTTCCTGCTCAGTATCTGTAGTAAATATCGTTGCATGCTGTGATTCAGTTGTCGACATTTTGCCTTGGGGGCCAAGCAATGACGGCAAAAATACATTATGGATGGCTGCTGTCTTTGGAAATCCTAGTTTAGGTGCAACATCTCTCACAATTCTCCAATAAGGGTCTTGGTCTATCGCTGCAGGTATCAATGTTCTTATTTGCTTATTATGCAACACGCTCGGAAGAAAGCATGGTGCAGCTTGCATCGCAGGCCAAAAATACATCCCTATATTGGTTTCAGGTGTAAATCCAAACACTGCTTTTGCCTGGCTTAAGGTAACTTTTTTTGCAATCTGGATTGCAAGTTTATACATTGTTTTGCCATACTCTGTATCTAAGATTATAAATGTTTTTTTAGGGTCAAAGCCTAATGCAATAATATCTAACGCACTTTCATACCCTAACTGGGTAGTTTGGTCTAATGTCAACTCTGGCTTGTAAAGAAACTTCTCATCATTTGTGATCTGAAAATAAAATTCGACACCAAATGCATCCTGCAGATATTTGCAGAAAAACCAAGGCACCATATGGCCTATATGTGTATTTCCTGAAGGTCCTCTGCCTGTATATAACGCAAAAGTTTTCCCTTCTTCATATTCTTTCAACAGTATATCAAGCTCGCGATGGCTAAAAAAGATCCTTCGTCTAAGCATATGATGGCTCTTGCCTGCAATCTTCTCTATTTTCTTAATCTGCTCTTCAGTAAGCGCTTTTGTGCCAAACTGCTCTATCAATTTATTATAATCCACTATCCCCTTAACTTCCCATGGTGTTACTTTAAATTTATCTGCCATAATTATTTACCTTAATTCACTACTATTTAAATTGTTAGCCATTTGTTTAATACTCTCTTTAGCCACGGGAACAAACAATACAGGGCATAAATTACCTCTCTAATCTCTGCAGTATTATCTTTTTTGCAACTTCTCTCTTTTTAGGGAAAGCAGCTATGCTCATCTTAAGATGATAGCAGTTACCCTCATCTGTTATCCCTAAAATATCTTCTTTCAGCAACTTGTCCTTATCAAACCTTATAAAAAAATTCAATCCGTTATCTAATCTGGATTCTATCTGGGAAATCAGCAGCTCTTTCTGCTCTTTACTAAGCTTTCCAAACAAATCATTAAGAAATAGATTAATCTCATTATTTTTTATCAATATTACTTGAAAAATCCTTATTGGCTTATCAAAAAAACCTAAAGCAGTTTCATGCTTGAACTGTTTCTTTATCTCAAAAGGAAACAATGCAAACAGCTTTTCAAGTATCTTCTTCTCATCCTCCCATTCTTTGCAAAACACATTTACGTTTAATTCATGGACATATCTCATATCACTCAATAAACATTTTTTTCTTTTACCCAGTTTCTTTGTACAACTCTGCCAATTTTGCTCTCCCTACTCTTATCCTTTTTTACAAATCACTTAACCCCAAGCAGTTTAAAAATATTGTGCGAAAGTATATAAATGCAGCAGATATTTATTCTATTATGAAACATACTCTCAAAATAACTTTGATCATCATCGGAATATTTTTCTTATCCCAGATAATAGGGCTTTTTATTGTTGATAAATATATAGATTATACCCAGACAACCCCAGAAGCTAGGGCAGCAGGCAACATCACTTGGCAGCAGCTTCCTTATTCTATCGAGAGACCACAAGTCGAGGAATCAAATTCTTACTTGTTTATTATTGCAGCGATTGTTTTTGGAACCATTATTCTTCTTGTATTAATAAGATATAAAGTATATCGCTTATGGAAATTCTGGTATTTCTTAAGCGTTTTATTATGCTTATCAATAGCCTTTTCTGCATTTATCCCCCAAACCTATTCTTTATTTCTTGGGCTGCTCTTTGCATTGATCAAGATCTTTAAACCTAATATTTTTATCCATAATTTCACTGAGCTCTTTATCTATGGTGGTTTGGCAGCAATCTTTGTGCCTATCATAAATCTATATTCAGTAGTTATCCTCCTTATATTGATTTCAGGGTATGATTTCTGGGCAGTCTATAAATCAAAACATATGGTCCAGCTAGCAAGGTTCCAGACAGATACTAAGATGTTTGCAGGGCTGTTCATTCCTTATGAACTGAATAAAACACAAATAACCGAACGAGAAAAATCAACATCATCTATAAAGAGAATAACTTTAAATTCTTCAAAAATTAAAACACAACTTAAAACAAAAAAACGATTAATTATTACCCCTTCTTCTAGAAATGCAATCTTAGGTGGAGGCGATGTTGGCTTTCCACTAATATTTGCAGGCGTCATAATGAAATCATTTGGCATGCAGAAGGCATTTGTCATACCTATTGCCTCAGCTATTGCACTATTGCTCTTATTATTATACTCTAAAGAAGATAAGTTTTATCCAGCTATGCCTGTTTTGACATTAGGGTGCTTTATAGGGTATTTTATTGTGCTTATTATTTAGAGATATAACTTAATAGAATGTAGAGGTATAATAAAAATTTACGAAGCAGCTGCCACAGTTGGCACTTGCTTTGATTATGTTATAAGTTGCTCCTCCTCTACATTTAGATTGTAGTTGAGATAATGAAAAAGCATTACATGTTATGTTAGTTGTTTAGTAACTAGATAGCATACTCATTTCATTCATAAGTTTAGAAACGTAACTCCAAACCATTTCCCGTCACAACTTGATTTAATCACTATTATTTATGCTCATAACAATTGGCAGTCACCCCTTTTTAGGCGACTCATAAGTTAAAATAATCTTTTCTTAATTTATCTACTCATTCCAGGAACTTAATTATCCCAGGCCTTACCTCAAAAAGTATACCTTGCTTCAACATCTCTTGTATCTTCTCCTCAACTTTCTCAAGAGAATTATTGCTATCAAAATTACTTATGATCTTTTCAACAGCTACTCCGTTATCTTTATCGTTCTGCCTGATATATTTTCCGATAGAAGTCATCAAAGATTCAGTTATTTCAATATCTTTTCCTACTTCCTCACTACTCTCTTCTTTTACAATTGGATTCTCAATCGCTTCATGCATCTCAGCATATTTATTACTCTTATCAACATGAATCTGGGCAGGCTGTATGTTTGCCCCATTTAACTCTAGTTTTCTCACATCAACCCAATGTTTATTCTCTACTTTTTTTATAATTTCCAACAAAAGATATTTCTCATTACCAAATTCTCTCGGCCTTCCTATTACAAGAACAACATTGCCAATTTCAATACCTTTTAGCTTATCAAACTCTTCAAATAATTTTGCAGAAATCCTTCCTGTGCTATCATCCAAAATAATCTCCGAATAGCTATTCTTCCCTGGCTCAAACAGATTAACTTCAACAACAACCCCTATCATATTTGCCCTAGAAACCTTATAATTTGATTTTGTAAGAACATAATTAGGAAGCCAACCTTCTTCTCTTTTATATTCACCTTCTAAAATATCCTTGACACAACAGATAATAGCTACCTGCCTTTGTTGTTTAGGAATCAGCTCTGCCATTTTTCCCCCGAAAAACAATAAACTAATTATCTCTTTAATCTTTATATCATTAAAAAATATATTACGAATATAACTTCTCAAATACTAGCAACATACCCTTTAGTCGGCTCAAAAAGATCTCCTGAGCGCTTTAATTTCTCAAGGGCTTCCTCAACCTGGTCTTCTGTCAAGCCTTGTAGCTTTGCTTCTTCAATTATATCCTGTATAGGTACATTTTTGCCAAACTTATTTTCAAGCTCTAAAATAATATCTTTGATCTTATGTATCTTAGTTCTCTGTGAAGCAGTTATTCCTGATGCTATCCTATCAATATCTATTTTGCCTGTTTCTGGGTCTATTCCAATCTCAGACAATGAGAAATGCAAAATATCAACTGCTCTTTTTGCATCTTCCCTTGTAACTTCTTTGCCTAGTCTTAATTTTGCGGTTGCTTCTGCCAATCTTACAAGAGCTTCCAACTGTCTTGCACTTATTGGTACAGCTTTCATCCCTGCCTCTTCACTGTTTGTGCTGTTTCTCATCTGTACATAATATGTTTTAAGCTCTTCAATGGCTTCGCTTGACAACACAGGATGGCAATTCTGCCTTGCATAAGAGATAAATTTCCTCAGTATCTCAGTAGTGATTTCTGGCTCAGCAACATCTGGACTTTGGTGCAGCTTTAGTATATGGCTTGCCATTCTTTCATCTTTTTCTGTGTTAGGGAGATCCTTGAATGCAAAAATCAGGTCAAACCTATTGATTAATGCAGGCGGCATTGCTATCTGCTTTGCAAGAATATCATAAGGGTCAAACCTTCCTAATTTTGGGTTTGCTGCAGCAAGTACAGTAGTCTCTGCTCGCAAAGTTGCTTGAATATTTGCTTTGCTAATCGTGATTGTCTGTCCTTCTAATGCTTCATGCATTGCAGCAGTATCTTCCTCTGACATCTTATCCATCTCATCTATGAGGCAGAATCCTTTATTAGCTAATGGCAATGCTCCCGCTTCTAAGCTCCACCCTCCTAAGAACTCATCTTTCACTACTGATGCAGTAAGTCCCGCACCAGAGACTCCTTTACCACTTACATACCTTGCTTTAGGGGCAATCTTAGATGTTCTCTTAAGTAGCTGAGATTTTCCCGAACCAGGATCCCCTATCAATAAAACATGCATATCTCCTCTTGTAACAGTCCCATCTTTTCTTGATTTTTTTACTCCGCCAACTAACTGCAGTGCAATAGCTTCTTTTACTCTCTCATATCCAAAAATAGTAGGCGCGATTGACTCAGAAATTAATGTGTATACTCTTGGGTCATATGCTATCTTTTTTATCTTCTCTTCATCTTCTTCACTAATTTCCATCTGGTAATAATCTTCTTGGCTTGGCTCGATATAATTAGCTTCGACAATCAGATCAAACGTAATAAGCTTGCTGCCATCTTTCCCAGTTTTTGCAACTTCTTTGACAATCCCAGTAACCATTACCTTATTTCCTGGGTTTGTCTTTTTATCGCTCATCGGGCTTACAAGATCTTCTTTTAGAATAACTCCTATCCTTTTTGGCTGCTCTCCGCCATCTAAATCTTCAGGCGCTTCCTCTAATACAAGATGTTGGGCATCTATAAGCTCCTTTGATAATAATCTGAATTTTCCTTTTCTACCGCAGCCGCACCTGCTTGGCTCTTTAAATTTTGATTCAAGCTGTAATACAGAAATTATATTACCACAGCTTGGGCATTCAAATTTTGCGCTTGTGACTTGAGGCCTTACATCAGACTTTTGCCTTACTATCCCTTCAATATGGAATAATTTAGTCAGATGCTTGCTTCTTATATTCCTTATCATCATCTTCTGACTTTCAGAAAGCTCATTAAACCTAACTCTGAAATTCTTAATTTCTACAGGCAGATCAAATTCTCTTACTGCAAATTCTGCTGCGCTTATGCATTCTTCTGGCCTTTCAAGAAGCTCATTTGCAAGCTCTGGATCAAACTCAATCAATTTCAGAAAACTTATAATTATCTTATTCTCCCCTTTTCTCACATTTTCATATAACGCATCCAGATATTGCTTTTCTATGAAATCATGATATCTTTTTATCTGCTCAGTAACATCCATTTTCTCACATTTTTACTTTTTATCATCAATTCTTTAGTTTCTCCTCGGAATACCTTCTATAGAGTAAAACATACATAAATATTCTTTGTGTGTTTGTCTAGTCCAACACCGATCTTTCAGAATTCCTTCTTAAAATGTAATCTTAAGGCTTTTAAGCACAAGACACATGCTCTATTTTAATGTCTTTTGGTTATGGCTTTTATCATGCCTTAACTTTCTTAAGGTTTGCTATAAGCATATCTAATGCATTCTCTACTTCCTGCTCGCTTTTTGTTCCTGTGCATACTACTTTTCCATTGCTGAAAAGCAGGAATGTTGCTTTTGCTTCCATCAGTTTATAAACTAATCCAGGAAATTGCTCTGGCTCATATTCAGTGTTTGGCAGCTTCATAGCAAGAACATTTAAGTTTAAATCCATGCCGACTGTACCGGAAGCAACTATATTCTGTATCTTTACTTCTGGCTCAATCTTTATCTTGATATTTATCTTTTCTAAGCTCTTTATGATCTTCTTAATGCTTTCATGAACCTTATCCATGCTTCTTGCGCCTGTGCATACAACTTTCCCAGAGCTGAATATCAAAGCAGAAGTTTTTGGCTCTTTTATCCTGATGACCAGTCCAGGGAACTGCTCAGGATTATATTCAGTATTGCTCAATGTAGCGGCCATCTTCTCTAATGGTATGTCATGCTTTAATGATGTAGAAACAACAATATTTACAACTTTGATCTCTCTCTTACCGGTAACCTTCTCTTTTTTAACAGCTTTCTTAGCCATGATTACACCCCCAATGAACATAATTCTAGACAGATACTATCCGTCTATCTATTTAAAGTTTATAAATCCTATTTAAATACTTTGCTATTGGATAGTTAAATTTTAGGCTAATTTATCTATTATCTGTAGCTACTAGGGAGCTATGAAAACAATACTCAATAACGAGGTCTTTTAACTACTGTTGTCCCCGTATTTTAGCAAAAATTTTATAAACCTGGTTTTATTCTAAATACTAATGGAAGATTATCTTGTCAAAAGAGATGCCGCTCTAAAAAACCTTAAGACTGCAGACCATTTATTAAATGTAACTTACCCTCTAGTCAAGGACCAAAAGCTCTTCCTTTCAGTGCTTGACCATCTTTTTTTGGCATTGGTCGATTCAGTGACTGCAATATTAAATTATGAACTGCATTACAAACGCATTCCAAGTTTCAAAGACAATTTCAAAGACAAATATGATCTCTTTGTAAGATATTGTGTTAAGCCATATCATATCAGCAAAGATTACCTTGAATTCATCCTCGACATTAAATCATTAGTGGTTGCTCACCAAAAAAGTAGTATGGAGTTTATCAGAAAAGAAAACATAGTTATATGTGATGATAAATACTCCTGCAAGACAATAGATGTTGTCTTGCTGAAATCATATGTTGATAAGTCAAGGATGTTTGTTTACCTGATAAACAATATACTTCATAATGACCAAAAGAATCTTGCAAAAATAAATTATGCATAATAAACTCAATAATTTACATCAATAAATAAAAACCAAACACCTACCTAACTAATTATAAACTAAAGCTATAACCTAAAACCAAAATGCTAGACTATTCAGAAAGTGCCAGAGAAGAGCTTAAGCGCGTAGACCATCTTATTTATGTCAGCTTAAAGTACACCAGGACAGTAGATGTGATCAAAAGCATCATCGATATATTAATTAGCTGCTGCAATTTCGCAATTGTTGATCTTATAGAGCACAGCAAGGATAAGTTAGAAGAAGAAGTCCCTGAAAGCCCGGCAGGCAGAGCATCATTGATAAAGAAACTTTTCGCAGCTAACCAATTAATTCTTGAGTTTATAGATTTTTATCTGTTCTTAAGAAAACTCTCTCGCGCAGATTATGAAAAGATAAACGAGTTCAGAAGGCATGTCACCATGATAGCTAGCGTAGATACAAAAACCTATAATATTGACATAGACACGATAACGGAATATTATCACAAGACAAAAAAGACCATAGAGCAGATAGAGCAGCTCATCAGAGGACCAGTTCCTGATTAGTGCAAGTAAATAAATCACTGTTCATCATTATTTGCATGGCAGCTGCCTCCACAGCCAATTAAGTTGGCGCAAATCCAATAGCCTCACTAATGTTGCGACGGGTAATGACAACCATTAACATAACAAAATAACTAATAATTAATTTATCAAGTATCACATTTGCTTTACTCTGCGTAGAGGAGGAGCAACTCCTGATTTAATCGATGCCAGTGCCAACGGCGTGGAGGCAGCTGCATCGTAAACATTTACGACATAAGTTCACCTGATCATGAAAAAAACACTGGCTATAGTTTCGCTTGAAAAAGAGGTCGGCAAGTCAACGCTTGCACTTAATCTAGCTCATTCTCTAAATACAATAACTAAACAACCTACATTTCTCCTTGATCTGGATTTCTATACTGGCGGCATCACAAAAATACTGGGGGTACAAGATTTGCTTGCAAGCATACATAATCTTTCTTTAGCAGATTTGCATCCAAGAGAAGCTGCATATAAGCATGCATCTGGTTTCTATTTTGTACCTAATTTTTGTATCTCAAAAAATTTCAGCTCTTCACTGCTTGCAAAAAACATAACTAAGCTTAAGCAGGAAAACAGCTTAACAATCTTAGACTCTAACTCAGGCAAAGGCATGCTTGGCTCATTGGAAGCAGGAGACGAGTTTGTCATTGTTTCATCATTTTCAAAGCAGGCACTTGAACAGTCAATGCAGCTTGCTTCCATAATCGAAAGCAATAGCAAAACAGTTCTTGGGATAGTATTTAACAAAATAAAAACAGAGCTAGATAAATCGTCCGTCGAGAAGATAGAATTAGCTATTGGAAGAAAAGTGCTTGCAGTTATGCCTGAACACAAACTGATTAGTCATGCAAACACTAAAAACCATCCGATGACCTATCTATATCCAAATTCAAAGCAGGGATTATTGTTCAAAACTCTTTCTCAAACATTATTAAACCATTCAGATTTAAGCCAGATTATAAAAAACAAGGTTTTTGCATAACATGGAAGAAAAAAAGAAACAAGAACTGATAGATAAGCTCAGAGGGAAAAATTGGCCTGAAAAGGATATCCAGAAGACCATTCGTATAATGGAATCAAGAGACTATGTTGATAAATCAAATTCAAATGTCAGCTCTTCAAGGCTATTATATTGGACAGCATTGCTTGTATTGATGGTCTGCAATCTTCTTATAACTGTATTCTTGGTCCCATTCTTGCTCGTCCTTGGCGGAACATTGATATATATTATAATTGCAGTAATTGGTTTCGTATTCGGCTTATTTTTCAATCTTCTCCTTAGAGATATCGAAAACCTTGAAGCCCATCACCATCTATTCGCAACAATATTCATCCCATTACTCTCTCTTCTTAACATCGCTTTGATGACAACTGCTTCAGCTAGGATAGCAGAAATAATCAATGTCAGCTTTAAGCTAAATCCTGCAATCATGAGTATGTTCTATGTATCTGCATTCATGCTGCCATATCTTTATGGAATGTTCAAGTATGAGTTTAGTAAGTTTAAGTATTAAGATAAAAGACCAAAAGCCAAAGCATCAGCCAATTTTTGCGAGCACAAATCCAATAATCCAGCTAAGTATGGCCGGGCAATACCAATCAGTGAAACATTATATAACATAACACGCAATATTCTCTCATTATCCTAGCTGTTTTCTATGTTAGAGGAGGCACAACTTATCACCTCAAAACATCTAGTGCTCGCAGGCTGATGCATTGGCTTTGTTAATTAAAGTTAATATTTTATAGAAAATCCTTTAAACTCACATTTATATTCTTCCTCTTTAACTTCTATCTCATCTACTCTTGCTTCTTCAGGTCCTTTGCTGCAGTATGCAACAAAATCCTTAATCTGCTCTTCTGTTCCTTCTGCAACAGTTTCTACCTTATCCTCTTCCAGATTTCTTACCCAGCCTTTGGCGCCAATCTTTTCAGCCTGAGTCTTAGTATTTGCTCTAAATAAAACTCCCTGTACTCTTCCTGTGATTATTAGATGAACTCTTCGCATTTTAGCATCCTCATTTTTTATCTGTTGTATTTTATACTTGATATTACCGATAAATTTATAATATTTTTCCTAGTTATATTGTTATTTTTTGATTTCTTTTTTTCATCAATAAAGCAAGAAAATCAATTTAAATCTTATGATTACATCTTACAATCCTAACCTATAAATATCTTTTCTACTTTACCAGGAAATAAAATGAAAAAAAGAATACTTTTTCCAAAAAATAAGCAACAAGAATTCCTAGAAAATTCTCTTTCTGAACTTAAACTAAGCCGAATAGAATTAGCAAAAAAATTACATCTCGCTCCAAAAAGTTTCTCTAGTTGTTATGCAAACGGAAGATCTAGGATTCCTTATGATTTATTTATCACTATTTGTAGTCTGATTAATCAAAATCCAAATGAGATATTACAGAATTTTGATGCTAAGATAACTAATAATGGCGTTATAACTCCTAGGGCAGTCTTAGGCGAAAGCAGAAAGGCATTGCAAGAGATAAACCTCTCTTACCCAACTAAAATTTACTCAATAGACTCAAAACAAGTAAAGTTTTCTCGAAATGATATAAAAAAGAGCATAGTATTGCCTACTCAAATTACTCCATTATTGGCAGAAGAAGTCGGGATGCATTTAGGCGATGGCTTTTTATCTGACTCAAAATATGAATATCGGCTAAAAGGAAATAAAAATGATGAGAAAGAATATTACAATTCTTTTGTGAAAAATACATACAAAACTTTGTATAACTTAAACATCCATCTCAGAGAATACGAGACAACCTATGGATTTGAACTATATTCACAAGCTATCCATCAATTTAAATCTGAAGTTATAGGTTTGTCAAAAGGCAGAAAGGATAAGATAACAATTCCGGATATCTTTAAGGTCAATGATATTTCAATAATAACCTCCTTATTAAGGGGATTATTTGATACAGATGGGAATGTCTACTTCCAATCTCGTTATGGTTATAAGAATTATTATCCTGCTATTTCTATAGCCCAGAAATCAGAAAAACTTATAAAAGAAGTATATTCCATACTAAAAATGTTAGGGTTTAATCCCTCACTATATATTCGTGAAGAGTATTCAAGCATAACCTTATATGGCTATAACTCACTAAAGAGATATATGGATTTAATAAGCTTTCATAATCCAAAGCATATAAATAAAATAGATCAATGGAAAGCAATGTATTCAGATTTATGGCGATAATAGTGTAACCTGGTTAGCATAGAGGACACTTGAAAAAAGCCTCAGTGTGGATCTAACCAAGCAGTTATCCTTTGGTCCGAGTTCAAATCTCGGTTATCGCCCTTTTATTTTTATCAACGATTTTTTTGTTTTCGCATATCTCTGTAAAATTTACGAACCAGCTGCCGCAGTTGGCACTGGCTTTAGTTACATAAAGAGTTGCTCCTCCTCTACTCATAGTTGCTAGATGTGAAACTAAAAGAGCATTGCGTGTTATGTTAGTTGTTGAGTAACTAAATGGTCTTGCCCGTCGCAACTTAGAATGTTTTCTGGATTTGTGCCAACTAAATTGGCGGCAGCTGCTAATACTGCTTATTAGTTAGCGACATAAGTAACGCATGAAATTTTGCGTAAAAATATGCTCTTCCCAAAAGTTTTCTAATGCTTCTTGCATTTCGTCTATCTTCTCAAAATACTGCG
>Ga0209211_10004839_pt1 | contig 20588 bp, 16 predicted proteins | sample RifGroA2_FD_183992 | JGI IMG/M metagenome (GOLD analysis project Ga0209211, IMG submission 183992) | Groundwater microbial communities from Rifle, Colorado, USA - Groundwater A2 (SPAdes) (version 2) | ecosystem: Environmental > Aquatic > Deep subsurface > Groundwater | place: Rifle, Colorado...
CCCCGCCGATTCGGTTTAAACCACCCGCAAAAACAACACCACTCATTGAACCAACGACTACAATGAAAACGGCGATTCGCTTCATATCCAAACTCCTTTTTTAACGATCAATAAACCAAGGAACAAAACAACATATAATAATATCACAAATGTTAATTATGTCAACCTTTGGCAAATTCAAATATTTGACAAATAAATGTTATTTATTATATAACCATATGTTAATCCGTTTGGATTAATATTGTCCATTAACAACAAAAAAGATAGTAAAAAAGGAGAAGAACCATGGACGTTATCTGGAATTTGACAAGGATTTGCCCTTGGGATTGCGCTATTTGCTGTGTTACCGCCCTGCATGCCTGTGAAACAACGAAGATTTATCTGAAAAGACGTCAAAAGGATTACGGACAAGAACTTGGTTTGGCTGAAAAAATGCAAGTGTTAAAAGACCTTTGTGATGAGGGATTTGACATTGATTTTTCGGGAGGGGATCCGCTCTATTATAACGAAGATCTGCAGGTAGTCGAGCAAGCCACCATGTGGTTGCCCGCTGGTAAGATAAGTGTTAGTATGACAGGTATAGAATTGACCGATAGAAAAATCGAGCTTCTAAAAAAAGTCAAAGATGTAGAGTTCACTATCGATTCACTCCCTAATGTTAAGAACTTCGCTCGCCCGGAGGGTTACCACCTAGGTACGGTATTAGCTTTGCGCCAATGTATTAATGCTGGCGTCAGAACAAGAGCGATTACGGTTTTATATCCCCTGACAATGAAAGAGTCTAATCTGCGAGCAGTCTACCAGCTTCTTTGCGAGCTCGGAGCGCCTGAATGGGAGTTACTTCGATTCTATGCTGTTGGCAAGGCGAAGCATCTTTCTCGATTGGTTCCAAGCAGGGAAGATTATCTTAATACAATGGCATTGCTACGGTCATTCCGCGGGCCAACCAAAATTTTTTTCCAGCACTCATTACGTATGCTGGAAGGAAACGGAGTATGCCCAGCCGTTCATAAATCTTTAGGCATTCTTCCTGACGGTAGCGTCTCTGCTTGTGCTTGGGCTATTAACACTCAAGTACAGCCGATAAGCGAACACTTTATGCTTGGGAAAGTCCCCGAGCATAAAATTCGCGACATTATAACTGCCGCCAAAAAACGCATTGAATTTCAGATAGAAGCTCATGAGAGTAGAATTATTACTTGGCTGGATAAGCAAAGGATGCCGAAAAAGGAGTAAATCGTATGATAAAATTCCAAATCATACAGTGTAAAAGCGTTTTGACCAAAAGCAATTTACCCAAGGTAGATTATTGCATCAATCCTTATGTTGGTTGCCTGCATGCTTGCGTTTATTGCTATGCTCGATTCATGAAGCGGTTTACTGGCCACACTGAACCATGGGGACATTTTCTTGATATCAAGGTAAATGCCCCGGAAGTTCTAGCCAAAGAATTGGCTAGAAATCCTAAAAGAGGCACTGTGCTTTTGGGAAGTGTTACCGATGCTTATCAGCCAGCCGAGCGGAAATATTGCCTTACTCGAGCAATATTGGAAATTCTGCTTAGGCATGATTTTCCAGTATCCATCCTGACTAAGTCTGATTTGGTTGTTCGAGATTTGGATCTGCTCAAACAGTTCAGTAGTTGCGAAGTAGGTTTGACTATTACGACTACGGATGAGGCGATTGCCAAAAATTTTGAACCCCATGCTTCCGTTCCGAAACAAAGAATGGAGGCACTTGAAGTTCTTCATAAGAATGGCATTGTTACATACGCGTTCATTGGGCCAATTTTGCCGGATTTGACTGACCTCGAAGCCATTTTTTCTGCTATTAAAGGAAAAGTTTATTTTATCATGGCAGAAAGCCTTAATATGAGTTGCGGAAATCGTCTATTTGTCGAAGGGATTATATCTAAAAAGTACCCATCATTACTGCAACTCTATAAGAATGGCTTCAGCAAAAAATATTGGGATGAAGCGGAAGCAACAACTAACATGTTGGCAGGTAAATATAAAATCCCAATCAAAGGTTTTTTTTCACATTAGCCGTTAATCTATGTAGGTTAACGGCTTTTTTATATAGTAATATTTTTTATGTATGATTAATAAAGAAAATTTAAAAAATTTTTTGAAAGAGGCAAAAATTAATACTTATGCCGGTATTGGCGAAGTTGGAGAGAAAATATTGGGAGACCGCGGTAAAAAATTTGAATATGTAAAAAACAATTTCTATTATCGTGATATATATTTTGGTTTTAATCCTTTTATTGGTGAAGAGATCGTTTTTTTTAGAAAAAAACCAATTTGGGGTATGAATTATTATAGTGAGATTATTGCTGGGCATGTTTCCGCGATGATAATATATGCATTTCTTAAAAAAGCTTTAAAAAAAGTGCCAAAAAATAAACCGTTTAGGGGTCCGGACAATTTTAATGATAAAAATTTTGAATATATCAACACGGTGAAGGGGACTATAAAAAAATGTATTGGTAAAGAGAAAATTTTTTATAATAAAAAATTGGTTTACATATTAAATTATTGTGGTGGAATAATTAAAGAGAAGAACTAGAAATTTTTTTGTTGGCATGATTTTTTTGACATTTACTGATTTTTGTGCTATATTGAAATCAGTGATTTAGCTCATTAGCAAAGGTAAAAACCTGAAATAAAAGGAGGTATTACGATGAATGGTCGGGTAGCTTCGACAATGGTCGAAATCGCCACCATCCCAGAATTGCCGGAAGTTGAGACTGGCATAATGGCAGTAACGCAGCCAACAAAAGCTGCGACATTCGAGCTGCGGCGGTGGCTGTACATTCTGACCATGCCTATTTCTTGGCTCTTGACTTTCTGGGTGATGGCGAAGAAAACCATCTGCCGCCGACTTGGTAAGCCCGATCCGCACATCAATACTTTCTGGTTTGATGGATTGGGTTTGTCGAACCGCGCGATAAAGGTGGGAGCGGCATCATGGAAAGCTCTAGATATCATCTACAATCATCCGTTCGGTCAGAAGAAAAGTGTCGGCGGATTCATTGATGATTTCTGGATCGGGATGATGAACGCCCAAGCGGTCAGAAACCGGCTCAAACTGGTCAAACAAGAAATCAGGCGTGCGATTCTTAACTTCAGCAACCATCAAGAAGTTAGGTTGCTCTCGCTGGCTGCTGGTTCGGCTCAAGGTGTCATTGAGGTGATGGCTGAACTAAAGTCCCAAGGGATTCGAGTCAGGGCGCTACTGCTCGATATCGATCAAACTGCATTAGACTATGCCAAACAACTGGCGAGCCAATATGGAGTCGCTGATCAAATAGAGACAGTGAAAGCCAGCGTTGCCCAAGTTATCCGAGTTTCTCAATACTTTCGTCCGCAAGTCATCGAGATGCTTGGACTGCTTGATTACATCCCTCAGGATAAAGCTATCCGGCTGGTCGGAAAAATCCGCGAGTCCCTTGAGACTAAGGGAATTTTTCTGACTTGCAACATCTGCCACAACCCAGAGATGCACTTTCTGAAGTGGGTTATTAACTGGGCGATGATCTATCGCACTCCTGCCGAGTTGTCAGAGATTGTCACCAAAGCAGGATTCGAAGATCATCGGCTCATCTACGAGCCTCTCAAGATTCACGGCCTCGTGATTGCCCAAAAAAGGTAAGCTTGGCCTAGCCCGGGAAATTTGTTATAATAAAAACAAATCACCGGGCTTCTTTTTATAAAAAATTATGAATTTTTATGCAATTTCTGCGCTAATCAATCTATTTGCCAGTGTGATACTTGGTGGAATTGTTTATTTCAAGAATAGAAAGGCACAGATCAATATATTATTCGCTATTTTTACTGCCAGCGTTGCCCTTTGGAGTTTTGGATATTACTTTTGGCAAATTTCTACAAATAGTGAAGCGGCTCTGTTTTGGAGTAGAACATTAATGGCGGGTGCAATTTTCATACCGGTCACTTATTTTAATTTTGTTCTTGTATTAACGGATTTATTTCAAAAAAGAAAAAAGTTTCTAATATTCAGCTATTTTATATTTTTCGCTTTTTTCCTTTCAAATTTTACTCCTCTTTTTGTTAATCGCATTGAACCTTTGTATTCGTTTGAATTTTGGCCGTTGCCGGGACCAGCTTTTCACATCTTTTTGGTGATATGGTTCGCCTATGTCATATACTCTACATTTCTCCTTTTTCAAAAATACAAGTTATCTCAAGGCATCAAAAAAGAGCAGCTAAAATATGTTTTTATAGGAATGGTGATTGGATTTGCTGGGGGTTCAACTAATTATTTTTTATGGTATAAAATTCCCATTCCTCCATTTGCCAATATCTTGGTGTCGGTTTATGTTGGCGCCATCGCTTACGCCATTATCCGTTATAGATTGATGGACATCCGCATAATTGTCAGAAAGATTTTTATTTATTTCGGCGTGGCGGTTTTCACTTATGGCATATTTTATCTCGTGGCTTGGTCTTATGCGCAAATTTTTGGCAACGTGTTTGCAATAAGCGGCTATTTGGCGGGGATTTTTATCGCACCGGCGTTTGTATTTTCTTTTGATAAATTCAACAAATGGCTTCGGGTGATAGCCAACAAATATTTTTTTGCCAGTCTTTCAAACTATCAGGGCACCATAACGAGGCTTAGTGAGGAATTAAATTATCTGACGGACTTGGATCAAATTATCAATTCCATTGTAGATACTATAAAACAAACCATGCAACTGGATCGGGCAGGAGTGCTTTTAATAGATGAAACCAAAAAGCCGGTTCATTACACCATAGCCAAGACTATAGGTTTTAATGAGGCTAACGGAATTTCTCTTGTAAAAGAAAGTTTTTTAACTCAATATTTTGTAAAAAACAAAATCCCCCTGATTACCGATGAATTTGATTTTTTAGTTAAAGAAGCGAAAACCGATAGAGAAAAGTCTAATTTTTTGCGGTTAAAGAATCACATGGAGAAAATTGAAGCTTCTTTGTGCCTGCCGCTTTTAAGCGGCAATAAGCTTATTGGAATAATTGTTTTAGGGTCAAAGATTTCCAAGGAAGCTTATACTAAAGAAGACCTTGAGCTATTAAGTACTTTATCTTATCAGGCCGGTATTGCCATTGATAATGCCATATTGTATCAGAAGGTAAGCGATCTGAGTAAAAATCTTCAAAAAAAAGTTGACGAGCAAACAAAAGATATCCAGGCCAAAGCCGAACATTTGAAAAAACTTCTTGAAATGCGATCGGAGTTTTTGGATATTGCCTCGCATCAATTGCGCACTCCGACCTCAGTGATTATCGGCATGACTTCAATGCTTAAGGAACCCGGCGGCAAACTGGATAAAGAAAAAAAGGATAGATTTATTGATAGTATTTTCCAAAAGTCAAAAAAGCTGGAGCAAATAATTAATGACATTTTAAGCGCGTCTGAAATGGACACCGAAGAGTTTACCATAAACCCAGATTCCATGAAGCAAGTCCAGCCCGAAGAAACTATTGATCGCATTATGCTGGATGCCCAGGAATGGGGATCAAAAAGAAGCATTTCGGTTAAATTTATCAAGCCCAAAAAGCCAGTTTCAACGATTCTTGCCGACCAGCGCTATTTAGAGCATACCATTTCCAATTTAGTTGATAATGCGGTAAAATATACTATGAAGGGATTTGTTAAGATTTCTTTGGAAGAAAAAGACAAAAGGGTGTATATTAAGGTGCAAGATTCGGGTATTGGCATACCAAAAGAGGATATTCCTAAGCTTTTTGGCAAGTTTATCAGAGCAAAAAACGCCCGACAAACTTATACGGACGGTTCTGGTTTGGGATTATTTATTATCAAGAAAATAGTTGACGCGCATAAGGGCGCGAAAATTGAAGTTGATAGCGTTGAGAATAAGGGGACAACATTTATTTTAAGTTTTCCCATCGCAGAGCGTAGTCCAAAAATCTATGCTAAACAAAAAATATAAAATTTTACTTATTGAGGATGACGCCGATCAGATCTTAATGTACCAAACAAAATTTGAAAAGGATGGATATGAATTTATTTCGGCCAATAATGGGACAAAAGGATTGGAACTTGCCAAAAAAGAAAAGCCTGATATTATACTTTTGGATATTGTTATGGATGAGATGGATGGCATAGAGGTTTTAAAAAGAATAAGAGCGGATGAAGAGACCAGCGATCTAAAAGTTATTTTATTGACCAACCTTGTGGTTAAAGAAAAAATAGACGAAGGCAAAAAATTTGGCGCGTTGGATTATATTATCAAATCACAAGTGGAGCCAAGCAACCTGGTGAAACGAGTGCGGAAATTTTTAAAAAATTGATAATAACATTATATTGTTATTCCTTTTGAACCTCCAAAAGGCAAAATTATTTTATTTATAGAAGATGATAATGATTTGGTTGACATGTATCATATGGTTTTTGATGATAATGGTTATTATTTTTTATCGACTTCGGATATAGAAACTGGTTTAATGTTTTGTAAAGGTAAAACAGAAAAGCCAAATATCGTGCTTTTAGATATTTTGTTGCCTTCTAAAAATAAAGAGATTGACAAGGAGGGCTTTAAATTTTTAGAGCAATTGAAAAAAGATCCTAAGACAAAAGATATCCCGGTGGTTATTTTGACGAATTTAGACACAGGCGAGGATATGAAAAGAGGCATGGATCTTGGTGCTGAAGATTATATTATCAAAGCCGGCCATTCTCCGCAGGTAGTTTTGAAAAGAGTGGAGAAGGTATTGGAAGAATCTAAGAAAAAAAAGTGATAGTGGATGACTATAAGATTTTTAAACCATATTTTTATGGTTTTTTTAATTATTACAAATTCTTGACTAATAATATATTTTATGATATTATAAATATATAAATTATCATATTAGTCTATAATATATATTTTTAAGCTTAAATTAGCAATTATATGGAAGAAGAAAAATCCATTTTAAACAAAATCATACAAAGCAAGATATCAAAAGACGCATATAATTATAATGCGAACGATATCTTATCGCTAATATTCAATAATTTATCCGAAAAGGAAAAAGAAATTATTGTGCGAAGATTTGGCCTGGAAGGCGGGGAACGCCAAACACTGGAAGAGATCGGACAAAAACATAATATTACCCGGGAGAGAATACGGCAAATACAATCTTCGGTGATTAAAAAAATTAAAACCCTTCAAGACTTGCAAGAACAGCTTTCAAGCTTTAACAACATTGTAAAAAGAATATTAAGCGAATACGGAGGCATTATGGAAGAAAATCATCTTTTGGATGAGCTTTTGAGATATTCAGAAAACACTCCTGAATTTCGGCAAGCTACAACATTTATAATTTCTGAGCTTTTGGATGATGAAATTGAAAAGGTGAAAAAAACAGAAAATCTTCTTGGCGGATGGAAATTAAAAATGCTGAATTTGGAAATTACGCATGAAGTCATAAAAACACTTCGTGAAATTATTGAAAATGAAAATAAGCTTCATCAAATAGAAGAGCTTATTGAAAAATTTAGAAATCATGGTTATTTTAATGAAAATCAAGAAAAAATATTGTCACCATTTTATAATCAGTTAAACGGTGATAGCGAAGATAAAGAAAGGCTTGAAAAACTCGTTTTGTCTCATTTGAATATCAGTAAAAATATTGATAAAAATATTTTAAATGAATGGGGCGTAAAAGACTGGCCAACCGTAACACCGAAAAGAATGGGTGATAAAGTATTTCTTGTTTTGAAAAAAAGCGGAAAGCCAATGCATTTTACGGAAATAACCAATGCTATAAACTTGGTTAATTTTGATAAAAAAATAGCTTATCCCGCCACCATACACAATGAACTTATTTTAGATGATCGTTTCGTGCTTGTAGGAAGGGGTATTTATGCGTTAAAAGAATGGGGGTATGAAAGGGGTACGGTAACGGATGTTATAACGGAAATTTTAACTGAAAAAAAACAGGCATTATCCAAAGAACAGATAGTAAACGAGGTTTTAAAGAAACGAATCGTGAAAAAAAGCACAATTTATCTCGCATTGACAAATAAAAATAAATTTAAAAAAGTTGGAGATTTATACGCCTTGGCAGATAAGTAAATTCGTTTTAGAATATAATAAGGCGGATAATATTTGGGTATAAAAATCCAAAAAAATAAAAATTTCCTTGTATGTTTACATTTTTTGATTTTGATACAATAAGCAGAATTTCAAGCGATCCATTGACATTTTTACTCTTTTTCGCTGGAAAATTTTGGTATATGCTTGTAATTTGGGGCATCCTCTATCTTGTCCCAAATGTCTGGTTGCTCTATGTGCGCGGAAAAAATATTAAAAAAAAAACATATTCGCTTTTGGCCATTGATATTCCAAAAGATAATGAGCAGTCTCCAAAAGCGTGTGAAAGCATCTTTTATCAGCTCTCGGGCGTTCCATCAACTCCAAGTTTCGTAGACAAATGGAGAGATGGAGTTGTGCCCGAGAGTTTTAGTTTGGAGATAGTCAGTATGGGAGGTTATATCCAATTTTTGATGCATACGCCAACCGCTTTTCGCGACTTGGTGGAAGCATCAATATATGCGCAATATCCTGAAGCTGAAATCGTAGAAGTGGAAGACTATGCCATGAAAACACGAGGCTTAAAATTTCCAAACGAAGAATATGATTTGTGGGGCACGGAATACCAGCTAAAAAACAAGCAATGCTTTCCTCTGCGAACCTATGTGGAATTTGAGCATCAGCTCTCGCAGGAATTCAAAGACCCCATGGCTTCGCTTATGGAAGCCATGAGCGCAATTGGGCCCGATGAACAGATATGGATGCAATATGTCATAACTCCCGCAAATTCAAAATGGACGGATGGGAGTGACAATGAAATGAAAAAAATATTGGGAGAAAAGGTTAAATCAAAAAAAACCATATTGGATAATTTAACAGATATTCCTCTTCACCTCTTGCGTACATTAGGAGACATTAATGTACTATTAAGCCCCCAAACTACAAAAGAAAAAGATAAACAGGACAAGCGGTTATATTTGAGCCCAAGCGAGAGAATGACAGTTGAAGCAATAGGAGCGAAATCCGGCAAACAAGGTTTTCATACTAAGCTTAGGCTCATATACATTGCGCGTAAAAGCGCTTATACTAGATGCAGAGGAACATTTCCTATCGCTGGAGCTTTAAAGCAATTTGGCGCGGTTGGCTGGAACGAATTTCAAGGGCATAAACGTAAATTTTTTATTTTTGATAATTCATACGGTCCAAGGGGGGATTTGGTTATTTTTTCAAATTTAAGAAATAGCATAAGAAAGAATAGAATGTTGCGTTTATACAGAAGCCGTGCGTTTTTGCTTGAGCCCGGATACTATGGAAAAATTCTTAACACTGAAGAATTGGCAACGGTATATCACTTCCCGGTGATGACCGTGAAAACGCCGTTTGTCAAGCGCACGGAATCGAAAAAATCAGAACCGCCGGTATCTCTGCCAATTGAAATTAAAGAAAGGTGACTGCCGAGTATGGAATAATATAAAAAAATATTTATGGAAAATACCAAAGAACAAAAAATTGTGTTTTTTGCAAAAACAAATTTTCGCAATAAATTTGTAAAATTTGGAATTAAAACCGATGATCGCCGGAGGCACATGTATCTTATGGGAAAAACCGGTATGGGTAAAACCACGGTTATTGAAAATATGATCATTCAAGATATTCAGGAAGGAAGAGGCGTGGCTCTTGTTGACCCGCATGGCGATATAGCTGAAAAAATTCTTGATTTTATTCCTGCGAACAGAATCAATGATGTTGTATATTTTAATCCTTCTGATTTTGAATTTCCCATTGCTTTCAATGTGATGGAAACGGTTGCGCAAGAGCATAAGCACCTTATTGCATCAGGAATGGTGGGAGTTTTTAAAAAACTTTGGGCTGATTCTTGGGGGCCTCGCTTGGAATACGTGTTGCGTAATGCCATTTTGGCTCTTTTGGATTATCCCGGAAGCACTCTTTTGGGCGTTATGAGAATTCTTGTAGATAAAAATTACCGAAAGAAGGTAATTGCAAAAATTAAAGATCCAGTTGTAAGATCGTTTTGGGTTGAAGAATACTCAAAGTACCCTGACCGATTTCAGGCAGAAGCTATTGCTCCAATTCAAAATAAAGTGGGACAATTTTTATCTACGGCGCTTATCCGCAATGTTGTCGGGCAAGTAAAATCAACCATAAATATTCGCGAGATAATGGATAAAAAAAAGATTCTTATTATGAATCTTTCCAAAGGCAGGGTTGGAGAAGATTCATCGGCATTATTAGGCGCGATGATGATCACGAAGATACAATTGGCAGCTATGAGCCGGGTTGATATTCCTGAAACAGAAAGGCAGGATTTTTATCTCTATGTAGATGAATTCCAAAACTTTGCTACTGAAAGTTTTGCCAATATTCTTTCCGAAGCTAGAAAATATCGTTTAAATCTTATTATTGCGCATCAGTATATTGAACAGTTAGATGAAAAAGTAAGCGCGGCGGTATTCGGCAATGTAGGGACAATTATGTGCTTTCGCGTTGGAGCAGCCGACGCGGAATTTTTAGTAAAAGAATTTACTCCGTTTTTTGAAGAAGATGATTTGGTGAATTTGACAAAGTATGATATTTATATGAAACTCATGATAGATGGCGTTTCATCATCGCCATTTTCAGCATCTACTCTTATGCCATTATCGGAAAAAGAAAAACAACATAATGCGCAAAAAATAATAGCTGTTTCTCGCGAGAGATACAGTAAGCCAAAAGATGAAGTTGAAGACAAAATCGCCCGGTGGTCAAGCTTAAATGATGAAACCAACGATGATTTGGAAGAAAAAAAATTTGAAAAAAAAGCGTATGCAAAAAATGTTTCTCCTGTAGCGCTGGCTGAAACCTTAAAAGATAATGCAATGGATGCGAAGTCAAAGATTGCGATTGACGCTAAAAACAAAAATTATGTTGTAGAGTGCTACGATTGTGGAAATCCCACAGAAGTCCATTTCAAGCCAGATGGCATTCGGCCGGTATATTGCAAAGAATGTTTTAAAAAAATACGGCAAAACGCAATACGTTCGGAATCGGGTGATGAGGCAGAAGACGAAGAAGTAAAAGAAAAAAAGGCGCACGTGCCTGAGATATCCTTATCGGATGCATTAAGCCTTGAACCTGTGCTATTCCATAATAAAAAACCTGCGGAAGACAAAACCATACAAAAAACTAATTTACAAAATTCATCTGAGGAAAAAATTCCAGCCCAAAAAAGCGGACCAAAAATATTAAGACAAGGAGAAATGGCGAAGTTTTGATACTATGAAAATATCAATGATAGGCACGGGGTATGTGGGTTTGACAACGGGGGTATGTTTTGCGCACCTTGGGCATCATGTCATATGCCAAGACATTGATGAGAAAAAAATCCAGAAATTAAAAAACAATGAAAATGTTATATATGAACCAGATCTTGATGCGTTTATTCACAATGGATTAAAATCAGGAAATCTTGAATTCACTCATGACATGGCCAAGGCGGTACAGCAAAGCGATATAATATTTATTTGTGTTAACACTCCGCCCAAACCAGACGGGCATGCTGATTTGAAATATGTTGAACAGGTGGCGCGCGACATAGCCAAGCATATGAATGGCTATAAAGTTATTATTGATAAAAGCACGGTACCGATTAGAACTGCTGAAAAAGTAAAAGAAACCATCAACAAATATTCAAAAGGGGACTTTAAATTTGATATTGTTTCAAATCCTGAATTCTTGCGTGAAGGCCATGCTGTTTACGATATCCTTCATCCAAACAGAATTGTTATCGGAGTAGAAAATGCCCGTTCCCGGGACATGATGCTGGAATTGTATACATCTTTTCAAAATACGCCGATTAAAATTACATCTATAAAAAGCGCGGAACTTATCAAGCATGGCGCCAATACATTTCTTGCCACAAAAATATCATTTGCCAATCTTATCGCCGAGGTGTGTGAAAGCGCCGGCGCAAACGCGAAAGAAGTTTTGGAGGCTATTGGGCTCGATGAGCGTATTGGTAAATATTTTTTAAATCCGGGGATAGGTTTTGGGGGAAGTTGTTTTCCAAAAGACATAAAGGCGTTTAAAAAAACTTTGGAAATTTTTGGCATAAACCACTCATTAATAGATTCCATAGAAGACATAAATAACCGTGCCGTAGACAGGTTTATTAAAAAAATTGAAAAAGAACTTTGGGTGCTGGACGGGAAACGCATTGCCGTGTTGGGTCTTGCATTTAAGCCAAATACCGATGATATCAGAAATTCACCCGCAATAAAAATCATAGACGCATTGAAAAAAGAAGGTGCAAAAATTTGTGCGCATGACCCAAAGGCCATGGAAAAAGCTAAGGAAATTTTTAACGACATTGATTACGCCGATAATTTTTATGAATGTGTCCGAGGATGCGACGCGCTTGTATTGTGCACTGAATGGGATGAATATAAAAAAATAGATTTTAATGAATTAAAAAAATTATTAATTACTCCGATTATTTTTGACGGGAGAAACATTATAGATAAAAAAATAGCGAGTGATAATGGTTTCGTATATTTTGGTATTGGGGGTTAATGATGTTGACAGAAATTATATATATGGTACTATATTAGCACTCTTATCTATAGAGTGCTAATTCATAACAAATATAAATAAAATATAATAATTTATTATGAATCCCAATAATTTTACATTTAAAGTCCAGGAAACCCTTCAAAAATCAGTACAATTAGCTGTTGAAATGGGCCATCAGCATGTGACCCCGTTTCATGTTGCGTATATAATTCTGTCCCAAGATGATAATGTGGCAACAGCCATATTGAATAAATTGGAAATTAATAAACTGAAGCTTAATAATGACATTGAAATAATTTTTGAAAAATATCCAAAAATTTCAGGAAGCACTCTTTTGCCATTTTTAAGCAACGACTTGAACAAGGTATTAGTTCAGGCGGAAAAGATAGCCCACGGATTTCATGATGAATTTGTAAGTATTGAGCATTTATTATTGTCTTTTTTGGAAATTGAATCTGATCTAAAAAAACTTTTTGAAAAACATAAAATTACTTCACCGGCCGTACTGAATGTAATAAAAGAAGTGCGCGGAAATCAACGCGTTACCGATCAGGATCCCGAAAGCAAATATCAAGCATTAAATAAATATGCTCAAAATCTTACTGAAATGGCGCGCCTTGGCAAACTTGATCCGGTTATAGGGCGTGATAAAGAAATCAGAAGAGTAATGCAGGTGTTATCAAGAAAGAAAAAAAATAATCCCGTTTTAATCGGAGAACCTGGAACCGGAAAAACAGCAATTGTGGAAGGCTTAGCGCAAAGAATTGTCGCCGGCGATGTTCCGGAAAGCATAAAAAACAAAGAAGTCATATCGCTTGATATGGGGTCATTGCTTGCAGGAACAAAATTCAGAGGCGAATTTGAAGAACGCCTCAAGGCTGTTTTAAAAGAAATCGAATCAGCTGCCGGGAAAATAATACTTTTTATTGATGAGCTTCATATTATTGTCGGCGCCGGCGCTTCAGAGGGCGCTATTGACGCATCCAATATGTTAAAGCCCGCGCTTGCACGGGGGACTTTACATACTATTGGCGCAACAACCATCAAAGAATATCATAAACACATTGAAAAAGACGCCGCGCTTGAAAGGCGGTTCCAGCCGGTTATGACAGCTGAACCCTCAAGTGAAGATTCCATCGCGATTTTGCGCGGTATTAAAGAAAAATATGAATTGCACCACGGGGTAAAAATAACCGATTCTGCAATAGTCGCTGCTGTAAAATTATCCGAGCGATACATAACCGACAGATTTTTACCCGATAAAGCCATTGATCTTATTGACGAAGCCACATCAGCGCTTCGCATGGAAATTGATTCTATGCCGGATGAGCTTGATGCGTTAAAAAGAAAAATTACCCAGCTGATGATTGAAAAAGAAGCATTAAAAAAAGAAAAGGCACCGAAAGAAAAAATTCTTGAAATTGAAAAAAAACTTGCTGATATAAAGGAACAATCCAATAGAATTGAGGTGCAATGGAGATCGGAAAAAGATCATATTGATAAAATAAAAAAGAACAGGGAAGAAATAGACAGGCTTAAAGTACTGTCTGAAAAATACCAAAGAGAAGGTGAATTGGATAAAGTAGCCGAGATTAAATATGGAAAAATTCCAACAATGGAAAAAGAAATAAAAACAGCGTCAGAAAAATTATCAAAAGTGCAGAAAACCCAAAAAATATTAAAAGAAGAAGTAACCGATGAAGATATCGCTGAAGTAGTTTCGCGCTGGACGAATATTCCTGTCATAAAAATTTTAGAAGGCGAATCGGAAAAATTATCCCATCTTGAAGACAGCTTGAAAAAAATAGTTATCGGACAAGACGATGCCGTAAAAATAGTCGCGAATGCCGTACGCAGATCTCGAGCCGGAATTTCAGAAGAAAATAAACCGATTGGTTCTTTTATATTTTTGGGCCCGACCGGAGTAGGGAAGACGCAACTCGCCAAGGCTTTATCGCAAATAATGTTTGATACGGAAAAATCTCTTATACGGCTTGATATGTCGGAATATATGGAAAAACATTCGGTATCAAAAATAATAGGATCTCCGCCCGGGTATGTTGGATATGATGAAGGCGGACAGCTGACGGAAATCATACGAAGACGCCCGTATTCAGTGATACTTTTTGATGAAATAGAAAAGGCCAGCTCGGATATTTTTAATATTCTCTTGCAAATCCTTGATGATGGCAGGCTTACGGATTCAAAGGGCAGGACAGTCAATTTTAAGAATACGATAATTATTATGACATCGAATCTTGGTTCGGATATTATCAAAGATTACGCCTTAGGGTTTTCCGACAAGCCAAGAACCGAAGAAGTGGATCAGGGCGTGATGGAAGAAAGAATCCGCGATATGCTGTATAAACAATTTAAACCGGAATTTCTTAACCGAATAGATGAAATGATAATTTTCCATTCTTTGAATAAAGATGTAATATATAAAATTATAGAAATCCAGCTTGAAGATGTTGCCAGAAGAATAAAGGAAAAATCAATAAAAATCCAATTCACTGAAAATATTAAAGAATTTATCGCCAACAAGGGCTACGATCCGACATTCGGCGCCCGCCCGATAAAACGCGCTATACAGACGCATGTTTTAGACCAGCTCGCGATGAAAATTGTTACGGGAAAAATAAAGGCTGATGATTCAATACTTATTGATTATGACAAGAAAAATGTTATTATAAAAAAGAATGAATCTCGATCAGTTGTGAAAGTATTATAAAACAATGAATGCGTCAAAATCCAAAATTTTGGTCGCCATGTCCGGAGGCGTTGATTCATCGGTTGCGGCAGCCTTGCTCACAAAGCAAGGTTTTGCCGTTGCCGGGGCCTATATGAAAAATTTTTCCCAGGAATCGTGGAAAGGAATTATACATAAAGAATGCCCATGGGAACAGGATGTTAAAGACGCAAAAAGAGTATGCGCCATGCTTGGGATTCCATTTATGAGTTTTAATTTTGAAAAAGAATATGAGAAAAAAGTAATTGATTATTTTTTTTCCGAATACAAAGCCGGCAGAACGCCGAATCCCGATATTATGTGCAATAAAGAAATTAAATTTAAAATTTTTTTAGATAAAGCGAAAAAATTAGGGTTTGATTATATTGCCACGGGTCACTATGTACAATTGAAAAAAATTAAAAAATTACGAATTACGAATTACGAATTATTGAAAGGAAGAGATCCTAAAAAAGACCAGTCGTATTTTCTTTATACGCTTACTCAAAAACAACTGAAACACTGCTTATTTCCTGTAGGCGATTACACCAAAAAAGAAGTCAGAAAACACGCGAAAAAATTTAATCTCGCTAATGCTGAGAAAAAAGATTCGCAAGGTATTTGTTTTGTCGGTCATGTAAATATCCATGATTTTCTCAAACAAAGGATCAAGGAAAAAAAAGGAAAAATTGTAGATACGAATGGACGCATACTTGGCGAGCATAAAGGTGTTTGGTATTATACAATCGGCCAGCGCCATGGAATAGGGCTTGGCGGCGGAATACCGTATTATGTATTAAAAAAAAATATAAAAAAAAATCAGCTAGTTGTAACACAAGGAAAAACCAAGGATATTTATCAAAAAAATTTGTCAATAAAAAAAATTCATTGGATAGGCAAGGCGCCAAAACTCCCCTTACGATGCACGGCAAAAATCCGCTATCAGCAATCAGACCAACGCTGTTTGCTTGATGTTTTGGGTAGGGGATTTGTAGTAAATTTTATTAAGCCGCAATTTGCTGTGGCAAGTGGCCAATCGGTTGTTTTTTATAAAAAAGACGTAATGCTTGGCGGAGGGATAATTCATAATGTAAAATTTAAAAATCAAAATGAAAAATGACATATAAAAATTATTCAATATATTGAGATGATTTTTTTAACCTTACATTGTCATTTTAATTTTTGATACCTGCCTGCCGGCAGGCAGGTTTACATTTTGATTTAAATGCACTAAGATGCGGGTATATTAATAATATATCTTATTTTATATTAATTGTATGGACAAAAAATACTATGATGAAAAAATCAGAAAAATACCAAATTTTCCAAAAGAGGGGATTTTATTTTATGACATAACAACGCTACTTGAAGACCCGCGCGCGTTTCAATCCTGCATTGACGATCTCTATGATTATTTTAAATTTGATAATATAGATAAAGTTGTTGGAATTGACGCGCGTGGATTTCTTTTAGCATCTACTTTGGCGTATAAGCTTGGAGCCGGAGTTTCTATTGTGCGGAAAAAAGGAAAATTACCATACAAAACAAAATCATCACAATACGAAAAAGAATACGGATCCGATACTTTAGAGATGCATGAAGATGCTATAAAACCGGAGGAAAAAGTAATTATTATTGATGATCTTTTAGCAACCGGCGGAACTATTCTTGGATCCATAGATTTAGTAAAACAAATGGGCGGTGAAATTATTGGGATCGGCTGTATCATAGCGCTTACTTTTTTACCTGGTCTGCAAAAGCTCCGTGAGCTCGGATATAAAGTGAGCTATTTAATTGATTATGATAATGAAAAAATTTCAAGTAATATAAAAATAGGAATTATCGGCGGGTCAGGGCTTGATGACCCGGAGTTTTTACAAAATTATTCCCAGATTGACGTTGATACTCCCTACGGAAAGCCGTCGTCATTATTAATCACGGGAAAACTCAACGGAGTTGAGGTAGTATTTTTATCAAGGCACGGCAAGGATCACTCCATAATGCCGACAAGGGTTTTGTATCAGGCAAACATATGGGCGCTCAAGGAAATCGGATGCACGCATATAATCGCCACAACCGCATGCGGATCATTGCGGGAATATATAAAACCCGGAGATTTTGTTTTTCCCGATCAATGTATTGATGCGACAAAACAAAGGGCTTTGACTTTTTTTGAAGACAAGGTTGTTCATACACCCTTAGCTGATCCGTTTTGTCAGCAATTAAGAAATATTTTATCTGATACAGCCAAAGCCATATCGCTTCCTTGTCACAATAAAGGAACAGTTATAACTATTGAAGGCCCGCGATTTTCAACACGAGCGGAGTCCAATATGTACCGGCTTTGGAGCGCGGATGTTATTAATATGTCAACCTGTCCTGAAATGGCATTGGCACGCGAACTTGGAATGTGCTATCAGCCCATTGCCATGTCAACGGACTATGATTGCTGGAAGGAAAATGAAACGCCGGTAACATTTGAAATGGTGATGGAAAAAATGAAACAAAATTCCGAAAATGTAAAAAAATTAATTATTCTTGCATTGCCAAAAATTCAATTTACGGAATGTGTGTGTAAAAAATCCGATTAATTAAATATTTCTGTCATTGCGATCCGCCAGCAGGCGGAGAAGCAATCTACTTGTATAAATATTAGATTGCCACGTCGCCTTAAGGCTCCTCGCAATGACAGTTCTTAGACAGCTTGAGAAATTTATAATAGTAAATTGACTAATATATTATTTTTATCTATAGTATATTTATATGACATCGCAAGAATTGCGTGAAAAATATTTGCAATATTTCAAAAGCAAAGGGCATGCAATAATACCCTCTGCTTCTTTAATTCCGGATAATGATCCGAGCGTGTTATTTACCACTGCGGGCATGCACCCATTAATTCCGTACCTATTAGGCGGAAAACACCCTGAAGGAAAAAAATTATGTAATGTACAAAAATGCGTAAGAACAGGAGATATAGACGAAGTGGGGAACACAACCCATCATACGTTTTTTGAAATGCTTGGCAATTGGTCTTTGGGCGATTACTTTAAAAATGAAGCAATAGAAATGAGTTTTAATTTTTTGACTAAAGAATTACATCTTCCCTTGGATCGGCTGGCATGTAGCGTTTTTGAAGGCGACAACGACGCGCCTCGCGATAACGAGTCTGCTGATATTTGGGAAAAGCTTGGAGTTTCAAAAGATAGAATTGCGTATTTACCAAAAGATGATAATTGGTGGGGTCCGGCCGGCACGACTGGTCCTTGCGGTCCGGATTCGGAAATGTTTTATTGGACCGACGATACGGTATTGGCTCCAAAAAAATTTGATTCAAAAGACAAGCGCTGGGTGGAAATTTGGAATGATGTTTTCATGCAATATAATAAAAATAAAGACGAAAAGTATTCACCATTGGAACAAAAAAATGTTGATACTGGAATGGGGCTAGAAAGAACCTTGGCTGTTTTAAATAATTTGAATGACAATTATCTTACAGATTTATTCCAGCCCATTATTAAAAAAATAGAAGAAATATTTATAAAAAAATATGACGATACGCCCGAGGTTACGCGTACAATGAGAATAATTGCGGATCACATTCGTTCAGCTACGTTTATTCTCGGAGATGAAAAAGGCATTGCGCCATCAAATGTTGACCAGGGTTATATTTTACGAAGGCTTATCCGAAGGGCAATTCGTTATGGAAAACAGCTCGGCATTAAAGAAGTTTTTACTTTCAAAATAGCGGAAGTTATAATTGAAAAATATAAAAATGTATATCCTGAATTGCAAAAAAATAAAGAATTTATCATAAACCAACTCATTTCAGAAGAAGAAAAATTCTCAAAAACCCTTGGGAGGGGACTAAGGGAATTTGAGAAAATGAAAGAAATTAAAGGCGTGGATGCATTTAATTTATTCCAAAGTTACGGATTTCCTTTAGAAATGATTGAAGAGGAAGCAAAGAAAAGAAATTTATTATTCGGTGAAAAAGAAAAAAATGAATTTGAAAATGAATTTAAAAAGCACCAGGAACTCTCGCGTACAGCTTCGGCCGGGAAATTCAAGGGCGGTCTGGCTGACGCATCCGTTAATACCACAAAAGGCCATACGGCTACCCATTTGCTTTTAGCAGCTTTAAGAAAAGTTCTGGGCGAGCATGTTTTTCAAAAGGGATCCAATATAACTCCTCAGAGAATCCGATTGGATTTTTCACACAACGAAAAACTCTCGTCTGAGCAGATCTCCTCTGTGGAAAACCTTGTAAACACCGCCATACAAAAAAATATGCCCATTACCATGGAAGAAGTGTCTCTTGAAGAAGCAAAAAACATCGGCGCTATGGGTGTTTTTGAACAAAAATACCAGAATAAGGTCAAAGTATATACTATCGGTGATTTTTCAAAAGAAATATGCGGAGGCCCTCATATATTATCCACAGGAGAGCTAAAATCATTTAAAATTATACAAGAAACAGCATCCTCGGCGGGTGTCCGAAGAATAAAGGCTGTTGTGGGAAAATGATATTTGACTTTTTAGATAAAATAAGATATATTTAATCTATTGACGAAAAAGTATATTTATAATAAACTATTATATAGCTTGAATTCGTTTATAATATAAACGAATTTTAGTAACATTGAGTTACTGAATTTTTATTTTAAAAACAAACATGACAGATGAAAATAAGGTTGTAAGCAGCAAGGATTTTCTAGAAATGAAAGGCATTGTTGTGGAGCTACTTCCTTCAACGACATTTAAAGTAAAATTGGAAAACGGCCAAGAAATTTTGGCGTATCTTTCCGGTAAAATGCGGATGAATAAAATCAGACTCATTCCCGGAGACAGTGTAAAAATCCAGATGAGCCCATACGATCTTACGCGCGGAAGAATAACTTACCGCTTCTAGCGGCTACAAATAATAATCCGTAAGATATAAAATATTAGTAGTGATTCGTAGTATTATAAATAATAAGTAGAAAATTTGTAGATTATGAAAGTCAGATCATCAATAAAAAAAATTTGCAAAGATTGTAAAATTATAAGAAGAAAAAAGCGATTGTATGTTATTTGCAAAACCGCAAAACACAAACAACGCCAAGGCTAATACAAGTTAAAAGTGCAAAGTTTAAAGTTAAAAGTGTTGGAATTTAATTACTTACAATTTTTAAAACAATCGTCCCGAAATTTTCGGGACACCATAATTTTGAACTTTGCATTTTGAATTTTAAATTAATTTTTTATGGCTCC
>Ga0209211_10004841_pt1 | contig 20580 bp, 10 predicted proteins | sample RifGroA2_FD_183992 | JGI IMG/M metagenome (GOLD analysis project Ga0209211, IMG submission 183992) | Groundwater microbial communities from Rifle, Colorado, USA - Groundwater A2 (SPAdes) (version 2) | ecosystem: Environmental > Aquatic > Deep subsurface > Groundwater | place: Rifle, Colorado...
CAGTGGCGCATACCGCTGCAGCACCGGATCGGCAACGGCCATGTCTATTGCAGCGGCTTCATGAGCGATGACGAAGCCGCCAGCATCCTGATGGGTAATCTGGATGGCAAGGCCCTGGCCGAGCCGCGTCCGCTCAAGTTCGTCACCGGCAGGCGCAAGCAGTTCTGGAACAAGAATGTGGTCGCCATTGGCTTGTCCAGCGGCTTCATGGAACCGCTGGAATCGACGTCGATCCATCTGATCCAGAAAGGCGTTTCGCGGCTGGTCTCGTTTTTCCCGAACCAAGGCTTCAGCCAGACCGACACCGACGAGTTCAATCGCCAGTCGGCGGTGGAATTCGAGCAGGTACGCGATTTCATCATCCTGCATTACCACGCGACCCGGCGCAGCGATTCGGAATTCTGGAATTATTGCCGAAACATGGACATTCCCGACTCGCTCAAGCAGAAGATCGCGCTGTTCCGCAGTAATGGACGCCTCTATCGGAACAACAACGAATTATTCGCCGAAGTCAGTTGGTTCCAGGTGATGTTTGGGCAGGGCATCAGGCCGCAGGGCTACCACGGGCTGGTGGACGTGAAGTCCGAGGAGCTGGTTGCCAAGATGGTCGCCGACGTGAAGCGGGTAATGCACGGCGTGGTCGACCTCATGCCGACGCACGAGGCGTTCATCGCCGAGAACTGCAAGGCGGCGCCGTTCGCGATGTGAGGGCGAAGCAACCGGTGGTCGCGGTATTACGTCGCCGCACCCGCCCGCCGTCGCGCAAAAAAAACCTCTGCCGACCGGGGAAGTCGGCAGAGGCTCAACACTTGGAGGCTTAGAACTTGTAGCTGAATCCGAGCAAGGTCGTGCGGCCGTACTCGAAGTACTGGATCGGACGCTGGTCGGGATCACCCGCATCGGAGGTCGTGAATGGTTCGTCGCCGATGTTGCTCATCTGCAGGTATAGCGACAATCCCTCCAACATGCCTGAGGAGAAGTTGTAGTTGACCTGGGCGTCCGACACCGTCTCGGCATCGATGTTGATATAGGCCAGGTCGGCGCCGAAACCGCGCGTCTCGCCACGGAATGCCGAGCGGCTGCGGCGGCTGTAACGCACCGAGAAGCCGTGTTTCTCGTAGTAGGCGGTGACGTTCGACACATACTTGGACAAACCCGGTAGTGGCTCACTGGTGCCCGGCCCGTTGGGCGAGATCGAACTCGTGGTGTCCGAATAGCTCGCCTGCAGGCCGAAGCCGTTGAGGCCGCCCCAGATTACGTCCAGCGGCAGCGACAAGGACAACTCAATACCCTTGAGCACGCCGCCTTTGCCGTTGAATGGCGCGTTGAGTACGCCAACGGTCGTGGTCGGATACGGATCGTTGCCGACCTGGGCCGGAAGCGGGAAGCCGGCGTAATCGAACGGAATGTCGGCCTTGAAGATGTAGGTGTCCAGGTCCTTGTAGAAAGCGGCCGCGGCTACGTAGCCCTTGTTGCCGGCTTCGGTGTTGAAATACTTTTCGTAGCTGACGTCAAGGGCGGTTGCCTTCCACGGCCTGAGCTGCGGATTGCCGCCCGACCCGCACCAGATGGTGGCCGACGAGCCGGCGCAACTGGTGGTGTTGACGTGCACGTCGAAGCTCGCGCGCAAGTCGTCCAATCTTGGCCGAGCAACCTGCGTTGCTGCCGCGACGCGCAAGTACTGCTGCCATGGCATTTCCAGGCTCAGGTTCAGGCTGGGCAGGAAGTCAGTGTACTGGGCGCCGCTGGAAGTGAGCACGCCCGCGCTGTTTCCGGAGAATGTGCTGAAGCCTTCGGACGTTTGATCGACGCTCACCATTTGGAATCCGACATTGCCGCGTAAGGGCATGTCGCCCAGGCTGCTATCGACGTTGAACTGGACATAGAAAGTGCTGATTCGCTCGTCGATTGACCAGTTCTTGTTGGCGATATCCGGATGGAACTTTGATACCAGGTTGTAGAAGCCGGACTCGAGCAACTCATTGGCATCGTACTGCGCCAGGCCGTCCAGTCCGCCAAAGCCGAAGTCGCCTGCAGCACCTGGGAAGGGCGCCGAATCCTGGGTGCTGAGGCAGGCGACGATGCACAACTTGGCTTCGTCCGAGGTCTTGGACTTTTCGCGCTCGGTGCGATTGAAGCCGAATTCGATGCTGCTGAAGAAGCCCTTGTCGAAACTGCGCGTGAAGTCGATGCGCGCCGCATTCAGCTTGTCGTGCACCTCGAAGTCCTTCAGGTAGCCGTCCTGGCCCCAGCCGCCGGCGTCGATCAGGCGCAGGTTGCTTGGATTGTTCAGGTCGGTGCCGAAAGTGAACTCGTTGAAGCCGGCGTCGGGATCCAGAGCCACATGCAGCGTCGTGGTTCCGTCGCCGATCAGGCCGGCGTAGGTTTCCAGCACGCGGAAGTTGCGCTTGGTGTCGGAGTAGGACAGGTCGCCTTCGATCGTCCAGTTGTCGTTGACCGTGAATCTGTTGTTCCAACCAATCGACTTGAGCTTGTCGTTGATCGGATTGCTGTCCATGCGCAATACCGGCTTGACGCCAACCCAATCGGATTCGATGGCAGTGTTGCCGGAGATTACTGTTGCCGTCGGAATCAGGCCCGGCGTCGGCGCCCAGACGGTACCGAATTCCACTCCCGTCTTGACTTCCGTCTTCTTGAACTTCGAGTAGAACACGTCGAGGCTCGTCTCATAGAAGTCGTTCGGCTTGAACTGCAACGTGGCCATGAGGCCGTCACGTTTGTTGTTGTTGTCGAACTTGTACAACTTGCCGCCGCCGAACACGGCGACACCTGGGTGGCCAGGCACGGCGTCCACGTTGTTAGATCCGGTCCAACGTTCGCTTGGATATCCCCAAGCCTCGTTCTGAAAGCCCGGAGACGGACTATCCAGATGCGCATAGCCGATCGACAGGCCGACCGTGCGGTCGAGGAATTGGTCGATGTAGGCGAAGCTGTAGCGGTTGCCGTAGCTGGTTTGATCGTTGACCTTGTTCTGGTCGCCGCGGAAGTTAACCGACATCACGCGATCGGCGAAGCTGAGCGGGCGCACCGTCTTCAGGTCGACCGTGCCGGACAGGCCCTGGCCGACCAACGAGGCGTCGGGCGTCTTGTAAACGACCACGGCGCTGAGCAGCTCGGACGGGTACTGGTCAAATTCGACGCCGCGGTTATCGCCCGTGCTGGTTTGCTCGCGGCCGTTCAAGGTCGTGCCGGCGAAATCGCCTGCGAACCCGCGGATGTTGATCTGGGTGGCCCGGCCACGCTCACGCTGCGCCGTCAACCCAGGCAAGCGGGCGATCGACTCGGCAATCGAGGAGTCGGGCAGCTTGCCGATGTCTTCGGCGGAGATCGATTCGACGATCGAAGTCGCGCTCTGCTTGGTTTCGATCGCATCCTCGATGCCGCGACGGATACCGACGACCTTGACCGTGGTCAGTTCCTTGGCTTCCTCGTCCTGACGCTTGGCGGCGGCCTTGGCCGCGTCCTCGTCGGTCTGGGCGGCGTCGGCGGCGGGCGCGGTTTCCTGGGCATAGGCGGCATTGGCCGTCAGCAGGAAAACGGCGGCGCACGCCAGCGCCAACTGATTGCGCTTGAGCGTGGAACGGTTGCTGCCGGCGCTTTCGTGGCGCCTGTTGCTGGTACTACCCATGAATCTCTCCCCGTTACTCATGTGATGCGGTCCCGTCCCCACTCCGACGGCAAAAGCCGGCGATCAGGAAATATTAGAGCCATAGCTCAGGCCCGATCCTGTACTAAAACTAGATATGTTGTCAAACCGTTTTTTTGGCCTTGGAAATCGCGAAAAATCAGGCGGAATAAGGCTGTGGACAACTCACGCTGCCGTGAGACACGAGCAATTGCCGGTCATCGTGTAGCAAAACTACGTCAGACTACGGCCAGATGGGGTCTGCTGACCCGAATCCGTGAGAACCTTGACCGATGCCTGACGCTTCCCGACGACCGGCCAAACTGGGCAGCTGCCTGCTCGCTGCCACGCTCGCCTGGGAAACGGCCATGGCCCAGGCGAGCGAAGCCGCGTCCGGCGGGCCTCCGCCCCCCGCATCAGGCCAGGCCGCCCTGCATGTGCCCTCGCCGGACTGGCGCGACCAGATCATCTATTTCCTGATGACCGATCGCTTCGACGACGGCGATCCCCATAACAACGATCAACAAGCGGCCGAGTTCGACGCCGGCGACAGCGCGAAATACAACGGCGGCGATCTGCGCGGCGTCGAGCGGCGGCTGGATTACATTCGCGGCCTGGGCGCGACCGCCGTCTGGATCACGCCGCCGGTCGCCAACCTGTGGTGGGACGCCACAGCGCGTCATGGCGGTTACCACGGCTACTGGGCGGAAGATTTTGCGGCGGTCGACACCCACCTCGGCACGCTGCGCGACTACCAAAGCCTGTCGAAAAAAATCCATGGCGCCGGCATGGTCCTGGTGCAGGACATCGTGCTCAACCACACCGGCAGCTACTTCGATTACCAAGGCGGCTGGGACAAGGACGATCCGCAGGCGCATTTCAAGTTGATCCCCGACAGCCGCGGTCGCACGGCGCCGAGCCAATGGCCGTTCAACTTGAATGACGCGCGCAAGGCGGAACACCGGGCCGCTGGCGTCTATCACTGGACGCCGAACGTCAGCAACTACAACGATCCGGTGCAAGTGCTCGATCACCAGATGTCGGGGCTGGACGATCTGAACAGCGAGAGTCCGCTGGTTCGTGACGCCCTGCGCAAGAGCTATGGCTTCTGGATCCGCGAGGCTGGCGTGGACGCCTTTCGCATCGATACTGCCTTCTATGTGCCGCCGGACGCGCTCGCCGATTTCCTGTATTCCGACGACAAGCGGGCGCCGGGCATCCTGAAGGTCGCACAAACTACCGGCCGCGCACGTTTCCATGTCTTCGGTGAAGGCTTCAGCACCGACAAGGCCTTTGAAGACGAGCAGGCCAAGCGCATCGACAGTCTGATGCGCCAACCCGACGGCTCCGGGTTGCTGCCCGGCATGCTCAACTTTCCGCTGTATGCCAGCATCGGCGATGTTTTCGCGCGCGGGCGGCCGACGGCTGAGCTGTCGTTCCGGATCCGCAGCATGATGCGCGTGCACGAGCGGCCGGAACTGATGCCGACCTTTCTGGACAACCACGACGTCGATCGCTTCCTGGCCGGCGGCAGTCGGGCCGGGCTCAAGCAGGGCCTGCTCTTGATGATGACCTTGCCGGGCATTCCCACCCTCTATTACGGCACCGAGCAGGCCTTCACTGCGCCGCGGGCGGCGATGTTCAAGGCCGGCAGCGGCTCTGGCGGGGTCGATCATTTCGATACGTCGGCGCCGCTGTATCGCTACATCCAGCGGGCCACGGCGCTGCGTCGGGAGCATCGACTGTTCTCGCGCGGCCGACCGACCGTACTAAAGGACAATGCCGCCGGCCCCGGCGTGCTGGCCTACCGGATGGACCACGCGGACGCGTCGGCGCTCGTCGTTTTCAATACGTCGGATAGCGAGGCCTTGCTCGACAACCTCGAGACCGGCGCCGCCCCGGGCCAGCGGCTGGCCGGGGTATTCGATATCGATGGCGCGGCCACTGATGTGGTGACCGGTGCGGGCGGGCGGATCACGATGAAGCTGCCGGCACGCAGCGGAAAGGTGTGGCTGGTGACGAACAAGCCGGTTGCGCCGATCCCTGACGCTGCGAGCGTTACGCTCGATGACCTGGGCGAGGTTGTGGTCACCGGCGATTTCGCGGTTTCCGGAACCGCCGCCGGCGTGCAGCAGCTCAAGCTGGTCGTCGATGGCGACCTGGCCGCGGCGCGAACGGTCGCCGTCGGCGCCGACGGTCGTTGGCGCGACACCGTCGCCACCGGCAACATGATCGACGCGACCATCGAGCACAGCGTCGTGGCCTGGGCCGAGTCGCCAGCGGCGGTTTCGGTCAGCCGGCAATTCAAGGTGTCGCGGCGCTGGGTCGAATTGGTCGAGTTCGCCGACCCGAAGGGCGATGACCATGGGCCGGCGCGGCGCTATATGTACCCCACGGATGCCAGTTGGGGCAGGCATCGCCAACTCGATATCCAGCGGGTCAGCGTTGCCAGCGCCGGCGGCGCGATGAAGATCGCGTTGCGCATGAATGAAATCACCACGCCGTGGAATCCGCCGAACGGCTTCGACCACGTTGCCTTCACGATCTTCGTGCAGCTGCCGGGCCGCGACGGCGGCAGCACGGTCATGCCGTTCCAGAACGCCAGTTTGCCCGAGGGCATGCGCTGGCATTATCGACTGCGCGCGCACGGTTGGTCGAATGCGCTTTTTTCCTCGCTCGGGGCATCGGCCGCCAACGACGGCACGCCCGCGGCGCCGGCCGCGGTGATCGACGTGGATCCAGCGACGCACACGGTCAGCTTCACGTTTGCGAGCCGTTCCCTGGGCGGCGCGCCGTCCTTGTCGGGCGCCCGGATCTACATCAGCACCTGGGACTACGACGGCGGGTTTCGGCCGCTGTCGCCAGCCCCCGCCGCCGCGGCCTTTGCCGGTGGCGAAGGTGCACGCGATCCCCTGATCATGGACGATACCGCGGTGATCACCTTGCCCCTAGCCGGCGCACTGAATCGCGTAGACTCGCGCCACTGACATGGAGTCCAGGATGCCCCAAGAAGCCTTCGACAGTCCGCGCCTGCTGGCAGATATCGGCGGCACCTATGCGCGCTTCGCCCTGGAGACCGCGCCCGGCGTGTTCGAACACAAACAGTCGATGCGTTGCGCCGACTACGCCGATTTCCATGCTGTCGTCACCGCCTATCTTTCTGCGCTGGATGTGGGTCCGATCCGCAATGCGGCGGTCGCCATCGCCAACCCGGTAGCCGGCGACCAGGTGCGGATGACCAATTACCACTGGCAATTTTCCATCGAGCAAATGCGTGCGCGCCTGGGCTTCGACAATCTGGTGGTGGTCAACGATTTCACGGCGCTGGCGATGTCGCTCCCGGGGCTGCTGCCGCACCAGCGGCGCCAGGTCGGCGGCGGCGCGCCGGTGTCGCGCAGCGTGCTCGGCCTGCTCGGATCGGGCAGCGGCCTGGGCGTGTCCGGCCTGATCCCGGCCGACCATGGTTGGATCGCCCTGGGTTCGGAAGGCGGCCACACCAGCTTCTCGCCGCGCAATGAGCGCGAAATCCATATCCTGCAGTACGCCTGGCGCCATCTTGCGCACGTTTCCTTCGAGCGCCTGCTGTCCGGCCCGGGTATCGAATTGATCTACCGCGCGCTCGCCGATCGCGCCGGTGTTGCCGACGAAGGGCTTAGCGCGCCGGAGATCAGCCAGCGCGCGCTGGAAGGGCATGACCCGCTGTGCCTGGAAGTGATCGACGCGTTCTGCGCCATCCTCGGCACCGCGGCGGCCAACCTCGCCGTCACCCAGGGCGCCTTCGGCGGCATCTACATCGGCGGCGGCATCGTGCCGCGCATGGGCGACTACTTCGACCGTTCCGGTTTTCGCGAGCGCTTCGAAGACAAGGGCCGCTTCAGCGATTACATGAAAGGCATTCCGACCTACGTGATCACCGAAGAGGACGCGACCTTCATGGGCGCCTCGGTGATTCTGTCGGCGCAGTTGGGTGGACTGGAGTCGACCGACGCCTCGACCATCCTCAACCAGGTTCGCCGTGCGCGCAGCAGCCTGTCGCCAGCCGAGCAACGCGTGGCCGACCATGTCCTGGCCCATCCACGTTCGGCGCTCAACGATCCGATCGCGCTATTGGCGCGCGCCGCCGATGTCAGCCAGCCGACCGTGATCCGTTTTTGTCGTTCGCTCGGTTGCAAGGGCCTGTCGGATTTCAAACTGCGCCTGGCTTCGGGGCTGACCGGCACCATGCCGATCACCCATGCGCTGGTGACGGGCGAGGATACGTTGCTGGAGGTCGGCGACAAGGTATTGGGCAACACGGCATCGGCCATCCTGCAAGTGCGCGATCACCTGAATCGCGAAACCATCGACCAGGCCGTGCGCCTGATCAGCGATGCCGACCGGGTCGAGTTCTACGCGGTCGGCCACTTCGGCAGCGTCGCCGACGATGCCCACTTCAAACTGTTGCGCATGGGCGTTTCCACGGCCGCATACACGGTGCCGCGGCTGCAGGTGCTGGCGGCGAACCTGTTGCGCCCCGGCGTGGTGGCCGTGGTGATCAGCGGCAGCGGCCGCATCGACGAACTGCTCGACGTGGTGGATAAAGCGCACGAACGCGGCGCGGTGGTGATCGCGATTACCGCCAGCCAGTCGCCGCTGGCGCGCAAGGCCGACGTCGCGCTGATCGTCGACCATGTCGAAGACATTGCCACGCAGGTGCCGATGATCAGCCGGATACTGCATTTGCTGATGATCGACATCCTGGTGGTCGGCGTGTCCATGCGCCGCGGCGCAAACAGCGTGCCGCAGTTGGGCAACGCGGCCAGCATGGCGCTGGATGAGGAGCGGCCGGCACAGGCCGCGCGCGCGGCGCGCCCGACCAGCCCGGGCATCAGTTCCGCGGGCGCCTTGGCGGACTTGACCTCGCACGGCCGGTCGGGCAGCTAGGACGGCTGTCCCGGGTTGATGCTGCAGCGCAATATGGAAGCGCCCTGGAAACCGGCGGCGTAACAGCTACCGGGGCGGAAGAAAGTGCGGCTAACACGCGCTTTACATATTTCCATGAAAACGGTTACATTCGGTTCCGGAAAGCTTGCCGGAGGGGGTTAAGCGCGCTTGAACGTGACCATCAAGGATGTAGCTCGCGCAGCGAAGGTCTCCGTCGCCACGGTGTCGCGCGCGCTCAATGGTCACGACAACGTCACTGAAGCGGCGCGCAACAATGTGCTCAAGGTGGCCGCCGAACTTCGCTACAGCCCACATGCGGCCGCGCGCAGCCTTAGCAGCCGACGGACCCACACGATCGGCGTGGTGCTGCCGGATCTGCATGGCGAGTTCTTCTCCGAGCTGGTGCGCGGCATCGATCAGGTAGCGCGCGAGCACGGCAAATACTTGCTGGTGTCCAGTTATCACGGCCATCCGGAAGAGCAGGGCGCTGCATTGCGCGCGATGCGCGGACGCGTGGATGGCCTGCTGGTGATGTCGCCCTATGTGAATCACTCCGGCTTTGTCACCGAAAATCTGACGCCGTCGCTGCCGGTGGTGTTGATCAACACCCACCTGCCCAGCGCGGACCTCGTTTCCCTGTCCATCGACAATTACGGTGGCGCCATGCAGATGGTCCGCCATCTGATCGAGTGCGGTCATCGGCGGATCGCGTTCATCGCCGGACCGGACGACAACTTCGATGCGCGCGAGCGCCTGCGCGGCTATCGCGATGCCCTGGTTGCGGACCTGCCGGAAGCGCAGGAATGGGTACTCGCCGGTGACTTCAGCGAGGCGTCGGGACACGCCGCGGCGGTCACCATTGCCGCTAACAGCGAGCGGCCGGATGCGGTCTTCGCGGCCAACGACATGATGGCGCTGGGTTGCCTGTTCGGCTTGAACCAGGCCGGCATCGATGTGCCGGGCGACATCGCCCTGGTCGGGTTCGACGACATCCCGCTCGCGCGCTATGTGCATCCGCCGCTGACCACCATGCGGGTGAATATCGCCGAGCTCGGCGCGCGCGCGATGCGCGCCTTGCTCGATTCCGATGCTGGCGCCGCGAACGAGGCCAGCAACGACTCGTTCGTCCCCAAGCTGATCGTTCGCGCATCCAGCGGCGCCGCCGCGAATCGCCGGGCGCGCGTCGACAGTTCCTGAAGCCTCAAGCCAGGAACGTGTTTTTTTGTGTTGCGATGTAACCGTTTTCAAGCGCATTGACCACCCCTGGGAGGGGAGCCTCATGAACCTTCAGAACCGCAAGTCGCGTCGTCCGATACCAACACTGCTCAGCTGCGCATTGGCCGGTTGCCTGGCCCTGGCCGCACCCGCGGTGCTGGCACAGAGCACCGCGGCCACGCTGCGCGGCACCGTGACTGCCGATGCCGTACCGGCCGCCAACGCCGAGATCACCGCCACCAACCTGGCCAATGGTTACACCTCGCGCGCCAAGGCCAATGTCAACGGCGATTACGTGCTGGCGGGCCTGCAGCCTGGCAGCTATCGCATTGATGTGTCTGCGAGCGGAAAGACCAGTTCGCAGACGGTCACCCTGGCTGTCGGCCAGACCGCGAGTCTGAACTTGCCGGTGGCCGCCGCGGCGGCGCCCACGCTGGCGTCGGTGGTGGTTACCGGCGTTGTACTGACCGAGACCAGGACATCGGAGATTGCCACCTATGTCTCGCAGAAGCAGATCGAAGCATTGCCGCAAGGCACCCGCAACTTCCTGGCCTTCGCCGACACGGTGCCCGGAATGCAATTCAGTGTTGACGACAGCGGCAATACCAAGGTGCGCTCCGGAGCGCAAACCGCCTCGGCGATCAATGTGTTCATTGATGGCGTCGGCCAGAAGAATTACGTGACTACCGGCGGCGTCACCGGCCAGGACACCAGCCGGGGCAACCCCTTTCCCCAGTCGGCGATCGGCGAATACAAGGTGATCACGCAGAACTACAAGGCCGAGTTCGACCAACTCAGCAGCGCCGCGATCGTGGCCGTGACGCGGTCGGGCTCCAACAAGTTCGAGGGCAGCGCCTTTTGGGACCGCACCGACACCGACTGGCGCTCCAGAAGCCATTTCGAATCCAAGCCAGGCGCCACCAAGGCGATCTCACTTGACGAGCAGTACGGCATCTCCTTTGGTGGTCCGATCATCCAGGACCGGGCACATTTCTTTCTGGCCTACGAGGCCAAGAGCATCGAATCGCCAACGACATTCAACTTGGGGCGCGGCTACACCATCGATGAATTACCGCCCGAGTTCCAGACCGACTTCGGATCTGGCGTGTTCACCCGCCCGTTCCAGGAAGATCTCTATTTCGGCAAGCTCGATTGGCTGATCGGCGATGATCATTACTTCGAGCTGACCGCCAAGTATCGCAAGGAGTCCGAGCTCGTCCAGTTGGGTGGGCAGACGCTGCCATCGGCGGCGACCGACAATACCAACGACGAGACGCGCGTGGATCTGCGCTACCAGTTCACCCGCGGCGACTGGCTCAATGATGCCCATCTTTCCTACGAGAAGGCGTTCTGGAGTCCGCGGCCGCGTGAGTTTTCGCCCGGCTACGTGCTCAGCGACGGCAACTGGTGGGAAACCATCGCCCGCCGGGGCGGTGGCGAGAATTTTCAGGACAAGGGCCAGAAAGGTATCGCCTTCCAGAATGACCTGACTTTCAACGGCTGGGATGGCCACATTGTCAAGATGGGAATCAAGTACAAAGTCATCACCATGGACACGGCGGAGCAGCGCCAATTCAACCCACAGTTCTTCTATGACATCCACGAAAGCCTGGTCGTGCCGACGCATGTGGACCTCGGTGCGCCAATCTCCGGTCTGGGCGACGGCACGGTAACCTCGCGCAACAAGCAGTTCGGCATCTACGTCCAGGACGACTGGGAGGTCAACGACAAGCTCATGCTGAACCTGGGCATTCGCTGGGACTACGAATCGACACCCAGCCACGAGGATTTCGTCACTCCCGCCGATGTCGTCGCCGCGCTGGAGGCATCCAACACCAACCAGCCCAGTTCGGGCATCGACATCAACGACTACGTCAGCACCGGCAGCAATCGCAAGGCCGACAAGGACAATTGGGCGCCTCGACTGGGCTTCTCATACGACCTTGGCGCGGATCAGCGGCATGTGATCTTCGGCGGAATTGGTCGCTCCTATGATCGCAACCTGTTCGATTACCTGCAGAACGAAGTGTCAAAGGGCAGCTGGAGCAACTTCAGCTTCGACTTCAACACTCCATTGCACCCGTGCGGGGGATCGACCTGCTTTGCCTGGGATCACAGCTACACGGATCCGGACGTCCTGCGGGCGCTGGCGGTGGCCAGCGGATCGCGCGAGGTATGGCTGAACAACAATGACCTGAAGGTTCCCTATTCGGACCAGTTCAGTCTTGGAATGCGCAATATCATTGCCCTCTGGGGCAATGACTGGACCACCGAGATCACCTTGTCGCACGTTGCCAGCTACGATGGCATTGCGCTGCAACTTGGCAATCGTCGCGCCGATGGCAGCTTCTTCCCGAATCCGGGCGACACCGATGGCACGCCTTGGGGGCAGGGTTTCGCGCCGTTCGGCAACATGATCCTGGTCAACAACGCGCTGGAAACCAAGTCCAACGCGCTGTACCTGCGCATTGAAAAGCCCTATAGCCGCGCGTCAAGGTGGGGCTTCACCGCCGCATATACGTTCACGGATGCGGAGCAGAACAGCAACGTCAATGGATTCCCGTTCGTACTCAACCAGCCCACCATCGAGGACTACGGCCGGTTCCCGGGTCTGGTGTCCAGGCATCGCCTGGTCACCACCGGCATCTACGATGGCCCGTGGGGGATCACGCTATCGGCCAAGCTGGCCGTGGCCAGCTCCCAGCCCCGCTATATCAATGACTGCAACGAAGTGTCGCCGAACCTGTGCCATTTCGACGCCTACACGCCAGACGAAACGTTCAAGCAGTTCGACCTGGCCGTCTCCAAGGAATGGGAGGCATGGGGTGGCGTGAAGTTCCGGCTGCGCGGCGATGTGCTCAATGTATTCAACTGGGACAATTATTCCGGCTACGACGATTGGAGAGGCTGGATCTTCCCGGACGTGAATCCCAATTTTGGCAAACCGACGAGTAGCGCCCTGCCGACCCGCACTTTCAAGCTGTCGGTCGGCGTCAGCTGGTGATGACACCCAGCGACCATTCGCCACGCGCGGATGGTCGCTGGCTTCCTAGGAATAATTAGCGATGCGCCAATCGGTGGTGAGGTTCCTTTCCCCGGTCGTGTTGGCGCTGCTGGTGGCAGTCAGCGGTTGCGCCGGTACGCGGCCCATACCGCAACAAGCGCCCGATCTTGCGCCGATCGCACGAGCGCCGCTGACAGAACTGCCGCCGCTATTCGACGACTTGGAGCGGCGCAGTTTCGAGTACTTCTGGGAGCTGGGTAACGCAAACAATGGCCTGGTGCCCGATCGCTGGCCGAGCAAGTCCTTTTCCAGCATCGCGGCGGTCGGCTTTGGCCTGACCAGCTACGGCGTCGGCGTCGAGCGTGGTTGGATCAGCCGCGAGCAGGCGCTGCAACGCAGCCTGGCGACCCTGCGCTTCTTCGCCGAGGCGCCGCAGGGCCCAGCGGCCGAGGGCATGAGCGGACACAAGGGATTCTTCTATCACTTCCTCCAGATGGACACCGGCGCCCGCGATGCCGGCTCCGAGCTGTCCACCGTCGATACCACCCTGCTGGTGTCCGGCATGCTGTTCGCGCAGTCGTACTTCGACCGCGATACCGCGGACGAACGCGAAGTCCGCGCCCTGGCCGAGCGGATCTACCGACGCATCGACTGGACCTGGGCGCAGGCGCGTCCGCCGCGGATCGGGATGGGCTGGTCGCCGGAGAAAGGCATGCTCGATCCAGACTGGCATGGCTACAACGAGGCGATCCTGGTCTACATCCTCGCGCTGGGGTCGCCGACGCATCCGGTCGGCGCGGATGCCTACGCGGCGTGGTCCTCGACCTACGATCGCAGCTGGGGCACCTTCCATGGCCAGGAGCACCTGAGCTTTCCGCCGCTGTTCGGCCATCAGTACTCGCATGTGTGGATCGATTTCCGCGGCCTGCAGGACGACTACATGCGCGGTCGCGGCATCGACTACTTCGAGAACAGTCGCCGCGCGGTGTATTCGCAGCGCGCCTACGCGATCGCCAACCCGGCCAATTGGCGAGGTTACGGCGAGAATGTGTGGGGACTGACCGCCAGCGATGGCCCGATCGATGCCACGTTCGATTATCAGGGCGAGCCGCGTTTGTACCGGACCTATTCGGCGCGCGGTGCCGGCATCGAATACACCCTTGATGACGGCACCATCGCTCCGACTGCGGCGGCGGCGTCGCTGCCATTCGCTCCGGAGATCGTCATCCCGGCGATCACGGAAATGCACCGGCGCTACGGCAAGGACATTTATCGCAGGTACGGTTTCGTTGATGCCTTCAACCCCAGCTTTGATTACCCGGCGAGGCCCCGGCACGGCAAGGTGGTATCCGGCATCTGGGTGGACGATGATTACATCGGTATCGACCAGGGGCCGATCGTGCTGATGATCGAGAACCATCGCAGCGAGTTCGTCTGGAAGGTGATGAAGAGAAATCCATACATCCGTCGAGGCCTGCAACGAGCGGGCTTCACCGGTGGCTGGCTGGGCCAGCCCGCTATTGTAGGAGCGGCTTCAGCCGCGATTCCTGCAGTCGGGTCGAAGGCCAGAGCTATCGCGGCTGAAGCCGCTCCTACGATTTCGCAGGTGCACTGACTGCCGTGCGATGGTCGAGGCTGCTGCCGCTGGTGATACTCGTTTTGGTCGGTTGCGGGCGCACGCAGGACGATCGCGAGGTGGTGACTTTCTGGGCGATGGGCTACGAAGGCGAAGTGGTCGCGCAACTACTGCCGGACTTCGAGCGTGCGCATCCGCATATTCGCGTCCAATTACAACAGCTGCCGTGGACGGCGGCGCATGAAAAATTGCTGACCGCGTTCGCCGGCGATGCCTTGCCGGACGTTTGCGGCCTGGGCAACACCTGGGTGCCCGAGTTCGCGGCGCTCGGCGCGCTGCAACCGCTGGATGCGAAGATCGCCGCCACGCCTTCGCTCGACGCCGGCGATTTTTTCCCCGGCATCTGGGACACCGGCGTGGTCGACGGCAAGGTCTATGGCCTGCCCTGGTACACCGAGACGCGACTGCCGTATTACCGCACCGACTTGTTGGCGAAGGCCGGCATCGCCCGGCCGCCGCGCAACTGGGACGAATGGCGCGTGGCCATGGCCGCGGTCAAGCGCGAGGTCGGGCCGCAGCGCTACGCGATCCTGCTGCCCTTGAATGAATTCGAGCCACTGCTCAACCTGGCGATCCAGCAGCCGGATCCCTTGCTGCGCGATGGCGGACGCTATGGCAATTTCCGCAGCGCCGGCTTCAAGCGCGCGCTGGGTTTCTACAAGGAAATGTTCGACAAGGGTTGGGCGCCGCGGGTGACCAACAACCAGATCTCCAACGTCTGGGACGAATTCGGCCGTGGCTATTTTTCGTTTTACATCAACGGGCCCTGGAACATCGCCGAGTTCAAGAAACGCCTGCCGAAAGAGCAGGCGTCCTCGTGGATGACCATGCCCTTGCCCGGGCCCGATGGACCCGGCGCATCGGTCGCTGGCGGTATCACGCTGGTCGTCTTGGCGCATTCGCAGCACCAGGAAGCGGCCTGGCAGTTGATCCAATACCTGTCCGGGCCGCAGGTGCAGGCGCGCTTCCATGGCCTGACCGGCAACCTGCCGTCGCGTCGCTCGCCCTGGAACACAGCCTCGCTCGCCAACGATCCCCACGCCAGGGCCTTCCGCGAGCAGCTCGAACGAGCGAAGCCGACGCCGAAGGTGCCCGAGTGGGAACGCATCGCCAACGAGATCCTGCTGGTCGCAGAACAGATGGTCGACGGTAAGTTGGACGTCGATGCCGCCGCCGCCGAGCTGGATCGACGCGCCGACCTGATCCTCGAGAAGCGTCGCTGGATGCTCGACCAGGCGGCGGCGAAATGAACGGCAGCGGTCGACTCGCCGGCTGGATGTTCGTTGCACCGGCGCTGCTGGTGATCGCGGTGTTCTTCGTGCTGCCGGTGCTCGCCGCGCTGGCGCTGAGCGTTACCGATTTCGACATCTACGCACTGGCCGATCGCCGCAACCTGCGTTTCGTCGGTCTCGGCAATTACCTGGCGCTGCTGGCCAATCCGCTGTTCTGGAAGGCACTCGGCAACACCCTGTACTTCGTCGTCATCGGCGTGCCGCTGTCGATCGCCGTGTCCCTGGCCGCGGCCTTGTTGCTGCATTCCAGGCTCGGCCGCTTCAAGCCATTTTTCCGTACGGCATTCTTCGCGCCGGTGGTAACCACGGTGGTCGCGGTCGCGGTGATCTGGCGTTACCTTTTTCACACCCGCTACGGTCTGGTGAATTGGGCGCTGTCCGGCATCGGCTTCGACCCGATCGACTGGCTTGGCGATCCGCATTGGGCGATGCCGACGATCATTCTGTTCGCGGTCTGGAAAAACTTCGGCTACAACATGATCATCTTCCTGTCCGGCCTGCAGAGTATTCCGGAAGATCTGTACGAAGCCGCGCGCATCGACGGCGCGTCCGCCTGGCGGCAGTTCCGCCATGTCACCTTGCCGATGCTCGGACCGGTGCTGTTGCTGGTTGGCATCCTGACCATGGCCGGATATTTCCAGTTGTTCGCCGAACCCTATGTGATGACCCAGGGCGGGCCGCTCGAAAGCACGGTCAGCGTGCTCTACCTGATGTACGAACAAGGCTTCAAGTGGTGGAACCTCGGTACGGCGTCGGCGGTGGCCTTCATGCTGTTCGTGCTGATGGCCGGCATCACCAGTGGCCTGCTCTGGTTCGCACGCCGGCGAGGGGCCGAATGAATCACCGTCTTGCCGCCGCGATCGTCAACGGCCTGCTGATCGGTTTGGCGATCCTCAGCCTGGCGCCGCTGCTGTGGATGTTGTCGGTGTCGCTGATGCAGCCGGGAGAAGCCAGCGCGTTTCCGCCGCCGTTATGGCCGAAGGCGCCGACGCTGGCCAACTATCGCGAATTGTTCGAGCGCGCCGGCATGGGCCGTTACCTGCTCAACAGCTTCGTCATCGCCAGCGCAACCACGTTGCTGTCCTTGCTGTTCAACGTGATGGCCGGCTACGCCTTCGCCAAGCTGCAATTCGCCGGTCGCGAGAAGATTTTCGCCGCCCTGCTTGGCGCCCTGGTGATCCCGGGGCAGGTGGCGATGATGCCGCTGTTCCTGATGCTCAAGCAGATCGGCCTGGTCAACACCTATGCCGGAGCCATCGTGCCGGGGATGGCCGGCATCTTCGGCATCTTCCTGATTCGCCAGTACGCGCGCACGCTTCCCGATGAGTTGCTGGAAGCCGCGCGCATCGATGGCGCCGGCGAGTTCCGCATCTTCTGGCAGATCGTGTTGCCGGCGTTGAAGCCGATCCTGGTCACGCTGGCGATTTTCAGCTTCCTGGGCAGCTGGAACGATTTCATGTGGCCCTTGATCGTGCTGACCGACGGCCACCTGCACACCTTGCCGGTTGCGCTGGCCTCGCTGTCGCGCGAACACGTCCAGGACAACGAGATGATGATGGCCGGATCGGTGGTGACGGTGTTGCCGGTGCTGTTCGTGTTCCTGTCGCTGCAGCGCTATTACCTGCAGGGCCTGCTGCTCGGCAGCGTGAAGGGATGAGTGCGTCCTGGCTGCTGGCGTTGGCGCTGTTTGCGGCGTCGTCGGACGTCGCAGAAACGAAGCTGCTCGACAATTTCGAAACCATCGATGCCTGGAGCAGCGTTGCGTCCGATGAGGTCAAGGCCAGCCTGCGCCAGGCCGATGGCGTCGCCGGCAAGGCCATGTGCCTGGACTACGATTTCAACGGTGTGTCGGGTTACGCGGTGGCGCGCCGCAAGCTGCCGATGGACTACCCGGCCAACTACGAATATGCGATCAAGCTGCGCGGCGAGGCGCCGGCCAACAATCTCGAATTTAAGCTGACCGACGCCAGCGGCGAAAACGTCTGGTGGGTGACGCGAACGGATTACCAGCCGCCTGAGCAATGGACGCCGCTCAAGTTGAAGAAGCGGCAGATCGCGTTCGCCTGGGGACCTGCCACGGACAAGTCGCTGCGGCATAGCGAGGGTTTTGAAATCACGGTCAGCGCCGGCAAGGGCGGTGGCCAGGGCGAAATCTGTTTTGACGACCTGGGTTTTCGCGAGCTTCCGACGGCTGATGCGACGGCGCCGCAGCCGCGCGCGCGTGCGTCGCGTGCGTTGCCGGGCAGTACGGCAGGCGATGCGGTCGACGGCGATCCGACCACGGCCTGGCGCGCGGCTCGCGGCGCACAGTGGCTGGTGATCGATCTGGGCCGTAGCCGGGAGTTCGGCGGCCTTACGCTGCGCTGGCGCGACGGCGGGCAGGCGTCGCGATACCGCCTGCAACTTTCCGACGACGGCCGTGCCTGGCGCGAAGTGCGAGCGGTCAAGGAAGGCAATGGCGACAGCGATCCGATTGCCTTGCCGGACTCGGAGGCGCGCTGGATCCGGTTGCTGCTCGATGACGGCCCGGGGCCGATCTATGGCTTGAATGAAATTACCGTGGAGGACCTTGCGTTCGCCGCCTCGTCAAACGATTTCGTGAAGGCCCTGGCCGCCAACGCCGCGCGCGGCCATTTTCCGCGCGGCTTCACCGGCGAGCAGCCCTACTGGACGATCGTTGGCGTTGATGGCGGCAGCGAGCAGGGCCTGCTCGGCGAAGATGGCGCGCTCGAGGTGGCCAAGGGCGGTTTCAGCATCGAGCCATTCCTGCTTGGCGGCGGCAAGCTGCTTGGCTGGGCCGACGTGCAGTCCACGCAGTCGCTTGCCGAGGGCTACCTGCCGATTCCCAGTGTGGAGTGGCGGCATGCCGACGCCGCGCTGCGCATCACCGCCTTCGCCCAGGGCGACGCGCAGCGCTCGCAGATGATCGCGCGCTATGTCTTGCGCAATGTCAGCGCGTCGGCGCGCGATTACATCCTGGCATTGGCGTTGCGGCCGTTGCAGGTCAACCCGCCAAGCCAATTCCTGAATACCCCCGGCGGGGTCAGCCCGATTCGTGAAGCCGCCATAGTCGGACGCAGCGCGTCGATCAATGGCAAGGCGCGCGTGTTCGCGTTGCAGACGCCCGATGCCGGCTTCGTCACCTCCTTCGATGCCGGAATGGTGGAAGCACATCTTGCGGCCGGCGATTTCCCTGCAACCACGAATGTGATCGACGACACTGGACTGGCATCCGGCGCGATGCTGTTCCGGATGCGCCTGGCGCCCGGGGAGAGTCGTGAAATCGATTTGTTGGTGCCCTTGTCCGGCGCTGCGGTCGATCCCACTGGCATCGACGTGTCGAAGGCGCAGGAAGCCGCCGCCGCGCAGTGGCGCGACAAGCTCGGCCAGGTTTCGTTGCAGGTTCCGGCGCGAGGGCAGGCCGTCGTCGACACCTTGCGCACCGCACTGGCGAACATACTCATCAGCCGCCGCGGCGCGCGCCTGCAACCGGGCACGCGCTCGTATGCGCGTGCCTGGATTCGCGACGGGGCGATGATTTCCGAAGGTCTGCTGCGGCTGGGACAGGCATCGGTCGCCGAGGATTTCCTGCGTTGGTACGCGCCCTATCAATTCGCCAGCGGCAAAGTGCCCTGCTGCGTCGATGACCGCGGCAGCGATCCGGTGCCGGAGAACGACAGCCAGGGCGAGTTGATCCACACCGTCGCCGAGCTGTATCGCTATGGTGGCGATCGCCAATTGCTGGCCGAGATGTGGCCGCATGTAGCGGCCGCCGTGCAGTACATGGACAAGCTGCGATTGAGCGAGCGCACGGCCGGCAATCGCGCCAGCAACGCGGCGTTCTACGGACTGATGCCCGCCTCGATCAGCCATGAAGGGTATTCGGCCAAGCCGATGCATTCGTACTGGGATGATTTCTGGTCCTTGCGCGGCTACCAGGATGCCGTCGACATCGCGCGGTGGCTGGGGCGCGATGACGACGCCCGGCGCTTTGCCGTCGCACGCGATCAGTTTCGCGACGATCTGCACGCGTCGTTGCGCAATGCCACTGCGCAAAACGGTATCGACTTCCTTCCCGGCTCCGCCGAGCTGGGTGATTTCGATGCCACCTCGACCACCATCGCGCTAGCGCCGGGCGGCGAGCAGGCGCAATTACCGCCGGTCTTGTTGCACAACACGTTCGAGCGCTATTGGCGTGAGTTCGTCGAGCGCCGCGACGGCAAGCGCCGCTGGGAAAACTACACGCCTTACGAGTTGCGCATAGTCGGCGCCTTCGTGCGCCTGGGCTGGCGCGATCGCGCGCAGCAGCTGCTCGATTTCTTTTTCGCCGGCCGGCAGCCGGCTGGATGGAACCAGTGGGCGGAAGTGGTCGCGCGCGAACCGCGCAACCCCTTCTTCCTCGGCGACCTGCCGCACGCCTGGGTGGCTTCCGACTATGTTCGCTCGACCCTGGACCTGTTCGCCTATGTGCGCGACGACGACCAAGCCCTGGTGCTCGCCGCCGGAATCCCGAACGACTGGCTGGATGGCGAAGGCATCGCCATCGGCGATCTGCGCACCCCGTACGGCAAGCTCAGCTACCGCCTGCATCGCGCGCAGGGCCGCCTGTCGTTGCACATCGACGCCGGGTTGCGCGCGCCGCCCGGTGGTGTCGTATTACCGTGGCCGGCCGCTGGCAAACCCGGTCCGACCCGCATCAATGGCAAGGCGGCCACGTGGCGGAACGGCGAGCTGCGCATCGACTCATTTCCCGCAAACGTGCAAATCGATCCCGCCAGGTAATGTGGGAGCGGCCTGTAGGAGCGGCTTCAGCCGCGATGCCGTCCGCGGCAGAGCAAGAGCATCGCGGCTGAAGCCGCTCCTA
>Ga0209211_10004842_pt1 | contig 20574 bp, 17 predicted proteins | sample RifGroA2_FD_183992 | JGI IMG/M metagenome (GOLD analysis project Ga0209211, IMG submission 183992) | Groundwater microbial communities from Rifle, Colorado, USA - Groundwater A2 (SPAdes) (version 2) | ecosystem: Environmental > Aquatic > Deep subsurface > Groundwater | place: Rifle, Colorado...
CCTCTTTTACCCTCTTGTGTTCGGGGTCGCCGTAAGTGCCGCGTATCATACCCGGCCAGGGCTTATCTATGCAGAGATATCCGCCTTCGTCAACCCCGGCGGGCGAACCGTCTTCTTTGATCACACTGGGCACCACTCCCGGGAAAGGCCTGGTGGCTGATCCGGGTTTCAAGGTCATTGCGCCGGGAAGCGGAGTGATGAGTATTCCCCCTGTCTCGGTCTGCCACCATGTGTCAACGATTGGGAGTTTCTCTTTGCCTATGTTTATGTGATACCACATCCATGCCTCAGGGTTTATCGGCTCTCCGACAGAACCGAGCACCTTTAGAGATGAAAGGTCATGCTTTGCAGGCCATGTCTCTCCTTCGCGCATCAATGCCCTGATGGCTGTAGGCGCGGTATAGAAAATACTCACCTTGTGCTTGTCGCAGATGTCCCAGAACCTGCCCGCGTTAGGGTAGGTGGGTATACCCTCAAACATAAGGCTTGTGGCGCCGCTCGAAAGCGGCCCATAAACTATGTAGCTGTGGCCTGTGACCCAGCCAATGTCAGCAGTGCAGAAGTGTATGTCTTCGTCGTGATAGTCGAAGATCCACTTGAAGGTCAGGTTGGTATAAAGCATGTAGCCGCCGGTAGTGTGCAGGACGCCCTTGGGTTTGCCTGTGGACCCGGATGGGTAAAGTATAAACAGGGGGTCTTCAGCGTCCATCTGTTCAGGTTCGCAGTAGTTTGATATGTCAGCAGCAGCCATTTCGTCGTGCCACCAGAAGTCCCTCTTGGGCACCATGTCTTCGCCTTCGGACCCGTGTTTTATCCGCTTAACGACGATGACTTTCTCTACAGTCGGGCATTCCTGAATCGCTGCATCCGAGTTGGCCTTGAGCGGAATGAGCCTGCCGCCCCTGACGCTTTTGTCCGAGGTGATGACCAGCTTAGACTGGCAGTCCTGTATCCTGTCCCTCAGTGCGGTCGAACTGAACCCGCCGAACACGATGCTGTGAATGGCCCCGATCCTTGCACATGCCAGCATTGCGATAGCAAGTTCCGGGATCATCGGCAGGTAAATGGTGACCCTGTCGCCCTTGTTCACGCCGTGCTTCTTTAAAACATTAGCAAACCTGTTCACCTCGTAATAAAGCTGCTGGTACGTAAATGTCCTGTAACCGCCATCATCGGCCTCCCAAATTATAGCGGCCTTATTCCTCACAGGCGTGTTGATAAACCTGTCCAGGCAGTTATACGACGCATTGAGCTTGCCTCCCTGGAACCACTTTATCTCAGGCTTGTGAAAATCATATTCCAGCACCTTGTCCCATTTTTTATACCAGGTAAGGTTTTTTTCGGCCATTTCAGCCCAGAACCCTTCAGGGTCTTCAACAGACCTTTTATATATCTTCTCGTATTCTTCCATGCTTTTGATATGCGCCTTTGATCTGAATTCCGCTGACGGTGTAAAGGTCCGCAATTCTTCCATTAATACGCTGATGCTCTCATTTGCCATTCCGTAATTCCTCCTCTTGTAAGTTGGTTAGCGCCAGTGTCAGGTTTTTATGCTGACACTGACACTATTATATACTAATTAATCTTCAGCTCCTATCCCTATATATTCCCTGACCCTTTGAGCGTCGTATCTCTTCTCAGCCTCTTTATCAGGTGATATCAGTGAAAAGAGAATGCCGACAAGGAATGCTGCCGTCATTGAATATATGCCGGGGTTCTTAAGCGGGAAGATAGGCTTCGGCATGTTAGCCTTTTCTGTCTTTATCTGCTCCTCAGCCTGCTTCTTTTCAGCATTAAGAGCTACGTCTATCAGGGACGCCTGCTCAGGGGTGATGCCTGGCACCTTCTGCTTCTCGATCTCGGCTATCTTTGCCTTTGAAGCGTCCTCAACAGCCTTTATTTGTTTTTCTACGGCAGCCTTCTCTTCCTTTTGCACAATGTCAACCCACACAGTAGGGCTCAGTATGAGAAGCACAGTCGCTACAGCAAGGCCGGTATAAATGCTCCATACCGCGCCGGCCGTAGTAAACTTTCTCCATAGAATCGACATTGCAAGGGCCGGGAAATTAGCGCTTGCAGCGATAGCAAAGGTCAGGCCGACGAGGAACGCCACATTCTGGCCTTTAAACAATATGCCGAGGAGAATAGCGGTTATGCCGAGGCCGACTGTGGCTATCTTGGCCACCTTGACTTCTTCTTTCTCAGAGGCCTTGCCGCGCCTTATAACACCGACAAAGAGGTCATGAGAAAATGCTGACGCACCAGCCAGGGTAAGACCTGAAACAACAGCGAGTATGGTTGCGAAAGCGACTGCTGACAGGAAGCCAAGGAAGATGTTCCCTCCAAGGAATTCCGCAAGAAGCGGGCCTGCCATATTGCCGCCCTTGTCAATACCCATAATGACCTTCTGGCCGACCAGGACAGCGGCCCCGAAGCCGATTGTAACGGTAAGGATGTAGAAATAGCCGATAAACCCTGTGGCGATAAAAACTGATTTTCTTGCGGCCTTTGCATCAGGAACAGTGTAGAACCTCATGAGTATGTGAGGGAGGCCCGCTGTTCCGAACATAAGCGCAAGCCCGAGCGAGAAGGCGTCAACCGGACTGGTGACAAGACCTCCTGGCTCAAGGAATTTGTTTGTATAGAGCTTTTCAGCCTGACCGAATAATTCAGCATAGCTGAAGCCGAACTGTGCAAGCGTCAGTATGACAAGCAGTGTTGCGCCGCCGAGCAGCAGGCAGGCCTTGATGATCTGGACCCATGTGGTCGCGATCATGCCGCCGAAAAGGACATAACAGATCATCAGCGACCCTGTCACTACAATTGCCAGTTCAAAGGGCAGGCCGAACATCAGTTTAATAAGCGTCCCGGCCCCGACCATCTGTGCAATAAGATACGTAAGGACAACAACCAGCGAGCCTGCTGCTGCCGCGGCCCTTATCGGTCTCTGGTTCAGCCTGTATGCAACGACATCTGCAAAGGTGTATTTACCGAGGTTTCTTAATGGCTCGGATATCAGGAACATTATTATCGGCCATCCGACAAGCCATCCCACAGAATAAATGAGACCGTCATACCCCTTTGTGGAGACGAGTCCCGCTATGCCGAGGAACGAAGCTGCGCTCATATAGTCGCCGGCAAGCGCCAGCCCGTTCTGCCAGCCGGTAATGCTTCTGCCGGCAGCATAAAAATCCTTGGTAGTCCTTGTCCTCTTGGCTGCCCAATAAGTTATGCCAAGCGTGCTGAGAACAAACACGACAAAGAACATTATTGCAACCGGGTTTGTCTGTCCTATAATTGTCTGATGTGGCATTATTAACCTCCTATCTTGTCTTTAATTTTTTTGACGTCAGCATCATATTTGTTGTTCGCCCAGTAGATGTAAATACCGGTGAAGACCCATGAAAAGAAAATGGTGCCGACTGCTATCGGGATACCTATGGTTGTTGCGCCGCCTTCGCTCAACTTCTGTGCAAGGAACGGCTTGTTAAACGCGATCAGGGCAATAAACCCGAAATAAAGGACCAATTCCAATATTGTAAGGACAATGGAGATTGAGTCCTTTGTACTCGTCAGGGTTTTAAAATCCTTGTCTTCAACTATGTCGTGTACTGTTATTTTACTGCTCATACTTAAACCTCCTATGGTCTGTAATAATGTTAATAAGCGCCTCCCCTCTTACAGATTTACCGCCTCCCCGGCTGACCTATACGCCTCACCTCCCTTGAACGGGTCGCCTGCCCCTAGCAGGTCCCCTATTTTTTTTATTCCGCATGCATCGAGTATAGGGATGAATCTCTGAAAAAGCTGCGCAGTTATAAACGCGTCCATCATGGCATTATGCGCGCCGCTGACGGGGACGCCAAAGGCCCTGGCCATTGGATAAAGCTTGAAGTCCCTGAGAGGGGCCGAAAATTCGCTTCGGTCAGCGGCCCTTTTGGCAAGCCACCTGTAAATCACAAAAGTATCTATGGACCTGTTTCTCATGGGGTATCCGAATTTTTTTTTCATCTCCCTGTCAATAAATTCAAGGTCAATTGATACACAATGGCCTACAACAACAGCATCACCGCAGAATTCGAGGAACTCCGACAGGACCGTATCAATGTCAGGCTTTTGCATGACATCAGACGGCGTGATCTCGTGTATTACCACGCTCTTTGCAGTCAACGCGGTCTCGGGATTTATAAGCCTGTAAAACGTATTATTGAGGTCTATACTGCCGCCTTCCATCCTTATGGCTGCCATTGAGACAATAGAGTCCTTCCTTCCGTCAAGACCTGTAAGTTCGGTATCAATTACAACAAACCCGGTTTCAGCGACGGAAAGGTCCTCATTGATCTTCACTCTCTTTTGTTTCCCGAAATTCAACAGACCCATAATCCCTGTCATCCCCCTCACCATATCATGTGCTTGTAACGTTCGATTATAATGTCCTGCAGTTTTGATACAAGACCGAAAACTTCTTTCAGTATCCTCTTTTCGAGATTGCTCAGCTTACCGGGGTTTATGAAATTGTCCGGTTTTTCGCCCAACCCGATCCGTTCATACTGGTGGTGTATCCTCAGGAGCATAAGGAACTCAAAGGCGTTCTCCAGCTCGTCGGCGTATTCCTCAACAATGGTATGCTTGTCCCTCAGGACGTTGATCCTTTCAATAGTTGAAGTCTCGCGGATCCCCTTTTCAAGGGCAAACAGCCTGACCGCGTCTATAAGCGGAGCCAGACCTTTTATCTTGAGGTCAAATTCGTCCTTGTGTTCGCCGCTCTTTTCGAGCTGAAACGACTTGAGAAAACCTATGGGCGGCGTATTTTTTATTATCGTATTGGCCATATGCCCGAGAAAGACCTTCTGGTTCTTGAGGATGGAAGTGCAGGAATCCCTGAGTCCCTCTGCAAGGCCGAAATCACCGTGGACCGGCCTGAAATCAAAGAAGATCAGGGACTTCAACACAGCGTCAGGTGTGGGCCCGCTGACCCAGCCCGAGAAATACTTTTTCCAGGACTTTAAAGGCTGGCACCAGAGGGGATTGCTCGCCATATAATCAGCCGTGCATAAAGGGAACCCGCATTTCAGCAGGCTGTCCCTGACTGATATTGAAAATTCTGAAAAATACCTCTTTGCCTCCGCTTCCTGCTCTGCAGTGTCCGTGTCAGCATAAATAATGGCATTGTCCTGATCAGTCCTGAAGGTCTGCTCTTTTCTTCCTTCGCTGCCAAAAACTATCCAGCAATATGGGACCGGAGGCTGCCCGTGTTTCAGCTCGGTTATTTCAAGGGCCTTTCTTACAAGCCTGTCATTTATTTCCGTGATAATCCTTGTGATGTTGCTTGCCTTTGCGCCCTCTTTAATAAGCAGCTCAACGATCCTGTTGATTTTATTTGAAACCGGCACAAGGCCTTCTATTGACTGCTGACTTTCGATCTCTCTAACCATTGAAATGGGGGATGTGCCCTGGAGCATCATCAGGTCATGGTTGGTCACAACACCCTTGAGCCTGCCGCTGTCAATTATGAGCAAATGGTGTACATTGTACCTGATCATCTTAAGGAGCGCCTCAAAGCAGTAATCCCGCGCCTCAGACTTAATGAGCGAGACGCTCATAATGTCCCTCACAGGTCCTGATACGTCCCTGCCTTTTGCAGTTACCTTGTCCCTGAGGTCCCTGTCTGTGGCTATGCCTGCGGGGACCCCGTCCTGGTCAATGAGGACAAGGGAGCTTATCCTGTTCCGGGACATTATGCCCGCAGCTTCCCTGATTGATATGTCCTGGGGGGCTGTTATCACCTTTTTGGTGGCGAGTTCCCCGACAGGCGTGGTAAAAAGCAACCTGTCTCCGCCGCCGTAAAACAAGCTCTTCTTGCGCATCTCGTTGTAAGTCTTATCAAGGTATTTATTGAGAAAAGAGACAAGAAAGTATTCTGAAAAGGCCGGTGTTGTATCCAGGAGTTTGAGCACTGTCTCCCTTCCGACAACATAGCAGGTAGTATCATCGATTGCTACGATATTGGCCCTTGATTTGTCTCCGCTTACGAGGGACAGGAAACCGAACGCGTCTCCCTCACTCCTGTAGTCTATTATGACCTCTTCATCCTCATCGGATTTTACGAAGACCTTAACAGCGCCTTTTTTTACAATCCTGAGATACTCACTGGCAGGCCCATCCTGATGGAGTATTGCAGAGCCTTTTGGATAGGACTCTATCGAGATGCTGCGCGCGATTTTTTCCAATGCCGCATCCCCAAGGTCCTGAAAAGGAGTGACATTTCTGAGAAACTCAACAATATCTTCGATTACAATATCCATATTGTGGCTGGATATAGAGCAAAATATATGCCCGGAGAGGCTGGAAGTGCTTTATGCAGCTAAATCCTTAACAATCAATACGTTGAAGGAACACATTGATATTACTTCCTAAATTTCTGATTTTAGGTCAGGAGCGCGCTTCGTCACAAAAGGTAACGTGAGTTCTAAAATGGCTGGATATGTGTTTATATTGCAATGAGTTGAAGAGCGGTACTTATTGTTACAGTCACATTAAAGAGTGGGAATAAAAGTAACTTATTTCCTGCCTATCCACTATTTTCTCCTTTGTTCCCAAAGGGATTTCCCTACCTCGCAAAGCCGCTTCCTGTACCGGTCAGCGTGATGCTGGTTCCGCTGCGCTTGTCAGGGTCGTCTGATGTTATCTTTAACACGGCTGTATTTGTCTTATTTGATGCAGGGGTATAACTGACTATGACCATCAGGCTGTCCCCCGCCGCTATAGTAGTTACAGCTAATGGTTTGCCGGTTACATTGTTCAACAGCTTAAAAAACCTTGCATCCCCGCTCAGCTTTAGCGCTGTTATCTTGAGGTCTGAGTCTCCTGCGTTATTCACAGTAAAGGTGGCCGTTCCTTTCTCACCTTTCGCTACTGTGCCAACATCTACTGCTGTTGAAGAAACCTCTATTCCCGGCTTCCCGAATATGGCTGAAATATTCATATCACTGTCAAGCTTAGCTATTTTGCATGTGGTTTTCTTGGCTGTACAGGCTAAAGGCGCGTCTCCTCCCCAGCCAGTCAGTTTCGACCCCTTGGCTGGTTTTGCTTTCAGTGTCACAGCCACAGGCTTGTTAACAACATAGTCTGCCGAACAGTTCGTCCCACAGGTGATTGTCTTGCCATCTTTTCCTTTAGGCGATCCTGTAATTGTACCTGTACCGCTTCCTGCTGGTGCGACCGTTACCGTATATGTAGGCATTTCGTCAAAGGCAGAGGTTATGTCATGGTCAGCGTCCATTTTGACTGTGCAGGTGGCAGTTGTCTTTCCTTCACAGGCTTCATATCCGCTCCAGCCTGTGAATTTCGATCCGCTGTCTGTCTTTGCTGTGAGGGTGACTGTTTTGTTCTTCATGTATGATGCTGAGTCGCCCAAACAGTCTCCTGTGCAGTTTATTGTATTGTCTGTTCCGCCTGGCTTGACTGTGACTGTACCTGTACCGTTTCCTGTTTTCATGACCCCAAGAGTGTACTGGGGGATAAGCTCAAATACCGCTGTTATCGTATAGTCGTCATCTATTGTGATTGAGCAGGTCTGTGTTGTCTTTCCCTCGCATTTGCTATAGCCGCTCCAGCCCTTGAATATCGAGTCCGATGACGGTTTTGATGTAAGTTTGACACTTGCGTTTTTGTTGAATATGCTTTCACATTCTGCATTGTCAGTGTCATTACAGTTTATGCCTGAAGGGTTGCTTGTTATTGTACCGTTGCCGTCACCATCTTTGAATACTACGAGGATGTTTTTGCCGGATATTGTTGGAGAAGCTGTAAAGGATGCTGTCGCCGATATGTCTGTGTTCATGACTATTGTGCATGTCTTCCCCGAGGTTATATCACAGCCAATCCATCCTGTAAATATATATCCCTCGGCAGGCTGGGCTGTAAGCGTGATATGGGAGCCTGCATCGTAAGTCCCTGTGCAAGTATCAGGGCAGGGCAGGTCTGTACTATTAAATACAGAACCGCCCTCTACCGGGTCAATAGTCACTTCAAGGGTTTCTGGCAGGGCATAGATTATGTTTCGCTGGACTGTTGATGAATTATAAGTCTCATCAGTTGCTGTTATGTATACGCCATAGGTATTTTCCTCTGTAAACTCAATCACTTGCTCAAATGTCCCGTCTGTGGCCGTCAGGGTATATGTCTGGTCGTCTGCGGCGATTGTGACCGTTACCTCTGTAATGTCTGTGACTGTGCCTTTGATAGTGACTGTGTTTTGTCCAGTGGTAATGTCCTCGGCAGGTTCGGTTATGGATATGGAAGGCTTCTGGTTGTAGTCTGGATACCAAAATATCGGAGGCGAATCCTAAATCCTGGCGTACAAGGATATTTGAACAAAGTTTATCCAGAAATACTGACTATGATACCTGGAGTGGAGATTGTAGAGCAGAATATGCAGCTTGATCACATACATACAATAATGATAATCCCTCCGAAATACTCAGTAAGTGATGTCATTGGGAGAATCAAGGGCCAAAGTGCCAGTAAACTTAGGAAAAAGTTTAAATGGCTTGAGAAAGTATACTGGCATGAGAATATAGTATGGTCGCCAGAATATTTTGTATCAACAATTGGATTGAACGAGCAACAAATAATTAAATACGGTAGATGGCAAGAGAGCCAGGATTTAGGACAAGCGAAGCTTGTATTTTAAAGTGCCACGGGCTTGCCCGTGGGTATCTACTAAGTCTGTCAGCTTGTCGTGAATGTTGCCTGATTATTTGAGCAACTCGACAATGCCCAGTCGCCTTCGCTTATTGTAATGTGTGTTGTATTTACTGTTGCGCAATCTATATTCTTATCCCATGTGATGGATATGTTGTTGTTAGGTGGTACACCTGCCGCACCATTGGTCGGGCTTGTGGATATTACTGTCGGTACTGCTGCATCAGGCCAAATCTTACGAATCGTATGATTACTCCGATCAGCTACATACAGATTTGTTCCATCTGTGGTTATGCCGGAAGGATAATTAAATCCTGCTGCCGTGCCAACGGCGTCTATTGAACCTGATGTGCCTGAGCCCGCAAGTGTTGTTACAACTGCATTTGAGGTTGTAAAAGGAAGAGCAGTGTCCTGTATAGCCCCGCCCATCTGCGCTGCATGGGCAGCCGGGATAAATGCGAGTAACAAAGCAAAACAGATTGACCACAACAGGGTCAGAATTGAGATTCGACTCGTAGAAATATCCTTGTTCATAAGCCAATAGTTCCAGCAAAACTGGCTGCGGCTACAGATAAAATTGTAAGCGTAATCAAGATGATGTTTGTGGGGGCTTCGGATATTTGTATTTGCGCCTGCCATCACTGCCGGAACAACAACCCTATTGCCCCTCTTGATCATGCCCCACCTCCATATCATAGCTATCAGCTATCAGCCTTCAGTCTTCTGACTCCCGCTTCGGCGTCTACTTCTGGGCCTTCTGTTAGTGACTACTGACATCTGAATGCTGCCTCTACTATATTAGACGTTACATTACATGATTTCTTGCAAAAAATCTTGCATTTAACCATAAAAATCTAATATGCTTAAGCTATGCTGCTTGAAAGAATATCCATTGATCCTGCCGTTTGTCATGGGAAACCCTGTCTCAAGGGGACCCGCATACCCGTGTTCGTCATCCTTGATTCCCTTGCCGCAGGGATGACCTACGATGAAATCAAGGCTGAATACCCGCCCGTTACTGACGACGACATAAGGGCATGTATTTATTATGCGTCTGTGCTCGCCCAGGAAGAAGAAGTAGCTCTTGAGAGAAAGTAAGCCTTCCTTGAAATTCCTTATCGATGCCAGCCTCCCCCGCTCAACTAAGGCAGTAATAGAATCTCTTGGACTTAATGCAGCCGATGTCAGGGATGTATTACAGGCGTCATCTCCGGATTCCGATGTTGCTTCATTGGCATTAGCAGAAAACAGGATCATCATAACCCGCGACCACGATTTCGCAAATATCCTTCTGTATCCGCCGGAAAAATATGCTGGAATTATTGTCCTGAAAGTGCTCGCATTAAAACCTGCTGCAATAAATAGTCTCATAGAGTTATTTCTCAAGACTACCCCCTCTGAAATCATCTTGCATTCCCTTATAATTCTTGAACCCACCCGTTTCAGGATAAATAAATCGCAGTAATGTGGGGTCAGCTGGATATTGGCATTTGCGCCTGCCATCACTGCCGGAACAACAACCCTATTGCCCCTCTTGATCATACCCCACCTCCATATCATAGCCATCAGCTTTCAGTCTTCAGCCGTTTTTCTGAATTCTGTATTCTGACTCCCGCTTAAGCCAACAGTAGGGAACAGTACCTGCCTGTTTAGAGCCGAATTTCACGCTTTCACACTTTCCACACCCCCATGTCAACCGCCTCACTGCCAGGGCAAGATAACGCAAGCCAGTGCAGTGCCGGCGCCGTGTTGACAGAATGTGACATCTGATGTATGATGTAAAGAAATGGAGGCCATATGGAAAGCATAAAACACAGGACCCAGATATCTCTTGAAGACTGGCAGTATCAAACATTACTTGAATTGTCGAGAAAGACAAAGAAAAGTCTTTCAGCCCTTATAAGGGACCTGTTGTCCGATAAATTAACTCCGCAGCCTGCTGATAAGAAAACAGACCCTCTTACTCAACTAATGGGCATTGGAAGTGGTGACGGTTCGCCCGTAGCCAGGGAACATGATAAGTATTTATATGGTAAGGCAAAGTGAACCGAATATTCGTTGACACCGGCGCTTGGTATGCATTTGTCGACAAAAAAGACCCTGAACACCTCAACGCAATACGATTTTACAACAGCAATACGGTACCTTTATTAACGTCGAACTTTGTATTTGATGAAACCGTGACACTTCTTACGAGTCGCTTGGGCTGGGAAGTGGCAAAGCAGTTTGGCCAAAAACTTAAAAGCAGCAGTCTTGTGGGCCTCGTTACTGTAACTTCCGCCGATGAAGAAAGAGCTTGGGAAATTTTTGTCAAATACAAGAATGCGGGGTTCAGTTATACAGACTGTACAAGCTTTGCTTTAATGGAAAGATTAAAAATCAATACGGCTTTTACCTTTGATGAACATTTCAAGGTAATGAAACTAAAGGCTGTAGGCGCTTAATCTTCCGTTGCTCTTATTACTTTTCGGGGGTGCCTGCTTTTATGAAAATAGTTGACCTTAGAAAAATCCTTTCCCGGAAATACGGGGCCTCTGCTATTGGTGAAATGATGAGGGCCATTGATGAATCCGTTGTTGTCCTGGATGCAAACGGCATAAAAATATTGGGTGAGGTCAGGGGTGCTGCCAGTAGTGCTAATAACGAAGCCCCCATCAGACTGGGAGAAAACATAATAGGATGGGTGTCCGGTGGCGATAATGCCCCGCTGTTTGCCTCCTTTTTGGGTCATATTGCAGAAAAGGAGATGAATACCAAACTCCTTGCCCGTGATACTCTCGACAAATATAAAGAACTGAACATGCTGTATGGCATCAACGAAAAGATTGCCACATGCCTTGACCCTGCGAGGGTCGCTCAAATAATAATAACCGAGGTCAAGAAACTGATAAGGGCTGACAATGCATCCGTAATGCTTATGAATGAAGATACGGGTTTTCTTGAGATTGCGGCCTCATCGGGCATTGAAACAAATCCCAAGACCTTATTAAGGGCAGGTGAAGGAATAGCAGGACATGTTTATTCGAGCAGGAGGGCGGAAATTATAAATGAGGTGCTTTCAGACCGGAGATTTATCAAAGGTTCAAACAGGGGTTGTTCAATGATGTGCGCGCCTCTTACTATCAAGGAAAAGGTCATTGGCGTTATCAATGTCAGTATCGAGACGCTTTTTGATTATACGGCAGCAGACCTCAAATTCCTTTCCGCGCTTGCTTCCCCTGCTGCATCAGCCATAGAGATTGCGCGGCTGTATGACGCGGAGAGAAGGCTCGCAGATGAGCTGAAATTAAAGAACAGGGAACTGCAGGCAGCACGGGAAATGCTTGCAAGAGAGAACGTAAACCTGAAGCAGGGCCTGCGCCAAAAATTTTCACCTGAAAGTGTTCTCGGGGTCAGCAGGCAGATAAAAGACTTGCTCAACAAGGTGGAAAGGATTGCTGATACTCCTGTCAGCATTTTGATAACAGGCGAAACAGGAACAGGTAAAGAGCTTATCGCAAAGACCATCCATTATAACAGCAGTTGCGCAGGCAAGCTGTTTGCTGCGATCAACTGTTCAGCCATTCCTGAGAGTATCTTTGAGAGCGAGATGTTCGGCATTGAAAAGGGAGTGGCAACAGGTGTCGAAAAGAGAATGGGCAAGATAGAACAGGCTGACGGGGGCACGCTCTTCCTTGATGAGATAGGGGACATGCCTCTCCTGAGCCAGGCCAAAATATTGAGAGTAATCGAGGAGCGTAAGCTGGAACGTGTAGGCGGCAGGGAACCCATTCCCGTTAACATAAGGATAATTGCAGCTACAAACAAGGACCTGAAGTGCGAGATCGTCAAAGGGACATTCAGGGAAGACCTCTTTTACCGTCTTAATGTAGTCAACCTTCATATGCCGCCCTTGAGGGAAAGAAAGGACGATATACCGCTTTTATGCAACTATTTCCTGAAACAATGTACAGGAAGGCTCGGCAAGTCAAAGATGCATTTTTCCGCTGATGCAGTAGAACTGCTTAAGAAATACAACTGGCCTGGAAATGTAAGGGAACTTGAAAACGAAGTCGAGAGGGCCGTTGCCCTTTGTTCTTCCGATGTTATCGGCATTCACGACCTGTCGGACGAGCTGAGGCGTGCCGGCAGGAACAGTTTCCCTCCTTCAGCTACTGTAAGCGATACTGAAAAGACGTTGATCGTGCAGACCCTGACTGAGAACAGAGGTAACAAATCAAAGACTGCCAGGTCTCTGGGAATAAGCAGGGAAGGGCTGCGCAAAAAGATGAAGCGGTTGGGGTTGGAATAAGCATTATGAGAATACACCTTAAAAAACTTGTTTCAAAGAAAGACGTGCAGGCCCTCATAAATAATTTATCTAGTCCGGATGAGACAGGTTTTATCATTACAGATGAAAAGGGCAGGACGTTAATTGGTGGAGCTCCGCAAGAAGTGTCTGAGAAATACCCCGTTGAAGCTGCCGATGAGATTATCGGATGGGTAGCGGGAAAGAAAAATGCACAGGTAGTTGCCTCGTTTCTTTCATGTCTTTCGGGCATTGAACACGAAAAAAAGACACTGGCCTGTGATACCCTCGAAAAATACAAGGAAATAACCATGCTCTATGACATAGCAGGCAAGATAGCCGCCTGTCTTGATATTGACGAGGTGGCCCAATTAGTCATCGCTGAGGCCATGAGGATGATAAAGGCGGACAATGTGACTTTGCTGATGATAGACGAGCAAAGCGGGGACCTTGATATCCTTAACACTGTCGGCAACGAATTGTATCCAAGTGCAGGCTTGAAGATGGGAGTGGGGATTGCGGGGAATGTCGCATTAACAGGCATGGCTGAGATAGTCAACGATGTAGTGGCCGACCCGAGGTTTGTTAAAGGGATTAATACAATCCATTCCATGATTTGCGCCCCGCTGAAGATCAAGGACAAGACCATCGGGGTGATGAATATCAGCAGCAGTGAGATGCATAACTATACTGCTGAAGACCTGAAACTCGCTACAACACTGGCTTTTCAGGCTGCCCTGTCAATTGAGAATGCGAGGTTCGTCAATGAGCTGAAGGAATCGGAAAAAAGGTTCAGGTCATTATATGAAGAATACCGCTCACTTTACGATAATGCTGTAGAGGGCATATTTCAGATCGCGCCCGAAGGACATTTTATCAGTGCAAACCCTGCCTGTGCAAGGATACTCGGCTATGATTCCCCTGAGGACGTACTCCTGTCTGTCACTGATTTTGCGAGACAACTTTTTTTCGTTCCTGTTGAGTATGAAAATTACAATGCCGTCATTGCGGAAAAGGGACAGGTCATTGGTTTTGAGACCCGGATGTGCAGGAAAGATGAGACCCTGATATGGCTGTCCATATCCGCCCGTGCTGTGCGCGACGTAAACGGCGGCGTGGTCAGTTATGAAGGCTCAATCCTGGACATAACCGAGCGCAAGGAAAAAGAGGAGGCCAAGAGACAGCGTGAGGCTGCTGAAATCCGCAGCCGTTTTATTCGTGAGACCTTTGGACGTTATCTCTCTGATGAGGTTGTTGAGAACATACTTGAGACCCCGGCCGGACTGAAGCTTGGTGGCGAAAAACGCACGTTGACCATATTGATGACGGACTTGAGGGGTTTTACATCCATAGGCGAACGCCTGCCTGCAGAAGATGTTGTCGGCATGATCAACATTTACCTCGAGATCATGACAGATATAATCCTCAAGTACCAGGGGACTATAGATGAATTTATCGGCGATGCCATTATGGTCATTTTCGGGGCGCCGATCCAGCGTGATGATGATGCGATAAGGGCCGTTGCCTGTGCAGTCGAGATGCAGGCTGCAATGGGCGGGGTCAACCGCCGGAACCGGGAAGCCGGGTATCCTGAGGTGACTATGGGCATTGGCATTAATACCGGCAGTGTGGTTGTCGGTAACATAGGCTCCAAAAAAAGGGTCAAATACAGTGTTGTGGGAAAGAATGTGAACCTCACTTCCCGTATTGAGTCTTACACTGTGGGCGGGCAGATATTGGTCTCCGGCGATACAGTGGAGGCGTGCGGCGAGATACTCAGACTGGATGACATGATGGAAGTCATGCCCAAGGGGGTCATGCATCCGATTACCATTTATGAGGTCGGAGGCATAGGCGGAGATTTCAATATCTATCTGCCTGAAAGGAAAAAACTGGACATGATTGAACTCAGGCAGCCTTTGCCTGTCCGGTTCTGTGTGCTTGCAGGTAAACATGCAGGGAAGGACGTTTATGACGGGTCTTTCCTGAAGGTCCTCGACAGGGCGGCAGAAATCCATTCTGAGCTTGAAATGGAGAAACTTACCAATATCAGGCTTTCCTTGTTCGACCCGGAGGGTAATGAGATATGCCCTGACCTGTATGCCAAGGTCACCGACAACATTTCATCGTCTCCACGTGTGTACAGGGTCTACTTTACTTCCATCACGCCAGAGGCAGGAGCTTTTATTGCATCTGTCATGGCGACTAATAGTAAATAATAAATTTTTCTATGACCCCGCCGTATGTAACCTTTCCATAACTATGGAATAATTCCAGGCCACCTTATGCCAATTGCTGTAAAATAACCTTAAATATCAATTCGATAAAAGAGCACTATTGCAAGCATGATTTTTGCATATTTTATCAGGCATGAAAATCTTTACAACCAGATTTGGCGAAATTGATATTGATAAGGACATGATTATCAAATTCCCGTCGGGGATCCCCGGACATGAGCGGCTCAAAAGATATTGCCTTATTGACCACAAGAACCTTTTAAAATGGCTGCAGGCTGTTGATGACCCGGAAGTCGCGTTTATATCAACTGACCCATTTAATTTTTTCCAGACGTATTCCTTTAAGATCAAAGATGATGATGAAAACAGGTTAGGGATAAAAATTCCGTCAGAAGTTGCCGTTCTTGTGTTTCTGTCCATTTGCGGCAACCGCGTAACAGCCAATCTCAAAGAGCCTGTAATTATCAATTCTTCCAATAGAACGGCCGCCAGGATAAGGATCGAGGGCGCCGATTATTCTACAAAAACTTTATTGCCCGGCATTTTCTGATACCTTAAGGTGCGCTTCAGCTTCCTTTGCACATTATCCGTTAAAGCCATAGATTGTGATTTTTTCTGTCTTTCCTTTTACCAGGGTCTTATCAAGCAGGCTGAAATGACTTTGCAGTAAAGGGGTAAGCAGCGCATAAACCGACTCGCTTGCAATCAGCTTTTTATCATACTGCTTACAGAGAGATTCAAGCCTTGAGGCGATATTAACATTATCACCGATGACAGTGTAATTAAGCCTGTTTATACTGCCGATGTCTCCAATTATGATTTCACCATAGTTAATGCCGATCCCGATATTATCAATAACGGGCAGTTCCCTTGCCAGGAGCTCTTTTTTGATTTCAGGGAGTTTTTCCAGCATTTCCATTGAACATCTTACTGCATTATCACAGGCATCCTGCCCGTTTCCGACACCGAACAAAACCATGATTGCGTCTCCGATATATTTGTCAATAATACCGTTGTTCCGGCTGACAGCAAGTTCCCACTCTGTGAAGTAATGGTTTAACATGCCGGTTATTGCCTCAGGCTGATGGTTTTCGCTGATGCGGGTGAAATTTCGTATGTCCGAAAAAAGGATGCAGATTTTCCTTTTCTCAGCCCTTGAACTGCCCCTGAAAATGATTTTGTCCCGAATGTCCTTGTCCACATACTTGCCGAACAATTCATTAATACGGTCTTTCAGGGTAATAATCTTGATTCTGCCTATAGACAGGGAAAGGCTCAGGATCAATCCACCCCCGATGATATAGATATGTGTGGGGTCTGAAAGAAAAGACCTGGCGTCCTGCATAACAAAAGATATTTCGAGATGTTTCTCAAGGATTTCCCTGCTGATTGTGCCTGCCGCGTATTGTTCTTCATATGATAATTTGAGGTCAAAGTAAAAATACAAAAACAGGAAAATAATGACATTCGTAGTAGTAAGCAATGCCTCTGCTATTTTCCTGGGACTTCCTCCTGAATATTTGTTTGCAAAGACCTGTAGGCTCCCCGTAATTATTGAAAATATCCAGAAAAAAATATGGCCGGTGTTCAGTACAAATGCTAAGCCTTCCCTCAATTCAATCATGGTATAGAACAATGGAGCTATCAGGGAACCAAAAAACCGAACAAGATTTTTATGTCCGTATTTAGCCAGTATTATGGTTTGGACAATAAGGATCAGTAATAGTACGGTATGTCCGAAATTGCTGAAATAATTTAACGATTCCTTGCTGAAATTCATCAGGATGTAGAATAAGGCATACTGTCCGGAATAAAGCAGCAATTCGTCAGAAAAGCGGATGACCTGTTCTTTTACGTGCACTTTCATTTTGCTTCGTAAGATTTTACTTTTACCTTTACTGCGTGGTTTCTGAATTCTATTCTCAGGTTTGACTGGTACCATATGTCAGGAGTTGGGAGGTTGAGATTTTGAGAGGTTGAGAGATTATTATTATCCTCTGTGTCTTTCAACTTCTTGTCCTCTGCCTTTGCCGGTGTGTCATAAAATATGTTCAACTCTTCTCCATTGTGAAGCTCAACGGTCTGTTTCACCGGGAGAAATGTTTTTTTGTCTATATATAGTTTTCTGTAGGAATTTTTCAATACAAACAGGTCTTCTTTTTCATCCACGGTGTAGTTATTTATGTGCCACCAGAAAAAACTGTATTTCAGCCCGTCAACAAGGATTATGCTTTTGTTTTTGTCGAGCCTGGGTTTGCTCTGGATAATTCCGTTGTTTTCCTTTACTTCTCCGGCCAGAAAGCCGAGATAATAAATCCTCAGCAGGAGGCTGTTATCAGATATGTTCAGGGAGGCGTCACCGCTCATGGTACTGTCATTTTTTTCATAGTCAATGGCAAGGACCGCTTCAATGGTCTTTGTATCATTGAGTTTTGTCAGGAGATCATTGAGATTGCCTTCGTATGACGGAGCGATGACCTGTTTGGGGGCGCAGGAAACAACGAATAGTAACCAGCAGCCAGCAGCCAGTAGCCAGAATACAAAAGAAAAGACTGCCTGTTTCCTGGCTACTGGGCACCGGCTACTGTAGCCTGACGTGTTCAATCGCTTCTTCAACATCTTTAACTCCAATGATGGTCATTCCCAAATCTTTTTTGAGCCTCTCTGCATTTCCCTTTGGGACTATCGCTGTCTTAAACCCGATCTTTGCAGCTTCCTTCAGTCTTGCCTCTCCATGGGCAACTGCCCTTACTTCGCCTGATAAACCTATCTCTCCAAAAAAGATGGTTTTTGAATCAATAGGTATTTCCCTGAATGAGGAGACGATGGCGGCTGTTATCCCAAGGTCTGATGCAGGTTCAATTATCTTCAGTCCTCCGACAATATTGATAAACACATCCATGCCACCGAGGTGCATCCCGGCCTTTTTCTCAAGGACAGCTATCAGGAGATTTACCCTGTTGAAATCCACTCCCATGCTTGTCCTGCGCGGCATCCCAAATGTGGTAGGTGAGACAAGGGCCTGCACTTCGACGAGCAATGGCCTTGTGCCTTCAATGCTTGCGATTACAGTAGAGCCTGATGCGCCAAGAGGTCTCTCAGACAGGAACAGTTCAGAAGGGTTGCTTATTTCCATAAGACCGAGGTCTGTCATTTCAAAAACGCCTATTTCATTTGTTGACCCGAACCTGTTTTTTACTGTGCGGAGTATCCTGTAGGAATGTCCCCTGTCACCTTCAAAGTACAGGACAGTATCAACTATATGCTCAAGCACTCTAGGACCTGCGATTGCGCCGTCTTTTGTAACATGCCCTATCAGGAATACCGGCAGTCCGGAGCTTTTGGCAAAGAACATTAATTTTGCCGCGGACTCTCTTATCTGGCCCACAGAGCCCGGAGCCGAGGTCAGCTCTTCGGTATAAACTGTTTGTATAGAGTCTATGACCAGGACATATGGCTTAAGGTCCTTTGCAAGGCTTATTACATTCTCAACTACTGTCTCCGAGAGCAGGATGATATTATCAGAATTTATTGAAAGCCTTTCAGCCCTCAGTTTTATCTGTTCAGGTGATTCTTCACCCGACACGTAAAGGACTGCGCCTGATTTTTCAGCTATCCTTGCCACTGCCTGAAGGACCAGGGTTGATTTCCCAATGCCGGGGTCACCGCCTATGAGGGTGATTGCTCCGCTTACCAGTCCTCCACCCAGGACCCTGTCAAATTCATTAATGCCAATAGAATTTCTTTTTTCTTTACCACCGGTAATAGCGCTTAAAGGTTGTGGTTTTGATGAGTTGCCGGGAGAAAGATTTGATCTCAGGGATTTAGGGGCTTCCCGCTCTTCTGAAAAGCTGTTCCATGCTCCGCAGTCAGGACACTTGCCGAGCCACTTGGGACTTGAATATCCGCACGTCTGGCACTGAAATATGGTTTTTGTCTTTGACATCTTAAAACCTGAAGTCGGTTTTGAGGACCTTCCCGTGCCTGTCCATCATAACCTTAAGACTGAATCCTTCATTTGGCAAAAAAGAATATGATAACTCCCTCCATATGACGGTCGTGGAATTATTTTCTTTTTTGACCTCTGCGTGCGGGTTCTTTGCAAAAGCGAGAAAGCTTTTGACAGTGCTGTCTTTCTGTGACGCGAGTATTTCAGGGCTGTTCCGGTCTTCCCGGAACTTTTCATAAATAAAGACCTTTTTCATGAATAAATCGGCAAAGCCTGTAGTGATCTCATCGCCTGATTTTGTAACAAACCACCATCTGAGAATGCCGTTAGGCAATGGATACAGCCTGTATATATGGGCATCTACCTTCGTTTTTAGGAATATTTTTGCCTGGTCCTGGAGATATGACCTGGCGCCTATATAACCGGAAACAAGCAGCAGGGTAAGGACTGCAATAACCACTGAATGCCTTTTGTTAATCCTTCCGAGGATGACTGCCAGCAGCAGCCCCCCGCTTATATAAGGGTCTATTATGAATGTGAGGTCAAGGGAATACCTGGCCCAGTCAAGGGGGGACAATATTATTGTTCCATACTGGGTTGTAAGGTCCAGCAGCAGATGTGAGCCGTAAGCAAGAAAGGAGAGGGCGTAATAATAGAAAAAGCCGCCCTTTGTCCTGAAGAAAAGCCCCATCAGCACTGGAAACAGGACGAGTGCAAGGACACCATGTGTAATGCCCCTGTGATAATTGAAAAATACGTCAGTGCCCCAGAAGCGGGTTATATAATCGAGGTCAGGGGCCAAGGCTGAAAAAATCAGGACAAATAATGCGACCTTTCTCCTGAAGCCAAGCTGTTGAATTACCATGCCTGAAACGGCGTGTGTTATTGGATCCATGGTGAATACTCTATCATGTTTTGTTTATTAGGGTCAAAACACATGCTAAGAAAAACAGAGAGGGTAAGCGTTGGGCGTCTTGACCTGGCAGTGCACAGAGATTTATTGCAACCCCGTTACTCAATCCCGCAGGTCGGCTCGATTATCCAGACTGAGCAGTTGTTCGCACTGTGGACAAGGGCATTGGAAACACTGCCGAAGAGGAATTCTTCGGATTTAGATATTCCTCTCCTCCCGATAACGAGTGCGCAGGAACAAATTTCTTTCTGTTTCTCCATGATGACGGAAGAAACCGGCCTGTCGTCACCCACAACGAGTTCCGTCTTGACCTTGGTCTTCGGAAACCCCGATTGGATGAGGACCTGGCGGTAGCGTTCCAGCACGATTAACAGGGACTCTCTTTTATCAGCTATCCATTTCTGTCTTTCTTCTTCCGACTCAAATAAGTCTCTGTTCGGGACGGCTATAATACTGAGGACCGTCGCACGAAAACCGCGAA
>Ga0209211_10004845_pt1 | contig 20568 bp, 34 predicted proteins | sample RifGroA2_FD_183992 | JGI IMG/M metagenome (GOLD analysis project Ga0209211, IMG submission 183992) | Groundwater microbial communities from Rifle, Colorado, USA - Groundwater A2 (SPAdes) (version 2) | ecosystem: Environmental > Aquatic > Deep subsurface > Groundwater | place: Rifle, Colorado...
GATAAACAAATTTCGTGGATTATTGATAAGGTGGAATAAAAAAGCTGAAAACTATTATGCGATGTTGTGCTTTGCCTGTGGAGTTATTGCTTTGAGAGCAGCCCTATGTGGATAGATTCTTAGTGTATCTTTCTTAAAATCAAAAATACCACTATTATATTTATCATCTGAATCCTTAAAATAAGGCATCAAGTTTTTGTAAATATTTTCTTTTTTAGCAATCTCTCCCAACTTTCCATATTGCTCGATATTTTTATATTCTGCAATTATCAAGAATAAGATTCTGTCTATTATCTTTTGAATAGAATAATTTAGTTCTGGTATTGTTAGATTTTGATTTCTTATTGCTATGTTTTTAGCTAAATCTTCCCTCCATTTCTCAATTTCTTTAAGAAATTCGTCATCTACTTCAGTAGTTCCTTTCATTCCCTTATTAGACTTTACAAATCTCTCAAAACTTCCTTTGAGTACAGCTTCTTTGGAGAATGTATCCCATATTTCATCAAACTTAGCGAGGTAATCTTGATAAGTAACCACTTTAATTCTTGCCACATTTGGACTATCATTTTCGTAGGGTTTAACTCTGCAATCATATACTATAAACTCTTCAAAATCTGTTAAGATTGATATGGGAATACTCAAGTTCCATGCATAACGTCTTAGTTGATATGCAGATTCTTGACTTTCTTTTATGTTAACTGATGGCTTTTTAGCCTCAACAAAGAATACTCTTTGTCCACCTATTCTTATAGAGTAATCTGGAGCCTTTGTTTTACCTTCTATCTTTATTGCATCTTCATTTACTACTTCTTTATACTGTTCTGAATTACCCTGCTCATTATCAACATCCCATCCTAAAAATCTTAGAAACTTGTCAATAAATTCTTTTCTCACTTGTGCTTCCTTATATGTTGAAAGTTTGTATTGCTCGATGTTGTCTTTAAAGATTTTAATAAGGTCACTTACACCATTTTTCGCTTCCTCTTTATCCATCCCAAAATCAACATATTAGCATATAAAAATCTTGTTTTTAGCGAAAAGTCCCGTCATGCGACATCAGTATTCAAGTCCCGAATATGCGACAATCCCTCTTTGTCGAAATTAATTTGTGCAATCATCATCTTTTGAAAATTAGTCAACTCTCGAAGACATCGTGCAAAATTATGCATGGAAAGCGCAATGAAGCTGGGAGCAGTAAAGCTTAAATAGGCTGGCTTCTAAAAATTCTTAGAGGAAATTCTAAAATGGATATACCGACAGAAATGCAACATCAAGCTATGGGCTATGACCGGGCAGCCACTATGTTCTCACCAGACGGACATTTGCTTCAGGTAGAATACGCTGAAAAGACAGTAAGACTTGGAAGTTCCAGCATAGGTCTTGTTTGCAAGGACGGGATAGTCATAATTGCTGATAGAAGAGTTAGAGATAAGTTGATATCCGGCGAGTCTGCCAATAAGATATTTGAGATTGATGAGCATATTGTTGCAAGTGCTGCCGGGATTCTATCTGATATAAGGATGCTGATAGAGCAGGCCCAATTGCTGGCTCAGCAAAATAGAGTCACTTACGATACTCCAATTGAGCCTATATCTATTATGCGCCTGATTGCTGACAAGAAGCAAATGTTTACCCAATATGGGGGAGTAAGGCCTTTCGCAGCTGCTTTTATCCTGGGAGGGACCCTAAGAGGAAAAGCCACTTTGTACACTTCGGATGTAACTGGAAACTTTTTCTCATATAAAGCCAACGCGATAGGTGAAAATGATGAAAAGATAAAAGAGATATTGAGAAGAGATTACAAAGAAGAGATGACTATTGAAGAAGGCATCAAATTTGCCCTGAAGATATTCAAAGAAATCCTTGAAAAGAATTTTGACCTTCAAAGGTTTGATGTTGGCTACGTGCCTATAAAGGAAAACAAGATAATAAGACTGCACGGTGATGAGTTGAAGAAGTATGTTAAATAGGATTTCTAAGAAGTGATTAGGGTTATCTTTAATAAAAGAGAATGGTATAAAACTTCTTATTTTCAAAAGGGTGAAACGACCAGCTCAGGATACTTTTAGTTTACATTCAAGGGCGTCAAAAATTAATAAAATAACTAAATAATTATTTATTTTGGAACTTTCTAATCAAAAAGATTATGCTGCAGGAAAGAAGGTAAGAGAGGATAATTAAATAAGGAATTTTCCATAGATAATCGATTAATGATTCGAAAGGCTGATTGCCTCCAGCAAATAATGAAAATATAAATATTAACCCTCCAAATTCGGCGAAAAAGGTTTTTGTTCCTAATTCACAAGTTTGTAAACCACTGCACTCTTTTGGACCGCCAAGCATTGGAACTGTGTAAGAAACAGGCAATAAAAAAAATAAAATAATTGCAAATATTATCTTTGTTTTATCGGGCTTGAAAAATTTCTTCCACCTCATTAATTATTCAAGAAAACCTTGTTTATAACTCTTTTGAATATTTGTTTTTCAAAATGATACTTAACACACCTGAACTTTTGAAAATGGCGTTTTTGTCGATAATAATGAGAACGGCCCAGAACCTGACCTAAAAATTCTACTGAACTTTCAGCACTTTTCTAAGTATAATTGAGAATATTATACTGGAGAAGAAATATGCCCAGAACCAGGTAAGGCCGAAGATTTTCACTGGATACAAAAGGAAATAGTCATTGAACCATCTTAAGAATAACACGAATGGAATTGCAGTATATAGCAGAGGCCTCATAGTGAGGGGCATTGTCTTGCCGAGAATCTCGAATTGTTTCTTCTGCAATTCAGTTAATTTTTCAGGATGCTCCTTGAACTTCTTCATTTCTTCATTGAGGAGCTTTGATTCTTGCCTTAACTCTTTGATAGTCTTTTGGTCAGTTGTATATTTCTGTATCAGGGTAGTTATCAAAGTAATAAGCGCCGCGATTATAAGAAAGCCTACAGAAAGATTCCAATCAAGCATTGATCCTGCTGTTGGATCTAAAATGGCATGGGCTGTATCTTTGATTATTGGGACCGAGTTCCACATGGAAGCCACTAAAGCGCTTAAAAGCATTACCAATAATAAGATGCCCATTCCTTTCATCATATTATCCGCTCATCACCTTTCTCAAAGCAGGATGCATATCCATTGCGTGCTGCTGCGCGATGTTTTGATATAATTGATAAGTAATCATCACTGCCAGAAGTATTGCTGTGCCAGATGTAAGCGCGCCCAGAAAGTCAGCCATCGATGAAAGTGCTCCGATTGCCAGACCACCCATGACTGTCAAAGGCATTATATACCTTCTTAATATCGATTCAAGCACTCTTTCATCTTTTCTGAATCCTGGAATCTGCAATCCTGAAGAAAGAATTTTCTTAGCCTGGCTGGATTCATCCATGCCTGAAGTTTTTACCCAAAGCACTGCGAAAATTGCCGAGAATATCATGAAAAACAATATATTGGTAAATGCTTGCAGCAACTGAATCATGCTCAAGCTGCCGTTGATTGCACTATCCAAGACATTAGTGCTGCTTATCCAGAAGCCGAAGCCTGAAATTGCCCTTCCGTCCTGATAATTCCCTAATATTGTTGGATGGCCCAGCCAATTCTGCAACAGGCCGCCGAAGAGCTGGAGATTTGCTACCAGGGCTGCAACAAGAATTACTGGAATGACTGAGGCATAGAAGAATTGCAAAGGCCACTTTACACTGTATCCCCTTATGCGTTCATAACTCAATGGGATTTCCACTTTTAGACTTTGCACCCAAACGACAACTAAAAATATCAATGCAGTCGCGAGAATCGCCGAGGCTGCGGAAACTATTGCAGTAGGATCCCCCTGACCGCTGTTAGTTATGGATTGAAGAATAACCAAAATTTTTCCAGAACATTGAACAGAATTCTCTCCTGTGAAATGAAGAAGGCAATTTGTCTGAGATGCTGCCAAACCTGTAGAAGGCGTGATGAACTGGAATAGTCCTGCCACGATCCTCCAAGCAACTCCTGCCACGATAAACAGTGAAGTTCCTGAACCCAGCCCCCATTTTGTTGTGACCTCGTCCATAAATACTATGGCAAGTCCTCCTAAAATTAGCTGAAAAATTAATATTCCTGTGAATGCGGGAGTGATGGGCTGCAGCCCCCCCATAAAAACATAGACGCCTGCTTCAAACAAAATAAAAGCAAATACGCCTATCTTCTGGATGCCTTGAAATAATTTTTTTCCTTCAGATGTATTAGTATCGATGTTAATTAATCCTGAACCGACTAGCAGCTGAAGGATTATGGACGCCATTACGATTGGGCCAATACCGAGGCTGATTATGCTCCCAAAATCAGTGCCTAGAATTGTCGCCAGATATTCAAAACGCTCGAGTGAATTTTGGCCTAATCCATATAGAGGGACATTTGCTAAAATGAAGAAAGCCAATAATACTATAAGTGTCCATTTAAGCTTCACATTAAAACTAAGTTTCTTCTCTGTTGGGCGCTTCACCTCTGGAAGATTATACAACAACTTTTTTATGACCATAGATAGTATAAAAATAATATGTTTTTAAAGGTTAGGATTTGGAAAATCCCTGAGATTAATCTGCTTATGTATTCCGTCTAAAGAAATATATTTGAATAATTTTTGTTTAGTCCTCCGCTAATAGCCAAAGGCAATCTTGTTATGGATAATCCTGTTGCTCGTATGACTTCTTTTCAGGATTATCCAGATAGAAAATTCTGTACAAAAAACCATACATCTAACAGAATTTTCTATAATTGTCAATACTTTGGCCATAATTTACGGCAAATTAAATTTGGACTATTCAGATTTCTCGCCAGACTTTCCAATAAGAATAATCTTTCCGCCCGCCTCTTCAATCTTTTCCCTTGCAGAAGCTGAAAACGCTGAGGCTTTTACAGTCAGCTTTTCTTTTATTTCTCCATCTCCAAGAACCTTATAGCCATCTAAATCTACCTCGTAAGAGCCTTTATTTTCCTTGGCTTTTCCTTGTTGGATTAAGGAAGGAAGATTGATTATTACCTGCTTGATATTGATAGAATCTAGTTTTGCAGGGACTGTTCCTCTTCTTAATGTTCTTGATTTTCCAAAATAATTATTTCCACCAGTAAGTTTAATGACCAATGTTTTTTTCTGGTCTCCTCTCTTGCCTGTGCCTGCCCAGCCCTTGCCTCCCTGGTTTCCTGACCCTCTTGTCCTTGCTTTCCTTCCTCGCTTTGCGCTCTGGCTTCCACGATATCGTGAAGACTTTTTCTTTCTTTTCAGTTTCATAACATTCTCCTAACTAAATCATTTATTTTCTCTTTATTATTGCCAAGAACTCCTTTCTTTATAGGGTAATGAAGTTTGGAATCTATGCCGCCACGTGGAGGGTGCAACCTAAAGAAAGGCTTGATTCCGAGCTCTTCAGGAGATTTCTTGCCCAGGCTTTCGATTGCTTTCTGTGCATCTATCTTTTTACCTGGAAGAGGCTGAGCTCTTTTTTCTACCAACATAGACAAAGTTTGAGAATCTATCTTCCCATATGCGATGAAATTTCTAAGCAATTGCAACAACTGCTCATTTTCCTTGCTCTCCTCAAGAAGAACAGCTGAATATTTTTTTCTAAGCCTAAGTCTATAAAGAGATTCTCTAACGTCCTGAGGTATTTCCACTAAGCCTGAAATTCTTATTGCGATTATCATTTTAACATTTTAGTTGTTTTAGAGAGTGCATCTACGCAAGCTTTTGCGACATTGAAAGTAGTTCTTGTATGGCCTTTTGTCACGCCGTATACATCCTGAATGCCTGCAAGACTTAGAATTTTTTTGCATTCATCGCCCACTACTAAGCCTGTGCCTCTTGGCGCTGGAATAAGCTTTATCCTTACACTGCCACATTTTCCTTCAACTATGAACGGGACTGTATGAGGGGAAGTTTTTTCCTCTTCAGGGCTTTCATATCCTAACTCTACTTTCATTATATTAAGTTTTGCATTTCTAAGAGCCTTCTGCCTCGAAGGCAGTGTTTCCTTAGCCTTGCCCAGGCCTATGCCAACATGGCCTTGCCTATCTCCCACTACCGCCATGCAAGAGAAAGTCACAATATTTCCCTCCATGGTCTTTTTCTGAGTTTGCCTCCATGCCCTTCTCTTTCCCCCGCCAAACTTTCCCTTTGCCTGTCCTATCAGCAAAAGATCGCTCTCCAACTTAAGCAGAGAATCAGCTATCTGGTGCTCAAGCACTTTCTTGCCAAATGAAAGAATATTATCAAAGTCTTTTTCCTTACCTGCCTTGACTAACTTTCCCAACTGAGTCTTTGGGGCCCAGTGATCTAGTTCTGACTGCATCCTCGCCTCTTCTCTTTCCCTCTTTTCCTCTGCAAAGCTCTTCTGCTCTTTTTCGACAAGACTTACTTCTATCTTATCTAATTCTTCTGGAACAGCTTCAATCAATTCCTTTGGTTCGTTTTTTGTTTCTTTTTCTGCCATTTTATATTTTAGCTTTTAATTTACTTATTAAACTTCCTGTCTTTTCATTTGCGGATGTTAATTCTTCTTCTGAGGGCAGAATATCTTCCTTATGAGGAATAGTAATGCCCCCATCTATTACGCCCTTGAGGGCTGAATAAATCCTGGATTTTTTAACGTTTCTATGCAATCCTGAATCTAAAATTGCTTCTTTAATCTTGCCAGCTGCTTTTTTAGCTAAGAGGTATCCAGTAAGATATGCTGCCGGCCTGCTCTTTAAGCTGCCCTCTAACTCTTTTGGCCATCCTTTCTCTAGAAGGTCTCTTGAAGTTGAACTGAAAACAACTTTGTCTTGCGCATCTTTGGTCTGGACTATCTGAACAATCACTTGCTTGTTTGTTTTTCGAATAATCAATCTTGGTCTATCGGACTTCAAGAGATCTAATCTAGCCCGATAATCGGTCTTAGCCTCCTGTCTTCTTCGTCTTAACATTCTTGTCATTTTTTAACTCCTGCAATGCTTTCCTTTAAATGATGTTTGCTCTTAAATACTCCTGCTTTAATCTGTTTTCTCAACTGCAGGTATTTATCCCTGGGCAACAATTCTTTTCTCCTTAACTCAAAAAGATATGCCCTTAATTTTCTGGCAAGTATCATATACTTTTCCTTGCTCCTTTTGATGGTTTTCTTTATACTTCCTTTTCTTCTTCTGCTCTTTCTCTTTTCTATTTTCTTGCGGCCCTTTATCTCTTTTATAAAAATTGCCTTGCTATCGAACAAGTCTCTGATGTCTTGCTTTGTAATTGCTTCTTTTATCTCACCCAGCCTCTGGGTATTGAAGACTATTCGCGCTTTCCCGACTTTTAACGTTCTTGCTGCCAAGATTTTCTTCTTTTCTAAATTCATTTTTTACCTCCAACATTAAATATGAGTATCTTTTTCTCTTCTGCTTTCTTGATTATTTCCAGCCTTTTTTTAGCTCCAAGCCTTCTTGAGATAATCAGAACATTCTCCTTCCCTGCTTCTTCAAAATCCTTCATATTGTTGATTACCTTTGGAACGAGATTCATTATCTTTCCTGACTGCGACCTTAACGTCCCGAATCCTATCGATGGAGACTGGGGGTGACCTGTTCTCTTTAACCTAAGCTTGTTATGTCTCCCTGTCGGCCTTCTCCATTTTGCAAGTCTCCTGCTATGACTGCCAATTCTTTTATGCCTAAAGGTATCTGCTCTCAAAAACTGTCTTTTCATTCTTTATCCCCTCCAGGTTTGCCTGTGATAAATATCCCGTCCTGAAATATTCTTCTATCCCTATATTTGATTTTTGTAGCCTTCTCTATGTTTGCAGCAGTCTGCCCTGCGGCTTCCTTGTCTGCAGAAGATAAATCTATCTTGGCTCCTTTTATTTCAACATCTACTCCTGGAAGAATGACTGCTTTCCTTGATGTTTTCTCTCCTAAAAAATTATTTATCAGTAAAGTGCCCTTCTCCATCTTTAAAGTCATTGGGAAGTGCAGATTACAGGCTTCTAAATTATAAACAAATTTTTTGTTTAACCCCTTGAAGATATTCTCAACGTGTGCAATAAAAGATTTCATCACCTTGAATTCGCGCTTGCTGCCTTTCTTGCACGACAAAATTATCTTAGAATCTTTCACTTCCATAGCTACTGTTGGAACATCCAATATGCGGGACATCTCTACGCTATCCTTTTTGCATATCAACTTCCTTCCCTTAACTTCACAGGAAATTCCTGCAGGAATATCAAATGATTCAATTATTTCTTTTTTCATCAATAGAAATAAGCCAAGAGGCTTCCTCCGATATTTTTTTCCTGGCAAGTCTGGTGAGCCATTATACCCTGGCTTGTCGAAACCACCAGTATACCCAGATTTTTTGCAGGAAGATATCTTTTTGCATATAAGTCTATCTCGCCTGTCCTGACAAAGAACCTTGGTTTTATAGAGTTGCACCCATTCAACTTTCCAAACTCTATTTTTAGCGACTTGCCATCGACCTCATAATTCTTAACATATCCTTTGAGCTTGACAAGGGCCAAAATGGAGAGAAGCAGCCTTGAATGCGCCTTTACAACTAGAGAATTCTTTCCCGCTTTTCTGGCATTCATCATCTGGTTCAACGCGTCGGATATTATATCTTGGCTCATGTTAATTGTATTTCTGGAAACCGATCTCTTCTGCTATCTCCCTAAAGCATTGTCGGCATAAATTTATATTATATTGTTTTATGTGGGCGCCAAATCTGCCACACCTCTCGCATTTTCTGGCGCTCACACCTGTTTTTCTTGGCTTTGGCTTGCAGTGCCTCATATATTTCTGCATGACTGCAGGTTTATTTCTTAACTGCTTCACTGCCTTGTTCCAATCACTTGCTACCATGTTAATTAAAAATTGTTTTAAACTCCTTTTCCATATATGAAATTATTTCCTCCTTGGAAACTCTTTGTCTTTTCGGTATTTTCCCTGCTTTTATCTTCTTTGCAGCCACCCTAAGACCTTTTCTTGCAAAGACCACTGTTACATTCAAGCCCCTGATACCTATGTCTCTTTGGTATTCTATCCCGGGTATTTCAATGTATTCTTCCAATCCAAATGAAAAATGATTTTCAGATATCTGCTTTTTTCTAAGAGTATTATCCATTGCGCTGAGCAACCTCTTTAATAAGTCGATAGCATCTTTCCTCCTGAGAGTTATCCTTACTCCTACCTCCAGACCAGGCCTTACTCCAAAATCAGGTATTCTTTTTGCAGACTGCACTATCTGCGCTTTCTTGCTAGATAATAACTCCAATAATTTCCTTGCTTTGATAAGCTCGTCGCCTGTGGCTCCTGCACTAATTATTACTTTTTCTATATGGGGTTCCATCATTGCATTGTCTTGCTGAACTGTTTTTGGAGGCTGAATTTTTGCTTTCATAATGCTACGACTCTGCTCTTCTGTATTTGAGCAGATCCCTCCGTGAATTTTATTAGAACGCGGCCATCTAAGATTGATTCTATGATTCCCTCTTTTCCGATATGCCTGCCCGACATGACAAAAATCTTGCTTCCTTCCTTAAGAGGGACATGCTTCATGACTTTTCCGGAGAAATCCAGGTAAAACGACCCGCCGACTGGAATATTTTCCTTGCTTACAATATTAGAGCCGTCGTGCAGATTAAATTGGAAGAGACTGCTATTCAACCTTTTTTTATTTGAGATTTTGCAAAGGCGGGAGTCTTTAACTTTTGACTCTACAAATGCAAATTTTCCAGAAGGCAATATTGAAAGCACATAAGGCTTATCTGCTTCAAGTATATTAAACAGCTTTATGCTTTCATGATAGTCTTTCACCATTTTTCCATTTATCTTTAAAGATTTAGTATGTATCAACCCTTTTACTTCCTTGGAATTTCTTGCCAGTTTGAGCATATCCCGAATAGCAATCAAGACAGGAACAGAGTTTCTTACGTGGCTTGAAGCTCTGACTAGATATTTAGTTCCTTTTCTTGGAACTGGCAACTTTGTTGTAGATCCTTTTCTTGTCTGATGCATTATTTATTCTCCTGGCTTTCTTTTTTCTTAGTCTTTTTATCCTCGGATATCTGGGAAGTCTCTTCTTTTTTCTGAGGTAAAAATATTCTTTTTTTATCATCAAGATTTAGACCTTGAATCTGCAGACTTGAAGGATGGAATGGCACATTCACTTTTGCCCCATCCTTTTTTGTCCTTTGAATACCTTCCAAATAGACAAAACCTTTTCTCAAATTAATTTCTGAAATCTTGGCTTTTTTCTTCCTAGAACTGCCCCGCATAACAAGCACATCATCCCCTTTCCGAAGAGGAAGATTTCTCTTGCCATGCTTTTTACGCAATTCCTTAGATAAATTAGAACTTAAAAACTTATGCTTTATATGGAGTGGTGCATTAGCAAGATATTTTCTTTGCTTTCTTGGCTGATTGCTTGAAATCCAGGATGTTGAAAACTCTTTCTTCATAATACGTATTGCGCTATTTTAGCGACCTCTTTCCATCTTTCAGAAACTTCCCTTGCAACAGGACCTTTAATCATTGTGCCTTTTGGATTACCTTTCTCGTCCTTTAGCAATGCTACGGCATTATCTTCAAAACAAACTCTCTCTCCTGTCAGCCTTCGATAGGATTTTTTTTGCCTAATCAGAACAGCATCAAATACCTGGCCCTTCATATCGGGCTTGCCTGCCCTTACTGAGACCTTTACCCAGTCTCCAACTTTTGCATATTGCTGTCTTCCTCTTTTTGATTTTCCATGTTTCACTCCAGTTATCCTTACTATTCTGGCTCCGCTATTGTCTGCAGCCACGACTTGGCTTCCAATATTCAAACCTCGTGTGACTCTCGCACTTATTGATTTCATTCTTCTGCCTCCGCTGAACGTATTTTCTTAACCAGGATAAAATGAATAATCTTGCTCAAAGGCCTGCATTCCTTTACTAATACTAGGTCTCCAATCTGAACATCTGCTCCATTTGGAAGCCTTGCATGCAACCTGCTTTTCTTCTTATAGAATCGCTCATATTTTGGCACATAAACAATCCTATCAAATTCTACAACTATCCTTGTAAGAAATTTCTTTACAACTATACCCTCAAATGCTCTTCCCCTCGAAGAGATTGAAGCTCCTGCTAACTTAGAGTTTTCCTTCATAGCCAGGTTTTCTTTCTTCTGTGTTTTTGATTTTTTGTTTTCCATGTTAATCTGAAATTGAATCCTCCGGGAAACCTAATTTCACCAAGAGAGGCTTGACTTGCTTCTTGTGATTTCCTTGGAGCTCGATGACTCTTTCCTTGACTGTCCCGCCGCAAGCGAGCTGTTCTTTAAGGCTCTTTGCAGTTCCCTTTATGTCAAAGTTTCTGTCAAATCCGCTGACAAGTGTTGTAATCTTGCCGTATCTTCGGGCGACTGTGGAGACAGTTATCTTCTGCTCCCCTTTGGCAATCTCCTCGTAGACTCCGGACTCATTGGGCAACCCTAGTCTTGGATCTATCTCCATATTAGTTTTTCTTCAACACCTCCTTATCGGTGTTATTGAATGTAATTAATCTTGCAATAGTCCTTTTAATCTCTTTGGTTTTGGCTGCAGACTTATGAGCAGTCACATTTGCTTTTACCAATTCCAGCCTAAGGTCCTTGATTTTTTCATTCCTTGCTTTCTTGTCCATTTTTTTTATATCTTCTAACCTAAGCAGAGCCATCTTCTATTCCTCCTGATTTTTTCTGAGCTTTTACAATTTTATTTTCAGGTAAATCGCTTTTAGGCAACTCTTCATTCTGTGACTGGAATAGGGCAGCATTTGCCTTGACCTTGCTTATTAAATTAGGCTCGACGGTTATTTTATCGTGAATATGTGCATCTGGAGGCAGTATGCTTACTTTTATCCCGACAACACCTGGAAGAGTCCTTGCCTGGGATATGGCTCTATCGACGACTTTTGCAGGGTGGCCTGTTTTCTTAAGATAACCCTGTGCGAATCTCCAGCTTCTGGCCCTCTCACTAGGCAGTTTTCCAGAAAGCACTATTTCTGCTCCAAGGGCGCCTCTTCCAATAATCTGCTGTAGCATCTTGTAGGCGATAACTTTAAACTTGAGGGAGCCTAATTTTTCCAATGAAAGAGCAATCTCGTCAGCCACAAGTTTAGCGTCGAAGAGCGGCTCCATTATCTCCCTTATCTCCACATGTGGATTATCAAAATGGAATCTTCTCTTTATTACCCTGGTTAGCTCATCTATCTTCTCCCCTCTTCTGCCTATTACCAGCCCTGGCTTGCTTGTTGAAACTATTATTTTCTCTCCGACTGGAGTATATTCTATAGTCACGTCACTTATCCTTCCTTTTCCTAGCGATCTCTTCACATATTCCTTTACCCCTAACTCTTCTTTCTTGAACTTAACAAATTTTTTCTCTTCCATTTATTTCTTTGCCTCCATTTTTTCGCGAGCTTTTAGAAGAACGTGTGTTCTTTTGAATCTTGCCCCGCCTCTCTTTTGTGGACGGGATGCCCAATTGGCTGTAGCCTCTGCTATCTTAGTCTTTTCCAATTCCAAACCATTAGTTATCACATTTCCCCTAAGGGCCTTCAACAAATAGATAAATTGCTTTGAAGCATTAACTGGATATCTGCCAGACATCATGCCGGGATAGCTTCGATGAGGTATCTCTCCCTTGAAAGGAATAGGTTTTTTCATCTTTATAACTTCCTGAAGATCTAATAGTGCCTTGTCTATTGATTTGTCTTTTATGTAGCTGCAGATATACATGCAATGCTTCTTTGATGCGTGAAGATTAAGCCCTCTTGCGATAGCTTCTTCCTTCTTTACCTTGATTTCCTTTTTTGCAGGCTTAACTTCCTTTTTTTCCTCCTTAGATTCCTGAGGTGCTTCTGATTCCTTAGATTCGGCCTTATCTTGGATATTTTCAACCATGTCCTGCTTCTGAGGAATTTGATTCTGGGTCTTTGCCTCTGCGGCAGCTTTCTTACTTTCTATTGATGCATTAGTAAGCTGTGCTGCTTTGGCTTTTTTAGGTGTATATTGCTTTTCCATTTACTTCTTTGCTCCTGCGGAACTCTTTGTTGCGCCCATGCCTGGATCTCCGTGCGAAACCCTTTGTCTGCTAAGTGAAAACTCTCCAAGCCTATGGCCCAACATCTGGGGCTGTATCCTTACTTCATTAAATGACTTTCCATTATAGACCTGGATAGCCATACCAATCATTTTTGGAACTATAACTGTATCCCTATCGTGCGTCTTTATTTTTTTATTTCTTGCTATCTTTATCTCGCATCTTTTAACAAACTTCTCTATAGAATCGAAATTCCTAAGCACTGTCCTTCTATTTCTGGAAGGAAGGTATTTCGCAAACTCCCTTACGTCGAGCTTCTTCAGCTCTTCTACATTTATTCCCCTATAAAGGTGTTCTTTTGATCTGACAATTATGTTTTCAGCCATTATCTCTTTGCCCTCCCTGTTCTTCTTGGCCGCAGATGCCCAACACGCGCTCCTGCAGGCGCATTCCTCTTGGCAATCTTGGATTTGATTCTCTTTCCTCTTCCAGAACCGAATGGATGGTCTATTGCGTTAACCTTGACTGCAGAAGTCCTAGGCCAGAACTTGTTTCGAGATTTCATTTTATAAAACTTCTTACCTGCTTTTATGAATGGCTTTAGAGTCCTGCCGTCTCCAGCAATTGTGCCAATAGAAACCCTGCAATCGCCGCTTAGCACAATCTCTTTTTTATTTTGCATCAAAATCATGAATTTATTGTTATCCAAAGCTTTTGCCAAAGTTGCATTTCCGCCCGCAGTCCTCACCATTTTTCCACCATCTCCTGGATTAAGCTCTAGATTATATACCTTTGAACCAAGAGATACATTCTTTAACATTAAGATACTGCCCTCTTTTACCTCATTACCGCCTATCTTTATCTTCTGTCCGGTAAATGCCCCATTAAATGCTGAATTAAAAAATACCTCGTTATTTATCTTTAATTTCAACAATGGCGCGCTATGGGCTGGTGAATGCAGGATGCTCAATATTTCTGCCTCGCCTTCCTGCATAGGATATTTTATCTTATATCTATAAGCCTGCTTTCTTACTCTGTAAGTTAAGCTCCCGTGCCCTCTTGCCTGTGAAATTATTCGTTTACCCATCTAAATAAATAGCCCCTCCTGGCTTTCTTCCTCATCTTCCAATTTAGAAGTATGAACCCCGCTGTAATATTTTATAAGACTTCTCACCTCTGTTAGTCCCGATATTGCCACTCCTGAGCTAATTAATAATTTCTGCATCCCTACTTCCTCAAGAGGTATTGTGCTGCCTGAGGAATCGAGAGCATTCAAAAGATTGTAGGCTGAATTATCAGAATCTTCTAAATCCCTTATCTGCATCTGATAGCTCTCCCCGGCCATTCTTTCCTGATGTGTTAAACTTCTTGCCATTTTATATTACTCCTAGTTTATTCGCGAGATCTATCGCTGGATTGGATTTATTTAATCTTACGTATGCATATTTTGCGTTTCCCTGGACATGCGTTCTTACTTTAGAGACCTTGACATTGAACATTTTTTCAACCTCATTCTTAATACTTATCTTGCTGGCTCTTCTTTCTGTCTCAAACAAAAGAGTATTATCCAGCTCAATTATCTTCACTGCTTTCTCCGAGGTAACTGGCTTAAGCAACATTCTTTATCTCCTCCAATGATTTCTTAGTGTATATAGTTAATCTGCCAAGAGGATAAAGATCGGCCATTCTTACTTCTTTTATAGATTTTACATCAACATTTGCACATTTTACTTTTTCATCCGCGGAAGTAATGACTAGCAATCCTGCGTTGGACTTATGCATTCTGCCCCTGCTCTTTCCTTTTCCCGATCTCACTGTCTGTTTTCTCTCAACCAAATTATACGAATTCCCAAATATTTTCTTGAAAAGAGAAAGAATTTCCTTTGTTTTAGAAGGCAAAGATTCTATCACAACAGGGAGGGGCGCAGATATTTCTTTTAAGCTAGCATATCTTCGGATTAGAGCCTCTTTATTTGCTGTTGCTGCAAAAGCTGAACCAAATGCTAACCTTGCCTCTTTTTTATTTATCTTTTTGGCAGCATATATCCCTTTAGGAGGGTGTGCTCTTCTTCCGCCTCTTGTATTAGACACCTCTGTACCTATCCAGAAAAATTGCGTTCCTCTGCGCCACATTGTCTTCTTTGGGACTCTTGAAATTCCTTTTCCATATCCTGTTCTCCACTTATGCCTGATATGCCGGATATTTCCAGCGCCAGAATGTCTCTTGCCTGCTTCAGGATTTGATGAATAAGGCTGCCTCAACTCGTATTTTTCAACTTCAAAATATTTCATGGCTAAATCTTCCCTTATAGGTATTGAGAAAAACTTTGGAAGCTCTATATCTGACTTGACTTCTCCTTTAGAATCATATAATTTGGCTTTCATTTTAATACCTCGACAAATTCATATTTCTTCTTTGCCTGCAATTTAGTAGGCCTGAATGAGTGGGTGATAAGGACTTGGCGCTTTGAAGGGCCCTGAACGCTTCCTTTTACTAGAATATAATTTGACTTTATCTTTCCATAATTTTTGAATCCTGATTTTGGATTTATGTCTTTTTCAGCTATAGCTCCCTGATTGATTACATTTAAATTGTAATGGACTCTTGTGAACATTCCAAGCTGGCCTGCCATAGGTGTCCTGAAAGTGACTCTTGCTGGATGCCAAGGTGCTAAGCTTCCAGGCCTTCTTACTCCTTTTTCAGTCTTGTGCTGCTTTAGAGTTATTCCAAATCTTTTCACAGGACCAACTAAGCCTTTTCCAGTTGTTAATGCGCGGACGTCTATTAATTCTGGGCTGAAAGAATCTTTTAGTGAAATCTCTTTTCCGATTAATCCTTTTACAAATTCCAGCTTGTTATCTGCAGTCAGTGCAACTTCAGCTATGTCTGGAGTTTTTTTGATTGAAGTCTGCTTTGGTAATGAGTAAACCACGAGCCTTATATCTTCATACTCCTTAGGAACCTGCGAATCAAAAGAAGGCATCTGCTTAGGAAGCCTGACAAGTCTTTTTAATTCCTTATCCTCTGAGACCACTACGTCTTTAATCACAATACCGCCTTTATAGAATCTTACTGAGAACACTTTCATATTTGGAGCTTCAAGAATTGTGACTGGCAGGGCGATTTTCTTACCCTTAGTCAAAGAATCTGCAGTATTGTCCTTAACCAAAACTGTGGCCATGCCGACCTTGTATGTAATAAATCCAAGAAGACCTTTTCCCTTGCCCTGGAGAGTTCTCCAGTTGGTACTAGGCATAATTTTCTCAGCCCTCTTTCTAGGCCAGAATTGCAAACTTCCTGCGTGTGGATTTGATAGCTTTGCCATTTATTGATTTTACTGTTAATTTCATTTTAAGACGCAACTCTATCTTTAGTTATGGTGAACTTCTCGCGGTTTATCAGACCGATTTTTTGTTCATTCAATTAGATTCTATTATTCTGATAAATTATGGGTATTTAAAGATTACTGAAGCTCTTTTTTTGTACACGACAAAAACCTTTATGTCTTAAACCCAGATGTCGTAAGCGCTATAGCTAACATTGTACTTCTTAAAAATCTCCATGATGGAAAGTTTTTGCTCTGAGGGCACCATAAATGTTCTTCCAAGACGAATTCCTGAGATCTTCTTAATTAATCCCGGATATTTCTTATGTTTCACCTTATAACCATATAACTTGTTTAAGAGAGAGCTTTCTAACCTCCCTATTTTTTCTATTGAGAACAATGTCTTTGATTTTTCCCTTATTTGGGAGGGATATTTTCCATACATGACCAAGCCAGTTGATGCAATACTTCTTTTTAAATCGGGCCAATCCTCAAGCTTTCCTGCAATTAAATTAATTGAATTGTCGACGCCTTTTAACTTAAATTTCAGAGCATCACTTGTAAGATAGAATTCTTCAACTTCTTTGCTAAGCTTTATTCTAAGATTCTTCTGAAATGTTTTTGGCGCATCAGTATCAAAGAAGAAGTCTATATCTGAACTTGCTATAGCCCTGCCCTGGGCAGCACTTCCAAATAGAATAACAGCCTTAACTTTTTTAAGTTCTTCATCGGCTAAACTGCTAATGAGGTGAGCTGAAGCCAGTATGGAATATCTTAATATGTCGCTAGCAATCATCTTATCTCTCCTATTATCTGTTCAATTTCCTTCTTAAGTTCAAGATAAAAATCAAGCTTTTCCCTCATCAAAAGATCATTTTTTAAGACTGCTCCGTATACTAGCTCGTTTCTTTTGAGTTCAATTTCATGTGCAAGTTCTAGGATTTTATCAATTTTTGGAAGAGAATCAATGTCTTTTGTTAGATTCCCCGCGAGATGCATCTTGAGCTTTCTTCTTTCAGATGCAAACCAATCATGCTTAATTTGCGATCCTGGCTTAATTGCATGTAACCTATGAAAATAAATCTCAATAAGGTGAGCCATGCCCAAAGAAAGCATGGAGACTAGCCTCCTCTGCCTAGGCAAAAGCCCCCGAGAATCGTTTAGAGATTCCACTATAGTTTCTTGCACTTCCCTGATTGCTTCAATATGTCTTTCTTCCAACATGTTTTTATTAAGTATTTTATCTTAATAAATGTTTTGTTATTAAATTAAGAATTTATTCTTAATGAAGATTACGAGCAAGCTCTTCTGATAATTTTGTTCCAAATCCATATACTATATTAAGGTGATTAGAGGAGTTAGACGCAAGATTTTCTATATCACTTAGTACTTCGGGACAGCTTACTAAGTCTCCTGAGATTTTAACTAGAACTTTATTTTCTTTAGGCATATTCATAAGGAAATCAATCGTCTTGCTCGATTCTAGGGGCGAGAACAAAAGAGAGCATCACATTGCCTGTTGCAAAATTGACCCTTATAGGATGATTATCTGAAAAATTCAAAGAAACCTTTGATGAAATTTTTGCCCCTTTAATGAACTTGCTCAAATACTCTAAAGAGAATCTGGCAGCGCTGTGGTCTGAATATATCTCTATTTCCTCGGATGAGAACTCTGCTCTCGCAGAATTAAGAGGGCCGTGGGCTTCCACTACAAACTTAGTGGGCTCTGAAACAAAAGTGCAGGCATCTGAAACCACTGCACAGTCTTCGATAACTTCAACAAAAGAATCAGAGTCCAACTTAATAACAGACTTAAACTCCCATTGAGGCATTTCTTTTTCCTCTCCGTCTATATCTATCAATGCAAGTGAGAAATCTCTCTTTATCTTGTCCTGGATACCGAGCTTTAGAAGATTATCCTCTCGATTTATTGTGAGGGTGCTGCCTATCTTACATCTTCTTAGAACAGCCTTGAGACTCTCAAGGTTGACTCCAAGGACTTCTTCTTTATCTATGTCGAACTGCGAGAAGAGATCCTGAGGCATCTTAAAATATACCATTGCTACATTTGCAGGATCGATAGCAGTTATACTCAGGCCCTCTTTATTGACTTTCAAACGGACCTCTGTAACAAGCTCAGAGATTATTGTGATTATATCTGAGAGTATTTTTGGACTTTCTAATTTAAGCAGCATTTTTTTAATAGATAAGGGTAGCTTTTAAGTTTTGTTGTGGTGAAAAAGAAGGGCGGATGAAAAGCAATAAATAATTAAAAAGAGCATATCTGATTTTTTCATGAGTGAAAAAGAGACTAAAGATAAACCTGAGGAGAAAAGCGAAAAAGAAAAGAGAATAAGGGCAATAACCAAACTGTATTACTCCAATCCGAGAGTGCAGGAGATATTGCTGGATTTTGCTAAAGATCGGGAAGTTGTACCCAGATATTACGAAGGATTTGGCAGAAGGCCAGACATGCTGACATACCCCTCAGACGTTATGGGCTTAGTTAACAAGGGAGCGACTTCTTTTCACGCTTCAGAAGAACTCTGGGGAGACCCTTTAAAGATAAGTTCTGACATGGATAGCCAGGAATTGAATAAATTAAGAAAATCATGGGATTTATTGATTGATATTGACTCTCCTTTTCTAGACTTCTCAAAGATAGCTGCCAAACTATTAATTGATGAGCTTGAAAGATTTGGAATAAATAATTATGGAATCAAATTTTCCGGGAGCAAGGGATTCCACATAATTGTTCCAGGAAAAGCTTTTCCTGAAGAATATGGGGGAAAATTGATGAAGGAAAGCTTTCCTGAATGGCCCAGGGCAATTTGCGTTTACCTTATGAACCTGATTCGGCCTGATTTTAGCAGGCAAACACATAATATCTCCAATATCCAAGCCCTGGCGTTTAGGACAAACAAAAAAAAGGAAGATCTATTGAGAGTCATTTGCCCGCAATGCGGCAAGCCTGTAAAGCAAGATAAATGGATTGTGCTAAAATGCGACTATTGCTCCAGCGAGATAAAACAGAAGAAGAGCGTGATTGCCAGAAAGAGAATTTTGCGCTGCGAGAAATGCTCGGGAATAATGAATATGGCAAATGAAGAAGAATTCTTTGAATGCCCGGACTGCAAAATAACAAACATCTCAAAATTGACCATGAAAGATTCAAAAAACACAAAATATACTGTGGATGCAAGGACTGAAAACGTGGCTCGCATGGATAAGGGCCTGCATGAAAGGGACACGGGAGGATTTGACCTTGTATTAGTGGCACAGAGACATTTATTCAGGATGCCTTACTCCTTGCATGAAAAGACTGCCCTAGCGAGCGTCGTCTTAAGCAAAGAGGACTTGGAGAGCTTCTCTCCTCGGAATGCTAACCCTTTCAACATCAAATTTAGAGACTATCTTCCGAAATCTGAAAACGAAGAAGGAAAAAACCTCCTTATAGCTGCCCTTGAATGGCAAAGAGAGTTTAACAAAGAAGAAGAAAGGGTTGAAAAGAAAAGGTACGAGGGTTATGAAAAAATAAAATTAGAAGGAGTCACAGAAGATATGTTTCCAAAGCCTATCAAAAAACTACTTAGAGGAATTGGAGATGGAAAGAAGCGAGGCTTATTCATCTTGCTGACATTCCTGAAAAGCCTGAATTTTCCTGAGGAATACATACAGGTAAAGATACGCGAGTGGAATAAACTGAATGATCCTCCCTTGAAGGAAGGCTATATCAAAAGCCAAATAGACTGGCATTTAAGACAAAAAAAGCAAATCATGCCGCCGAACTACAATAATGAAAGCTTTTACAAAGACCTTGGACTCTTAGATGAAACTCCAAAGGCTAAGAATCCAATTGTTGAAGTGATGAGGCTTGTGAGAAAAAAAGAGCAATAGAAATATTTTGAAGGATGAAGTATAAAAAAGATTATCTAAATATGATTTACTATCTAGCAAACAACAAAACATTACGAAAACTAAAGTTGTTTGCTATAACTATTTAAAGTAATTTTATGCATTAAATAGATGTTATCAGCAATAGGATTTTCAATTTATCGACGCGGGAGTTTCCTAATTAATTATAGACGATAAATATTTATACAGCGTCTATTATATTTTAGCCTATTATGGTTACTACTTTTTATCATTACACTAATCACATATTTATATCAATAAATGTAGATAGA
>Ga0209211_10004846_pt1 | contig 20568 bp, 22 predicted proteins | sample RifGroA2_FD_183992 | JGI IMG/M metagenome (GOLD analysis project Ga0209211, IMG submission 183992) | Groundwater microbial communities from Rifle, Colorado, USA - Groundwater A2 (SPAdes) (version 2) | ecosystem: Environmental > Aquatic > Deep subsurface > Groundwater | place: Rifle, Colorado...
ATAAATGTAATTAGAAAAAGAATAACTAGCGAGTCTGCCCTTATAGGCAGGCGGAATTCTCATAAGAGAACTCTGTTCTTGAGGTTTAAGCTGTGGTGACGCATCGTGCTTTTGATTTTCTTCTTCGGCACAACAAGGATAAACCCGTCTACATAGGTCATTTATTTAGCCCCTCTATTTTTCATCTCTTCAGGCATTGAGTTTTCATCCATGTAAAGAACTTCCCAGATATGATTGTCCATGTCTTGGAATGAACGGGTATACATCCAGCCATAGTCTTCACCTTTTCTATATTCTTTTCCGCCTGCTTTTATGGCATTGTTTATCATTTCATTAACTTCTTCTTTATTCTCGGCAGATAAAGCAATAATGACTTCTGAATTCTTTTCTGTATTCGCTATATTCTTCTCCGGAATGAGTTTCTTGAAGAAGTCTTCTATTAAGAGCATTGCATACATTCCAGAGCCAATTATCAGGCAGGCAGCGTTCTCATCTGTGAATCTCTGGTCGAAAGTAAAGCCCAGGCTAGAAAAAAAGTTTACTGATTTTTTAAGGTCTTTTACAGGGAGATTTACGAATATTTTTTTAGCCATTTTAAGTAACCTAAGCCTAACCCTGTCTGCCAGAAGATTGCAGAAATACTTAGAACTTATACAAAGAATCACTATTATTTATATGTCAAGAATTGAGTTTTCTAAAACTCGTTACTTTAGTGGTGAGATACAGAAAACTCAATTCTTGAGCATGCTCAAGAACCAGCCTTTGTCACGCCAGCCACTTTAGTGGCTGGTTCTTGACATATTTCTGAAACCTGGAGCGTAGGGCTATTTGGCTAATTTGTCCCATGCTCCACTATACAATAATGTTTTTATATTGAATATTGTTCTTTTAATTATGGGTGTAGCAGAGACTGTATCAAAAGGACATAATACGGGCAAGTTTCTTGCAGCAATGGGGTTAGAGAATTATGTTCTAAAGAATGGAGTTCTTCCTGAGAGGCCTTTAAGCGAGAGAGCGCAGATTATTACTGGGATGTTTGATAGTCTTATTGAACAAGGAAAATGGGGTCAGGCAGTTAAAATGGTGATGGCTAATGGATCAAGCGGGAGAATGCTTTTTGAAAAGCCTGAAGATCTTGGGCAAAGAATCCTTGCATCTGCAAGCACAGGCAAAGATAAATCTTTTGACTATGATGCTTGGGACGCTTTAGCAGCTAATGGAATGGAGGATACTGTTCTTCAACTAGCGCAGCAGGGAAATTATGGGCCTAATTTTCTAGCCGACGTTCTTTCTAAAGTAGAGAGGAGTCTGTCGGGGGAAGGAACAAGAAAATTCAATCAGATCATAGGGGAAAAAGCATTAGATAATGGTTATACTCACTTTGCAACTGCTTTTAGATATTTTAATGCAGCAGGTGATAGAGAAAGATTAAACGCATTATTTAATGAATATGTGAGTCAAGGGTCTAGAATACCTGATACCTTTAAGTTTTTTGATATGTTTGCTTCTTTTGCAAAATCTGAGCCTGATAGAGAGAAGAGAAGAGAAAAGTTAACTGAACTTGTCAGAAGCAGGTTATATGTCAGCGCATACGAAGGAGAGATAAATAATGCAGTTGATTGTTTTAAACTTTTCAAAGAGAATAATTTGCTTTTGGAACCTAGAGAAATTGTGCGCTTGAACAGACATGCTGCTAAAAAATTTTCTTTTTACGATTTATTCCCATGGAGAGAGAGCTATAATGGGAGGAGTAGAAGGATATTAGGAGATGATAAGAGGTTTGTGCTTTTGTGGGGACAATTACATGTTGCTTCACAACCTGCAGATGCTTATAAGGCATTCACTAAAATAGATTATCGCGGTCCTGAGAGAATTGAAGCTGCCAGGGCAGGACTTGCTCTCGGAGAAGACAGATACGGAGAATGTACTGATCAAGGTTTAGGGCCTAATGAGGTTAGCTTCGGAGATTTAAAAAGTATATTAATATCCTCTCAAACTCCATTAGATATGAGAGTAAATCTTGCTTGTTATTTGAGAAGGGAAGCTATAAGATGTAGGAGATTGAGCAGAGGAGAAATGTTGAAAAAAGCTCAAGAAACAGTGGAAGAAATGACTGGTGAATTGAGGAATTTAAGTCTTCTTGCAAAAAATGAGGGAAATCATAGGCAAGTATACAGAATTTGGATGGACGTTGAAGGAGATATGAATGAACCTCATTTTGTTGCTGCCCGCGAGGCTCTTTGGCAAGACGCAATGAACGAGGTGGAAAGAGAAAAATTGAGCAGAGGCTCCAGATTACACTTTATTGACGAAAAAGACACTGTTGGGGCAGAAAGGGCATATCGATTCTTCATGGAAAAAGGATTATACGAAGAGGCCTTTGAGTTTGGCACTAGCAGAAACCTTTCTCTTGCGCACATAGAAGAAGCAAGAAACACATACATAAATGCTGATCCTATCAAGGCATATGGCTTTTATAAAACTGCCAAAGACCTGATTGGAGAAGAAAGGGCTTTTGCAGCTTTAGCTGGTAAGTTTGGCCTCGCAGTCGAAGAGGCAAGAGGCTATCTTCCGCATCAATAAGATTCGAAATAACGCACAAATATTTTTATATTATGAAACTCCATAAATTATATGGCTAAAAATCACCTTATCAAAAATGCAATTATACTGCAAATACTGGAAAAATATAAAGTCTTATGGGCACTGAATCACTTCTCAGCTTTAGGGCACTGGGATTTAGAGACTCACATGCCAGAGGATGGCGCAGCAGCAAGGGCAGAAGCGCTTGCAAAGGTATCTGTGCTCTATCAATCCTTATTTCTGGAAAAAGATTTTATCTCCCTGATAAATAATGCCGAGGAAGAGGATAAGGCTGGGAAATTAAATGATAATGAAAAAGCAATACTCAGAGTATTAAAGAGAGCTTTGAAATATTATCAGAAATTACCGCCTGAATTTATAGAGGAATTTTCAAGATTGACAAATGAATCTCACTTAATATGGAAAAAAGCAAGGGAGAAAAATGATTTTTCTATATTTGAGCCTTATTTAGAAAGAATTGTGGAATTATCAAAAACAAAAGCAGAACTATTAGGTTATAAAGAGCATACGTATGATGCTCTTTTAGATGAATATGAGGAAGGGTTGACAACAAAAGATGCAGAAGCATATTTTTCGAAGATAAAATCTCCTATAATTGCATTACTCAATTATATAAAAAGCTCTCCAAAATATAGAATTGAGCATGAGATGGAGAAAGAGCCTTATGAAGAGGCAAAAATACATGCATTAAACCAGAAACTGCTTAAAAAAATCCATTATAATCTTAATCACTTAAGGCTGGATGTATCAGCCCATCCTTTTTCAACTTGCATTGGGCCAGGAGACTGGAGAATAACGACTCGTTATGAAGGAAAGGACTTTACAAAGACTTACAGCAGTGTAATGCATGAATACGGGCACGCATTGTATGAAATACAGTCTCATCAGGACTTGCACTTCACTCCGATACAGGGGGGAAGCAGCCTTATTATTCATGAGTCTCAGTCCAGATTTTGGGAGAACATAGTTGGAAGATCGAGAGAATTCTTGCAGTCAATTTATTCAGATATAGTTGAAGCAAGCCCTAGTTTGAAAAAATACACTATCGATGATCTTTATTCTTACATCAACATGGTCCGGCCAGGATTGATAAGAGTTGAAGCTGATGAAGTGACTTACCATCTTCATATTCTTATAAGGTTTGAGATTGAGAAAGAATTAATTGAAGGCAAGATAAAAGTAAAAGACTTGCCGAGAATATGGAATGATAAGTACGAAGAATATCTTGGAATAAGGCCAGGGAATGATGCAGAAGGAGTATTGCAGGACGTGCATTGGAGCGGCGGCAATATTGGTTATTTTCCTACATATTCTCTGGGAAGCTCCCTAAGTAGCGTATGGAAAAAAGAAATAGATGAGAAAGTAGGCAATATAAAGGAACTTGTGCAGACAGAAGAAGGAATAAGAAAAATACAAGACTGGCTTAAAGAGCACGTGCATCAGCATGGTTCAACTTACTTATATCCTGAGCTTGTAATGCGCGTTTCAAAGAAAGAATTTAAGCCAGAAGCTTTAATTAAATATCTTGAAGATAAATATAAGAAATTATATTAAATTATAGTCCATAAGCGCAATAATTATTCTCCTTGTCTTGCTTGTTTCCCACGCTTTGTCTAACTCTACTTTTTATTTCTTTGTTTTATTAAGGTAATATCTTCTTGTATATGCAAATCAAGGAGTCTTGTATTTACTTAGAATTATGGAGTAGAAAAGAAGAGAGTCTGTTCAATTATAAGTGGCTTATAAACCATAGTTATCGCATGTCTAGGTAGATAGACGTTGATGATGAATATTGGAGTGATAATTATGTTGCAGGACTGTCGAAGGCATTAACTTGCAAATAATTTTTGCTATACATGAATAATTTATCATCGAAGCTTTACGAAGCTAAGCTCTTAAGAGGTCTTTAATTATAATCCTTTCTGTGATTTTAAATAAGTCCACATATCTTCAAGGCTATCATACTTTTCAGGATCCTGGCCTGCTTCTTTTATCAACTGAGGAACTATTTCTTCCATTGGTACATGCAAGGGGGAAGAATTTCCAACAGCCCAGGATTGCAATTCTGCCCTTAGTCTTTGCACAACTGCCCAAGGAATATTTCCATTTGTATCGTAAAGCAAATTATCATAATTAGCTGCAAACCAATTTCTTATCTTTGAGTCTTGCTCTTTAACTTTCTCATGCATATATCCTGCTAATTTTTGCTTTAAGGGAGATTCTTCCATTATTGCCAATCCCACTGAAGAAGATTCATCCAGATAGTCTCTTACCTTATCACATGCTGTATCTAAATGGAAAGGAGTTATACAATATCTATTATGTTGCCCTTGAACTCTATACTCTAAATTTTCTCTCATCAGATTGTTTATCAGACTCTGTCTTACCTGCGGATGTAAATCTAGATTGGGTAATCTATTTTTTATCCTGTGTAAAGAGAAAAGTTCTATTTCTCCCGAGGCTAAACTAAGAGGAAGGCTCTGACTAAGCTGGAGTGATTGCTCTAATTCTAAAGATTGTTTTTGACTGCATCCTAAACTTAATCCTAAACTCATATAACTTGAACAAAAATCTTATTTTTAAATGTTTCTTACTATATCACTATATTGTGATTACATAAATTCAAGAATCTTATTCCATTTATGATATTATGACTGAATATTATGGGTTTAGTAGGCAAGTAGATCTAAATTTTAAGGATGCAATTGAGAAAGTAAAAGAAGAGCTAAAGAAAGAGGGCTTTGGCATAATAAGTGAGATAAACGTTGCTGAAAACCTAAGAGAGAAGCTTAAAATTGAGATGGAAGATTATATCATACTCGGAGCATGCAATCCTGATTTTGCATATGAGGCTCTGCAGAATGAAAAAGAGATAGGTTTACTTTTACCCTGCAATATAATAGTTTATTCCCAGGATGGAAAAACTTTTGTCTCAGCTATAAACCCCCAGGAAGCAATGTCAATGGTAGATAACGAGAAACTCAAAGAAATTGCACCCAAGGTAAGCAAAATACTAAAGAACGTGATTGATTCGTTGTAAGTTATTTTTTACGTCTATAACTTACCTTACTGATATTTTTTCTCATACTGGATATTCTGGCCTCATTTCTTAGAAAATAACTCTGCGCGATAATTGAAAGAGAGTAAAGCACTATGCCTATGCCTGAAAATGAAAATATTACTGTGACTATCTTTGATAAATCAGAGGAAGGCACAAGATCTCCATAACCTACTGTTGTGAGGGTCATTGCTGAAAAATAAAATGAGTCAATGTATTTCCAGTCTTCCATATAATGATAGAATATTGTGCCAAATATCATGAATATCATAATGAGGCTAAAAGCAGCAAACACCTTTTTTTCTAATTTACCCATTCTAATTTTAATGCTTAAGAGTTTTTAATACTTGCCTAGACTAGAATGATTTTGAGAGTGTGAAGATATTAAAAGCGAAAAATTTCCTTTCCCTCATTCACTCAGACTCATCTTTGGAGTGTCAAGCAATTTCATTCTTGAAGGATGCCTGAGTTTTCTTAGGGCTTTAGATTCTATCTGGCGGATTCTCTCACGTGTACACCCATACATCTCCCCTACTTCTTCGAGTGTATAAGAATGGCTGTTGACAAAGCCGAATCTTAATTCTACAATATTACGCTCTTTGTCAGTTAACGTATGCAAGGCTGATTCAATATTCTCTCTTAGTTGACCAGTATTCATGGAATTATACATTTCTTGATGAGAATTGTCAGGGTACATATCATAGAAAGGACTTGGGTTTTCTTCACTTTGTGGTGCGTCCAGATGGATAGGGGGCAAATTCTTTTTTAAGAGTTCCTTAATTTTCTCAGGCTCTATGTCAATTTCCTCTGATATCTCCTGCCAATCTAAATCTTCACCATTCAGCCTCTGTTCTGCATGCCAGATTGCTTTTTGTGCTTTTGTGATTCTTTCCCCCACATGGACAGGGAGAGTTACTGCGCCGTAATTATTTGCTATTAGCCGATAAATTTTCTGCTCTATCCACTGGAAAGCATAAGTTACTAATCGAAGTCCTTTATCAGGATTAAAACGTTCTATTGCAGTAGAAACGCCATCCATTCCTGCTGACCAAAGGTCATCTTCGTCTAAGAAACTATTCTCTAACCTATGATGCAGATTGCACTTAATTTTACTAGCTATTTTTTTAACCAACCTTACATTGTGCAGAACAAATTCCTCTTTATTTGCATAATAATCTCTTCTTGCTCCTTCTGCTGAATCCAAAAATTCCAGCAACATCTCTGGAATAGCTCCTGATTCCTGCGCAACCATTAAATATAATTGTTCGTGTTCAGATTTACTGAGAATTAAGTTAGTTCGGTTACTCCTTGTACTTAATTCTCTGTCCAGAGAATTTGCAAAAGCAGTAACACAATCAGGTAAATTCTCTGTATTAAAACCATGAGATTCTTTCATGTTTCTAAAGAATTCGGCATACTCTTTAATCCCTGGAAAATGCCCTTCTCCTGCAAGACATTTATCGAGTGTGATTGCTCTAGAAATCCAAGGTTGCAATAAATCCGATTGCCTATTAGCATTCTTTGCAATTCTTGAAGCAACATTGTTTAAGTTATAGTCTCCTTGCAGGAGGCTTTTTGTTTCTTTTACAATCCTGTAAATTTCAGGCACAATTTCCTCATTACTAGCCATTACTTTTGCAGCATTGTTGAATCTTCTTCTCAATTGCCACATAGAAATACTGGGGCGCCCATATTGAGCTATCCTTAATGCCCCTAACCCTGAAGAACAAATTGCATTTTGATAAGACTTTAGCGCGCTGCACATATTCTTGGCAAGAGCAGTTTCTTCTTCGAAAGTTAATATGGGCTGCCTGAAACATTCTGCGAGGAGAGTTGTATTTCTTTCTTTATTGTTTTCAGTCCCTTCGCTATCTTCTCTGAGCACTTCATCTTCCCACTTCCCTTGTTCTTTTAAAGGGGCGTCTTGAAGATTCAAGTTTCTAAGACGTTTTTCCAATTCCATTTAATTTCCTCCATTCTTCTTGCAAGCATGGGATCTTAGTGAAATCATAATATTCCTGCCCGTTCTCTTCCCTTATTCCTAATTGCTTCTTCTGGCTAAGAACGAATAATGGGGGTAATTGCGTTTCTTTAGCTATACGCAAAGTGCTATAAGGCACGTCAGAAGCAGGATTAGCCCCACCATTGATTTTATTATTTGTTTTTTCCTTAGGATTACTTGGAAAATCTGCCTCAGCTAGAATACTCTCTATCATGTTTAGTGTCTGCAGAGAATCCTTGTATTGCCTTCCTTTACCGCAGGGAACTGAATTTTCCATCAAATCAGGATAATTAGATTGTCTTTGAACTATATAGGCTATTGTTCTTTGTACATGTGTATTTCTATTTAACTTTTTGAGAATAGTTGTTAATCCGATATATCCCTCGAGCCCCCGCTTTTTTTTAAAAAGATTTTTACATTCTTGTCTGTAAGGTCGGGTTTGCGTGTCGTATTCCATATTTCTATCTTCAGGGTTCTTAGGAGGAACACTTATTAAGGTTTTCCGTACATTTGTAGATACAATTACCTATCGCTAAAACTTATCTGAGTTATCGATATTACTGCCTAATTATCCGTACCTTAAGTGATGTATATATCTCCCCATAATCTCATGTGCACCTATTGTCTTCATTCTTATTGCTACATCTGCTATAAAATTGATATCTCCTCTTGCATGGTAAGCTGTTAGTTTAGAGTCTAGGCCCCCATTCATTACAGTTTGTTCGTTTGTGTCAGTCAACTGCATGTTCAATTTGCCATTATCCAACGAAATTTCTCCTCTTGTATGATCTGAGAAATCAAAAGCTACGATTCCTCTTTCGTTTTCTTCAAGGTAAGAGACTTTGGTTATTAGCCCTTCTGGAGGAGAGTATTCTTCGCATATTTCAGGCAATTCGGTTTTTTCTATCATTTTCAATACGGAGAGAATTATTATTGTGTAAATTCTCTACTTTAGTTTGTGAAGCAAAAATAATTCTTGAGGTGTTCAAGACCCGCCTGCTAAACCAAGGAGGCGTGTTAGTGGTCGTCAAGAACCTCTCAGAAGGTTCTTGAGCGCACTCAGGAATTCGTCTGTGGAATTCCCGATGTCTTGACATCCCAGAATAAGCTCTGAGGCGCTTAACCCCTGCCCTGAATAAAAGATTAATTTAAGGCTTATAAATTTAGTTGTGATAGATTTCAAGCATTTTTTAGGGGATGCTTCTTGGGAAACTTTTTAAATCTCTTTCACCGCTTGTTATTGAGTTGATCAGCCTCAGACTGTTTCTGAAAGAAAAATGATGAAATACTCACCCTTTAATGGCAAAGGAATAGAAAATCTGTATTCATTAAAAGACTTTAAGAGCTTGAAATTAGATAAGAAGACACTTGATAGTTTAGGGCTTAAAGGTGTGGATGAGTCTGTAATTGGGCTTTTTAATAAGGGAGTCGCAGAATTTGAAAATTTACTTTCTAAAGGGAGACTCACGGCTTCAACTGAATTCTCTTTAAGTTCTGATTCGCCCCCTTCTCTTCAAGTGCATAATTACACGGGCATGTGCCCTAAAAATGTATTCGAGATAAGTCCTTCTGATGGGGCCTGCAGTATTTCCTGCTTATATTGCTTAGTTAGTGATGGAGACCATCGGAAGCCTATAACACTGCATAGGGAATATCCTCAACTGCTAGCTAGAGAACTTAAAAAAATCAAAGGAAAGAACTTCTTTTATTTCTCTCCAAAGGTCGAGGCTTTTTCAGAACCTCTTCTTCAAACAGGGATTTCTCATGAAATCCTTAGGACTTTTATATCTCATTATGAAGAGAATCTTGAATCAGGCGCAAAGATATTCATAGCGACAAAGGCAGGACCAAGACATCTTAATTATGCAAATCAGGGCGAGACTATTATTGAACTTTTAGAAAGAATGAAAGGAAGAGTGCAATATAATGGAAGCATCGGAATAATGCCCGAGTATATTCAGGAAGTATTGGAACCTAATTCGCCTTCCTTGGAAGAGCGCCTAGAGGGAATAAAAATATGCCAGGAAAAGGGAATTTATGCAAGGGCAGTTTTAGCTCAACCGATAATTCCTATTTATTTAAATGAAGAGAGAGTCCATGGTTTTATGAAGAAAATGAGAGAATTTGGCGTCGATAATGTAAAGCCTGAATTTTTAACTGCTAGCTTTGAGAATCTTGCTGTTATTGGTCAATTCATCAATCATTTTGACCCTAATTTGTTGGCTCCTTTTCTGAACTTATATATTTCTTCTAACAATAGGAATCACGTAAAGCAAAGAAGCAGGACAGCACCTTCTAGAACGTGGAGCACTGAAAACCTGGCTTTGATAAATGCAATTGCCTCTTCATATGGCATATCAACAAGCATTTGCAATTGGGTTTGTTTACAAACAGGAACAAAAGATTTAACAAAATGTGCGGGAGAAAGGGGCTTTAGATGTTTAGGTTATCAGGAGGGGATTCTTAGTGGAAATCAGTGATATTTTGCATAAAGATGAAGGCATACAAGGGGATTTTAAGCAATTGCAATCGGCATTCAATTTTTATTTATCTGAAAAGTATAGGGGGGCAAGAAAATTTGGATTCATTCATGCTACGCCCTTAATTGTTAGCGGAGACTTTAGGGAGTTTTATAACACTTTGATGAGTGTTGTAAAAAGAGTTGCACTTTCTTTTGACGAACCTTCTATAAGGGATGTTTTTAAAATACCTGATGAATTGCGCGCAATACTTCAAAATTGCTCTCCAGAGTACAGCATGGGAACACTTAGACCTGATTTTTTGGTCGGGCAGGATGAGAACTTCTTTATTAATGAGATAAATGCAAGGTTTCCCACAAATGGTTATTTTATAAGTCATGGTGCCAGCTATGCGATTTCTCGGATGAACAGATGGAGAAAAAAAGGCATTGGTCAACTGGAAGAAATTAGCGAGATACCGCTCTTATTTAGTAGAAGGCTGGGGCAGAATGTAGTGGTCTTAAAGAGGTCTGAGCCTAATTGGGATATTTCTCTTTTTGAAGAATATATTAAATCTCAAGAGGGAAGTGTAGAATATTTTCAAGAATTTTGCAAAAATCCTGAAAAAGGCGTAGTAATTGAGTTAAAACAAAGAGAGATTCCAGAATTCTTTAATGGAGTAGATATTAATGAATTTCAGAAGCAGAGACATATAAATGATTTTAGGACTATTTTAGTTGCCCATGATAAAAGGCTACTTTCCATTTTGAGTGATGAAAATATATTGAGAAACTATGCCTCTACTGAAGAAAGGAAAATAATAATGCCCCATATTCCGTTTACAAAAGTGATTAATGATTCGGGAGATATTGATGACTTGAAAGATAGAGGAGAATGGGTGCTAAAGCATGCCCTAAAGGGCAAGAGCAAGAATGTTTATATTGGGAGAGAGATGAGTGAGGATGCCTGGGAAAGAGCATGTTTGCTTGCCCAGGGGGGTAATTTTGTTGCGCAAAGATATGTTAAACAAAAAGAGTTCTCAATATATGTCCCTCATCTTGGCCTTACGAAGATGAATCTTGAGGGAATGCTTCTTGGGATGGATGGCCAGTTTATTTCACAAGGAAATTATCGGGGCAAGATTAATGATACTACAAGATTATGGGATGGAATCTTGTCTATTCCCCCTTCCAGAGCATCGAAGAATTTTTATACTGAGAAGATAGTGTAATATCATGCAGCCAGATACATACAGAGGAGAATATGGCCAAGGGCACGAACTTGATTCTATAAGTGCACTACTGAAATTGGACGAGCCGAGAATCCTGCATTATACTGAATTGCTTGATGTTGAAGGAAAATGGAATCCTGCTGTTTCTCCAGCAAGAATTCCAATACATCCTAATGTTTATAATCCAAGTAGATATTCAATAGAGGTCTGCAATCAAGTATTAGCAAACCTTGAGAAGTCGATAGATGATGACTTAAAGATTATGTGGGATGTTGGAGGAGGGTCATTACCTTACCGCGGAGGATTTGATTGCGAGGCAAGTGTAATCTCTGGAGAAAAAGTTGAATTTAGTGCAGGAGGCGCTAGAATTTGTATTTCACCTTTATCAGGAGATGAAAGAATTCTAAGGAATAGGGATGAACTCCCTCAATCTCTTAAGTATGAAAGAGCAATGAATTTTTCCAGAAATTCAGCAGGATTAGAGATTCCTTCCTGGTATGTTGATAGAAAATCGGCCGATACTCTGAGGGATTACGATGTACTTCTTCCGCTTAGAAATGCGGCTATTTTGTTCAATAATCTTACTGTCGAAGTTTTAAAGAATGAAGAGATTTGGTATAACTGTTAATATATTGGCTATAAAAAGATATAGAGATTCTTCAAAATCTCTGTCTATTGGGCTCCTTAGCAAAGAGATTGTGTATAAACGAGAGGCATGTTTTATTCACGGAATAACCCTGAAGAATTTATGTTATTGATAACATAAATTATGTTACAAATAACAGAAAGATATTTAAACTTGGATATCCTGAATAATTCATGGCATCAATAGAAGAGCATGAGAAAACAGCAAATGAGCTCATCGAAGACATTGAAGAGAAAATAAGATTGGGAATCACAGCCAAAAGGCAGAAGATAATTGGATTTGCGGCAAGTGAAGCGGCAACTAATTTATTCTCAATATTCTTGCACAAGAATAATCTTATAAGCCCTGGGTTTAATGTAAATCACTCATTTTTTGTATCAGAAAGAAGAGCTCAAGAAGCTTTTACATCTGATTTTAGGAATAAGCAGGAGATACTGGATTACCTTGTGAGAATAGAGGAGCTAAGAAATAGGTTATGTTATGGGAGAGAGAAAGAGGCAGGCGAAGTTAATGAAGCAATAGAAAAGCTGTTTAAATTAAAGAAAATTTTGGAGGAAGAATAAATGCACTCTTATATATATGACTTTTTATCTATAGTATTTGATAAGCTTAAAGACTCTGAAAAGATAAAAGGCATAATTTTATTTGGGAGTTTTGCCAGAGGCAATCCTAGAAAAGATTCGGATATTGATTTATTCATAGATGTAGAAGAAAAGAATAAAGAAGAGATTGAAAAGCACGTTAGAGAATCATTAAATGAATTTGAGCTTAAGTCCTCTAAATCTTGGAAACTTAAGGGCATAAACAATGCTATTGTTCCAATTGTTGATTCATTGGATAAAGATCAATGGCGAGAGCTAAAGAGAGATATAAGCAGTTATGGCTTAACATTGTATGGAAAATACAGATCATATCTAAAGGGGAACAGGCATGCAGTTTTAATAGAGTATGATTTGAAGAAACTTAAGCAAAAGAACAAAATGGCTGCTCTTAGGAGATTATATGGTTATAAGATAAGGAAAGGGAAGAAGACTTATTCTCAGAAGGGGCTGACTACTGAAGTAAAGGGTGAAAAAATACAAAATGGAATCTTAGTAAGCATTGATAATTATAAAAAAGTTATAGACGAATTAAGAAGGATGAGGGTACAGATAAAGGTAAGGGAGGTTTGGTTAGGGTGAAAGTAAAAATAAGAAAAGTAAGAATGGGAGGTGCAGGGGCAATCAGGGACTTAAAAGATAGTTTATCTAATCCCATTTTCTCTTGAGACTTGATCCATTAAACTCAATGTTGTGACAAGAAGAATTGGGCCGATAATGAATCCAAATAAGCCGAATAATCCTAAACCTCCAATTACACCTATCAGCATGATAAACGGATTGATTTTTGCTGTTCTGCCCATTATTTTTGGACGCAGGATGAAGTCAGTTGTCAATATTGCTCCTGTGATGAAGACGCCTATTGCTGTTGCAGTGTCATTAATATAAAGATAATAGGGCCCTAGCGGGGCCCAGATTATAGAAGTGTCAAATACTAACGTAAATGCAAGCAAGGCTATCAGTATTGAGAATAAGTAAAAGTATTTGACTCCTGAGAGATAGAAGCCCAATGCTGAGATAATGAATTCAATTATGCCTACAATTAGAAGGCCATAGGTTATGCTTCTGCTCATGCTTGAGATATTTTTTACAAAAGAATCTTTATTCTCTAGGGGGATATACTTCTTTATCCCTAAAGTTATTTTATCCCAATCCATTAAAAGATAATATGTTCCAAAAATGGCTATAAAGATGTTAAGCAAAAATACTGGCAAACTTGTGAATAATGAGCCTGCAAAGTTTCTTAAAAAAGAAGTCATATTGGATTTTATCTCTTCTGGGCTAAATCCGAGGCGTTTCACAAAGTCATTTTGTGAAACCATGTCAAGAGATTGGGAGAAATAATCTTGATTTATTGCCCTTGTGACTTCCCCAGTTATCTGGAAAGCAACGAAAATCAGAGGTATGGCAAAGAAAAGTAGGATAATTATCACGCTTATCAGGGCAGAAACGCTTCTAGGCATTTTTTTATTCAGCCATCGGTGGATAGGCAGGACTAGAAATGCCAGTACAAATGCAGATAACACCGCAGATATGTAGGGCATAATCAACAGAAAAGATACTATAATGAAAAGCGCTACAAATAATAACTTGAAGTATCTGCGGGTTGAACCATTTTCCAACCCCATATTATTAAATGAATTTTTTTTATTAATATAGTTTCACTAGTTGAAATCAGATTTAAAGATTACAGAGATTTTAGATAATTATGTTTCTCTTTCTAATAAAATCTCTGCCTATCGGGTTCCTTAGCAAGGAGAGAGGGTATAATTGGCAGGGGCATTTTCTAGTTCTGAATCGTGGTTCTCTTGTCTCATGCTTTCCATATGTTGAAGGTATTTTGGAGAGAAGCGATACGTGCTTCCTTCATTTCCTGCTATTTCCTTCATTATTTCGTAAGCTGACTGAGGGTTCATGCCTTTTTTCTGAGTATAACTATGGATCGGGTCAGACAAGATATGCATAAATGCTCTTGTCTCTAGACTTAGTTCGCTTGCAAATAGAAAGTCCTTTCTTCGGACGTCTTGCTTAAGATGATCTATAAATTCAGAAGGATTTGGAGCCGCATCTTTGCCCTCTCTTGCAATATTCTCAAGGATTAATGAATAAACGTGGCCCAAATAGGTCTGATACCCTAAAGGAGAATGGCGAGCCGGATTTATTCGCTTATTCCATTGCTCCTGCCAAGAAAGCTCTTTTTCTTCTAATTGAGAACGATTGGGATATGCAAATCTATTTGATTTCATGATAATGGTTGTGCAAATTCCTATTTAAACATTTATTCACTTGAAATAAGATTCTTGGAAATAAGAGATGCTAAAGAGTTATTTGCTTTAGTTGAAGGAAAAGGAGATCATTGGTAAGTCTTCCTGAGCACAACATACTCTTAAGTATGCCTGTTATTTGTAAGTTGTATGGCAGAAGAAAGCAAATGGAGAGTTTTAGCTAATGAAGAAAAGATCCAAAAAACTATTGAGGCGTTAAGCAGGAATGGAATAAATGCATTGGTTGTAGATGGGGGAGAAGAAGCTAAGAGCAAAGTGCTTGAAATTATTCCTGAAAACGCTTCTGTTATGGCCATGACATCTATGACTTTAGAGGAGCTAGGAGTATCTAAAGAGATAAATGAATCTGGAAAATATGATTCAGTGAGAAAAAGACTATCTGAAATGGATAAAGAGAAAGATGGGAAGGAAATGCTTGCCCTGGGTGCTGCACCTGATTGTGCCGTAGGCAGCGTACATGCAGTTACAGAAGAAGGCCAGGTAGTTATTGCATCGAATACAGGCAGCCAATTGCCCGCTTATGTTTATTCTGCGGGGAAAGTTATTTGGGTTGTTGGAACGCAGAAGATTGTCAAGAACCTTGATGAGGCTTTCAAAAGAATTTATGAACATTCATTGCCTTTAGAAAGTGAGAGAGCTAAGAAAGCTTATGGAGTTTCAGGAAGCAATGCCAGCAAGTTGCTGATTATCAATGAAGAAATCCAAGCTAGCAGAATTACCCTGATTTTTGTTAAAGAAAATCTTGGATTCTGATTAGTTTAAAGGAAATTTTTTGGACTGATAATGTTCACAGATGCTCCCATTAGGGGCAGTGTGACTGCCTACAAATTTCAAAGGGACATTGGTTACTTCTCCAGTAATTAAATTAGTTAAACTCATAGATTTAGTCTTTTCCGGAGAGTTACCTGCACTTACTGTTTGGCCATGATACTCTCTATCAAGATATACTCCATCTACTCCGCATTCTTCATTTTTACATTCTAGAGGCATTGCCTGGCTGTTAGGAAGATTATATTCTTTTGTTTCATGGCATCTTCTGCAGTTATATAGGTAGATTGGCATGGAATTTTAATTGGTAAATAAGGATTTTAAAGTTAATTGTGCTAAATCATATTAAATTTTTGTATAAAAAGTATAAGAGTATTGCAAACCGCAATTATCTCATAGACGTTGAGGGGGAGTATTGAATGAAATTATGTGGCAGGACTGCTGGAGGCACTAAATTTAATTTCTTGTCCTGGCTTAATAAAGAGTTTTTTATCAGGCAAATAAGCTGAGCCAGGCCCAATAACCTCTATTTTATCCTCATTTACAAACAGTCCTGAGTCTTCTGAGAGGGCAATTGATCTTGTTTTTAGATCTTTTGAAGAATCCTTGGCCCAATCGGGATGCTTATTATAATGGCAGAAAATATTATATCCATGGATTAAGTCCAGGCCTGCGAAATCCTTTAAACTTGACTCATCTTCATCACTTGATGTCCGAATGTCTTTTCCTAGAATGATTGCCCCGGCACTTCCCCCGTAAACAGGAATATCCAATTCAATTGCATTCTTTAGATAATCTATAAATCTGGAATTTCTTAATGCACTCATTAAATAGAATGTATTTCCTCCTCCGATGTAGATTCCTGAGAACTTGTCGACTTCAATATACTCATTTTTATCTATATCTTGCTCAGTCCATAATATTATGCTTTTAATTCCTAAAGAATTGAACACGCTGCTTATCCATTTATAACATTCAGGATAGGGATGGGCTGCCTTGTCTATTGCGATAGGAATATACAATAGAGGTTTTGATTTGTCAATAACGGAAGCAAATTTCTTATCTAAAACTATTGATTTTTTTGCACCTCCGCCGCCAGATAGAAATAACCTCATGAGATTACTAGTAAGATTGGGAATTTAAATGTGCCTTTTTTCTTAAAGACACTGTACTTCGGGGGAGAGACAAGTTAGTGCTTTCAGCAGTCCTGCAACATAATTATCACTCCAATACTCATCATCAACATCTATCCTCTCGAACACACGATAACTATTGTTTGCAAGCACTTATAATTTATCGTGAATTTGGGTAATTAGAATAAAGGTTTGTCCCAAATTCCCGTGATGGATAATTTAAGAAACATTATCTTAATCAACCGAATTACCTATATATACAAAAATTTATATATCTTGAAGTATTAATGACAATATACTAGTTCGTTTTTTACAACCCATTATTCAAGATGATATCTTTGGATAGCCAAAAGTCTACTTTGGCTGGATGAAAACAGCTATTTTCGACAGAGTTAATCCGATTGAAAATAGGGGGACTCTTAAATTGATGATGGTTTGAGAGAACTAAACAAGTACATAAAATACTATGAGTCATTTTACAAATTTAAGAAGAGAATTAGAGCTTGAGTTGGACAAAATTAATAACCGCCACCATGATGAATCTGCTTCTTTGAAAGCTGAATTTGATAAACAGCAGTTTGAGCTGGAGGCTAGCAAAAGGCGCAGAGAAGAGGCTCGAAAGAAAATTTATATCGGGAGAAGTGCAATGGAAATGTGCGGGCTTTTAGAAACTGACTTGAAGGAATTAAAGAATCGGGGAAATATAGATCTTGACATTGCTGATGAAGATATCCCTATTGTGCAAAAGATATATGTCTTGGCTCTGGATAAATTGGGGCGTGACCGGGCAGAAGCCGTAGTGGATGTCTTGAGGGCAGCCGATACATCTCCAAAATTGATAAATGCGGTGGACTACCTGCTGAGAAATAAGTGGCCTGAACACACTATCACCTCGTATATCTCGGTCGGGAAATTGAATAGCAAATCTTTTCTTCATCTTTTGTTTCCCATAGGGCAAGGAGATTCTAAATCCTCCTTGTCTGCAAACTTAGAAGATAAAGTTGGAAGTATATTAATGCAAGGGGAAGTGGAATCTTTAAAATTCTATACAGACTATAAATATGATTCCAAGGGGCTTCTTACTTTTTCTATAACTCCTGAAATCCAGATAGATATAGGCACTGATGCCCAATTAGTCCAGCTTCTTCAGGACAAATTTTCAAAATTGCAGCCGTCTAGATTTGCCCTGGCAAATTTAATGCATGCTGTTGAAAGTGTTGATGCAGATGTGATGAATCATTTTAATAACAATGGTCTTGAAGAGATTTGCTCCTTTAAGATTGAGGAGACAGAGATTGAAGAACAAAAGAAATATATTGCTTTAGAAGAGGCGGCGCGTCTGGCGAGAAGAAGCGAGAGGGCGATAAAAAAAGCAGGCACAGAAGGAAAGATATCGAGAAATGAAGAAGGATTATATGAATTGTCATCTATAGAGCGCTATGCTCAATCCCTTCAACCGAAAGGCTTGCGCAGACAGAAAGGGAGGGGCAGAGATGTTGAAAAATTGAAGAAAGAAGCATTTCAAAGATTGAATGGTTATGAAAAGAAAAAAGCCGAATTTCTCACTATAACTCAGATAGCTGAAATCCTTGATGCAACATATCCTGCAGCACATGCTCTGGCAAAGAAGAAGTTTAGAGAACATCTTGATGAAGAGCCAAGAGGCAAGAGTAAGCATTACTATGTTCCTGTTGAGATAGTCAGAAGATATATTGGCAACCTTTCTGCTCAAAAACCTAAAGAAAGGAAGACTGAGACGAAAAAATTGAAGGTTCACGAACTCATAAGCAGACTTGAATCCATGGAGAAAGACAGGCGTTTATATTCAAAGGATATAAAAAATTTGATAGGGATTTCTTATTCTGCAGCAGCAAACTTGCTCATGCGCTCTCATTTAGGAAGAGAAGAAGACAGCCATAAAAGATATTATACTTCCCCAGATCAACTTAGAGCATATATAGATGAAAAAGGCATTCCTAAGCCGAGAAAGAAAAAGAAATGATTGCTTTTTATCGGGCAGATTAGGCCTATTTATATAATGCTTTTATGCCTTCAATATCTCCTGCATTAAGGTCTCTTTTCATGGTTTCTCCTAATGAGGCATATCGATACATTGTTTCTTCTGCGCAGGAATCATCGGGATGTCCTAGACCAAAAGAGTGCCCTAGCTCATGTTGTGCAATATTCTCAAAGTCCATCTTGCTTGTTTCCCCTGCAAGACTCCATTGAAAATCATAGTCATTATAGACTTGATCCCATTCAACTATCTCTCTTTGAGAAGGCGGACCACTATAATATCCCCAGACATAAGTCACTGCTATTACGCCTGGCTCACTGATAGGTGCAAAAATCACTTCGTTCTTTCCATTAGCAGAATTTCCTATGGATGCTGGCTCCACTGCCCCAACTGCTTCATTTCCAAATATATCTCTATTTGCTGCATTCTCCCATTCTAAGATACTAGAATTAAGGATGCTGCTTATTGAGGAGGAATTTAATCCTGCATTGTTGAATGTATCAACAAAATAAGGCTCGATTGATTTCCAATTCATACCTTTAGAAAGAAAAGCATAGCAACTGGTGGCTGTGTTTTTTCCTTTTCCTCCGCCTGCTCCATCAGGTTTTGCTCCTGCTTTTTTATAATCCAGAACTGCAAAACCCTCTATCAAGCGACCATTTGAATCTACAAACTCGCCTATCTTGAAAATTCCGGGAGAAACTTCAACAGCTTTTTGAGGGATTGTTATTACAACATCATTGCGTGAATTATCCACCACTACTTCTTGTATATTATGCGGATTAAGGGCAAGTACAACGCTAATTGTTAGAATAAATGCAAATGCTGCAATTAAGTATTTCTTCATTATGTAATAAGCAACAAGATGTATTTAAATATTATGGCAAGAGGTAAGAGCTTAGCTTCGTAAAGCCTCGATGATAAATTATTCATATATAGCGGAGACAAAATTATTTGCAAGTTAGTGCTTTGGGCAGTCCTGCAACATAATTATCACTCCAATCTTCATCATCAACATCTATCTCCCTCCCTAGACATGCAATAACTGTGGTTTGTAAGCCTCTTATAATTGAACCGACTCTCTTATTTTCTACTCCATAATTCTAAGTAAGTACCGCAAGATTCACAAGCCCGCGTCTGCTCCACTCCTCACTAAGACAACTCAATCAAAGAAATTAGGCATATTGGGTATGGCTTTGGAATGCCTTTCTTCCATTTAGGACTTTTCCCCCTCTATGACATGATGCGCAGGAAGAACCATATTCAACTAATTCACAGAATCCCTCAACAGCCACAACTTTCTCTCCAAGGAATATCCTTCTCAGTAGTCCCCTTGGGGAAGAGATGCAAACATTAACTTCATCGCCATTCCTGAGATGTTTATATGCGTTCTGATGAGGCTTAAAGGGGCCTACAAAAGGCAAAGAATTCCCATCATCAACTTCTAAATTTACCTGATAACTCCTAAGAGTCACTGCTGTAGTCAAGGGATTTATATTATAGTCGAGTAAGGGGGGAGATGGATCTAAGATGTGTTGCTCTGGAACTATTTCTTTTGAAACTACCCTTGCACTTTTCTGGATAATCTTTTCCATGATTCCATCAAGAGATATGGGCTTAAAAAGGTTATTATTACGGGGCTGTGTTGCATGATTAGTGCTATACAGCTATAGATAGGGTTTTAACTGTAGCTTTATTTTTGCGAAGAATAGCTAATACTTGTTTTTTGTGCTGCCCGGGGATAATAAAAACACCTCTGTTAAGCT
>Ga0209211_10004847_pt1 | contig 20567 bp, 3 predicted proteins | sample RifGroA2_FD_183992 | JGI IMG/M metagenome (GOLD analysis project Ga0209211, IMG submission 183992) | Groundwater microbial communities from Rifle, Colorado, USA - Groundwater A2 (SPAdes) (version 2) | ecosystem: Environmental > Aquatic > Deep subsurface > Groundwater | place: Rifle, Colorado...
CAGTACTCTATGGGTACAGGGTTATAGTCATTGACGCGGGATGAATAAATGTCCTTTTTCCTGTTCCCATGAACAGTGTTGTTGTTACCTTGTACCTTTGCCCCTCTCAACGTGAAGATGCCATAGTCATTGTCCTTTATCTTTGTTTTTTCAATTCTCATTTGGACTTCCGGTCCTGTGGCAGCGACGCCATAACGGTTATTACTTATAGTTGATTCTTTAATATCAACAGAACCTTTGACAGCATAAACGCCTGTCTCTGCATCATGGACAGCGCAGGAGGCCAGTATTACCCTGCCTCCATCCGCTATAATTCCTGCCCAGCCTCCTGATTTCGGGCCTTGTGCCAAAGAAGAAAACCTTATCGGCGCTTCTGTGCTGCCTTCAGCCTTCAGGAGACCTCTTACGGTTATTTCTATCAAAGGAGACATATATTCAGGGTCTGTCTTCGTGGTTTCAGATGATGTGATGTATATTACTGTGCCTGGCATAATAGTCAATACAACGCCCTCAGGGACAAGGACATCGCTTGTCACAGAGACCTCGCCTGACCAGGTCATATCTGATTTAATAATATCGCATCTGGAAGTTACAGGGGAAACAGCAATAAAGAGGAAAATCAGCAGCGAAAAAATAGGGACAGCGACCATTTTATTCATATATCTCTACGGTAAAAACAAATAACATCAATAAAATGGTCGCTGTCCCTATTTCTTTCATCTTGTTCCATCCAATTTAACAGGGATGGACTACTGCGCTACCCACAACCTTTGGAGTCACATACCTGATTTTTTTCGTCATCTCACACCTCCTTCCTTTGACAGCTTAAGATAATCAGACCATATCCAGCTATCAGCTTTAAAGTTTTTTAATCCTTTTTTTGAGGGCCGCGGCCCGGAAACCTTGTGATCTTTATATTAATACCTTTCAGGGTTTCCCCCTTTTTCACGTTAACTGCAATGGGTTCCTTTTCTCCGTAACCGCCTATAGCTTCTCCTGCAAAAGGAGGCCCACCTCCGTAAACCTCTCTGACCTTCAGGTAATACTTATTATCTCCGGCAACACGCAGGACATATTTACCGTCTGCCCCTGTCTTGTAATCGGATATGAATACAGGCTTACCAACCTCTGAGGCTGTCCTGAACGCATAAACCAGTGCTCCCCTGACAGGTTTCCCTTCAGCGTCCGCAACCATCCCTTCAACAGCCGATATTTCTTTGCTTAGTTGCGCTTTTCCAGATGCCTTAAGCGGCACCACTCCGGAAATGATCCCGATGTCCACGCTCCTTCCTGCCTTTACTACATAGCTTTTGGGTGTGGCCTTTTCATCCTGCGAGGCAAAGAGATAGTCCCCCTCCTGTGGCGGGCCTGAATCCACTATGCCGTCCTTCCTCTTAATCGCCCCGATATAATAATGGCCTTCAACAACCTCAGCCGTAAATCTGCCGTTATTGTCCAACTTTACTATATGGTCAGGGACACGCCAGTATCTTTCAGGGTCAGGAGGCGGGCCGGAGTTCTCGTTAAAAAGTGACACAATACCACCTGTCATGGGTCCCCCGTCTTTAAGCATCATCTGTCCTGAGATCACCCCTGTTTTTGCTTCCTCCCCGGATACAACACCAGTTGTCAAAATTATGGCAAAAAACAAACAACACAATAACGCCAGTTTTTTCATGATAAACCCTCCATTTTCAGCTGGTTCCAAACATGTGCGCCTACTGTCGGTGCTTAAAGCACCTACGGTTGGCTGTCCCTTACGCCTGCAAACTTAACAGGTCCCGAAAGGACCGGCCAGTAATTAACATTGCCGAGTTCACTGTCGTTTTTCTTGTCAAATATAGACCTGCCGATCTCATCTTTGCTTGTATTGCCCCACCAGTTATTGGTCACATCCAGATTCAGATATTGCCTGTCTCCAACCTTAGCATTATAGTTATGGTTGTCATAAATATTATTGTCCCTGAAAAGCGGCATATTTTCCACTTTTATAGGCTCTTCAAAGCCGACCGTATTCACATGGGGCCTCATGAAAAGAAGTCCTACATTATTGTTCCTGAACAAATTGTTTCTGACGGCCACATTCCCCTCGAGTCTTGGAAACCTTACACCTATGTCGTTATTTATGAAACTGGTATATTCAAGTATAATATTGGATCTGTTAAAACGCATCCCTTCATTATTGTCTGCAAAAAGACAGTCCGTAAGCCTTGCCTTTGAGTAGTGCACCTGGATCCCGGTAAACGCATAGTGGAATTCTGCGAATTCAAAGACATTCTCCGAACCGGTCGAAAGTATCACCACATATGACCAGTCATTTGCCTTTGGTTTTCCTTCCGCAGAGGTAAAGATTATTTTTTTGTCCTTTGTGCCGCGCGCCACAATCCGGCCCTCTATCAATATCTCTCCGTCTCCTACACCGTTCGTGTCCCTGTCAAGTCTCTTGAATTTGACGACCGTCCCGGGCTCAATAGTAAGAGTTACTCCTTTTTTCACAGACACAGTGCCGTTGATAAGAATGTCCCCTTTCCAGACTGTGTCCTTGTCTATCAGGTAGTCGGTCTCATAAAAAGTCCCCTTTATTTCTACCGGATTACTGACAGTGTAAGGGACCTTCTCGTTCAGAGTGGTGCCTACAACAATATCTATATTTTCGATGTCGTATTTCTGCTTGAAAGAAACAACGTGCTGGGGGTTGCCCATATAAAGACCATGGAGCTCACCTCCGTGCGGCCCTCCGCCGAGACTGCTCCGGGCCACAACATAGAAATCACCGTCGGAGTCCATAGGGATAAAGTATCTGCCATCCTTGTCCGTCTCCCCTATATATTCGGTACCGTGACTAAGATAGTACTGGAAAAAGACAGGAGTATGGCTCCTGTGGGCCAAAACAAACACGCCGGCAGCCGGCTTGCCTTCAAGATCGGTGACCCTGCCCTTGATGCCGGTTTTATATTTGGGACCTGCGCCATCAATGGTTGAATAGTCATTGGCCTTGATCATCGGCGCTTCAGTGAAAGAACCCCTGTCATTTTTTGGATAACAGGACACCTCAACGCGCACTATTTTATCAGCTTTGACTTCAACAGGATTTTGGGGATAATAACAGAAAAAATCCCCTTTTTTGAGAGGCCTTATCCTCTTTTCACCTTCCATGCGTTTTGCGATAACAACATATTTGCCCGGCGGCACCGTGAAATTGAATTCCTTGCCGTCATATATTGACTCGGTCCTGAGACCGAGACCTTTAAATGTCTTACTGTCAGGCGCATAAAGCGCAATATATGCGTCATTCAGGGGTTTACCCTTGTATGTAACAACCCCTTTCAGGGAAGTGTCGCCGTCAGAATAAACCGGCGCTTTCACCTCATTTGACATCAGCGTGATCCAGACATTTTCCTTCTCTACCTTGACAGGATTGTTGCCGTGATAAGCAAAAAAATCTTTTCCGTCCACCTGGCCCTTTGCAGTAAAATAATAATTTCCTGGGGGCATCTGGAATTTATACACGCCCTGTTCATCTACAGGCCCCGAGACCAGTAAGGCCTTGTCCGCGCTTATGTCCGAATAGTTCCTGTATACATAAACCTTCGCGCCTTTCAAGGGTCCGGCATCATTAAACACCCGTCCTTCAATGGCAGTAGCATGGGAAATCAGCGGCAAAAGCATAAAAAGGACAAAGGCCGCGACAGCACTGCAGACGGCCTTTAACAGATTTTTTTTCTTCATACGGCACACCTCTCTGGCTTTGGGTTGCGTTAATTTACAGGTTACATCCCTGCTTGAGTGCTTAAGGCCAACAGTAGGAGCATTAAGCTCACCTACTGTTGGTGTTAAAACAATTATAGCTCCGAAATCCGACAAAAGTCTACAAACAAAAACCGGGGACAGGCCCCTGAGGCCCGTCCCCGGTTTTTCACCTAATCCTCTGCTTAGCAGGGATGGACAACAGCACTGCCCACAATTTTTGGAGTCACATACTTGATCTTCTTCACTTTACACCTCCTTCGCTGATATCTCGCCTGTAGGGTCAGACTTGACATTTCTGTTTCTATTCGATGTTTTCTGAAATGAAAAGTCAAATGTCAAGTCTGACCCCATTACCCGTATTGTTAGTTACATGTGTCATCGCCTTCCAGCCATGCAGGGGTCGTGTCAGACATCGGCGCGCTGAAAGGAGATTTTTCTATGACCTTGAAATTATCAAAATCCGTAACAAGTGTCCTGTTATCGGTCTGCTGCGCATATTGTATGAAATACACACCCGTCGGAGCAGAGCTTAATGTAATATTTGACAGACCATTCACAAGATACCAGGCATTGCCGACCCATATATATGCTGACAGAGTATTGCCATTTCTTGTTATTTTCATTTTCCCTGAATTTTCAGTGCCGGTAAGTGCATATCTAATTAACCTTACAGGGGTGCCGTCGGCTCTTATTCTGCTTTCATAATAGTTCGTTCCACTCAGGACCATACGTTCTATAGACGCAAAGTTGATACCACCCGGAGAGTTCGGGAGGTCTATGCGAAACCGCCCATAGGCATGCCATAGGGTCGGAGCCGGAGTAATTTGCTCATTAGGCAGATTGTAGTCCACCTGCATCTCAAAATCACCGCCAAAGGCATTTGGGTTGATCATGTAGACTTGCGAATAATTATATTGGGCAGCAGTGCCGGTAGCATTTGTAACGCTTGTCATCCTGACCTTCCCGCCTGTAACTGTCACTTGAGATGTACCCATAGTGCCGGAAGCCTGCGCCGGCATTACCAGCAGTGGCGGTGACGGTGCAGTTGAATAATTCGTTACCCCGCCATTCAAACCAGACAGCGCACTCCATATAGTCGAATCAACACTGTCTGTGTTGAAATCATTGTTAATTATAGTCCTGAACGCCCTTACCCTGTAATAATATTTCTTGGCCGGCTGCACGCCGTGGCTGTCCGTATATGAAAATGTAGCGTTGTCCACGGTTGCAACAGTCGCCCAATCCGTGACATCAGTCCTGGACTCTATCTCAAAACCGTCAAGGATCTCACCGCCCAGGGGAGTATATGTCCATGAAAGCTGCAACTGCCTCGACGACAGCGCGGTCACGCTTGTAATTGCAGGCGCATTCACCGAGGACGTCTTGCCGCATGCTGTATTGCTCGCTGCGGAATATCCGCCATCGCTGTTCCATGCCTTCACACGGTAACAGTACTGGGTATCACCGGCCACAGCAGTGTCCTGGTAGAACGTGAAATTGGCTATCAGCGAACACCCGACCGGCTGATAAGCATAATATCCGCAGTACGAGGTCCCGTATCCCACGGCAATATCGCTGCCTATCTGTGCAAATGAGGTGTCCGGCTCAGAACTCAGCCGGCGCTCCAGCCTGTAATGTGTGGCCCCGTAAACAACCTGCCATGAAAGGTCTATCTCGGAAGGCGATACTACATCCAGCCTTAAGGTTGAAGGCGGAGCTGCCGGAGTAGTATATTTGCATACATCATTATCACCGGTGGCTGAAGCTGAATTTATGCCGTCCGCATTCTTTGAATAAATCCGGTAGCAATACTGCGTTCCTGAGGCAACGGTTGAATCAGTATAGGTGACAGCATTGGCCACAGGCGAAAAAAGATTGCCGTAAGTGCCGCCAGTCCCTGTTTTCCGTTCAATATAATAGCCGCCATTGCCTGCTCCTGCTGCATTATTAGTCCATGTGAGCCCTATTGAAGCCACGGCAATTGAGGATGTATTAAATCCTGTAGGCGCAGCCAGAAGCGCTGCCACCTCTTTCGGCGTATTACTGTATGCCGAATACCTTCTGGGGGTATCAACATAAGCGCGGACCCTCACGCAGTATCTTGTTCCCTCCGAAACGCCGCTTGAATATGTCCTGTTCTTACTGGCGCCGTTGTCATCGCATGTGGCTTCGGCAGGCCAGTCAGTCTCTCCGGAACAATCGTTCGTCCCCTGGGCCTGCTTCAGCTTGGCCTGCACGCAATAACCGCTCGCCCCTGAAGCCGCGTTCCATGAAACCTGTATCGAGGTCGTTGACAACGCCTTTGTCTCAGCAGTGTTGAATGAAGGTGGAGCAGCAGGCGTTGTCGTCTTACACAGTGCCGATGTAGCCGGCCCTGCCACGCCGTCAGCATTGCGTGTTCTGACCACATAACAGTAAGCAGTACCCGCCGTAAGTCCCGTGTTCGGATATGTCGTGCCGGCATTATTTGGCACAATCGTTGTGTAACTGCCTCCTCCTATATTGCGGTCTATCCGATAACCATTTTCATTGGCCACGGCATTCCATGAAAGTTCTATCTGGTTATTGGTTACGTTATACAGCGTCAGGTTCCCAGGAGCGTCAAGCAGGGCTGTTACCTCTACAGGTGTATTGTAAGATGAATTTCTATTAGGCGTGTCTGTGATATAAGAACGCACCTGCATACAGTATCTGGTTCCTGTTACAGATGTATATGTCTTGTTCAAGCCGGTCAAACTATCACATGTATCAGCAGCAGGCCAATCACTTTCAGCAGCACAGTTATTATCTGCCTGACTCTGTTTCAGCTTGAACTGCACACAATAACCGTTCGCCCCTGCAGCTCCAGTCCACGACACCTGTATCTGAGTTGTTGATGTTGCGTACGTTTGTGCAGCGGCAAATGCAGGGGCATTTGGAGTAGTTGTTGCCGACTTCACATCGCTCACAGCCGAATAATCGGTGCCGTTAACAGTATATTTCACCCTGTAGTAATACAGCGTGCCTGCAGAAAGCCCTGTTGTATTACTGTATAATGTGCCCGACGCAGCATCGAAGGGCCCCAGAGTTGTCCATGTAGCGTTGTCCGTGCTCCGATCTATCTTGTAAAATGTAGCTCCCGCGCCTGAATTCCATGAAACATCAATCTGTGATGATGATATGCCTTTAGCAGATACCATGGTTACAGGGGTTATCTGGGTTGTCCCGCATTGGCAAGCGGTATATACAGAATCAGCGCTATTATATTGCCTGATTTTAAAGCAGTATTTGGTGCCTGCGCTCAAACTATCTACTGTCTTCGAGGCTGTTGAGCTTGAAAGCGCCAGTCCCATATCAGCGCCAGTTGAGCAGTCGGTTGGATCGGCATTACTGCTCTTCCATACATCATAATTGTCGGCCCCAAGGATGGAGGGCCATGAAAGATATATCTGTGAACTATTCTGGACCGTGGCAGTTAATGTGCCTCCCGTCATTTTTGTTGTTGCATTAAGCGCAGTATTATAAGCGGAATCAGCTCCTGACAATGTCGCTTTAACCCTGAATTTATATGTGCGACCTGAAGTCAAACTGCCGACTGTGGCATTTGTGGCATCTGCGCCTGCAGTCGTAGTAGCGGCTGTACCCCAATTCGCTCCACCTACAGTGCATGATGAAGGTATATTATTAGTGCATGGAACATATTCAATGGTAAATCCGGTCTCATTGACGCTGCCAGCCACGCCGCCGGGATTTGGATCTGTCCATGTCACTGATATTTGTGAAGTGGACAATACAGAAGTTGAACTGACGCCTCCAGGAGTTATCAGTATTGGCTTGTTGCCGGATGTACAGGCAGAATAGGCGGAATTCCCATTCGCGCCTAAGGTCCTCACCCAATAGTAATAAGTTAGTCCTGAGGCAAGTCCGCCGCCGCCATTGTCTAAATATGTAACAATATTCGCACCTCTCGTCGCTATATCTGCAGCGCCTGCACAACCCGCAGTTGTTGATCTCTGGAGAGTATATCCTGTGTTTCCTGTCATGTTGGTCCAACTAACGCTTAAGGAATTCGTTGTCGGCGAGTAGACATTCAGGCCTGTGGGAACTGCAGGGACTGTTGTCGCCGAGGAGACAGCGCCTGCCAGGGACCAGCCGGACCTGTTGCGGACGCTCAGTTTATAGTAAAAAAGCGTACCGGCAGGCGTAAGCCCTGTGTCGCTGTAAGAAACAGTGTCCTGTGCAAAGTCCCCTCCCCCGATCTGGGAATAGGCCCCCCCTGTACTGCGTTCCAGTTTATAGGCTATATTGCCTGTCACGTTTGGCCATGACACATTGATCTGCGAAGACGACACAACCGTCAGAGGACTGGTCAGAGAAGGCGGATCAACTGTAGTCGTAACACATGCCTGCAATTTGATCAGCGAAGCAACGCCGCCCATTTTTGCCTCAATCCTGTAACAGTAAAGGTTATTGGGCAGCAGTCCTGTATCGCTCAGAGAGGTCGCCGTATAGTTGGCGGAGTAGTCCTTTATGATGTCCCAGGTGCCGGGGGCACCGGTTGAATCTTCCCTTTCTACCTGGAATATCGCACCGGGCAGTGTTGCATTGCTCCAGGTCAGGCTTACTCCCTGGTTATTGGCGGTCCCGGCCACTGCAGCGGCAGCAAACGGAGAAGGCACAGGCACAGAATTCCCTGAACACCTGAAAACAAAAAAGTCATAATCTCCATGATTATTGGCCGAAGAGCCTGCCGCATACATTTCGCCCCGGTCATTGGCTGCAACGGCTGAAGCTGTATCCACACCACCGCGGTCAATAAGATTTGAACCGAGCACTTCACCGTTATAATCAAATTTTACGGCCAGGATGTCAGGGCTGGCCGTTGTGCCGGTATTGCCTGCTACGCAGAAATCACCTGCTGCATCCATATCCATAGCAGCGGCATAATCATCGGTGTCAGGTCTTTTTATGATCTTTGCCCCACCGCCCCAGAATTCATTGCCGTCCTTGCTATATTTATTGATAAGGAAATCATGGTCACCAGTTGCAGTCAACACCGTACCGAGCACAACAACACTCTTGTCAAGCTTGTCAACTTTTATCGCAACCGCCTCGTCATCACCACTGACAGGCCCGTTATTGCATACAGCGGCCTTTAAAACAGTGCCGTCCGCGCCATTGTATTTAATTACGCATATGTCCGTATTGCCTGCAGCGTTCATAGCAGTGCCCGCAACCCATACGTTCCCGTCAGGATCAACAGCAAGCGCCCTGGCATAATCGTCCCCGCTGCCGCCCCCGTTATATGTTTTGGGCCAGCCGGTCATTATGCTGCCGGTAGTGCCGTTAAACTTCGCTGTAAAGAAATCATAATTATCCGACTTTATCTCGAAAACCTCTCCGCTTTCCACAGGATAATGCAGGGCAGTGTCGAGTGTCAGCGTTGTTGATGTGTTCGTCAGTATCCTCCTGCGCTGCCCAAGGTTGTTACCGGAGGTAAAGGTAACGAATTTGTCTTTGTACAGATCATTTGTCCAGCCGACAGCGTCGGTCTTTATAAGGGTCGTTTCTGTTCCGCCGGTCGCGGTCCCGGAAGTCAATACTGTGACCGCTGTCTGGGTGTAACCTGTCACAAATATATTGCCGTCATTGTCAAAGGCAACTGCAGACGGCTTATCATTGCCGTTTCCTGCGCCGTTATAGACCTTTGACCAGGAAGGAGAACAAAGCACCTGGGAATCCGTGCAGTCGGGGTACCTGATCATATAAATATCTTCATTGTAGATATTATTTTGGCAATCATTGGCGCCGTGGCTTGTGCCCAGGACCGTACCGCTGCAGTTCAGGCCATGTCCTGTCACCGCAACCACATTGGGCGAATTGGAGGTTGACCTGTTCACTGCCGTTGCAATTGCATAATCGTACTGATTGTTAGGACCTGCAAAGCTGTCTGCTCCGTCAGACTGCATTTCAACGTATTTCCCATCATACCCGGAACTTGAATACTTTATGGTAAGGATGTTGGTGTTGGTCGACCCTCCATGGCCGGTGACTGTAACGTTATTGTTATTGTCAGTGCCGACAGACACCGGGATATCATTACTGCCAAGCATATTGCCGTATAAGCCGGCGCCCTTCCAGATGATATTATCAATAGAATACGGGGCACTGACTGCAACCGCTTCAGGGAAAGGGTCCCCTGCTACTATAGTCAGGACTGTAGCAGTATTGCTCAAAATCTTTCTGCTGTAGGTCTCTCCGCTTATCGCGACTTTCACATAAAAGCCGGCCCACTGGTTAGATGTCCAGCTTTGGGCTGTATCGGTAATTGTCGTGGTAGTGCCTGCTGTTGCGGTCCCCCCGACATAGACATAATAAGTATCGCTGGCAGCTACTGCCTCAGGAAATGCTGAGGACAAGGTCAGGGTATCAGTTGTATTGCTAAGCACCCTCCTGGTGACATTATCGTTTGCTCCTCCGTTATTGTTTATCCTTACATAAGAGCCCTTCCACTGGTTCTCAGTCCACGCTGTCCTTGAAACTCCCCTGGCTGAATCCACAAGAGTTGTAGTGGTGCCGCCTGAAGCAGTACCGGTATCATTGGCAGGGGCCAATGAACGGTCAATTTTAGCTGTGTAGTAATAGTTGTTATTATTGTAATTACTGGAACCGGTAACCACAGGATTGTTATCAGGCCCTGTGGCTATGGCTTTGGCAATATCGGCAGCGCCTGACTCGTTATTGCTGTAAATATAGAACCAGTCCGGCCAGACCGGTGTAAGGGACTGCGGCAGGGCAGACGCCTCATCACTGTAATAGCTTACAACGGTACAGGGAGCATCCGCGCAGGCAGCCACCCGATAGTAATACCTCGTACCGGCAGTAACTGTATTGTCGGTGTATAAAACCGTATTGGCATTTACTATGTCTAATTGTGCATATACCCCGCCTGCACCCGGTTTTCTCTCTATTTTAAACTTGGCTTCATCGCTGGAATTGTCATCCCATGCAATGTCTATTTGTGTGGTCGTGACAGGTTCGGCTGAAAGGCCGGTGGGACGGTTCAGTGTGCCTTTATCATACTTTACTGCATAAAAATCATAGTCTTCCGAGTCGTATATATAATAAGTCACGCCTGCTATTATTGCATTGGCAAAGGGAGACGCCCCGGAGATTGAAAGGGTCCCGTCCGTCGTGTTGCCGGTTATCTGCCTGCTCTGGCCGGAGTTGGACCCGCTTGTTATCATCACGTAGTAGCCAATCCACTGATCAAGTGCCCAGGCCCTGCCGGTCACTACGGTTGTTGTGGACCCGCCTGTGGCCGCATGACTGCCCCCGTCAAGAGGCGTTGTCTTGTCAGTCCAGCCGGCAACATATATATTGCCGTCCGCCACCGCCCTTACTCCTACTGGCATGTCCGACTTGCCGGCAGCCCCGTTAAACGTCTTGGACCACATAAGTTTCGCGCTCGCCCCATCCATATATTTCAGGGTAAGAATGTCATAGAGGGTTGAAGCTGAATAACTGATACCCGTCACATATACATACCCGTTATCAACTACTATACTGGCAGGGATATCACTATTGCTCCCGCCGGAATTAAACGGAGGAGCGCTCCATTGTGGCCCCCCGGAGCTGTCATATTTTGCCATATAAAAGTCATTGCTTGAATTGTCAAAGTTATAGGAATAGCCTGTCAGATAAACATTCCCCGCACCATCAATCCATATGTCCCTCGGCTCGTCATCATATCCACCGTCAAAGGTCTTCATCCACCCGTTCACAGAATCCGAACCGGTACTGCCCTCAAGTTTTGATAGGTGCATGTCCCTGTTGCTGCTCGAATTGGTTGTATAACCGGCCGCAAACACATTGCCGGAAGAGTCCATTTTGACCACTGTGCCCCTGTCCTCAGCGGACACGCCGGTGATCGTATACCTCTTCTCCCATTTATAAACACCGGTAAGGCTGTACTTTACGGTAAGACAATCGAAATTGCTGGTCCCGCCCCAAGAATATCCTGTGGCTGCAACTCCCTGATAATTCGCTGCAGCCGTATCATTTACAGCAATTGACGTGATCCTGTCATCGCCGCTTGAGGCCCCGTTATATATAACCATGCCAGTCGTTTTTGCAACGCCGCCGTTATTATAAAATGAATTGCCGCTTCCAAAGGTCGTATCCACTGCCCCGGCGGTGGTATACCTGACTATTATAAAATCATCCTTGCCGTTTGCGGCCTGTCCATAGCCGCCTGCATAGACCCTCTTTGAACTGTCTACCGCTATTGCAATACCGTAGTCATTACTGCTCGCAGACCTGGTCACGCTGTTGTCCCACAAGACATTGCCGCTATCAGCCGTATCAAGCTTGATTGTGCGCATGTCATAATTGGTGTAGCCGTACCCTGTAGTCCATGAATAACCCGTAACAATTATATTGTTGTCAGAGTCCGTGACAACTGCCTGTATGCGTCCGCCTGCACTGATTACTTTTCTCCAGGCAAGACCGCCGGCTGCATTGAACTTCACGACCAGGAAATCCTCTGAACCGTTCTCAGTAGTGTACCCGGCCATTATTATATTCCCAAGGGCATCTGTAGTCACGGCCTTTGCTTCCTGTTTCCGGATATGAGTGTCCCCGAAGGTCAGGAGCTCTTCTGCGCCGATGCTGCCAAAGACGTCACAGGCAAAAGCAAAGGTAAATATAAAAATGAGCAGAAGCGCAGATGCGCAGATGTGTTGCCCTGCTGGTCTGCCTACCGATCTATTGGTCTGCGGCCCCATACGTATTGCCTCCTTCAGTGTTCTTAATGCCCTCAACTCTGCCCCCCGACTATTTCCTACCATGGCGTCCTTGTATTCCATTTCTGCCTGACTTCCCTGGCCTCCGTGCTGCCTGCATTGTAATGGCACGGCTGCAGAATATTAGTGTTGTTATAGCCTCCATAGCCGAAACCGGAGCCGTTCTGCCTGCTGGTACTGTAATTATTTGCACCTCGCCCGCCCCATGGGAATGAGCCTCCGCCGTTATCACGACTGCCTGAATAATTCAAATAGCCAACCCTGCTTCCACCCCCGCTGGTTACCTTGCCTTTATGATTGTAGTCAATGCAGTTGCTTGCCATCAGTCTCGGGAGGCCACTTACATGGGGCTGATGGCATTTTGAACAAGAGTACGCATGCACTGCATTACCGGTATTCTGACCGGTCCCGCCCCAGCCTTTAACAGTCTCGTGTATCCTGTCCATGCTGCGCCATGAAGTCGAGCCGTCCGGGTCTATGCCTGTCTTGGGATGGCATTTGATACAAAGTCCTCCGAACTGGTCCACTGTCTCAGATATCTTTGTATTTGCACTCCAACTCCAGTAATTGCCGAATGTCCCGCCGCCTGAGGCCAAAGTATTCTGGTCGATAGTGTATCCAGGCTTCTGGGCGGCGTTTGTATATTGAGTACTGTACCGGCCGTAACTAATTGTTTTATGGTCAGGCGCAGCTTCATCCTTGTAAGGTGAGGTCATCCACGTGCCTTTAAGCAGAGGCACTCCGTAAGCCATGTCAGCGCCAAGGGTCGTGCTTACTCCGTGCGGGTCATGACACGGCGCGCAGAGGCCGCCGATCTGGGCCGCCGGAGTATGCTGCAAAGCCACGGTTTCCTGACCGGACTGGCCCTGCAAGGTCCTCTTCAGATGCCCGCCCATCATCGTCTTGCCCTGCTTATAGGTATAGCCGGTGCGTCCCTGGGACACCTTTGTACCGGCGCCAAAACGGGAAGTGTCCTTATAGCCCAGAATAGGGTCTGTGGCCCCAAAGGTTGACAGATAACCCCACGGCTTTCCTGAACTCGTGGTAGACGCGTTCTGTGTCTCATGGCAGTCAAAGCACTGGCCGGCACCCGGGCTATAAGGGTTTATACCTGACGAATTTGAAGAGGCCTTGTATGACATCACATATCCGCCGGTATTCGCTATCGTCTCTTTCAGATTGCCTCCGCCCCTTGTCCCGTTAAATGTCGCATAGCTGGAAGTCGGGCCGTACTGTCCGGTAGCAGAACCGTGGGAACCGTGACAGTCAAAGCACTGGACGTTGTAGGCCCCGGCCCTTGTATTGGTGATAGTCCCTGCATCAAGGCCGTTTGTTGTGTCCCCTTTGCCTCCGGCATTGCTTGTAGCATTTCCATGGGCAGAGTAGGCCTTGGTAACCGTATCTTTCTTGTTTGCATTGGTGTACGTTGTGGACGAATACTTGCCCCATGCGGTAGTAGTCATGTTCGAATACCGCGCGGCAACGCTTGAACGGTCCCAGGCATACTGACGCGGGGTCTTGCAATCATCAAAGGGGGTCGCGTCATTCATCTGGTCGCTGTGGCAGCTTATACAATGCGGGGTGACCTTTTCGACCTCTGACCTCACAGGACCGCTGCTGTCCCTGTTATTGGCCGTAAACTGTATTGCTGTCCCAACGCCGTTGGCATACAGGGTGTATGTCGAAGGCCTTGTCCCGACCGTAGGGGTCGCCCCAGGCTGCCAGACAACGAGGTCAACCTGTGCCCCAGGGGTCCCGGTGTTGGTCTTGAAATTCCATCCCTGATGATAGTTAATGTCAATCATGCCATGCTCGCTGGCCTCCCAGTGGCATTTATAGCAATGCTTGCCGATCACTGTAACACCCTGAACATGGTGAGAAGCCGCATTGAACTGTCCCATTATATTCATGCGGTGGTTGGGGGACCAGGTCCCGCCAGAATTGGTACATGAGGTCTCTGTTGTATACGAAATATTACTGCAAATACCGGGACCGATCTCCCCATTATGGCATTTTACGCAGTCCCTCGGCTGCCCGAAGGCAGTCTGTCTCGCTACCGGTTTTGCCAAATGGCAGTTAGTACAGGACTGCCCGCTGGCATGACTGTTGCCGAACCTGTGTTCATGGCATTTAGTGCATGCGCCGCTGTTTGCATTGTGACCGTCGCCGCTTGCATATGTATAATGTTTTGCATTCCATGCTGTATTAGGGTCGGTAGCTCTGCCATGGCATACATTGCATATACCGTTAAAAGGCGCAGAGGTCTTTGCATAACTGGTAGCTGCCTTGTCTAAAAATGTTACCGGGGCCCTCTTATTCCCTATCGGTATGCCGAATTTACCGTCCGTTTCAGTGGAAACCTTGCTGTGTACCATGTAAATATTCGCGTCCCCATGCGGGTCATGGCAGTCCCAGCAGAACCTGCCGCCCTTTGTTGTGCCGACACGATTGCCGTTGGCATCGAGTCCCCCGGTGGCCTGGAAAAACCCGTAATGCTTGTATCCGAAATGGAATGATGTGGCCTTTGCCTTAGTTGGCTTTCTGCAAAGGGTCTGGTCCGACTGGGTTGGATTAAAGCCGACCGCATATTTCTTGCTTGCGTCATCCGAATTAGCGCAATCAACAGCATTATAATTGCTGTGACATGAAGTACACTGCGCAGTGGAATCATCGTCATGGCACTTCAGGCAGACTCCTATAAATACATACTGCGATTTAAGGTCGGCCTTTTTCACAGCGTCCCACGCGCCTGCTGCCGTATCGTGGCGGGTGGCGTCGTCCGGATGGCAGGCCCAGAGAGTGCCGGTGATCGTCATATCGTTTATTATGCACGACTGTTCTGCGCCGGCCCAGCCCCTGTGGTCAGGCCTTTCTGAGACGATCCGGTTAAGACTGCTCAATTGCGGTGCGATGGATTCTCCGGAGTCATGGCAGGCGCGACATTCCGGGTCAGTGCCTTCCATATGACAATATACGCATTCTTTTTCAAAGTGAGATTCAAACTGCTTATGCTGTCTGAGCCTGAACGGATTGTCCGGGGTATTATGCATTATGTCGCTATCGTGGCAATACGAACAAGGGTTTTTCCCTGTATTAAAGGCCGGGAAGTTTGCAGGCGGATTGCCTGACTGGGGGTAATTCCCTGACCCCGAAGGTCTGCCGTGGCCGGTTGTGGTCCATTCAGCTATGTTGATCCTGGCCTGGGTGGAATTGAACACCTCGTAATCGTCCATTTCATTGCCGTCTTCGGACTGATGACAACTGAAACAGGTTATGTTTGAGCTGACAGAGCCACCCCACTGAGGCATAGTGCTATGGCAGGCAGTGTTGGAACATTCCTTGGTCACTGAATTATACGAGCCGCCTGCCTGGAAGGCAATGTCCTTTCTCTTGTTGACATGATAGGCCGCGTTCACATGACCTGATTCACCCATCGCCCCTGACGGGTTGGAAGAATGGCAGTTCTTGCAGGCGCCGACGACAGTATTATTGTGGCAGGCCTCGCAGGAGAATTCCGTAAACACATGTCTCGGATGGGAATTTGCCTTTGCAGAGCCGGGGCCTTCATTTGGATATACAGGCATAGCCTTTAACCATTCCTGGGCTTCAGTAAACTCGGTCGGCCCGTTAGGATGGCAGGTAACACAGCCGGTGTCCTCATGGCCATGGCAGCCGTTGCATTCCTTATGCCCGCCGTCCCAGGCATAGTCCTTGATTACCGGGTTGACAACTGTCCCATCTGTATGACAATAAATATTGGAGCATATTTTTGTGTTCGGGTCGTATTTCGGCGAATCTTCAGGCGACCCGGTGCTGCCGAAGAGCGACCACCTGCTGAAATTCACAACAACGTCTTTGGCACCGTTTATATGCTTGTTCTTGTCCTTTATGAACTCGTTCCAACTTGCGCCCGCGCCGCCGACATTAATGTCCTTGCATTCGGCTTCAGCAATATAATAGCAGGCCCCGAGCCCGCCATTCGCTGCTGCATTCCATGTGCCGCCCTTGTCCGCGCATTTAGAGGAATCAATAGTCCCGCCTTTGCACTCAGCTGTCATCGTGGCATCATGACAATAGAAGCATGGATATTGCCTTATCCAGTCTCTGCCGATAAGGCGGGCATGTCCATTGGAATACATACTGAGGTGGGTTGACCTGCAACGCTGTTTTTCAACGTCCCATATGCCGCCGACAGAGGTGCAGCCTGCCTGGGTGTTGTACTGGGAACTGCAGAACTGGCTCCATACACCCTTGCTTGTCCCGCAATTTGCCTGGGTGTTGTAACTGGCGTTGGCGGTATTATAAGGAACCGTACCGTTAAAAGGAACGTAAGAAGTATAGAAATAACAGACCCGGTGTTCAGCGTTCCAGGTCCACAAACCGCCGGCGGTATTACAGTCGGCTTCTGTTGTATATGTAGCGCGGCAGGTCTCAAACCAGTCGCCGCCGGAGGTTGTACAAATATACTTGTCGCTACTGGGCTGGGCCAGGCGATACTGCCCGTTAAGCATGATATTGTTTATATAAGTGCTGCCAAGGTCTATGGTTACTTCACCCCTGGCTGCATTCTGAGAAATAACCAGGGTCGAAGCTGCAGCAGTTGAACAGCCGCTCCTGGTACTCAGGGTCACCCAACCGTTGTTCTGCCAATAATATGTCCTTATTGTATTGCCTACCCTTGCTATTCTCAGTTTCCCCGAGGTATCGGAGGTTGACACATAGGAGCTGCCCTGCGTGTTACCGCCAACGGTAATATATGAATAATAATAATGGCCGGTCGTCGCCTTAATGCCCCGGTCAAAAAGGACCCTATTTGTGCTATCTCCAAAGTCAATGTAGAACCTGGCCAATAGATTGTTCTTGTTGACTGCACCCAGCGCGTTGGACAAGCTGTAATCGAATTGCATATCAAAATCACCTGCCGGAATAAGAGACGCGACAGTACCGGCTTTCGGTGTTAACTGAATAACGTTATAATAAGTACTTGCACTGTCTCCAGCGAGCACAGTCAGATGCATCTCAACCCCGTTAGCGGAGGAAAGAGAAACATAAGCCGTGCCGTTTGCATTTGAGACATTGAGAGGCAGTGAACTGGTCGGGAACGTAAGGCCTGTAATGACATTAGAATTATCTACCGTATTTGCAACTATTCTCCAGGTATTAGTGTCTATGCTGGTAGGCCTGTCGCAGGTCAGATTGGCGCTGTTCCATGTGCCGGGAGCGCAGGTGGCCTCTGTGTTCTTGGGAGCTTTGCAGTAACCTTTAACTGCATCCCAGTCTGCGCCTATAGCTGCACAATTGGCTATATTATCATCGTCAGTGGACCCCTTATGGCAGGAGTAACATTTCATATCAACAAGCCCATCGTTATTGTTCCATGTCACAGGCTTAAACGGAGTCTTCCAGTCGCCGGCAGGGTCTTCATTCACCTTCCGCGCCTGGCTGTGACAGTATATGTTTGTGCAGCTCTTTTGGCCGTCCGCATTATATGTGCCTCCGGCCTCGGAGAAGACTATGTCCTTGGTCCTGTCTGCATGTTTCTGCCTGTCCTTTATAGTGCCATCCGTATTCACCGTGTCATTATGGCACCTGCTGCAGGTAAAGCTGTAACGTTCAGCACCCATGCCTGTGTCAGCCTGGGCCCCTGCATCTGTATGCATACTGTGGCGGTTGCTCAGGGTCGTAGGCGTGCCGGTTGTCCCGACCTTGTCGTGGCATGAGGAACAGTCGGCTGCAAGGGTGGCGCCCCACTGAACAGGCTTATCAACTCCCTGCACATTGCTGTGGCAATACAGGTTGGAACATGTACGGGTGGTAGTATTATAAGCAGCGCCGCCCACGTTCAAATCCGCATCAAAATACACGTCATTTGCAGTCGTATCCACATGTCTTGTGCCGGTTATGCTTGTGCCGGTAGTAGTTGTCTGGTTGTGACACTGCGCGCAGGTATACACCTGCGTGAGTGTGTGTTTGGAATGACTGTTGGCAGTTGCAGTGCCTGCCGCCCCGGACGCGTAGTCAGGAGCTCCCTTTGCATTGCCGGTGCCGTGGCAGCCGTTACACCCAAGGGTATTACCCCATACAGGGTTTGCATATGTTCCCTTGCCGCTGCTGTGGCAATATACGCTGCTACAGGTTTTTGTGCCTGTGGTATAACTTGCGCCGGGCAGGGCATCAAAATATACGTCCTGGACATTATTGTTTATATGTTTTGTGCCTGTTATAGAAGTACCGGTAGTTGTAGTTTCATTATGGCACTTGGAACAATTGTAATTATAAGTTGCGTTAACAGCATGCTTGTCATGGCTGTTTGCATTGACTGCACCTGTCCCTGCGGTTGGATAATCAGGCGCACCCTTTGCATTACCGGTACCATGGCAGCCGTTGCAGCCAATAGCAGCACCGCTCCATACCGGGTCCCTGTAAGAGCCCTTACCGCTGCTGTGGCAGTACAGGGTGCCGCAGGTACCATCTGCAGTCCCCGGCGTTTTACCCATCGGCGCTGCCGTGCCGTTATAAGACGCTCCGCTGTTTAGCGAGGTAAAACTTATGTTGACGAGTTTGTTCGTATGGTTTGAGGGAGTTCCGATCAGACTGTTACTATCTGCCTGTACAGTTGCGCTATGGCATTTGTCGCAGTTGAAGTCGGTCCCGATCACAGCCGCATTATTAATATGCGCCTGATGCGAACCACTTGTCATCTGGACAACTGCAGTTTTATCGCCGCCGTGGCAGCCTGTGCAGCCAAGCGCCACCCCGGTCCATGTAACAGCCGTATTGGGTGCCGGGTACGGCGAGGCATTGCTCCTGCCTGTGCTGTGGCAGTATATATTGTCGCAGCCATAGTTGGTGCTGTTATATGCACTGCCGCCCGTATTGGTCGTGTCCCATGCTACGTCCCTGCTTTTGTTTACATGTTTTGATTTGTCGGTTATGGTCGTGCCGGTGGTGGTCGTTGCGTAATGGCACTTTGAGCAGCTCATTGTATATATTTCTACATGCCTTGTATGTTTGCCTGTAGCCATTACCATAGTGCTTGCCGCTGTATACTTGTGGCAGCCCCTGCATTTTATATTGTAGTCCGCATCTATATTGGCTGATGACGCCCAGTTAAACGTATTATTTGCAGGCGCAAGGTACGGCGCTGTCGTGGTTGTCCCCTGGCTGTGGCAGTAAGTGGATGCGCATGTGCCCGCGGTCCAGTTATACGACGTGTTGGCGTCCTGCCCCTGGCTGCTCCCCTCGGTATATGTCCCTCCACCGGCATTGTCCGTATCAAACAGGACTTCCGCTGCACGGTTGTCATTCTGGGAACCTCCGCCGTGGACGGTGTTGTAATGGCAGTCGCCACATTTGAAAGCATATTGTTCTGCAGTTGAAGCATTCCCTGTTGCGATTAATCCGTCCGCTGTTGAAAGCGCCACCCCATGATTAAGCGCACGTCCGAAATGGCTTGAATGCCTGCCGGCCAGTGTATTGTCTATCACATGACATGTACCGCAAACGACTACGCCACCCCACTGCGGAGTCCCACTGCCGTGACAGCGGCTTATCGAACACGATTTTTTGCCTATGCCGGGTATATCACCAGGTGTATACGTGCCGCCAGAGTCTGTAGTACTTAAAGGATTAAACCAGACATCCACCTGGTTATTCACATGTGTTGAGTAGCCGGTTATTGTGGTACCGGTTGTTGTTGTCAGGGCATGGCATTTCTGACAGCCTATGTTTTTGCTCGTATGGCGGGGATGGCTGTTGGCTGTCTCTGAACCTGCGGCTCCCGACGCATAACTCGGTGCTCCGGTTGCGTTGCCGTTGCCGTGGCATGATGAACAGGTTGTGCTGCCGTTCCATACCGGCGTTACATATGAGCCTTTAGCATTGCTATGACAGTATACGCTTGAACAGCTGTGGGCTGTCCCGTTATAACTGCCCCCAGCCGTAAAGGCAACGTCCTTTGTGGCATTGACGTGCTTTGTCCTGTCCTTTATTGTGCTGTTGTCTGAAACTGTGTCGTTATGGCATTTGTTGCAT
>Ga0209211_10004853_pt1 | contig 20545 bp, 20 predicted proteins | sample RifGroA2_FD_183992 | JGI IMG/M metagenome (GOLD analysis project Ga0209211, IMG submission 183992) | Groundwater microbial communities from Rifle, Colorado, USA - Groundwater A2 (SPAdes) (version 2) | ecosystem: Environmental > Aquatic > Deep subsurface > Groundwater | place: Rifle, Colorado...
GAAAAGTAGCAGGACGAATGTCTTTTATAAATTCAGTGTACAAACCAACAGAGTTTAACAAATCAGCTAATTCTTCTGCCTTGTTATCAATATGCGGATAAGCAGCGCCGATATAATTAGGAATTTTTAGCCAATGACCAGAAACCTCTCCTGGTGAGGTTATATTTCCCACATAATTAACTGCTACACGGCAGACATTTGTCCTAAGCTGGTCTGAAAGGAATACTTCATTCTTATATCCGTTTTGCATGCAAACAAAAGTGATATCTTCTCTTTCTCTATTGCTGAATCTTCTTTTTAATTGAGTTACAACATCCTTTAAAACAAATGCCTTTGTTGCAATAATAATTATATTAGGGATTGTTTGAAGCTCAGATAAAGAAAAAATCCCATTAACAGGAGCAACGCATTCTTTCATATGAGGAGTATCATCATCATTCTTTAAAGAAAGGCCATCAGACGCTATTTTTTTAGTATGCGCAGAATAATAAGGCTCTATCACTGTAACACTTGATTTTGGATGTCCTGTTGATCTTGCTAAATATGCTGCAGCTATAGAACCGACAGGGCCTGCGCCGATTACTGCGATATTGTTTTCTGCGGTATTGTTTCCTGCTATGTTGTTTCCTGCGATATTGTTTTCTGCCATATTGTTCTCTGCTATCTTGTTAATTCTATATGGCCACAGGAAGTAACATTGAATTCTTAAATGTTGCGATTGCCATAATCAGGTTAAATGGTGTTTTGCCTGTGAAACGCAGATTATCACAGAAAATTTATTTCTTTAATTTTCCCGTTCTTCCTTATACTCATTTAGAATTTTATGCAACAGCACACTTTTGTCAATTGAGGCTTCAGCAAGCTTATTAAACCCCTCCTTCTCGACAAACAAAAACTCGTCTGTCTCCTTGTGGGCTACGTTTTCAAAAAGCTTGTTTTTTTCAATAATAATAAAATTTTCTTTTAATATTTTGTTTGGTTTATCACAGACTATAATTTCAACTTTCCGTTTAAGATTATTAATATTTTGTTCACTGTATATTGAGGCATCCTCGACGAAAATAATATCACCTGCATTTAATTTTTCATATATCCTTGCTCTGGAAAATTCCTCACCGAAGTTTTTTACTTTAATTAAGATAACATATTTCTGCGCATTTCTTATAATTTCATTTAACGCACTTATTTTTGCAGTTGATTCTTCAATAACTGATTCTTTTTCTGCCAGATGTAGTTTTAAGTCCTGTATTTCAATATGCTTTTTATCAAGCTTATCTTTTAATGCACTTAATGCCTTATCACCTTTAATTGCACTGACTCTTTTTGATATCTTACCAAGCATCTGCTGGAAATCCCTGCTTAATCCGTCATTCTTTTCTTTTAGTGTCTTGTTATATTCTTTAAAATGTTGATTGTCTACTTCAAGCTGCCTCATTTTAGGGTATAAACTTTCGTATAATTTCTCATAAAGTTTAATAAACTCTTTAGGCATTTCCTCTTCAATTGCTTTTTTTACTGCTTTTACATATTCATCATCTGGTTTCTCGACGATATCAAGCGCAAGCCTTATCGGCAGTCCTTCTTCAGTCGAAAAAACAGTTCTTGTTACTTCTTTTATCTTCTCGAGCTTGTTCTCTCTCTTTAATGTATTGTATATCTTCTCAAGTAAAGCCCTTTTCCGCCTGAAAGCAAATAGTGCAGAGGCAATTGCATCATCTTCGTGCGTGTTTGCTGCCTTTTCTTTAAATAAACGCGCAATATCTTTTTTTTCTGCAACTTTCAGGTCTTCTTCTGGAGAAATTACTTTCGCTCCTGTTTTCGTCGCAAAATCCTGCACAAACCATGGCACATTTTTCTTGTCGCAGCCCACAATCAAAGGCAATCCTTTCTCTGCAATGACTTTTATAAGAGTGCCTAAATCATAATTTTTCGAAGAATTCACATCTAACAAATTTCCATTTAAATCTAGCAACGCATAAGCTGTTGTTGTGCCAGGATCAATTCCAACAATCAATAGTTCTTTCAATTTCACAGAAGAAAAATTATTTTAGGTTTATATAGATTGTGGAAGATTAAGAATATTTAAAAATACAAAGAAATACCTTACAGTTAAAATAGAAAATATAAAGGATTACAACAGTCATTTTACAGTAAAGTGAAGGTGATTATATGGGTTTAATTTCAAGATTGGCGCCGGTTCTTGCACCAAATTTTGTCAACGAAATAGTAAGATATTATTCTGTGGGATTAAGTAATTTACCAAATGATATATCAGATGATAAAATTACAGCAGGCAATCTGGAAAAAGCAATTGACACTGCCGAAGAACTGATAGAACAAGGTTACAATATTACTTTCGATGTATTAGGAGAAGAAGCAAAAAACCAGTTAGAAGTAAACCTGTTCAAACAGTTTTTTTATGATGCAGCAGAGATTATGAAAAGAAGGTCTATGATAAGCAAAAGAGAAGTTGAAGACAGAAAAAAGGCAGGCAGATTAAACCCCTATACCCAATCAGTTTCATTCTCATTCAAGCCGTCTGCATTTTTCACAGAGTATGAAGAATTTTTTCAGGATTTTACCAAATATGGCAAGGAAGAAGGTTTTTCGACGACAATTGACATGGAAGATGTTGAATGGTTTGTTCCTACTATTTCATGCTACCGCAGAATGTTAAGGCAGTTTGACAATATCGGCACAGTACTGCAGACAAATGTTGATGCATCAGAAGTTGCTTTAAATGAGCTTGTTAAAATACCAAACGCGCGAATAAGATTATGTATTGGTATATACAATGTCAGCAAAAAGCACGGCACAATGGACAAAACCCCCAGGAAAGAAAGGCTTAAAGAAGCTGCAAAAAAATTAGCGATAAACGGAAGATATGCAGAGATTGCAACTCACGACGTAAATATTATTAAAGAACTGCAGAACTGGTTTGAACTTGAGGGAATCACACCAGACAGATATGAGTTCCAAGCATTGTATCACGTCGAGCCAGATGGGTTAAAAGAACTGCACAAAACATTAATTAACAAGGGCGTTACTGTCAGATTATATCTGCCATTTGCACCAAGTGTAGACGCTGCAAAACAGTATGGTTTTAGAAGAACTGAAAAAAATCCAGAGATGTTAAAAATTTTTGCAAGAAAGGCGTTTGAATATTATCTAAAAAGAGGAGTTGTAAGATGAACCATAAAATGGACATCATAATAATTTTAAGAAAACATGAAGAATAGATAAATTTTAAGATTAACTTTAAGATGAACATTAACATGAATTTAAGCAAACATAAAGAATTTATGAGAATTGCATTAGAGTTAGCTGTACACGGCAATCCTACACCTAATCCTTATGTTGGATGCGTGATTGTCAAAGATGGCAAAATTATTTCTAAAGGATATCATAAAAAATGCGGTGAGGCGCATGCAGAGATAGATGCGCTGTCTAACTTAAAAAATAAGATGAAAAGAGATTATATGCAGCGATTAAATGGCTCAACGTTTTACATAACACTCGAGCCATGCACACATTACGGAAGAACTCCGCCCTGCGTTGACAAAATAATTGAGGCGAAGCCAAAAGAAGTTGTAATTGCGATGTTTGACCCAAATCCGCTCGTGAAAGGTAAAGGCATTAAAAAGCTGAAAGATACAGGAATAAAAGTAACCCTCGGCATTCTTGAAGACGAGGCAAGAGAGCTTAACAAGTTTTATATTAAATATATTGCCACAAATATGCCTTATGTTATAATGAAGTCTGCTGTGACAAAAAACTGGAAGATTAGCTGGGGCGACGGGAAGAATAAACAAATAAGCTCAAAAGAGAGCATGGTATTTGCGCATGAATTAAGGAATAAGGTTGACGCAATACTTATCGGTGTTAATACTGTACTGAGAGATAACCCTTTTTTGACGACGAGATTAAACAGTTTGAAGGCTCAAACAAAAAACCCAATACGCGTGATTCTTGATTCAAGATTAAGCATACCCCTTGATGCAAATGTTTTCAATAATACTCTCAAAGACAAAAATGTAATCATTTTTGCAGGAAAACATGCGCAGCACAATAAAAAGATGATTAAAAAAAAGGATATTCTTAGAAAAAAAGGTGTCAAAATATTTGTTTGCAAAGATGAAAAGATAAACATTAAAAAAGCAATATATGCATTGGGAAAGATGGGAATAAGCTCTGTTCTTATAGAAGGCGGGGCAAGAATAAATACCAGCGCAATAAAAGCAAAAATTGTTGACGAGATTTATTTTGTTGTTGCGCCGTTTGAAGTGCATGATAAACCCTGCTTGAATGTATTCGCAGAAAAAGTTAAGTTTGGATATAAAAAAGTTTCAGTGAATAAAATGGGGAAAGATTTCTTGGTGAATATTATACCTAAGTATTGAGTTAAATTTAAAAAAAGTAGTTTTAGTAAGCATTAGAAAAATTTATAATATTCAAATCTTCTTTATAAAATATGGCTGTAAACACATACAAAACAATAATTATTGGCGCTGGAATTTCGGGGTTAGGATGCGCTCATAAATTATTAGAAAATAATTATGATAATTTTAGAATTATTAGTTCAGATATAGGTGGTAGAATTTTAGAATCTAAAAGCAAAGATGTTGAATATGGCGCATATTATATAATGTCAATTTACCATAACACTGCTTCTTTTGTGAAAAGAGGCAGACGTATAAAACCTACGAATCTTATTTTCCATAAAAATAATCACACTTATGGAATTTTTGATAAAAAGATATTTACACATTTTTTTCAGTTAATAAAGTTAATATTTATTTTAAGAAAATTTAAAAAATATTATGAATCATTTAAAACAAACTGTTTGTACAGCTCACAAATTAATTGTCTAAAGAGCGACGCTTACCTTTGGAAATTATATAATTCTAATGCTGATTCTTTTGTTAAAGAGAAACAGATTAAAGAAATTGTTTATGATTATCTCGCTGAAGCATTACATGGAACTGCATTTATGCCGATTAAAAGTCTTAATGCATTTGAATTTTTACATTTTTCACTTCCTCTTATTGCGCCGGTCTATGAATTTAATTTCAAGAAACAGGAAGCAATAAATTTAGTAAAAACTCATTGGATTAAAGATAAAGTAATGGAGATTAAAAACAAAAATAGAAAATATTATATCCTAACAAAAAACAAGAAAATAATCTGTTGTGAAAATATAGTTGTCGCTACACCACCAATTATTTCAAAGAAACTATTGAAGTTTAAACAACCGCTAAGAGAACCTGCAAGTGCACATATGTTCCATCTATCAGGAAAAATCAAGAATGATTGGAATAAGGGAGAAGCAAATTTGTTTGATGATAAAAATAGGATGCTAGCTATTGCTCATCAAAGAGATAATTCATACCTGTTTTATACAAAAGAAGAGAAACCTGATTTTAAGCGATATTTTCTTAATTATAAAATAATAAGATATAAATACTGGAATCCTGCGTTTAATATTGGTGGCAGCAATCTCGTTGAATTTAAACAAGGGAAAAATCTATATTTGATAGGAGATAATAATATCTGCGGTCTTGAAGATTCATATATTTATGGGATGTATGCAGCAAATAAAATTTTAGGAAAAACAATAGATTAATAATAATAACTTTCTTTTTCTTGACTGTAAACCCACACTGCTTGAAAGTTAATGAGATAATAACCATTCAAAAATACAAATCCCTCTCTCCGTTTTCTATTCTCTTCAGACGTGCAATCGTCTCTTTTTTTCTGTTCTCGTCAGAGATTTCATTCAGATAAGTGTTAAGCACAGTCAAACCTAATTTCTTAACATCTGGTGCTGCATAATCCTTTAAATATTCCTTAAATGTAAGCAGCGCATTTGGCCTGCATAAGTTTTGTATGTCTCCTGTTTTTGCAAGAGCCATAAACGCATCGCCTGTTCTGGAATTTCTGTAACATGCTGTGCAGAAACTAGGCAAAAGACCTTGGATTAAAACGCTTTTTATCACTTCATCAACTGGCCGGTTATCCGCAATATTAAACTGTGTCAGTTTCTCGCCGCTGCCATAACCGCCTGGCGAAGTTCTTGATGCAGCAGATGTTTGAGAAATTCCTATCTCAAATGCCTTTGCTCTAATTTCTGGCCTTTCTCTTGTAGATATAATCATACCAGTGTAAGGAACACCCATTCTTAAGATAGAAATAATCTTTAAAAGCTCGTCGTCAGAAACATAATAAGGCGGCCTGCCCCAGTCTACGCCTTTTGCAGGCTGCCATCTCGGCACAGAGATTGTATGAGGGCCAACACCAAACGTTTTCTCCATATACTGCGCGTGAGAAACTAATCCAAGGACTTCAAATTTATAGTCATACAACCCGAATAAAACACCAATGCCTAAGTCGTCAATGCCTGCTTCAAAAGCGCGGTTATGCGCAAATAATTGGCGCTCATAATCTGCTTTTGGACCGTGGTGCAGGTTTTTGTATGTTTCTTTGTGATAAGTTTCTTGGAACAGCTGATATGTGCCAATGCCCGCGCTTTTTAGTTTTTTATAGTTTTCTACGCTTGTTGCTGCAATGTTAACATTAACTCTTCTTATTTCACCAGTTATTAAGTTACTATTTATTAGGTTACCATTTATTGTGTTACCATCGTCGGTGTTTTTGCAGTGACTCTTTGTATTATAAATTGTTTTTATAACGTCGACAACATAATCAATAGGGTTTTCTTTAGGATCTTCGCCGAATTCAACAAGCAAACGCTTATGCCCCATCTCAATTAACAGATTTACTTGCTCTTCTATTTCCTTTAAGGCCAGTTTTTTCCGAGGTTCTTTATTTCTTGAATGAAACCCGCAGTATTCACAGTCATTGACGCAGAAACTTGACGCATAAAGCGGCGCAAAGAAAACCAGCCTTTCGCCGTAGATCTCTTTTTTTATTTTGCCAGCGGCGTCAAACATTAATGGTATTAATTTTTCGTCAGTTGTATTCAGCAAAAATCCGATTTCTTCAATAGTTAATCCCTTTTTTTCTTTTGCTTTTTCAAGAATTTTCAGAATTTTGCCAGCAGAGGGATTTCTAGTTCTTTCTAACAAATTATAAAATTTTTCCTCGTCGACAATATCTTTTACATTTTGCATTTTGTTTTTTTAGTTCCTGAGTGAAGCCACCCGTCTACTTTAAGTATATTTTTTATTTCCTAGCTGATTGGATACGTTCATGATGATTTAATTTTTTCTGTTAGTTTAATACACATTTCTTAAAAAACTTAAAAAATAATCATGAGACGGGGGACTGCGTCCCACAAACGTGTTTTGAGCGGTACTACCAAACAAGTATCATTTTGTTAATTCCTTTTTTCATAAGTATTCATTCTGTGTTTATAAAAATCAAGGGTTATAATTAATCTTCATAGTTAATATCCATCGGCGCTCTTCCTAATGAGTAAAGCATATTAATAGTTTCTGTTATCTCCTCTTTAATTGGTTTTTGCGCATCATATCTGCGCTTGTATATCATATACTTTTTCTTAAACTTAGTTGGTGTCAGGTTTATCATCAATGAATTTGCGCCGGCTAAAAGACCCTGTGTTCTTGCATCTTTGTCCAGAGTTTCTAATGCTGTTGTAACAAGTATATTTGAATCTCTGTCGACAAAACGTGAGATTGCAATTGCTTTCAGCACAATATTCTTGTCGACAACTTTGTGATGCAGGAGAAGCGTATTTTCCGAAGGGATAAACGGGCCAAAAGAATACATGTCTGCCTTCAACTCTTTTGTTAAAAGGATATTATTAATAATGTCGTCATCTGTTTCATCTGGCAGACCTATTAAAAAACCAGTTGCAACAATATATCCTATTTGTTTTAATTCTTTTATCAGCTGAATTCTCTCGTCAAAGCTTGTGTTTGGCCTTAATTTCTCAAACAATCGTTTGTTGGATGTTTCAAATCTTAACAAAACTGCTTTTGCGCCGGCATCATATAATTTTTTATAAGTTTCTTTTGGCCTTAAGCCAATGCTGATAAATATAAGTATGTTCAGTTTGCTGATTTCTTTGATAAGTTTTATTAATTTCTCTTCGCTGAACCATTCGTCCTCGCCTGACTGGAAAACCAGCGCCTTGAAACCAAGCTCTTTTACAGCGTATTTGGCGGCGTTGAAGATTTCTTCTTCTGTCATTCTGTATCTTTCTACTTTATTTAAATCCGCTTCTTTTCTGATGCCGCAGTAAAGACAATTGTTTCTGCAATAATTGGAAAATTCAATTATTCCGTGGACACAGCAGGCATTATCATGCTCTTTTTGCCGAATATTATTTGCAGTTGTGTAGATTAAGTTTAATTCATCCCTATTCTTTGCTTTTAACAATGTTAATAATTCGTTTTTTGTAAGCTCTTTGTTTAGATTAACTTTTTGCATGAGTTCTAACAAAGGGTGTGAATAAACAGTTGAGTCTGTAGTAGTGGTTTTCGCTAATCTTCTGTCTGTTTTTTTTAGTTCAAAGAATTTATCCTGCCATATTTTTAATATTTCAACAGCTTCTGATTCCGGCAGTTTATCAATCAAAATTCCGCCTTGCGCATACACATACTCGCCAATCTTTGCTTTGAGAAATTTGTTTAGTGCATTTCTATGCTCTCCAAAATAGTCAACAACTGCTATATCGCCTTTTATTTCAATAATTTTGCCGGGGATTGCATAGCACATGAGTTTTGAGATATTGTTGTTTATTATAAAAGTTTCGGAGAGTCAACAAAGAAAGAAAGCAAACAAAAAATAGAAAATTATAATAAACAAATAATAATTATAGTGGTGGACTTTAATATTCGTATCTTTTTTGTTAAAGTCCACGTATAGCGGTGGACTTTAATAGTTGTATTAATTTAGTCAAAGTCCACGAATAGCCAACGAACTGAAACTATTTATCAATATTGTTCAGTTCGTTCTATATAACAAACCCATAAAACTTTATTATTAAAATTTAGTGTGTTTGTTACATATAAGCACGGAAATCTATATTTAATTATTAATGTCCGTGCTTATATATAGCAAAGGCATCGTTAATTACAAAAATTTAGTGCCTTTGCTATAAATATAAAATTAGGCTCTACAAACCATTTCCCCTGCATGAACTGGTTTGTCAACTTTCATTCCTATTTCTTGTCCTGCTTTTGCGTGTTGAACAGCAGTATGCTCCATTTGGATTGAATGCACCTGTTGAGTAAAGTGCTCGTTTGCGCTTTCTTTTGCTCCAAATCCAATAAGTTCTCCAACACACAAATCTTTATGCAGTTTTATAATCCCAACACTTATTTTTGGAAAATAATGAGTTACTTCACCTATAACATCTTTTTCAGCCATAATCTCGACCTCCTTTGATGATATCTTACATTTTGTTGCTTGATATATATATTCTTTTCGGAAAAATATAAAAATAGAGCAAGTTAAGTCAATTTATTGTAAGTTTATTAATCAGAACAAATAAAAATATTTAAGGGTGAAAAAATGACATTAAAAGTTCCAGAAGATACAACAGATTTATTTTATTTTACGAGAAGAACAATTGGAGACGGCAAAGCAATGGCATGGGTGTATAAGCCAACCTGCTCAAAATGCGGAAAGGCAAAGATGGGCAAGCCAGTAGATGGGAAAACTGGAAAAGTAAAGATACGGGCAAAAGAATATATCTGTCCAGCATGCAAATATACTGTTCCAAAAGAAGAATTTGAAGAAACATGCACCATGGAAATCCAATTCACCTGCCCGCATTGCAAAAAAGACGGAGAAGCAACAACACTTTACAAGCTAAAGAGTTTTGAAGGCGTTAAAGCTTATGTATTTGAATGCACATTCTGCAAGAAAAAGTTAGGAATAACAAAAAAGATGAAATCTGGCAAATCTGCAGGAGACGATGACGCAGGAGATGATTAGGGGTTAGTTTGTTTTGTTGTTAGTTCTTTTTTGTTTTATTTTTTGTTATTGTTTCATTACTAGACGAAGCCACACGCCTCATGAATTTCTTTATTTCTTTATTTCCTACCTGATTGGACACGTATAGTAAGTAACCTAAATTATTGTACAGCTCGTGTTACTTACTATATTCGTGGACTTTAACAAAATTGATCAAATATACTAAAAGTACAAAATAATTTAATATTAGTTTGTACTTTTGTATATACAAACGTAATTAATTTGTTTGAAAATTAATTACGTTTGTATATTAAAGTCCACCACTATTCATGATGATTTAGTTTTTTTGTTAGTTTAATACACATTTCTTAAAAAACTTAAAAAATAATCATGAGACGGGGGACTGCATCCCTAGTTACGTGTTGGGAGCGAGAAAACAAGATTATGTATGAGAAAAAAGATTAAGAAAAATGCCTTTTATCCTTATTTAGATTTGTATCCTATTCTAGTAAACTTTTTGCATTTCTTGCAGGAGTAAGTTATGGTTTTTCCAGTGAGTCTTACAATACAGTTCTTCCCTGGCATTAAAAAGCTGTAACAATGTTTGCAGAACATTCTTTTTTGCGCAGAAGTTAGCTTTACTTTATATTTCATGGCTATTTTTCTTGCCAACTCAATATATCTATCGCTGAATCTTGAATCTGTATTGAACATTTCTACCCCCTGCTCAAAGAGTTTTTTAATACGTTCTTTTGCTATTAACTGAAATTCTTCTGATTTCTTTTTGTGTGGATGTTTGGATCTGCGATTTGTCATAAGTGTAAAGAATTTACTTATTTGTTTAAAAAGTTAGCGGAAAAATGTTGTTCAAACTGAAAAGAATGAATGTCAAAAGGAAATAAATTATGTATAACACCCTCTGAAAAAAAGAGATATAAATTAATAAGAGCGTGAGTTAAAGTCATTTAACTTTCCAATACCCGCCTTTATCTGGACCGATTCTTTTAATAATCTCCTTTTTCTTGAGCTTTTTTATATTTTCTTCGATCTTTCTTTGAGATATGCCAATTATTCTGCTTAATTCTTTTGCAGAGATTGTGGGATTATTTAACATAGTTGCTATTATTGTTTTTTGTTTTTCACTTAGTTGTGTGTATATCTTTTCTCCGACCTTTTCTCCGACCTTGTTTATAATTGAAGATTCGTCTACATGTGATTTAAACACTATTTTTGTTTGGCATGAACCATCTAAAAATGTAGAACAAATTTTAAAATGCACAGGTTGCGGTACAAAAGTTTCAAAAGATGATAAATATTGCCATGGATGTGGTGCAATATTCAAAAACAAAGGGATAACATGTCAAAAGTGTAAAACTCAAAATAAAGAAAATGCAAAATATTGTACAAAATGTGGGGATCAGATTATAAAATAAATTTAACATATCCTCGCATAAGCTTCTCCCTCATAATCCAATGCTCCATCATTTGATACCAATGCTTGTAATGAAGCAGATGCAAGAGGTTCTTTTGAATATATTAATTTTAGAATATAATCTGCTGCTGTTTCATGTGATTTTTTAATAGCCTCATCAACAGAATGACCTTTAAGCAACTGTTTAACAATAGTGTTTGATGACTCAAGAATAGGTTCTGCAACATTATCTTTTAACGGCTGACATTCACGTTTGTGAGAACGAGCAATCCAGAATGGTTTTTTATATCCAATAAAAGCCGAACATCCTTTTTTCACTGCTTCCTTACCTAGTTTGTTTAAACAATTACAGGATCTAGCATAAGTTACTGTTGTTTTGAAAACATCTGCTGAATTGAGGTTAATAAACTCATTCCCTTTATTGCCATAAAGGCTTGTACTATTGCCATGACCATTGAAAAAAATAAAAGTTGGTTTCTGATTTTTTATTCTCTTCCTAAGAATATCTTCAGTTATTTCTTCCCTTTCCATTTTAATGACATTAAAACCTCTTTGTTCTGCCTCTTTTATTAAAGGTTCAGTATAAGAATAAAGATAAGAAGTTGCTATGTCATGATTTGTTCTTATAAATATCATTTTGGATAACTCACTAGTTTGGGCATTTTTTTTATAAAATTAATTTGCATTTCAATGGCTGCTTTGCCAACCTCGCTGTTTTTATCAATCTCATCAATTAAATCTTGAGGTGAAAAGTCTCCATAATTCCCAACAGAAAAACTAACATCAGGAGGCATCGCACTAAGTCTTTCTTTTACTAATTTTTTTATGTATTGAACGTCTTCTTTATCCATTTTGTAACCAAACTCTATTTTATAATAAGCCTATTTTTTTAAGTTTATTTAATATTACTTCTGCATTATCTGAATTTGTTTTTATCTCACCATACGCAGCATTCCATGAAATTGTTTGATTATTAACAACCGCAATAATCTCCCCTCTAAGAGGTAAAGGAACACTAGCAACTAATTTCAAAAATTTGGCTTTTAGTAGTTCATATTCTTTTTTATCCATGTTATGCCTTAATATATGTATGTATAATTCTAATAAATATAAATATATAAACGTTTCTATTCATACAACTATTGTGCAGATTATTGACTTGTATTAGTGGTGGAGTAAACCCTAAAAGTGCACAATAATTATGAAAATCTGCGGCGGACGGGATTCGAACCCGTGTCCCAGCGTTTTTACATTGCTTTTATCTAAAAGATTCAAGCAAATGGCAACGCCGCATACTAACCACTATACTACCGCCGCGTTATATTAACAATGTTTAAAGTATTAGTTGTTTATTGTTTATACGTTATATAAACCGAAGCTGATACACTGACTGCCCCGATGATAAACAGCGTCAACCTCATCTCGCCTTAATTTGTCTGTGTGTAACCGAGATAAACCCTGCCTACCCCAGAGATTAATTGCGTCAACAAACATAATCCTTAATTGCAAGTGATTACAAACAAAGGATTACCTTTTACGGATGTCAGCATGAATGGGCCCTACTGAATTCTCTGAGCTTTTTATCAAAACCTCGGAAAAAATCATGCGACCTACGCAACTTCGTTGCTCGGTCACATACTTTCTTTTCCTATAATTATTCACTTCTTGTTGACTAAATATTAACATGAATGGGCCCTACCGAATTCTCTGAGCTTTTTATCAAAACCTCGGAAAAAATCATGCGACCTACGCAACTTCGTTGCTCGGTCACATACTTTCTTTTCCTATAATTATTCACTTCTTGTTGACTAAATATTAACATGAATGGGCCCTACCGAATTCTCTGAGCTTTTTATCAAAACCTCGGAAAAAATCATGCGACCTACGCAACTTCGTTGCTCGGTCACATACTTTCTTTTCCTATAATTATTCACTTCTTGTTGACTAAATATTAACATGAATGGGCCCTACCGAATTCTCTGAGCTTTTTATCAAAACCTCGGAAAAAATCATGCGACCTACGCAACTTCGTTGCTCGGTCACATACTTTCTTTTCCTATAATTATTCACTTCTTGTTGACTAAATATTAACATGAATGGGCCCTACCGGATTCGAACCGGTGACCTCCGCCTTTCTAAGCGCTGTTTATATAGTATAATTATTACTCATACTATCAATTAGCGCATGTAAGGGCGACGTCATAGCCGCTAGACTAAGAGCCCATATATGTATATATATTTTAACGTTTTTATTTGCTTATTTAATGAATTAACCAAGTATATTTAAAGCTTTTGGAAAGATTTATATATAAATGTGGGTGTTTTAGACTTATGCAAGACAAATTATTTGACATGCTTTTCAAGGAGCAGGATGTTACCTGGCAGAATATTATTTTTGAAGCTGTTAAATCAGAAGAAATGAATCCATGGGACATAGACATCTCTGCACTTGCAAAAAGATTCTTGGATATGGTTAAACAGCTGAAAGAGATGGATTTTAAGATTTCTGGCAAAATTATACTCGCTGCAGCTATATTATTGAGATTAAAATCAAACAAGCTTCTGACAGATGATTTAGGCGAATTAGACAGATTAATAGCAATGGGTGAACAGGGAGAAGACGGGTTCTATGATGAATTAGAAGAGCAATTCCTAGAAAAAGGCAGGGTTATAACAGATGAAGAGAAATTCAAGCTTATACCCAGAACACCACAGCCAAGAAAGAGAAAGGTTAGTGTTTATGATTTAATTGAAGCGCTGCAGCAAGCTTTGGAAGTAAGAAAAAGAAGAGTACAAAGATATGAAGATATGGAAGAAGTGACTATGGAAATTCCTAAAAGGGGCGTTGATATCACAGATATAATTGGTGACATCTACGGGCAGATACTTAATTATTTCTTCAGCAAAAGAGTCGAGAAAATGACATTTAGCCAGTTACTGCCTGCAGATTCCAAAGACTCAAAAAAAGACAAGATTTACACATTCATACCTTTGCTTCATCTCACAAATCAGCAAAAAGTTGATTTACAGCAGGAATATCATTTGGCAGAGATTGATATTTATATGCCAAAAGGAAAGGTAATTGATCCCACTAAAATAAAAGAGGAAATTGAAACTATAAAAAGCGAATACAAAGCAAACATTGAAAAAGAAGAAGGTAATTCTGCTCTATTTAAGGAAGAATTAGATAAAACAAAGAAACTAAAGAAAGAAACTAAAGGTAAGAGATCAAAGAAAGGGGAAGAGAAGGCAGAAAAAGAGAAAGCAACAAACGAAAATAATAATCCACAAGAAGAACTCATTTCTGGAGAAAGCTTGGAAAATGAAGCAGAAACTGAAGAGGAAGTCAAGCAAAACGCAGAGTAAGATTAAGCAAAACATGGAGTAATATACTAAAAGCAATTAATTTTCGAACAAATTAATTGCTTTTGTAAGTTGGAAAGCAAAGCTTTCTAACTTCTCAGGAATCTCTGATTCCCGAGATATATAAAAGCACAAAATAATGTTCGATTATTTTGTGCTTTTAGTATAAGTAAAAGCAAGAAAATTATAAAATAACTGAATAGCAGGAAAGGAATACAAAATGCATATCTACCAAACAAATTATCAGGGCAATCCATATATCGGATTATTTGGATTTGCAAATGACAAGGTTTGCTTAGTCGGACATGGGTTTAATAAAACAGATATTGAGAAAATAGGAAAAGCTCTGAAAGTTCCAGTCTACCAGATAAGCATATGCAGCACTGGTATGGTCGGTGTTTTCTGCGCTGGAAATAATAATTGCCTTCTTGTTCCATCAACTGCATATGATAATGAAATAAAAGAAATAAAAAAGATCTGCAAAGAAGTTAACATGGAATGCAAGGTGATTTCAACAGAATTAACTGCTTTAGGCAATAATATATTGTGCAATGATAAAGGCGCATTAGTCAACCCTGATTTCAGCGCACGAGTAAAAAAAGATATAAGACAGGCATTAAATGTTACACTTCATCCAGGCACAATTGCCCTACACGGTATAACGGGCTCTTTATGCGTAACTAGAAAAGATAAAGCGATTGTAACATCTGGAATTCTTGACAACGAAAAGCAAGAACTAAGTGTATTGCTGGAAATAAATGCATTTACCAATGGAACTATCAACTTCGGAAGCCAGAATATTGCAAGCGGCTTAATTGTAAATTCTCATGGTTTTATTGTCGGTGATATGTCCACTGGTGTGGAAATGACGACGGTTGATGAAGGTTTGGGTTTCTTGGATGAGAAACAATGAGTTTCAACAAAATTATTTACACTACCAAAAATCCTTACACTCTCAAAATTAATTACACTACTAAATGTTTACTTATTCTGCAATATCTTTTCAACATCATCTTTATCTATGTCCGGAAATAGTTTTTCAATAAAAAATATTTTGGCGTTTACAGAATCCCATAATAAAACGCCTGAATACCTGTGGTCTGTGCCTATTTCAATGATTATATCCGGCGGGATAAAATACGAACTGTAAACATTTTCCTTTATAAGATTCTTACTGACGAAATTCTCCTTGATATCTTTATTGGCTACATTCTCAATGATAAGATTCTTATTGACTACATTTTCTTTTATAAGATTCTTGGTGGCCATATTATTAAGATTACTACTTATTAATGGCTCGTTAATATTTCCATCTTCAACTCCTCGAATAATTAGTTTAAAGGCATCAATAATCTCCTCCTGACCATCATAATTAACACAAAAATTCAGGAAAAAGGAATCATAATCCTTAGTCTTATCAATAGCTGATTTGATGGATTCAACAACCATACCAGGAAGGCTGTACCATTTTCCCAAAACAGATATTTTAATTTTTTTTGCGTGTATAATTTCTTCATTTGCAAGCTTATTAAAGAATTCTGTCAGTGATTCTGTCAATTGAGTGTATTCATTTTCTTCAGATTCATATTGTTCTTTATTATCTGTTTCATCTCCTGCTTCAAATGCTTTAGTTTGATATTCTGGTTTTTGCGCTTGAGTTTGTGCTTCAACTGTTTCAGTTGAGCTGCCTAATTTTCTAGACTCTGAAAGCAGGTATATTGTAAAAATAGGAATATCCTTTTCAATGATTAAGTTAATCAAATTTAGAATTATCTTATTTCTGCGCAAAAAAACTTCTTCTAAAGGGATTTCATTCTTCTTTGCCCATTCAATAATTCCTTTAATAGATATGACTAAATGTTTTATTTCAGCAGGCTTTTCTTTCTTCTTTAGAAAATTAAGGACGTCAAGCATTGATTGATGGGAAGATAATAAAGTTTATAAACTTTGCTGTTGTTTCCCACTTTGAAATGAACACAATTGTATTTATCATTGGCCTTGTGGCATTGTTAATCGGCTCATTTACTGATCTGAAGAAAAGAGAAGTGCCGGACTGGTTAAATTATGGGCTTATTTTTACAGGTCTTGGTCTTTCATTATTATTCTCAATAATATATTTAGATTTCTGGATATTGCTTAGCAGTATAATTGGATTGGCAGCCATGTTTGGGTTAGGCAGCTTAATGTTTTACACAGGTCAATGGGGCGGCGGAGACAGTAAGATGATAATGGGTATTGGCGCATTAATCGGAATTCCCATCTCATGGCCATTAGGGGAAATAATGTCATCTTTGGAACAAAATATTCCTTTTTTGTTTGGTTTTATTTTGTATACTTTTATTGCCGGAGCAGTTTATGGATTGGGATGGAGCATTGGGTTAGCAATAAGGCACAGAAAAGGTTTTGTTGCAGAGCTGAAATTTTTATTAGACAGCAAAAGAAGCATCAAACGCAAAATAGTCAAAGCAATGTTTATATTTCTTATACTCATCTCTTTAATCCTGTTCATTTCAGCAAAATATATTATCTTGAAAATCCTTCCATTAGGTTTAAGTTTAATGGTTATACTTGCTTATTATCTGTATTTTTTTATAAAAGCAATTGAAATAAGTTCAATGATACAGCATGTTGAACCTGAAGAATTAACTGAGGGTGACTGGATAAATAAAGATATTGTTATAGACGGCAAATATATCAGCGGACCAAAAGATTTAGGCATTTCTAAAGAGCAAATAAAAGAATTGATTGAACTGAAAGAAAAAGGATGGTTAAATGATGAAAAAGGCAGACAAAGATTAATTGAAATAAAAGTAGGAATTCCTTTTGTGCCAAGCTTTCTTGTTGGTTATTTGTTGAGTTATTATATTGGAGTTGGTTGGGTAGTTGGATTGTTATGATCCTATTCTAGTGTAAAGTTTAAAGTATATTTATTTTAAAATAGGTTTATTTTCTCGGATCACCCAAAGCTATAAACCTTCTTCTGTGTTCTGGCAATACTTTTCCTGCATCATACGGTCAAATCCATTTAGTTTGATCTACAAATCTTTTCAATTCTTCAATATCTACAACACCCTTAACATCTCTTAAATTAGGCATAAATGAAACCTCTTATACTGAGGGTGTTGTATTTGGGTTTATAAAAATTTAGGAAGTTGAGTAGCTGAAAAACTGATGCAAAACAATTGTCAGTTGTTAATAATTATATTTTTCACTTAATCATAATCGTTCACTTAATCATAATTTTACCAAAACAAGCTTAATGTTAAACACAATCATAATTCTTTTCCCCTCGCCAGTATGACTCGCGCAAAGGGCAGCTTTCATATGGTGTGTTTCTTATCTTCTTTGCTTCTCCTCCTTCCCAAATCTCTCTCAATGTTTGCTGTTTAAAGTTGCCAAGCAATTTCTTTGATCCAGTGCAAGGGAATGCTTCGCCAAGAATATTTACATAAATTGCATAGTGTAACTGTCTGCACCAAACACCGCCCATGTACGGTAAAGTTAGATTATATTCAATGCCAAATTCTTTTTTGTCTGTTTCTCTCGCTGTTTCATACATTTGTTTTAACTCATCCTTAGAGATTTCCCATTCTTTGACATTGATGGCTGCGCCAATCGGCATCAATGGTCTGAACAATGGAAAAATATTATTTTTTCTGCACCATTTCAAGCTTTCATAAACCTCTTCCTTGTTGATGTTTGTTATCACAAGGTCTCTGCCTAATCTTGTAGGCTTACTTTTGTTAAAACCAGCGTCCATGAGCATCTGCAAAACTTCATTTCTTTTTTTTGCATAGCCCTGCCTGCCGACCATCTCATCCTCTTTTTTCTCGTCGAGAGAATTGCACTTTACTATGAGCGAGACATTCATTTTGTAGAGCTCCGCAATCTTTTCTTTGTTTAGCAGAGCACCGTTTGTAAAAATCATTACCCACATACCTAATTTATTTGCATAATTTATCATATCCCATACACCAGCGTCGGCAAATGGCTCTCCAGCTCCCGTTATTTTGATTGTTTCGCATCCTAACTCTTTTGCTTCTTTAATCAGTCTCAATCTTTCAGCAAGAGATAGCTCACTCTTCAGCGCCTCTTTTGTGCCATAAACATCCCTAAAGCAGTATTTACAGTTGAGATTGCACACATTTGACGTCTCTAAGTCAATCAAAAGCATCTTGTTCTGCTGTTCTGTTCTTTTCAGCTTATCATTTGTCAAGTCCAAGCCTTTTAGTATTGGCACTGTTTCATTTATTGGTATTGCTGTCATTTTTGTTGCCTCGCTACCTTTTTCCTACTAAAGACAAATAGGGCAAAGCTTCTTTGCCATATGCAACTGTTTCAAGTTTCCAGACACCCTTCTCTTCATATGCTGGGTTAAAGCCAGCCATCTTAAGCCCTTCTTTTAGGCTTAGCTGTTTTTCAGGCGGGACAAAAACAATGTTTACTCCTTCTTCTGTTGTGTATGTGAACTGCAAAGGATCACAATTGCTTAGCACAAAATTACTTCCTTCTTTTTTAAGGATAAAATCTGCTTCTCTGCAAGCCATTGAAGGATCAACAACTCTGTCAAAAACATTATTTAGAACATAAAGAGATGCAGAGCCTTCTCTTAAAGGCAGATTACATATGTCGCCCTGAACAAATAGTTTTTTTAGTTTGGTGTTTCTTTTCAAAAATCCATATCTTCTCTGCGCTGTTCTAATCATATTCCCTGAGATGTCAACGCCAAGATAAAATCCAGAAGAAACACCAAGATTGATATTTCTTGGGTCAAAGCCTTGGCCAATGCATGGAGCAAAAGTATCCCTATTATAAGAGAGTATTGTTTGTTCAAGTTGATTCAAACATTCTCCTGTCGCACAAGCGCCTTCTACAATTATTCCCTGCTTGAATTTTTTTATATAACGTCCCTCTTTGATAAACTGCTGCCTCTCTCCCTTTGGCACTTGAAAGACGAGATATTCAAAAACATCAACAGGCAGTTTAAATGTACCTCTGTAGATTTCACAATCATATCTTGCAGCTGTTGCTGCCTGCATAAGAAAGGCCTTTGCCTCAACATCCACATCAGTTAATTTTGCAACAGATGATACAAGAAAGAAGATTGCATCAATAGTCTTTTTCCTGTCTTTCAGCTTTTCAAGCAAGAAATTGGCAAGGGAAAGAATCTTATTCCATGTTAATTCTTTATTGGAAACTGTTCCAGAGATGGATTCTATTATCTGTGTGCCTGTTAAATTTTTACTCCATTCAACCCCATTTCCCTTTGAAAAGAAATAAGGGACGCCATTTGTTATTGGATAAGTTGTTCCGCACTTTGTGCAGAGAAATTCACCGTCTGAGATAAAATCAGCATTGCCTATATTCAGTTTAAGCTCAGATTTATCAGAAGGACAAGCAAGATATTTAAGAGAATCTATTAGTGTTCCTGTCTCAATTATAGTGAATACTACCAGCTCTTGCTGAGCTTTTGTCCTCGAAGGTTATATCACAACCAGTTATTTTATCTGTTATTCTGTCTAAACTAACTGCTGCATCTACTACATTAATTATTTTTACCATGTAAATCACCAAACAAACAGAAGCAACAGGTAGTATAACTAATTTTACCCGCAATAGTGCGGTACTAATATTTATTGAAGAACACTCAAAATTCTGTCATAAAATTCCCTAAATTTATAGATTTCAACTGTCTACTATATATTAATATGGATAGCGATGAGTGTGGGACAGAAATAAGCTATCCCAGCCAGCAAAGGTTGTGCCATAGAGACGTAAGCATATCTGCAGTACTTACCCTGTCTTCTCTTTTCTGTCCCAATTGCCAACCAGTTCTCTTTTTATCTT
>Ga0209211_10004854_pt1 | contig 20544 bp, 22 predicted proteins | sample RifGroA2_FD_183992 | JGI IMG/M metagenome (GOLD analysis project Ga0209211, IMG submission 183992) | Groundwater microbial communities from Rifle, Colorado, USA - Groundwater A2 (SPAdes) (version 2) | ecosystem: Environmental > Aquatic > Deep subsurface > Groundwater | place: Rifle, Colorado...
CCCGCCAGTGGGCGAGCAATGAATTTTGTCCGCCAGTCGGCGGATTGAAATATGATTTTTGTTTATACCGGCAATGGCAAAGGAAAAACTATGGCCGCTATTGGCCAGGCAATCAGGGCGATAGGATATGGCAAAAAGGTTTTAATGGTTCAGTTCATAAAAAGCCCGAAATGGCCGAGCGGCGAAGAAAAAACGGCTTTAAATTTCCGGTCGTTTTTTAAGATTAAAAAATTCGGGGAAGGATTCGTTTTGCCAAAAAGTGACTTGCGGAAACATAAAGAAGCGGCAGAAAAAGGATGGTTATACGCTAAAAAAGAAATAGAATCCGGAAAATGGGGTTTGGTTATTTTAGATGAAATAAACGTAGCGGTTGGCTTGCAATTATTAAAAATTACCGTTATTATTAATTTCTTGAAAAAAAATAAAAATAGTTTTACAATTTTAACCGGCAGAAACGCGCCGAAAGAATTTATTGAAATAGCGGATTTGGCGACCGAAATGAAAGAAATTAAGCATCCGTATCAGAGGGGCATAGTAGCCAAAAAAGGAGCTGAGTATTGACTTTTTTAATCAAATATGTTATTTTGTTAAGTTGACAAAGTGGTTCTTTGAATTATGAACTAAAGAAAAGGAGGTGTTTTCGTGGAGGAGAAATTTTGCGCATATGATTGTCGCGGGGTTGAATCCTGGGCTGAGTATGTGGAGAAAGAATCCGTATTTTGCAAAAAAGAAAATTTAGGAACAGTTCGTATCGGACTGCCTCATGTTAAGGAGGAATTCTTAAAAGATATAAAGAATGGGACGCCAAGTATGTTTGCAGGGAGTTTCCAGAGATCTTATTTTAGACCATGGGAAACAGAAAAGGAAAAAAAATTTAAAAAAAATAATGGCGATCAGCCAGCTCGTTATTTTTTCGATCCGGAGTTAGGGTTGGTTTTTGTGGTAGCGTGGTTGGGATTTCGCTATCACGAAGAGTATGTGGCTGGAAAAGTTATTAGATATAAATGGTTGCTGAAAACCGTGTATTTTGACAGCAACCTACTAAAGATAAAAAATTTAGCATAAAATAATATAAGCGGCGATTAAGCCGCTTTTTGTTATTTTATGATTTTTATAATAAGGTATTAATAAATCATCAATATTTTGTGCATATGCACAAAATATTGATGATGCAATAATTCTATTGATTTTAATTGGAATTTTGTTAATATATTGTTTATGTATAGACGCCACGCGACATTATTTTTTGCGATTTGTTTTTTGGGCGGAATTTTTATAAGCGCTTTTCTTCGTCAATTATTGCCGTTTCCGGTTTTCCATATTTCCCAGTATTATTTTTTGGGATTTTTTATTTTAGGGCTTTTGTTGGCACAGTTTTTCGGTCAATGGAAAGTAGTAGCTATAATGTTAATGTCAGCGGGATTATTATTGGGAATTTCAACTTATTTGAATTATTTTAATAAGGAAACGGTTTTTTTAACGGAATTGGAGCGACATATAAGCGTTTATAATGATAAAGGAGAGACAAATTTTATCGGTCAAATTTCGCATTATCCCGATTTAAGAATTGATAAAATACAATACGAAATTGAAATAATATCGGTCGGGGACAATCCGACCCCGCTTGCCGGTAGGCAGGTTTCCGGGAAAATTATTTTGACGGCTAATCTTTATCCGGTTTACGAATACGGCGATATTTTGGAAATAAGCGGAAAAATAAGAACGCCGGCGGAATTTCCCGATTTTAATTATAAAGATTATTTGGCCAAAGACGGCATTTATTCGGTGATTTATTATCCGGAAATAAAAAAAATCGGCGAGGCGAACGGAGCGCGAATTTTTGTTTGGAAAAATATTTTTTCTTTTAGGGATAAATTGCGCGAAAGTTTTTATAGGATTTTTCCGGCGCCGCATTCGGCTATTTTATCGGCGATGATTTTAGGCGATCAAGGATTGATGTCCAAGGGGTTGCGCGAAAAATTGTCTTTGACCGGAACCCAGCATATTATTTCCATTTCCGGGATGAATATCGTTATTTTGGCTGGTATTCTTGAATTGATTGGTTTGCGTCTCGGTCTTTGGCGCAAGCATATTTTTTATTTCGCCGCAACGATAATTATATTTTATGTTTTTATGATCGGCGCGCCGGCATCGGCGGCGCGGGCGGGGATTATGGGGGTTATACTTTTACTTGCTCAGAATAGCGGCAGGATTAGCGATAATAAAAGAATTTTAATATTGGTCGCCGGTATTATGTTGGCGTTAAATCCCTTGTTATTGAATTTTGATGTCGGATTTCAGCTTTCCTTTCTGGCAATTATCGGAATTATGTACTTGCAAAAACCACTTGAAACATTGTTAAAATTTTTACCGGAAAAATGGTTTTGGGGTTTTTTCCCGTTGCGCAGTGTAGCCGCGATGACTTTAGCGGCGCAAATAACGACTTTGCCCGTGGTAGTTTATAATTTCGGCAATATTTCTTTCATCGCTCCTTTCGTCAATATTCTTATCGTGCCGTTACTCGGTTTTATTATGCTTTACGGGCTTGCCGGCGCGATCGGCGGAATGTTTTTCGCGCCGGTTTTTCTTTATCTTTCCTGGCCGCTTTACGCGGTTTTGAGTTATGTTATTTTTATGATTGATTTATTTTTTAAAATTCCCTTGAGTTTTATTAGAATCAATGGCGTTATTTGGATATTTTCATTAACGCTTGTTTGCGTATTTATAGCATTTATAATGGTAAAAAAAATACCTCAACAAAGTTGAGGTATGATCCGCATATTTGCGAATTTATTTTATTAGTGAAATAGGCAGTAGGTTAGGAATCCTACAAAATTCGCTACCACTGCTACTTTGAATGTTAAAACCGTTACTATTGTACCGGCAAAAACCAATCCGCCCGTCACCGCCAAAAATTTTTTCATACGCATACGCCCCACTCCTTTCAAAAATCCGTTTATTTATATTTTCAACGTTTTTTCCTATCGGTAAAAAAGTATACGATGGCTACGATCCATCCTATCCCGTATAAATAAGCTAATCCCAACATAAGACCAAACCATATCCAGCGCGCCGTTTCTGATATTCCTTTGTTGCTCAACGCACTAATCATCATTAAAATCCAAAATATAAACAAAAAGGTTCCCAATCCTATCAAGGCAATAATGGCCAAAATTCCCAATCCCGTCAGCAGTTCCATAATTTTTCCTATTATTAAAAAACAAAAGAATTAAATTTCTAGTTAGTATATGATAATATTACCCAGAAAATATGTCAAATATTGCGCGATTATTTTTGGCGTGGCGCTGTTTTTTTGGCAATTGGCGTTTGCTAACAATGGTTCCGGATTTTTGGAAGCGAATTTTTTTGACATCGGGCAGGGAGACGCGATTTTTATTGAGGGGCCGGACGGTTTTCAGATTTTAATTGATGGAGGCCCGAATTCAACCGTTTTGGAAAAATTGGGAAAAGAAATGGGTTATTTTGACAGGTATATTGATATTGTAGTTGCCACGCATCCGGACAAAGATCACGCGGGCGGACTTATGGATGTTTTGAAATATTATAACGTCGGCGAGGTATGGATCGGCGTTTTGGAAAATTATTATTTTTCGCAAAGCGAATTTTTGCGCGTTTTGGAGGAAAAGAAAATTTTCGTAAGGTATGTTAAAACTGGTGATAATTTCAATTTTAACGGTTTGAATGTTTTCGTTTTCAATCCGCCGCCAAACGAAAAGTTGAAAGACAATGAGTCGTCTGTGGTTTTAAAAATTTTATACGGTGGCGTTTCTTTTCTTCTGACCGCGGATATTACCGCCGGCGTTGAAAAGAAACTTATTGAATCCGCAGGAAACGCGCTTGATTCGGATATCTTGAAAACGGCGCATCATGGATCAAAAACATCAACTTCCGAAAATTTTTTAAAAATTGTCTCGCCGGAGATTGCCGTTATTCAAGTTGGCAAAGATAATTCTTACGGCCATCCACATCAAACGGTTTTGGAGCGGTTTGAATTGTTTGGCATTCCGTTTTTTCGTAACGACCAAAACGGCGATATTGAGATTATAAGCGACGGAAAAAACTACACGGTAAATTTAGAAAAATAATTTTTTATAAAAAAAATAATATTTTTGCGGAAAATTGATCTTTCAGTTTTTATATGTTAATTTTATTGTATAATAAACATAAATATTTTTGTAATTTTAAGCGGTTAATTTAAAATTTCAAAACAATAAATTTATGAACAAATCAAAAGAGCGAACATTGGTTATTATTAAGCCTGATGCGGTTCAGCGTAATTTATTGGGGGAAATAATAAAACGTTTTGAGCGGAAGGGTTTGAAGATTGTTGGATTAAAGATGATGCAATTGGAAGATGTTATGCTTGAAGAACATTATTCTCATCATAAAGATAAGGCCTTTTTTTTCGGTCTCAAGAAGTTTATGGAGAGCGCTCCGGTTACTGTTATTGTTTTAGAGGGATTAGAGGCCGTAAAAACCGTGCGATTTATTTGCGGTCCCACTTGCGGCAGGGAAGCGGATGCCGGAACGATCAGGGGGGATTTTTCAATGAGCCGTCAGCTTAATATTGTTCACGCTTCCGATTCTGTGGAAAGCGCGGAAAAGGAAATCTATCGTTTTTTCAACACTGACGAACTTTTTGATTATCCGAAAATTGATTTTGATTTTCTTTATAGCGACGATGAGAAAGAGTAGACATTCCAGACATAATTGTGAAAACACTTTGCGTATAAATAAGTTGTCTAAAACAATAAAAATATGCGCAAAATTGATTTAAAAAATGTTGTTTGGAAAGAGGGCAAATATTATGTTGCCCAGTGTTTAAATGTGGATATCTCTAGTTTCGGTAAGACTAAAAAAGAGGCTCTATTCGCTTTAGACGAAGCATTGGAATTATATTTTGAAGATATTAAGGTTCCGAAAGTGACGAAAATTGAGAAACCGGAATTAGTTAAAATGTTAATTTGTCATACCTAAATTATATTTATCAACGGAAATCATTAAGGTCCTTCGAAAAGAGGGCTTTATTTATATTTCCCAGAAAGGCAGTCGTATTAAATTTAGAAAAATCGGCAATTTCACTTTAACCGTTATTGTTCCGACTGACAAAAAAGAAATTCCTTTTGGAACTTTTAAGTCAATTTTGCGTCAAGCTAATTTAACCGAAGACGATTTTAAGTGAAAATAAATTCACCTCTTTTATTCTTGAATTTAGGAAATTTCATTTGTTGTTTGTTGCCGGATATGCTATAATATAAATGGTTCTGCCGGTACATTAACTTTTTAATTTGGTTTTGGATCAAACATTTTTATACGGGAGCGGAACGTCCGCTATGGTCTTGGCCATAGTGGCGCGCGCCCACTTGGATTTATGCCGAAACTTCATTAAAAAGTAATCGGCAGGACCGCTAAAAAACATCTTGTAATATTGCGAGGTGTTTTTTAGCGGAAATATTGATTATTTATCCCGTTAGAGATTCACGAATATTTTAATAATAATTCAAGGCTTTTACAGAGTATTTTTTGACTTTTTCTAAAAAACATTTTATTCTATTTAAAATTCCCAATAGAGCTTGCAGACGTTGCCGTATGCTTTATAAATATGCGATTAAGTTCATTTATAATTTAATAATTTTTTTTGAGGGGGAAATATGGAAATCAATTATTTTTGGGAAACACTTGAAGTTATATGGAATAATCCGAAATTAGTTTTTTTAAACAACGAAAGTATACAAGAGATTGCTAAAAAATTTGCCACTCAAGAATTTAAAATTCCGGCTTGGCGAGAAGGGATTTTTCCAAAAGAACCGCGGGAATTTGTGGAATTTATAGGCGTGGCGAATTCGCTGAATTTTTGTTTTACGAATCCGTTTAATCCGTCAGACGGAAAATATTTTTTCATTTGGCGCGATAAAAAATGGACTGGTTCATTGGGAATGGCGGCGGCTTTACGCGCGGCTCTGGAAAACGGCAAATTGGTTTTGGATTGTAAATTTTTGCGCAATTTGACTAAACGCGATGTTGTGGATATTTTTTGCGTATATTCGGATATTCCGTTGGTTGACGCGAGATGGGAATTTTTACAGCAAGTGGGTCGTAATTTGAGCATCAATAGGATTGATGGTTTTTGGGATATTTTCAAATTGGGGCGGTGGAGAGCTTTTGATAGTAATGGTTTTCTCGGAATCATTTCTATTTTAAGCAATCTTTTGCCTTGTTTTAATGATTATAGTTTTCATGAAGAATCGCGGAAATTAATTTTTTTCTACAAAAGAGCGCAGCTTTTGCTTATGGTTTATCAGGGCAGAGCCTTGACTGAACCGCAAAACTTTCCATTGATAGCCGATTACGAATCATTGGGTCCGGCGCCGGATTACGCGTTGCCAAAAATTTTAAAACATTTAGGTATTTTAGTATATGCGAATAAATTGGCGGAAAAAATAAATAATCGGAAAATAATCTTAGCCGATAGTTTGGAGGAACAGGAAATAAGAGCGCAAACGGTTAACGCGATGATCAGATTACGCGATGAAATTAACATTGTACGCGGCGATAATAGAAAAATAAATATGCTGGAATTGGATTATTTTATGTGGTCTTTAAGTAAAGATACAGAGAGTATCCCGCATCATTTAACGCTAACCGTTGCTTATTAAAAAGTAAAATGGCATACTATTGAGTATGCCATTTTTTAATTTCAAAATCGTTAAAAAGGATAGTAATTCTTTGGCCAGAGCCGGAATTTTCATAACGCCACACGGCGCGATTGAAACACCGGCGTTTTTGCCCGTGGCTACGAATGCCGCGCTTAAAGGTTTGAATATAAATAAACATAAATCATTGCCAATACGGGTTTTTATAGCAAATACCTATCATCTTTGGCAAAGGCCAGGCGACGGCGTTATAAAAAAAATTGGCGGACTTCATAAGTTTATGAATTGGGATGGGCCGATATTTACCGATTCCGGCGGTTTTCAGGCGTTTAGTTTAGGTTGCGGACGGGAACAGGGTGTAGGGAAAATCGGCAGTGTTTTTACGGACGAAAACGTTAATTGCGTTGAAAAGAATAATGTTAAAAGAGAAAATCTTGTAAAAATTAACGAAAAAGGGATTAAATTCCGTTCTTTTATTGACGGTTCATGGCAAGAATTAACCCCGGAAAAATCAATAAAAATTCAGGAGAATTTAGGCGCCGATGTTATATTCGCTTTTGACGAATGCACTTCACCTACCCACGATTACAAATACACAAAAGATTCTTTGGACAGAACTCACGGGTGGGCCGAAAGATGCTTGAAAGCCAAAGCAAGAAACGATCAAGCCTTGTTTGGCATTGTACAGGGAGGTGTTTGGAAAGATTTAAGAATGAAAAGCGCGCGATTTATTTCTCGTCTTCCTTTTGACGGATTTGGCATTGGAGGTTCTTTGGGAAAATCAAAAAAGGATATGTATAATATTTTGGATTGGGTCGTTCCTTTGTTGCCGGAAAATAAGCAGCGTCATCTGCTTGGCATTGGCGGAGTGGAGGATATTTTTGAAGGAATATCGCGCGGCGTTGATACTTTTGATTGCGCTTCCCCGACCAAAGAGGCAAGACACGGAACTTTATGGACGAAAGGAGGGAAAATTAATATTAGAAAAGCGATTTATAAAAACGATAAAAAACCGATTGAAAAAAAATGTGGATGCTTTACTTGCTTAAACGGTTTTTCACGCGCTTATTTGCGCCACCTTTTAAATGCGGGAGAAATTTTAGGTTATGAATTAGCGATATTGCATAATCTTTATTTTGTTTTGAATTTAATGAAAGAAATTCGTGAAAGCATAATCAATAATAATTTCGATAAATTAAAAAGTTCTTTTTTAAAAAATTTTAAAATTTGTTTCGCTGCGACTCGGTCGCAACAATGTCGCCGCGTCGGATCGTGGCGAGACGATTGATTCGCGTTTTGCGAAAATCTTGCGGAGATTCGGTCTCCGCGCGGAGACCGAATCTCCGCAATAGCGGAATTGATTCGCGCCTTGCGAAAATTTTTAGGGTATGACAAAATATAAATATTATGGAATTTTTTAAGCCGTTTGCCGCTAAAAAAATATTGATTATTTTCGGCGCGATTTTCGTTGCCGGTTTTGTTTTGGGCTGGTTTATGGCAGGGGAGATTTATATATTAAACAGTTTGTCTTAATCGGTTAAAATTAGAATTGCGTTCCGCGTCCCGTCCCGCAGTACTGCGGGACGGGACGCGGAACGCGCAGAACTTAAAATAATGTTTTTGAGAATTGCCAGATCATTCGTATTTATTATTATCAGCGTCGTAATTTTAGGCGGTGGTTTTTTCGCCGGAATTTATTCGTACGATTATTATTGGCAATGGCAAAATCGTCAAGATTTAAGAAATTTGGTGAAGTCCTACGAACAAGCGCGAAAAAACGAAGAAGCGCGTAAAATGGCGGACACTTTTGGCGGCAAAACCCCACAAGAAACATTGCAAATGTTTATTGAAGCGGTGGAGGCGGGGGATTACGAATTGGCGAGCAAGTATTTTGTGGAAAGCAAGAGGGAGGAGTGGAGGAATAGTTTAAATAGTACCGCAAAAGCGAATAAAATTGATAATTTTTTACAACCCATAAAATTAATAAACAAAAATATTAATAACAATAAAGATATACCAACAAATATTAATAATTATTACACTATTAGAGAACCTATTTTGGTGGAATTTATTCTTTATCCCAACGGTATCTGGAAATTAACGGAAATATAATAAAATCAAAATAATTTATTGAAGGAGGGCGATATGATTAAGTGCAATTTATCGTGAAGAACAAAATTTTTCTATATTTGTTTTTCTTAGCGGTTTTGACATCGCTAAGTTTTTTATACTTTTTTAACTCTTCCAACGCCTATGAAGATAAAACAACTCATCCTGCCATAACCGATGAAATCGTTGATTTTTACAATCTTTTTTACGAACCGAGAATTACCGATGAACAAAAAGAATGGATTGTTCAGGGATCAAAAGACGAAGATATTTATCCGCGCTGGATGAATCATTATTATGATCCGATATATAATGCGGGTTGGCAGGGCGAGCAATCGGGTTATTTGCCGGATTGGTTTGTGGAAGGCGGAGCTCGCGCTCTTGTCGCTGACAAGAAACCCGTTTCTTCTTTGGATTGGATGCGTAATCAGGAATTGCAAACATCATATAAAGAATTTGGCGGAAACAGAACTTGGGACAGGGCAATTTATGAAATGGCGGTAAAAAATAACGAAAGAGAGGCATATTATACTTTGGGATTTATTTTGCATTTAATGGAGGACGCTACCGTGCCTGATCATACGAGAAACGACAGCCACGCGCCGGGTATTGGCGGCGACGAAGGCAGTCCTTACGAACAATACGCGGACCAATTCACGAGAGAAAATTTTAATGTCGCAACGGATTTGCGGAACGCGGGCTATAAGCCAATGGAAAAAAATACCATTGATTATTATTTGCATTCGCTCGCTCTTTATTCCAATAAAAACTTTTTTAGCAAAGATACGGTTTTGGACGGGAAGTACGAAAATCCGAAGATTATAAAAGAGGATAGTAATTATGGTTATGGAATTGATAGTTTTAATAATAAATTTAAATTAGTTTTTGTAGATAAACAGTGGGACGATATAAAATATCAATATGTTAATATTTATCGTTTAGGAAATAAAAATGAGCCCGTAGTATTATCCGACTACTTCACCCTCCTCTCCCGTTAAGCTATAACCAACGGCGCCGGAATAATAAATCTTTTTCATAAGGAGGCGGAAAAAGCCAAACAAAATCCGGAAAATTTGATTCCTCCGCCGGAATTTAAAATAGCCGATCGGGCGGTTTCTTTACTCAGTGAAATAAACAAAAACGGCGTATATCAAGGAGCGGCGGATGCCTTTGAAAGAGCGATGGAAAAATACGCCGTTTATAAACCGATTGACCTTACCGTGAATTTGGCGGCAAGCGCGTTCAATATATTCAAGGGATTTAACGAGATTGATTCAAGTAAATTGACAATCGGTTTTGGCAACAATCAATTGGCCGACAGTGTTGTGGAAAAAGTTTCTTCTGTTGTTCAAGAAAGCGCGAAAGATTTATTTGAAACCGTGAAAAATGTTGACCCAAATCTTTTAACGGCGGGAATCGTTAAAACGCAAATTCCGGCGCCGGAAACTGTTTCAGAAAATAAACAATCTGCAATAGTCCAGGTAAATAATACAAAAGTAAAATTTATAATTGACGGCGATACTTTTGTTCTTGATGATGATTCAAAAATCCGATTGATCGGCATTGACGCGCCGGAACAAAACGAATGTTTTTATGACGATGCGAAAAATATGCTGGCGGATTTGGTTTTGGGAAAAGAAATTATTTTAGAAAAAGACATTTCCGATACGGATAAATACGATCGTTTGCTTCGCTACGGCAGAATAAACGATATTTTGGTTAATGATTATATGATTCGCGAGGGTTTTGCCGAAGCATGGGCTTACGGATTAGATATCAAATACAGGGAAAAATTCGCGGAGTCGCAGAATTACGCGCAAAATAATAATTTGGGATTATGGGATAAATGTAACGAGGCAAAGGAAACTAAGTCTTTTTCAGTAAATACCCAAAGTTTAGATTATATTATTAATAGTATCGGCAATGATAATCCGCCGCAGATTGGATTGGAACCCGAACCTGAACCGGAAGATGTAATTCCCCCGATAACGCCGTTTGACATAAATATTGAAAACGGCGATTTATTTGCGTTTGCCGATGATGTAAGCACGGCGAACGGCGCGCAGATAAATATTTTCGGCAAAGGCGAAGGAGGCAGTATTGTCGTAATTTCCGTGAATCCGGTTTACGAGGCGGAAGCGGCGAGCAACGGAACTTGGCAACGCGAAATTACATTGAACGAAGGCGCGAACGCGATAAAAATAAAAGCGCGCGATGAAGCAGGTAATGAATCGGAAGAAATAGCAATAAATGTAATCCTTGACAGTCTTGGTCCCGCGGCGCAAATCAATATCACGAATTACAATTTGATGTCATTGGTTTTTAATGTCGGTTGGATTGCTGCGGAAGAAGACGCGGCGACAACGACTTTTGAGCCGCAATACAAAATCAACGCAAACGGCGAATGGCAGGATTTAGTTATAGATAATGGAGAACAGTTCTCCTTTGCGCAAGATAAAACAACTTATTATTTTCGCGTTCGCGTTCAGGATATGAACGGCAATCAGGGCGGCTGGTCGGAAATCGCGGAAGCGGAAATAAACACCAAACCGGTAATATTCAACGAAATCGCCTGGATGGGAACAGAAGCGGATTATAACGACGAATGGATTGAACTTTATAATATTTCCGGTCAAGATGTTGATTTGAAAAATTGGAAAATAGAAGCGTATAATGGCGCGCCGAATTTTACATTTTTTGACGCTTCGCGCGATACAATGACAATATCGGCTAATTCCTATTTTTTACTTGAAAGAACCGGCGATGAAACCGTATTTAATATTGCAGCCGACTTTATTTACACCGGCGCCATGACCAACAAGGAAAGTGGCGGCGAATATCTCTATCTTAAAGATTCTAATAATATTATTATTGACGAAGTAATCAGTTTTTATGCTGGCGACAATGTAAGTAAAAAAACAATGGAACGGGTGCGATCCGATGTCGGTTCAAACATTTCCGCCAACTGGCTGACCTACGAAGGCGAAGGAGGCGCGGCGCAAGACGCGGAAGGTAACGCGATTTTCGGCACTCCCAAATTCCAAAACAGCGTTCATAATAAACATTACGCCGTCGGTGGCAACATTTCCGAAAACACCTCGTTTTATAAATCGAACAGCCCTTATTTTCTTTATAGCAGTCTTAATGTTTTGGAAAATAATACTTTGGTTATTGAACCCGGGGTAAAAATTTTGATAGATGATAATTTGATATTCGATATTAACGGTACTTTAAAATCTTTGGGCACGGCTACCGACAGAGTGGTGTTCACTTCCGATGAAGCTACGCCCGAAGCCGGCGATTGGACTAAAATGTATTTTTCTCCAACTTCAAACGGTTCCGAAATGTTTTACACCGATATTTTATACGGCGGCAAATGGATTTATGGAATAGGCGGTCAATCAGCGGCTATCGAAGTCGCGACTTCAACGGTTTCTTTTAGTAATGTTTTGGTAAAAGAAAGCGCGTATCGCGGTCTTTGGTTGCGCAATTCGGCAAGCGCCGTGAATGATGTTACTTTTGACAATATCAATGCCAAACTCGGTTCCGCTATGCTGGAAATCAACGGCGGCAATCCGCAAATCAATAATTCCGTATTCAAAAATAGCAACGGCGGATTTTCGTCTTACGGCATCAATATTCTCAATAGAGCCAATCCGACAATCGCGAATAATAGTTTTTCCAACACGAATTACCCTGTTTATATCATAAAGGGGGATCCCGTATTATCGGAAAATACCGCTTCCGGCAATTCATACAACGGAATATGGTTTGATACGGGATATGAAACAAGCGATGATGTTGTGCTGGAAAAAAATCTTCCGTATTATGTAAATTCGCTTATTGGAGTAAAGAATAACGCGATTTTAACCATAAACGCCGGCGCGGAAATAAAATTCAATAACGGAGGCGGCGGCATTGAAATTCAAGACGGAACATTGAAAGCGATCGGAACAAGCGATAATCGGATTAAATTTACCAGTGTCGGTTTCGGTTTGTGGAAATGGATTCATTTTACCGAAGACGCGAATGAAGAATCGGAATTAAAATACGCGATTATTGAAAACGGCGGTTACGGAACTTTTGTTGACGGCGCTATGATAAGAATCGATGATGTGGCGATAAATATCGACAATGTTGAAATTATAAACAGTTATTCAAGGGGAGTAATGCTTAAAAATTCCGATTCCATAATCGCCAACGCTTTATTTAAGTGCAATGGTTATGCAGATTTTGGCGGTATTTGCAATGCAGTAAAAATACCGGGACTTGTGCCGGCGTTTGACATTCAAGATTCCGATCCGGTTGTTTCCGATTCCGTTTTCAAACTTAATCGCATCGGCATCGGATCTTACGGGACTTCAACGCCGGCATTTACGAACATAACTTTCGGAGAAGGGAACGAGGCGAATATTATGAATACCGATCCGGTTGGTTTGACGGAGTGAGTGTTTTCGCGTTATAGTCATATATTATTATTGTTTTTTGAAAATTTATAGTTGGAGGAAATTATGAAACCATTGCGAATAGGGAAGATTTTTGGCGTTGAACTGTATTTGGATTTAAGCTGGTTTATTTTATTCGCGCTGATTGTCAATTTGTTTCTCGGAGTTTTTAAAGATATGGCGGGCATTTCTTTACGCGTGCAAATATTATTTGCCGTATCGTCTACTTTTATCCTTATGTGCTCTCTTTTGGCGCATGAAATGGCGCATTGTCTGGTTGGCAGGCGTTACGGTTTTATAATGAAAAAAATGACATTTATGATTTTTGGTGGGATGGCTCATATAGAAGAAGATAATTTTTATAAAATTGGTTCAAGAGCCGAATTGAAAATGGCGCTGGCTGGTCCATTTATGAGCTTGGTGTGTTGCGGATTTTTTTGGGTTTTGGGCGTATTATCGTCCGCGTATTTATTGTCGTTTTTTGCGCGAAATGCATTGGTTAGTATGTTTTTTTTGTTATCTTATTTTAATTTATTGATGGCGTGTTTTAATTTTATCCCCGCATTTCCAATGGACGGCGGAAGAGTTCTCCGGTCTTTGCTGTGGCACAAAAAAGGACTTTTGCCGGCAACGAAAATAACATGTGACATTGGATTATTTATGGGACGAGTAGGTTTGCCGTTAATCGGATTTTTTATTTTTCGCAGTTTGTTTTCTGTAATCTGGCTGGGTTTAATCGGATGGTTTATTTTGGTTCCCGCTTGTTTGCAAGAAGTGAAATATGTTGCGGAAATGATTGAAAAAGAAGAAAATAATAAAAAAAATAAAAATTAATCGGAGTAAAATAAATAAAATCCCCGGAACAATTCGGGGATTTTTATATTTTTTATAGTATTAATGTCTTGAATTTTACCATTTATAATAGTATATTTTTAATATGGGGCGAAGGGGGAGTTTTGCCCCCCTGGCGGAATTGGCAGACGCGCTAGCTTCAGGGGTTAGTTCCCGCAAGGGAATAGAGGTTCAAATCCTCTGGGGGGCATAATTAATAAATAATTTTTTAAATATTATATTATGGACAAGCCAAAAAATAAAACAACAATAGACAATCGGACTGTTTATTATGAGGATAATGCTTATAATGGGGTAATTTATTTGCGCGATTACCTTGATTTTAGCGAGACAAAAGTGTTTTTTGAATACGCTTCGTCAAAAGGCAGGGCGGATTTTGAGGATCGGAGCGGATACGATTACACTTTAATTAAAAACAGCGATGGGAGTTATACGGTGGCAAGGCGATAAGTTCGTATTTTAAATTCTATTTTCTAAATTTTAATTTTAGGTTATTGTGGGCCATTAGCTCATTTGGTAGAGCGCTTCCATGGCATGGAAGAGGCGACCGGTTCAAATCCGGTATGGTCCATTGCTTTACGGGCGTATAGCTCAGTTGGTTAGAGCGCTTCGTTGACATCGAAGAGGTCTCCCGTTCGAGTCGATTTTCGCCCGAGGCGAAACATCGGAAGTCGGGATCCCGATTCCCGCCCCGCCTTTGGCGGGGGACATCGGGACTCAGTGGTAGAGTGCTTCCTTGACACGGAAGAGGCCACAGGTTCAATCCCTGTATCACCCACTAAATTACTATACAGGAGAACAGTTCTCCTGTATCCTTTGACTTAATTTATGCCCATTAAGCGTCCACAACTAATTAATAATGAAATTTATCATATTGTTGTTCGGGGAGTTAGTGATCAACCGATTTTCAAAAACAACGATGACCGTTATCGGGTAATTTTTTCTCTTTATGAATTTAATACAGTTGCCCCAATTGAAATTAGCGTACAAAGAAAAAAGCGCAGTATTAAAAATAAAGGAGAACAGTTCTCCGATAAACGGATATTGTTAGTGGAAATTTTAGCGTTTTGCTTTATGCCAAATCATATTCATTTGCTTTTAAGGCAATTGCGGGACAATGGGATAACTCAATTTATGCGAAAATTCGGAGCTGGTTACGCAACTTATTTTAATAAAAAATATACCCGTAATGGTCATTTATTTCAAGGCAGATTTAAGGCGATTCGCATTACAACCGATAGGCAATTAAAAACGGTTTTTGTTTATATTCATACTAACCCAGTTGCTTTGATTGAAGCGGATTGGAAAAAGGGAGGGATTAAAAATTCCAATAAAGCAATTGAATTTTTAGAAAATTATAAATGGTCAAGTTATCAGGATTATATTGGTCAAGATAATTTTTCATCAGTTACTAAAAGAGATTTTCTTTTAGAGGTAATGGGCGGAAAGCGAGGTTGCCAAGGATTTTTAAACGATCGGGTTGAATACAAAGGAGAGAATAATTATAATTATTTTAGCGATATAGAATTAGAATAAAGGAGAACAGTTCTCCTTTATTCTAATAATTCAACGCTTGATACATTTAAGAAAATTGCGAAAGCACTTGATGTTAGCGTTGATGATTTAATAAGTTAAAATGTTTAATTTTTTTCAAAATATTTTTGATAAAGTCATATCACTTGTGGCAAGTGTGATTATTGCTGTTGGCTTAGTTTCTGCACCAACACTAGAAATAATAGATCAATCTTTACGACCAGAGAAATACGGAGAAGAAATTATTTTGGAAACTAAACAAAATGAATTAGAATCCGAAAAACAACTCGAGGAAAAAATTAAGCAAGCTGGTATAACAGAAGAAAATAGGAAAGCCGAAGAAGAAAAAATCAAAAAACAGATAGACGCTAAAGAAACCCAGAGGCAAGAAGAATTAAAAAAGCAAGCAGAATTAGAACAAGAACTCAAAGATGTTCTTAACGATTCGAATCTTACAGAAATCCAACAAAAAGAACCGCAACAGCAACCTCGTTTAATTCTTTTTGAAGATAATTTTGGCAATGTTTACGCAGAAGAAAAAGACTTCGTTAGAAATGCTGCAGAGCCGTTTAACAATGGCTTCGGTGCTTCTTACACTCCGTTGTGCATGCAAGATTCCGATGTAACGAAAGATTGCCAGCCTGAAATTATAAACTGGGTGAATAATCGTTCTATTGAAATTGGAAAAACACTCAACATTATTTTAGATAGCTTTGATGCAAACAGTGATAGTGTTTTTTATTATATTTCTTACGGTAGCCGAAAAGATTGGGGCTATGGCACAATGAGAATATTACAATCATGGAAAGCCAATAACGTTTCCAGTATTCCAATAACCGAGCAACTTTATGAAGAGACTTTGTTTGATAATCTTAGCTGGGGTAGTCACTACTTCGACTCATCTACGCGGCAACATTATGATAAAAAAGTTAAATTAAATAATGCGGGCGAATTAAATATAAATCTTTGTTTTAACGAAAAACCTGAACGAATGGAACGTGGTGAGCAATTTCCAGATGGTTGTATACTTTTTAAATATTTTATTTTGAAACCCGCATATTCTAATTTAACAACTTCAACACAACCACAATAAAAATTTATGGATTACGCAGAATTACATCTTGAACACGCTGTTAAAAAACTATGTATAGGAGAAAAAGATGTAACAAAAAGATTATTAGAGGTCTGGAATTCCGACCTCCATTTATTGGCAGATAAAAATAATTTTCATTTTAGAGATTATCCCAAAGAAATAAAAGAAGATTGGAAATGGATTTATGGACAATTAACAAAATATAAACCGAGTGATAATTCAATAGAAAATAGACTTGGAATTGTAGGTTTTACATTAGGAAAAATTAAAAATTCAACAGGTTCAAAAATTGTGAAAAGAGTATATGAATTAAATGAAGAAGTAAAAAGATTTAATGAAGCGCACAGAATTGATAAAAAATAATCTCCTAACTATGACAAATAAAAATCAAAAACATGTAGAGGTGATAGTTGCTTCTACAATACCAGAAGCATGGGAAGTGGTGAAAAGAAATAATATCGCTACACAAAAAAAGAATTCGGCAGACGCAGATTATATCGTCTTTTTCCGTGTTCGTCTTAAAGATAAAAAATTAGGAAACTCGGCTATCACGCATATTGCGAAAGTAAGGGATAGTGATAACAATGCATCGCTGAAAGACTTTTTTGAGAAAAATCCGGATTTGCTAAAATACTCTGAAAAACATGGGAAAGGGTGGGAAAGACAAGAATATCACAAAGAATATAAGCTCGAAGAATTAAAAGAGCTATCAGAACCAATTTTGTGTAGAAAAGGGAAGGGAGAGGGAAAAAGATGTCAGGTTAAACTCTATACAACGCGCGAGGAATTAAATAGAGTAAAATATTTGGGGGATATAAAAACAATTTCTCAACTATGAGGCATGTTGAGATGTAGAAATAATACTTTTTCTGTCCGCCCGATCCCCAAAGCGAGGACGGCTCGGCAGGAGGGGGTCGGGGGGGGATGCCGAGCCGTTCGAGCGTCAAAGCCCCGTCGCCTGTTCGTCAGAACAGAGGCCAGCAGAGAAGTTTTCTTTTCCTTAATTGAAAAAGTTTTTAGGGGGGGGCGCGAAAGAAAAATAGTAAAGAAAACTTCTCTGCTGGGCACGCGAGCGGGGCGAGAGCGTATGATTTGGTTCAGAGCCACCACGCGCGCGGCGCGTGGTCAGTCGGGGTTCTGCTCAAAGAAAGTTCGGATTTCGTCCAACAGACACCATACATAAAATAAAAGGGCGGGGAGGCGACCGGTTCAAATCCGGTATGGTCCATTGCTTTACGGGCGTATAGCTCAGTTGGTTAGAGCGCTTCGTTGACATCGAAGAGGTCTCCCGTTCGAGTCGGGATACGCCCATAAAAAGAAAATATGGTCATAGTCCCGACATTCCGATTTTCGCCCGAGGCGAAACATCGGAAGTCGGGATCCCGATTCCCGCCCCGCCTTTGGCGGGGGACATCGGGACTCAGTGGCAGAGTGCTTCCTCGACACGGAAGAGGCCACAGGTTCAATCCCTGTATCACCCACTAAAATAAAAAAATCAATATAACATCCTTATAAACCCACTTGCCCGCTTCTAAAGGGAGATTGGTGGTATGTTGTGTAATGTATATGAAATTGAATATAGTTTACGAAGACGAAGACATTTTAGTCATTAACAAGCCGGCCGGATTGGTTGTTCATAAAGGAATAAAAACCGAAACAACATTGGCGGATTTGCTCGTTGAACATTACCCGGAAATTATAAATGTCGGCGATGACAAAATGAGGCCCGGGATTGTGCATCGTTTGGATAAAGACACATCCGGTTTAATGGTGGTCGCTAAAAATAACGCGGCCTTTGATTTTTTAAAAGAGCAGTTTAAGAATCGCCGGATTGAAAAGAAATACACCGTGTTGGTTTTGGGGCGCGTGGAAAATCAAAGAGGCAGAATTGACAGTAAAATAGGACGATTGGGCGATAAGCAGATAGTTGTAAATCCCAGCCCAAGGCTGGTCAGCCTCGGGCTGAAAAAATCCCAATTCAATGTTAATTCATTTCGGACGGGAAAATTCAAAATAGACAAGTATAAAGAAGCGGTTACGGAATATAAAATATTAAAATATTTGGGCGATTATACTTTATGCGAAGTGAAACCGAAAACAGGCAGAATGCACCAAATAAGAGTTCATTTTAAGTCAATTGGCCATTCGGTGGCGGGGGATAAAAAATATTATTTCAAGAAACAAAAAAACGCGCTGATTTTTCCAAGGCAATTTTTGCACGCAAGTTATTTAAGTTTCAGTTTGCCAAACGGGAGTAGAATGGCGTTTGAAGCGGATTTGCCGGAGGACTTGCAAAAAGTATTGATAATGCTTGAAAATAACGGTTAAAAATGATAATGTATGGGCATATAAATAGTAAATTTTGAAACTTGAAACTGGAAACTTGAAGCGTATGTTTTATGTTTTATGTTATAAGTTGCAAGTTTTAATTTATGGGGATATGGATAAACTTCAAATGTTCAATAAAAGCCAGATAAAAAATAAACAGTTCGCGGAACTGGATTTGCGGTCGGGCGATACCGTGCGGGTGCATCAAAAAATAAAAGAAGAGAAAAAGGATAGAATACAGGTTTTTGAGGGTGTGGTTATCGCGATTAAACACGGTCGCGGCATCAACGCGACTTTCACGGTTCGTAAAATATCGGATGGCGTTGGTGTCGAAAGGATTTTTCCTTTGCACGCTCCTTTTATTGAAAAAATTGAAATCATAAAAAGAGTTAAAGTGAGGCGGGCAAAACTTTATTATTTGCGCGATTTGCGCGGCAAGAAAGCGCGATTGAAGCAGAAGAAATTTGAGGGTATTATAGCCGAAGAAGAAAAAATTTCGGCGGCGGAAGCGGAGGTTGTGCAAGCCAGCGAAGAAAAGGCGGCGGATAAAGTTAGTGAAGTAAAAAAGTAATACCGCGATAGCGTTTTAATCAAGCTCGGGTGGCGGAATTGGTATACGCAACAGGCTGAGGACCTGTGCCATTTTATGGCGTGCGGGTTCAAGTCCCGCCCCGAGCATACGGAGATTAGTCGTTTATTCGTTTGACTTTTGGGCGCGTAGTCTCGACATTCCGATTTTCGCCCAAGGCGAAATATCGAAAGTTTGGATCCCGATTCCCCGCCCGCGGCGGGGAATCGGGATCCGGTGGTAGAGCGCTTCGTTTATTCATCCCGCTGATTTATGCGCGCTTAGCTCAGTGGTAGAGCGACTCGTTTACACCGAGTAGGTCGTAGGTTCGATCCCTTCAGCGCGCACAAAATCGGGAATTTTTAAAAATAAAATAAAATGTTAATTTGGACGGTTTATATTATTAAAAGTCAAAAATGGGATAAATATTACACGGGTGTAACTGATAATCTAGAAAAAAGATTATACGAACACAATAATGGTTTATCGTCTTATACGAAAGGTGGTGGAAAATGGGCATTAAAGCATTTTGAAGAATTTGATAGTATAAGGGATGCTTATAAGAGAGAAAAATTTATAAAAAATAAGAAAAGCAGGAAAATAATTGGAAAGATTATAGGGAGTCCTAATATTGAGTTAAAGAAATTGTGCCGGAGTAGCTCAGTGGTAGAGCGCAGCCCTGAAAAGGCTGGCGTGGACAGTTCGATTCTGTCCTCCGGCATAAAAATATGATAGAAATGGTTGTAGTCCCGATGTTTTTGCCTTTGGCAAAAAATCGGGATCCCGATTCCCCGCCCGCGGCGGGGACATCGGGACTCAGTGGTAGAGCGCAGCCCTGAAAAGGCTGGCGTGGACAGTTCGATTCTGTCCTCCGGCATAAAAATATGATAGAAATGGTTGTAGTCCCGATGTTTTTGCCTTTGGCAAAAAATCGGGATCCCG
>Ga0209211_10004858_pt1 | contig 20532 bp, 27 predicted proteins | sample RifGroA2_FD_183992 | JGI IMG/M metagenome (GOLD analysis project Ga0209211, IMG submission 183992) | Groundwater microbial communities from Rifle, Colorado, USA - Groundwater A2 (SPAdes) (version 2) | ecosystem: Environmental > Aquatic > Deep subsurface > Groundwater | place: Rifle, Colorado...
AAGCGGAAAGGGCAGGCGGCGTCCCGCCGGCCCGGGCGACCATCTCGTCGAACGCGCTCGCTCCCTTCGCCTTGAAGTCCGACTCGATCTGGTAGATCTCGGTGAGCTCGGCGAAGGCCCAGCGGCACAGCGTGCGGAGGTTGTTGACGGCGGGCACCCAGTAGGTATCCATAATGCATAGTGCATAATCGAGACCCGAGGGGGAGGAAGAATGGGAGCCAAGAGACGAACCAGCGTTCTGCTCGACCCGGCCCTGCTCAGGAAGGCTCGAAGAACCCTGGGGGCCTCAAGCAACACCGACGCGATTGCCCGAGCCCTGCAGGAAACCTTGATCAACCGCGAGGTCGAGGCGACTCTGCGTGACCTGATTCGCAAGGGCCGGGGACGTTTCGTCGATGTCTCCCGGTAGCCGCGGTTGCCCATCCTGCTCGACACGAACGTCTACCTGTTCGCTCGCGATGACTTCGAGCTTCTCCGCCGCCACAAGGCCTTCTCACTCAGGATCCTGACGAGGGAGGGATGACGCGGTGACGGACGGCCCCTTCCGGCAGGTGGTGACGTCGGAGCGCGAGTTGCGCGCGCTGATCGGAGAGCCCAGCGAGCTGGCGCGCCGGAAGCAGATCGGGCGGCTCGACGCGCATTGCCGCGCGTTCATCGCGCACGCGCCGTTCCTGCTGATGGCGACGGCGGACGCCCAGGGGCGCTGCGACGTGTCGCCCAAGGGCGATGCCCCGGGCTTCGTGCACGTGCTCGACGACACGCATCTGGCGATCCCCGACCGGCCGGGGAACAAGCGGCTCGACGGCATGCGGAACCTCGTCGCGAACCCGCGCGTGGGGCTCATCTTCCTGGTGCCAGGGATGGAGGAGACCCTGCGCGTGAATGGCCGTGCGTCGATCGTGCGCGACGACGACCTCCTGGAGCGGCTCTCGGCCCAGGGCAAGCGTCCCCGGCTCGCCGTCGTCGTCGAGGTCGAGGAGTGCTTCCTCCACTGCGCCAAGGCCATGAAGCGCTCCGGCCTCTGGGAGCCGGCCCGCTGGCCCGATCGCTCCGGGCTCCCCTCGGCCGCGCAGATCTTCCTCGACCACGCGCGGCCCGCGGACACGACGCTCGATGCGCTCGACCGGCGCCTCCAGGACGGCTACCGCACCGGCCTGTACTGACCGCGCGCGGACATCGAACCTGCGCTCGATTCGAAGTCGGCTGGGTCGAGGTGGACATGACGGGTGACAACCTGGGCTCTCATCTGATCGACCTCATGCTGTGGCTGAGCGGGCTCGAGGCCAGCCTGATCGGCGCCGCGCTCGCCTCGCAGCGCTTCGCGGTGGAGACCGAGGACACGGCGGCCCTGCTCCTCGCCCTGGGAGGCCAGGGCATCGGCATCGTCGAGACCAGCGCGGCCAGCGCGAGCCCCGGAAGCCGCGTCGAGATCTACGGGAGCGCCGGCTGGATTCGCGCCGACGACACGTTCACCGGCGCGGCCACGCTCCAGACCTCCGCCGCCGGGGAAGCGACCTTCCCGGCGCCGGCAGCGCTGGCGCCGTACGCGGCCCTGGTCGCGGACTTCGTGCGCGCGGTGCGCGGGCATCGCGGGGTCGGCGCGACGGGCGAGGAAGGCGCGGCCAACGTGGCGATCGTCGAGGCGGCCTGCGCCCAGCCGGTACGGCGCCGGTCGGGGGCGTGATGGGCGCCACGCCGAGGGGTTAGTCCGGCTCGGGCCCCCGTGCAGCTTCGAGGATGGCCGGGAGGGCGCGCTTGGGACTATGCCCCGGCAGGCGTGATGACGGTCTTGATGCCCTTCCCGGCCGCGGCGTGGGCGAAGGCCTCGGCGATGCGGTCGAGCGGGAAGCGCGCGGTGACGAGCCGCTCGACGCCCAGCGACGGCAAGAGGGCGAGGGCGCGGCGGAAGGCGGTGCCGCGGCCGAACACGCCGCCGATCCTGATCTCGCGGTACTGGACGTCGAAGAGGTCCAGCGGGAGCCGGCTTCCCTGGGGGCTCACGCCCACCAGGTTCACGATGCCGGCGAACCTGGTCAGGGCCACCGACTCGGCCACCAGATCCGGCCTGCCGACGGCCTCGCAGACGACGTCCGCCCCTCGCCCGCGCGTCAGCGCCATCAGCCGGTCGCGCAGGTCCTCCCTCGCGGGGTCCACGACGGCGTGAGCCCCGAGCCGCCGGGCGGCCCGGCGGCGCTCCTCGACCGGGTCGGAGAGGACGAGGCGACGCGCCCCGCGCCGTCGGGCCAGCACCATGGTGAGGAGTCCCATGAGGCCCCCTCCGATGACGAGCACGGTGGCCTCGGGCGGCATGCGGAACGCCGCGAGGCCGGCCAGACAGCAGGCGGCTGGCTCGGCCAGGGTGGCAGTGACGGGGTCGAGCCCTCGGGGCAGGGGGTGGACGCAGGCGGCGGGCAGCAGGGCGCGCTCGGCGAAGCCGCCGACACGGACGCAGCTCGCGCACTGGCTGACGCGCCCGAGGCGGCACGGATCGCACCGGCCACACCCGTACGAGGGCTCGCAAGCCACCCGGCGCCCGACGAGGCGGGGGTTCACGCCCCGGCCCGTCTCTCGCACCACACCGCTGTACTCGTGGCCGAGGACGAAGGGCGCCGGTCGAGCGAAGAGACTCTGGACGGTGTGGACGTCGGTGCCGCAGATGCCGGCGGCATGGACGTCGACGACCACCTGCCCCGCCCCCGGCGCGGGATCGGGCACCTCGTCGATGGTGAAGCGGTCGCCGCCCCGCCAGGTCGCAACCTTCATGGCCTCGTCTCCTCCCGGGTCATGGCCGCTTCGCTGCGCCGGGAAAACTGTGCGGGCTGCTCAAAGAGGTCCAGATGCGAGGCGGCGCCCGACGGCCGCACGCGAGGCGTACTCCGCTTGGCGAGCCGAGCCGGAGGCGAGGTGAGCGGATCCGGAGATCCCGGCGAGCGTGAGCGAGCCACGTTGAGCGTGCGGCCGAGGGCGCCAACGAAGCAGATGGGCCTCTTTCAGCAGCCTGCTAGGTGCCGGGTCGCGCGAACCGGCACACGGTGGCGCCGGAGATCCGCACGAGGTCCTCACGGCGCATGGTGATCGAGACCGAGTTGCTCCCCGCGTTGAACGCCACCCGCTCGTTCCGGCAGAGCTCCACGTCGACGAGCACGGGCAGGCCGAACAGGTTGCCGAAGGGCGGCACCGCTCCGGGCGCGCAGCCGGTCAGCGCGGAGAGCTCCTGCGGCGTCGCGAACCGGAGCTTTCGGTTGCCGAGGATGACGCGGAGCTGCGCGTTGTCGGCCCTGAGGTGCGCGGGCAGCACGACCTGCACGTAGCGATCGTCCGCGCGCACCACGAGCGCCTTGGCGCCCTCCTCGAGCGGCGTGCCCCGCACGCGGGAGGCCTCCTCGCTGGTATGTGCCGGCGCGTGCTCGAGGATGGCGAAGTCCACCCCGGACTCGCGCAGCACCCGCTCGAGCCTGCCCGTGACCGGCGTTCTCGCCCCGGTGTCGGCCATGCCCCGGTAGCATGCCGCCCTTCCGGCCGCGGGGCAAGAGTCCAGGGAAGTCGCCCAGCCTCCGCCGGAGCCCGACAGGGCGACAGCGTGATGAAGCGGCCGCGCTCAGCAGGCCGGGCGCGCCAGGACTGCGGGGTCGATCTTCCCGGGATGGAGTCGGACGGCTCGGGCGCGCGAGCGGCGTCGGGCCTCCCCGCCCTCCAGGACCCCGTTAACCCGTTAAGGATGTCGGCTCTTCCGGGAATCGCTACGGCGTCAGCCTTCGGTTGTGTCGTATAAGTACCTGAGATAGCAGCACGTCTTCCTGTCTTCGAGAGTCCTGCCCAGTCGCAATCCTGCCATCGCTCCTTGGAAGGTTCGACGAGCGTCGACCGAGGGGAGGCGCGCACGCCAGAAAAATGTGTCCTCATTACGACTTCACGGCTATAATGAGTCGTAATTATGACAGACGTCCAGAACGGGACCCCACGCGTCCGGACGCTGGAGAAGCGCTTTCGGCGTCGACCCGTGGGGGAGCTCCCCGAGCTCCAACGAGCCCTCGGCACATCGACGCGGACGGTGTTCCGGGTGCTGGCTCGGCTCGGGTACCTGAGCAGCTATAGCCACGCCGGGGCCTACTACACCCTGCGCGCGATCCCGAAGTTCGACGCCCACGGCCTCTGGTTCCACGGCGAGGTGCGCTTCTCGAAGCACGGGACGCTGCGCGCCACCGTGGTCGTGCTGGTCTGCGAGGCCCCCGCAGGGTACCGCCACGAGGAGTTAGAGGCGATTCTCGGACTCCGGGTCCACGACACGCTGCGCAGCCTCGTCGAGGCGCGGGCCCTTCGGCGCGAGCGCGTCACCGCCGTCTACGTCTACCTCGCCCCTGACGCCGAGCGCGCGGCGGCGCAGCTGGAGGCACGCCGCCGCATGGTGCAGGCGGCCCCGGCGCGGGTCGCGGCGGTGCCGCCCCCCGCGGCTCTGGCCCTGCCGCACGTCGTCGAGATCCTCGTCGCCGTGATCCACGCCCCCAAAGACGATGCGGCGACAATCGCGGCCCGTCTTCGGGCCGGCGGGGTCGCCGTGACGGACGCGCAGGTCGCGGCCGTCTTTGCGCAGTACACGCTGCAAAAAAAACGGCGCGCTCCCGATCGCCGCGCTCGCGATGCTGAGACGGAGCAGCGCCGCGCTCGCGCAGCAGTGCCGCACGCAGGTCCACGGCACTGCCGGCGTGCTCGTCCACGCGGACCCCGACGGTCCGCCGCCTTGCCCCCAGTGCGGCCGGCCCATGCGCGTGCGCAAGACGCTGCGCCGCACCGGCCAGACGCTCGAGCACGGGGTGTTCCGAGCCTGCGAGACCGAGTGGGTGTGCGGCCACGGCTGCCACCAGGAGGTGGCCTCGAGCGCCGGGGGTGCTCCCAAGACCGTCGCGGTCACCCAGCGTTCCGAGATGCTGGCCCAGCTCCTGCTCCCCCGCCGCGCCGTCGGCTACAGCGTCATGACCTTCGTCGGCGTCCAGCGCTTCCTGCACCATCGCCAGCGGGAGGACATCCGCGCCACGCTGGACGCCGAGCACGGGATCCGCTTGTCGAGCGGCGAGATCAGCGCCCTCGCGCACGCCTTCGTGGTCTCCCTGGAGGCGCTGCACCAGACGCGCGCCCCCCAGCTGAAGGCCGCGCTCGACCAGGACGGCGGCTGGCCCATGCACATCGACGCCACGGGCGAAACCGGCCGAGGCGCGCTGCTGGTCGTCTATGCCGGCTGGCGGCGCTGGGTCCTGGGTAGTGGGAAGATCCCCACCGAACGCGCCGACGCGATCCTGCCACGGCTTCACCGGGTGGCCGATCACTTCGGGCCCCCCTGCGCCATCATGCGCGACCTGGGCCGCGCCATGATCGAGTCGAGCCGCGACTTCGTCGCGCAGCGCGCGCTGAAGATCCCCGTGCTCGGCTGTCACTTCCACTTCCTCAAGGACGTGGGCAAGGACCTCCTGGAGACGGGCCACGACCAACTGCGCGCCCTGTTCCGGCGCTTCGAGATTCGCGGCCAACTGCGGGCCCTGGCCCGCGACCTGGGGCGTCAACTCGGAGCCGAGATCGGCGGAGCCCGCACCCAGTTCGAGGATTGGCTGGCCCAGCGCACCCCGGGCCACGCGCTTCCCGACGGTGGCGTCGGCCTGGCCGCGGTGCGCGCCCTGACCCAGTGGGTGCTCGACTCCCCCGCCGACGGCCACGACGAAGGCTTCCCCTTCGACCTCCCCTATCTCGACCTCTGGCGTCGCTGCCGTACCGCCCTGCGCGCCGTCGAGGCGTTCCTGGACGCCCCCGGCAACAACGTCAAGGCCCACAAGACGCTCGACCGGCTTCACCGCATTGTCGACCCGGTGCGCAGCCAAGTGCCCTTTCAGCGTCCCGCCGCCGTGCTGGACGCCCGGGCACGGCTGTTCGCCGAACTCCGGCAGGCGCTGCGCCTGCGCATCAAGCCCCCCGCCCACGAGCCGGCGGCCGCCTTCGCCGACGCCAGTGCCCTCGGCGAGCTGCAGGACATCCACCAGGCCGTCGAGACCCTCACGGCCTCGTTGCAGGCTCGCCGGCCCGAGCGCGGACCTGCCCAGAATGCCCGTCAAGCCATCGCTCTCATCCTCGATCACCTCGAGCGCCACGGTCCCTCCCTGGCGGGCCATGCCATCCCGTTGCCCGGCGGAGGCACCCGGGTGGTCGACCGCACCAACCTGGCTCTCGAAGGCTTCTTTGGCGGCGTCAAGCAGGGGGAACGCCGCCGCTCCGGTCGCAAACCCTTGACGCAGGACCTCGAGAACTTGCCGGGAGGCGCCCCCCTCGCAACCAACCTCGACAAGCCCGACTACGTCGCCATCCTCTGTGGCGGCCTCGACCATCTCCCCGCGGCCTTCGCGGAACTCGATGCCGTGGACCGTCGCCGTGCGCTCCCTGTCCGCAAGCGCGCGGCTCCCGATGAACTCCAGGACATCGTCAGTGCCTCCCTGCCCACCGCGGACCGGTATCTCATCCGGTCGGACGACCTGCGGCAGCGAGTCCTCGCGGCGGCCCGAAGTCGCGCGCCCCACCGGCTACCCAGCGGAAAACGCCGCGCGGCAACCGAAGGCTGACGCCGTAGGGGAATCGTGTGGGAAGGGGCACCGGCCAGCTATGCTCCGATCGAGGTCAACGGTCAGAGTCAGGTCGATTTGGTGTGCCAGGAATTCTCTCTACTTCTTGACTCGCTCGGTGCAGAAGTGGCCGCGTCCATCGCTCTTGAAGAACGCAACCCCGAATGCGTCACGATTACTCGAGGATGGTAAGAGAGAGGAGTCTGGCTCCGTGGATGACCCGAACGACGAGCACCCGAGCGCCCGCGATGCGGAAAATTGTTCGATACGAACCGTAAAGGAGATGTCGGTACTCTCGACCGAGTTCGGTGGCCTCAGGAATGACTGGGCATCGAGCTGGAGACCGTTCCAAGGTCGAAATCTGCCGTTCGAGCTCCTCGAGCCACTGGTCAGCGGCCGCTGGGTTGTCTCTCCCGATGAAATCATAACTGGACTCAACGTCCCGTTGCGCCGCTCGGGTGAGGTCAACGCGGAAGTGTTTTGCCACGCTTGAAGGCTCTGAGGAAAGCGCGTGCGGGTCGGACCCGGCCAGCCTTGATGTCGGCTTCGCCCGCATTAAGGAGCTCTGCAAGGTTCAATGCCTTCAGTTTTCTTTCAAAGACCACCGCGTCGAGTAAGACCACATCCGGACGGCCGTTGACGGTCACGATAACCGGACGGCCTGTCCGGTGAAGTTGGTCAAATACTTCTCGGGTCTTTTTCTTGAACTCGGAAAGCGATTTGATGTCGTCGATGAGACTGAGTGCCATGTGGGTCTGTCTCCCTTTATTCGATATCGAATACCATACCTTATTCAAGTTCTCCTGGCAAGGTGTCATCCTGTTCGGAAGGGTTGGGCTTGAAACAGGACGTTCAGGTCGTTGCGTCGCTGGCTCGAGGGCAGCGCTCGATGGCGGAGGGAGAATCGTGCTGGACCTCCTCCAGCGAGATGCCGCGCTGACGCAGGATCTTGTAGAAGAGCGGCCATCCAGCACGCGTCTCTGCGCCGTCGTCCCGAATGTCCGCATCGTGGAGATCGCCCCCGATACCGTGCCCTGGGACGACGACCTCGTCACGGTGAAGCCCGTCATCGCGGGCGGGCACCGGCCTCTGCCGACCGGGCCGGGCTGGGGCACCGAGATAGTTCTCGTAGCCTCGCTCGGTGAAGACCTCGACGGTCAGGAAGCGCCCGGCAGCATCGACGCTGAGGATGTGGAAGCCCGTCGGGCTCCCGCGCCGGAGGGGTTCGAGATCCGCCTGCAACGACGGGTCGAAGAAGTGGATCGCCTGGCGGCCGGGGTACGTCACGACGGCGAGGGGTGTCCGCGTCCGCGCGCTCATGATCGCCCACTCGAGGTCGAGCCGGGGATCTTCGTGGACGAGCGACTCCGCCCCGGTCGCGAGATCGACGCGGACGAGCGAGAGGCGGTCGCGCCCACGGCTGGACAGGAGCCAGAGCCCGCGGTCGTCCGGCGTGACGCCGAGCATCTGGAGGTTGAACTCCTCGAGGTCCAGGCGCTGGAGCTCGACCCAGCCGCCCTCGCGCGGGACCTCGAGCGCGCGCGCTTCGGCGCTGACGCGGCGGATCCGCGCGCGAGGGCGGCCGTCCGCGTCCGTGAGCCACTCGAGGACGTCGCCGGGATTCTCGGCGATCAGCGCCTGCTCGGATGTGACCTCCGCCGTGCATGGTACCCGACGACGCCTCCGGTCGGCCGCACTTGCCCGGGGGGGTACTCTGTATCTACCCGGGAGGAGGGGGGCACCATGCTGGGGGCGTGGAAGAGGAAGGTCGTGATGCCGACGCGGGAGCAGGCGCTGGCCGGGCGCGCGGAGCCGATGCCCCTGTCCGGCCGGCACTTCGTCCATGGCCGGACGCTCCGGCCGCCGTTCCCCGAGGGCCTGGAGCCGGCTCTGTTCGGGCTCGGGTGCTTCTGGGGCGCCGAGCGCGTCTTCTGGCCGATCCCCGGCGTGTGGACGACCGCCGTCGGCTACGCGGGAGGCGTGACGCCCAACCCGACGTACGAGGAGGTCTGCTCGGGTCTCACCGGCCACAACGAGGTGGTGCGGGTGGTGTTCGACCCGCAGGCGGCCCGCTACGAGGCGCTGCTTCGCCGCTTCTGGGAGAGCCACGACCCCACGCAGGGCATGCGCCAGGGCAACGACGTCGGCACGCAGTACCGCTCGGGGATCTACGTCCACACGCCCGAACAGCGCCGAATCGCCGAGGCCTCGCGCGACGCCTACCAGCGGGCGCTCCGCCACGCAGGGTACGGGCGCATCACCACGGAGATCGTCGAGGCGCCGGAGTTCTACTACGCCGAGGAGTACCACCAGCAGTACCTCGCGAAGGATCCGTCCGGGTACTGCGGGCTCGGCGGCACCGGCGTCGGGTGCCCGGTCGGCATCGCGGCGTCAGCGTGAGCCTGGGCCTCTGAGGAGCCCCGTCGGATCCGCGCGGGTCGGGCTCGATCGGGATCGTCATCGTGTTCGCGGTCGTGGCGATCGCTGTGCCGGGGACAGGGAGGCAGGGGGTGAGCGTCCGAAGGGGAGCCGCTCTGGGGCGTCGAGCCGCTTCTTCCAGGGCACAGCCCTGGTCAGCAGGCCGGGCGCGCGAGGATCGCGGGGTCGATCTTCCGCGGGACGAGGCGCCCGTCTCCCGTGTCGCCCAGGAGCCGGCCGCCCTCGACGATGACCTTGCCGCGGAGGATCGTCGTCACGGGCCAGCCGCGCGCCTCCCAGCCTTCCCAGGGGCTGTAGTCGCTCACGTGGAAGTCCTCTCGCGTGAGCCGCTTCCGGACGGCGGGGTCCATGAGCACCAGATCGGCGTCGCTCCCGGGGGCGATCACGCCCTTGCGCGGGTAGAGCCCGAGGATGCGGGCGGCGTTGGTCGCCGTGACCTCGGCGAAGCGCTCGAGTGACATGCCCCGCTTGGCCACGCCTTCCGTGAACACGATGCCCATCCGCGCCTCGGCGCCGAGGTTGCCGCCCGTGACGTCCTCGGCGGTCTTCCCCCTGAGCTTGACCTCGAGGGAGGTGGGGAACTCGTCGGTGCCGACCGTCGACACGCCGCTGCCCAGAAGCCCGTCCCAGAGCGCGCGCTGGTCCTCCGCGCCCTTGAGCGAGGGGTAGGTGTGATAGCAGAAGCCGCGGGGAGTCCGGTAGTCATCGGCGGTGAAGCAGGCGTAGTGATGAAGGGTCTCCGCGTACACGGGCAGCCCCGCCGCGCGCGCCTCGGCCACGGCCTCGGCGCCCGCCTTCGCCGAGGTGTGGACGAAGTAGACGGCGGCGCCCGTCGCGCGCGCCAGCGCGATCGTCCGGCGGAAGGACAGCGCCTCGGACAGCGTGTTGTGGATGAGGTGGAGATTCGAGCCCTCGAGCCGGCCCTCCTCCCGGAACTTCTCGTAGTTGAACTGGACGATGTCGTGATCCTCGCCGTGGACGGCCATGATCCCGCCGTGGCGGGCCACCTGCTCCATCGCGGCCTGGATGCGGCCGAAGTCCAGCCGCGAGAGCGGGCGCCGGGGATGCGGCGGCAGGATGTCGGCGGTGAAGACCTTGATGGAGGGGAAGCCCTGCTGTATCGCCTCGGGGATCTGCGCGAAGATCCGCAGCGGCTGAACGCCCAGGAGCGCCACGTGGAAGGAGTAGTCCACGTGCGAGTTCCCCCGCCAGCGCGCCACGCGCGGCTCAATCACCTCGGGGAGGTCCTTGCCGGGGCGCACGAAGCAGAAGTCCACATGCGTCGTGGTCCCCCCGAAGGCCATGCCGCGCGTGTCCTCCTCCGGGCCGAGGGTGAAGAGCTTCTCCTCCGGGTGCATGGAGATCCAGTGCGCGAGATGCGTGTGGGGCTCGACGCCTCCCGGGACGACGATCTTCCCCGCGGCGTCGATCACGCGCCCGACGTCTCGGAGATCGCCGAGCAGGCCAACGACGGCGATCCGCTCGCCGACGATCCCGACGTCCCACAGGCCCACGCCCTGAGGGGTGACGACCTGTCCTCCGCGGATCACGAGATCGAGCATGGCAGTGGTCTCCTTCATCTCGCTTGAACGTGGATGACTTTGGTTTGGCGGTTGGGCCTCTTCGCGCCTCCGGCGCTCATCGGGGGCGCCCGCGTAACCGTGGGCCTCTGGTCATGCTGCTTGAACGTGAAAGACCTCGCGCCGCGGTTGGGCCTCTTCGCCCTGATCGGGCTCTGACCATCTCGCCTGAACGTCGACGCCATCGGGTAGCGGTTGGGCCTCTTCGCCGCTTCGCGGCTCATCGGGGTCGCTTGAATGTGGATGATTTCGGTTGGGTGGTTGGGCCTCTTCGCCGCTTCGCGGCTCATCGGGGCGGCCGCGCCAGCGCGGCCCGCGCGAGGGGGGTGGTGAGGGCGGCGGCAGTGGCGAGCAGCAGGACGAGCGAGATCGGGCGCGTTAGAAACGGGAGGAAGCTCCCCTGCGATAGCGCCAGCGCCTGGCGCAGCGCCTCTTCCAGGGGGCGGCCGAGGATCAGGGCCAGCACCAGCGGGGCCGCCTCGAAGCCGAGCTTCCGGAGCAGATAGCCCCCGATGCCGAAGCAGACCATGGTCAGTACCTCCGCCACCTGTCCCGTGACGCTGTAGGCTCCGATGAGGCAGAACAGGACGATCGCGGGCGCCAGGATCGGGTAGGGCACGCGGAGGATCTGGATGAAGAGCCCTACCAGCGGCAGGTTCAGGATGAGGAGCAGCACATTGCCGAGGTACATGCTCGTGATCGTGCCCCAGAAGAGATCGGGGCGCTCGCTGATCAAGAGCGGCCCCGGGCGGATGCCGTGCAGCGTCAGCGCCGCGAGCATCATCGCCATCACCACGTTGGCGGGGATGCCGAGCGTGAGCAGCGGGACGAAGGAACCCGTGGCCGCCGCGTTGTTGGCGGCCTCGGGTCCCGCCACGCCCTCGATGGCGCCCTGACCCAGCCGGTCCCGATTCCGGGCGAAGCGCTTCTCCGTCACGTACGAGGCGATGGAGGCGACGGTGGCGCCGCCACCGGGCAGCACGCCGAGGAAGAAGCCAAGGACGGTCCCCCGCGCCACGGGCGCCAGCGAGTCGCGGAAATCCTGCCGCGTGGGGAGCAGATCGCCGGGCGTTGCGAGCCGCTGCTGGTCGGGCGGGCGCTCCATGGTCTCCAGCACCTCCGCGATGCCGAACAGGCCCATGAAGACCGGGACGAGATCGATGCCGTCCAGCAGGGTCTGGGCGCCGAAGGTGAAGCGCTCCACGCCGGCCACGGGGTCCTGTCCGACCGTGGCGAGCAAGAGCCCGACCACCGCCATGGCAAGCGCGCGCAGCAGCGACGCGCCGCCGAGGTAGGCCACGAGGGTGAGGCCCAGCACCATGAGGCTCGCGTATTCCCAGGGTCCGAAGGCCAGCGCGAAGCGTCCCAGGAGCGGCGCCACCAGCATGAGGCCGATGACGGAGGCGGTGCCCGCCACGAAGGAGGCGATGGCCGCCATGCCGAGCGCGGCGCCCGCGCGCCCGCGGCGAGTCATCTCGTAGCCGTCGTAACACGTCACCATGGAGGACGACTCGCCGGGGATGCGCACCAGGATAGAGGTGGTGGAGCCGCCGTACTGGCTGCCGTAGTAGATGCCGGCCAGCATGATCACGGCCGAGACAGGCTCCAGGCGGTAGGTCACCGGCAGGAGCAGCGCGATCGTCGCAGCGGGGCCGAGCCCCGGGAGCACGCCCACCACGGTGCCCACCACGACGCCGACGACGCAGTAGAGGATGTGCGCGGGCTCGAGCGCCACCGCGAACCCAGCGAGAATCGCCGACAGGGTGTCCACGCGTCAGCCGCCTCGCGTCAGGGCACCCAGAGCCCCGCCGGCAACTCGACCCGCAGCAGGCGGCCGAAGAGCAGGTAGGAGCCTGCCGAGCCGATCGCCCCGGTGAGCAGCGTCGCCGTCCACCCGCGGCCGCCCACCCAGCGCACCATCACCACGAAGAGGGCGGCCGTGGTGAGGAGATAGCCCGCCGTTCCCACGAGCAGCACGTACCCCAGGAGCGTGGCCGTCATGAGGAGGACGCGGCGGCGTCCCGCCCCGTCGGCCCACTGTTCTCTCAGGTCGGCGCCCGGGTGGCGCAACCCGCGCGTCAGGAGTGCCAGGGAGAGCACCGCGAGGAGGACCGCGAGGGCTCGCGGGAAGAAACCGGGGCCCGGCTGGGTGATCGTGCCCCAGGACAGGCTTCCGCCGGTGACGAACGCTCCGAGAGCGACCAGAAGCAGCGCCGCGCCGGCGACGAGATCGGCTCGCGCGGCGAGCGGCCGCAGGTCGGGGTCGGTCACTGGGTGATGTCCACCGACTTGAGGAGCGCCCCCAGCGTCTCGGTCTCCTCCTTGATGAAGCCGTCCACCCCCGCGCCCGTCAGGAAATGGCTCGCCAGGCCGTTCTGCTGGAGGAAGGCCTGCCAGGAGGGCTCCTGCGCCGCTCGGGTGATGGCGGTGACGAGCGTCGCCTTCTGCGGCGCCGGGAGATCCCTCGGCGCGGCGATGCCCTGCCACGGTCCGGGCGGCACGCCGACGATGCCCTGCGCCTTGAGCGTCGGCACCTCCGGCAGCTTCTCCGAGCGTGCCTCGCCGAAGGTGGCGAGCACGCGCAAGCCCCCGCCTGCGACGGCGTGGGGCAGCACCTCCACCTGGGAGAACACCCCGCTCGCCGCGTGGCCGCCGAGGACCGCGGCGATTTCCTTGGCGCCGCCGGCGAAGTGGACAATGTTGAGCCTCGCCCCGCTCTTCTGGCCGAGCGCCGCCGCGGCGAGGTGAGTGAGCGCGCCCGCGCCCGCTGTCCCGACGCTCACGCTTCCCGGCGCCTTGCGGGCCGCGTCCAGGTATTCGGCCAGGCTGCGGTATGGTGAGGCAGCCGGCACGGCGAGCACGAAGGTCTCGAGGCTCAGGCGCGCGAGGTGGGTGAAGTCCGTGGCGGGGAACTTCGCCTGACCGCGCAGCGTGGTGGTCACGAGGAAGCCACCGGTCATGCCGAGGGTGTAACCGTCGGCTTTCGAGCCGTGGAGCTTGGTCGTGCCGACAGCGCTGCCCGCACCCGGGAGGTTCTGGACGGTCACCGCCTGGCCGAGGTGCATCTTCAGTGCCTCGGCGAAGGCACGAGCGACGAGATCGGTGCCGCCGCCCGCGTTGAACGGGACGATGAGCGAGACCGGCTGGCTCGGGTACTTGTCCTGGGCGGTCGCAGGCCCACTCGCGAGGGCCGCTGCCGCGAGGGCCAATGCCGCGAGGCGGATGGTCGGGGACAGCCTGAGTGGTCGTGTCATGGCTCTGGCCTCCTGGGCCCAGCGACGCCGACACTACCAGATGCCGTCATTGTTCGCCAAGACGCGGAACCCTCTCCCCTCGGGGGAGAGGGCCGGGTGAGGGGAGCCGCGCGGTATAGAATGCACGGGTGGACAGGGTTCTCGAGGTGATGGTCGATGCCGCCCGCGCGGGCGGCGAGGTCGCGCTGGCGCATTTCCGGCGCGGCACCGAGGCCACGCTGAAGCCAGACGGCTCCCCGGTCACCGAGGCCGACCGCGGGGCGGAGGAAGCCATCGCCGAGGTTCGCCGTGGGCGACACAAAGCCCTTCTTGGCACCAGGCCGGCGCCCGGCCGACGGCCCCGCCGGCCCGAACGCAACCTGGGCCAGGCCCCCGCGACCCGATGGACGCCTGCCCGCCCCAAGCGACACCCCACAGCGGCAGATTGAGACGCTCCCACCGGCGCACCAGGACATAGGGCGCCCGCGCGCGGCGTGTCAAGGCCCGGTGACGGGCTGCGTTCCGAGCGGCGCTGACGGTCAGGCGCCGGTGTCAACGACGGGATCGGTACCGAAGTCGGGAGGCGGCTGAGCGAGGTCGGGCGGCACGGGCTCCCTCGGGAGGCCGAGGTGGGTAAGGATGCGTCGAATCAGGAGCCGTGGTAGCCGTGCTCCCCGAGGATGGACCTGGAAGCGGTGGAGGGAGATCGTGGGCGAGATCGGGCCGGTGGAGACGATGCGGGACCCGCTGGCGGAGTTCCTGGGCGCCCTCGAGCCGGGCGGGACATTCCGCTACACGTACGAGGATGCGGTGAAGCTGTCCAGGCACTCGTGCCCCATGGTGGCCGGCGCCTACCTGATCACGGTGGCCGCGCTCAGGGCCGTCTGCCCCGACGGGGTCGGCGTGCGCGGCGACCTGGAGGTCACCCTGGGCGGCTCGCCGGATGACGGCGGCAGCGGCCCCATGGTGCAGGTGATCGCGCTCCTCACCGGGGCGGCGCCCCAGACGGGGTTCGGCGGGCTCGCCGGCAGGTTTCGACGGAAGGATCTGCTGACCTTCGACCCCGCCCTCAAGGGGCGAGTCCGGTTCCGGAGAACGGACACGGGCGCCGCGGTGGAGGTGACCTACACTCCCGGGTCAGTGCCGCCCGCGCCCGAGATGTCGCCGCTCATGGTCGCCGCCCTCGGAGGCCGCGCCACAGCGGATAGGCAGCGGCGGTTCGGGGAACTGTGGCAGGCGCGGGTGCGTGACATCCTCGACGGCGACCCGGCCCGGGTCGTCCAGGTCGCCAGCGTCGCCTGATCCATGATCCGGGCGACGCTCAGGGGACACTACCGCGAGGACGGCCGGTACCCCGCCGCGATGGTGAACATCACCAACCGCTGCAACCTCTCCTGCCAGCACTGCTTCGTCTTCCGCGACGGCAACCCGAACGAGGAGCCACCCTCGGCGCGCGAGGAGATGCCGGACGAGGCCATTCTCGAGACGTTGGCGGAGCTCCGCGATCGACACGGCTACGGCAACGACGTGGACTGCGCTCGCTGCGGCGCCTGGGTGGTCTTCAGCCTCGCCGCGAAGTTCGGCGTGGGGGACGGGAGCGTCGCGCCTCAGGAGCGCGCGAGACGGCTCCTCCCTTAGCAGGTTGCCGACCAAGACATGAAACAGGTTCCGTCCCTGATCGCGTGGGTGGACTTTACCCCGAGTGTCCCTGCTCGCCCCGCTCGCTTCGGAGGCCGTGGCGCCGCTCTGCCGTGGGGAGGGGGAGGCTCATGTGGGCTGCGCGACCGGGGTCAGGACTTTGGCCAGGCGCTTGAGGTCGAGGACCCAGCCGATCAGATGCGCTCCATCCTCGCCTCCCCCGACCCCCTGATGCCCCTCGTCCGAGACGAGCGCCACGATGAGCTTCCGCATGACGGGGGCGTCGTCCACGATGAGGATCCTGGCCATGCTCTCGCTCCTGCGTCCGCGGTGTGGGCGGCGCCTCTGAGGGCCTGGGGGGCATCATGGCATACAGGCGCCGTTGCCCCCGGGGCTCCGCTTGCTTCACCGTGGCGCCCATGGCCTCAGCCGCGTGCTATGATCTAGCTAGCTAGATCTGAATGGAGGCTGTCATGGATGTGGGTATCTACGAAGCGAAGTCGAAGCTCTCCCAGCTCGTCGAAAAGGCCGAAGCCGGTGAAGAGGTGATCCTTACCCGTCGGGGCCGCCCGGTGGCGAAGATCGTCAACGTCGCGCCCGCAGCCAGGCGAAACCGCGCGCTGCTGCTTCGCGAGATTCGCGCCCTTGCCCGCAGAGTGAAGATTCCCAAGCGGGTGTCGATACGCGACATCGTCGCCGAAGGCCGCGACTGAGTGCCCTTCGTCGCCGACAACTCGGTCGTGATCGCGTGGTTCTCGCGCAGCCAGGCGACGCCCTACACGGATCGGTTCTACAGGAAGCTGGCCAACGACGAAGTGGTGGTGCCTTCGGTCTGGCCCTACGAGTTCGCGAATGCGCTGGCGGTACTTGAGCGCCGGAAACTCTTGACCGCAGCGCTCGCCGACGAGATCATCCGCAATGCCGCAACGCTCATCATCAGGATAGAGACCCCACCGGCTCGGGCCGCCACCCTCCTGGCGCTGGCACGCCGGCACGGGCTATCGGCTTACGATGCCGCGTATCTCGAACTTGCGCAGCGCCTGGGCATTCCCCTTGCCGCAAAGGATTCGCCCCTGTCCGCGGCCGCAAGCGCGCTCGGCCTGCTCGGCGCCTGAAGAATCCCGGTCCACCTCGGCCTGGGCCACCGAGGACGAGACCACGATGACGCGGGCGTTGCGGTCGCGCTCGAGGGTTTCCCGCGTCGCCTGCACGCCGTCCTTCCGGGGCATCACCAGGTCGATCAGCGGCACGTCGGGCCTGGTTGCGAGATAGAGCGTTACCGCCTGCTCTCGATCCTCGCCTTCCCCGACCACCTGATGCCCCTCGTCCGAGACGAGCGCCACGATGAGCTTCCGCATGACGGGGGCGTCGTCCACGATGAGGATCCTGGCCATGCTCTCGCTCCTGCGTCCGCGGTGTGGGCAGCGCCTCTGAGGGCCGGGGGGGCATCATGGCGTAAGGGGGCGTCCATGGCCGTGTCCGGCCCCCGCGTGCTGGAGCTGGCCACGGGCGAGCAGGTCTCCGAGGAGGACCTCGGCGGCTGGCAGGTGCATGCCGAGGAGACCGGCTTCGCCGATGCCGTCGGCGAGGACGAGGCCGAGTGCCTGGACCTCGTCAGGCGCTTCCTCTCCTTCATGCCGTCGCATGCCGGGCAGGCGCCTCCGCGGGCCGCCGTGCCCGCGGGCTCGGGCGCCGAGATGGCCGGCATCGCCGAACTCGTCGCCGAGGCGCGAACTCGCGCCTATGACATGACGAAGGTGCTCCGGCGCATGGCCGATGGCGGCGAGGTGTTTCCCATACGATCCTGTCGGACTGGCGCGCCGCGGCGATGCGCTTCACCGCCCTCTTCGGGCTCGATCCGGCCCGCTTCTCGGCCATCGGCAGCGAGCGCTTCGGCTACGTCGGCACGCTCACGCTCTTCGACCCGCCGGCGCGGCTCGACCGCATCGAGATCTCGCAGGTGGTGAGCCCCACGAGCGCCATGGGCCGCTGGGTGGCCCGGCGCGGCGACTCGCTGTACATGTGCTATGTCGAGGCTCCGGAGGTGCGGCTCATCATCGAGCGGCTCGAGGCACGCAGGGGCCGGTGGACGCCGCGGGGCGACGACCCCCGCGCCGAGCGCGACGGGCTCTGGGTCCACCCCTCCGCGCTCCACGGGCTCCTGCTCGGCGTCTCCCGCACCACGCTCGGCTGGGAGTGGTCCGGCCGCCCCCAGCTCGTCGCCCCGCTCCCGTAGCGCCTCACCCGGGCGCCGATGGGGCGTCTCTCTTCGGGAACGGCGGACGAGATCGAGCGGCGACACCTCCTTCCCGGCGCCGCTGGCCGTGGCAGAGCCACGCGCGCTCTGCCAAGACTCGCCGGTATAGAATGCCGGGGTGGACAGGGTCCTCGAGGCGATGGTCGAGGCCGCCCGCGCGGGCGGCGAGATCGCGCTGGCGCATTTCCGGCGCGGCGTCGAGGCCACGCTGAAGCCCGACGGCTCCCCGGTCACTGAGGCCGATCGGGAGGCCGAGGAGGTGATCGCCAGGACGCTCGGCGCGGCCTGCCCCGAGCACGGCGTCCTGGGCGAGGAGCTCGGCGCCCGCGGGCCGTCGGAGCGCCGGTTCATCGTGGATCCCATCGACGGCACGCGCAACTTCATCCGGGGCATCCCGCTCTGGGCGACGCTTGTGGGGCTCGAGGAGCACGGCGAGGTGACGGCGGGCGTCGTCTATCAGCCGGTCACCCGGGATCTTCACACGGCGCGCCGCGGGCAGGGCGCCTTCCTCAACGGGGAGCCCCTCCAGGTGTCGCGCATCGCCGCGCTCGAGGAGGCCACGCTCGTTCACGCGACCCTGGGCCTCCTGCGCCGTGAGGCTACTGGGGCGCCTTCCTCCGGCTCGTGGACCGCACGGGGCTCCAGCGCGGTTTCGGCGACTTCCTCTGCTACACCATGGTGGCGGAGGGCAAGGGCGAGATCGCGCTGGCGCCCGGGGTGAAGCCCTGGGACCTGGCGGCGGTCAGGATCCTCGTCGAGGAGGCGGGCGGCCGCTTCACGGATCTGGCCGGCGCCTTCACCATCTACTCGGGCACGGCGCTCGGGACCAACGGCCGCCTGCACGACCTGGCGCTGGCAGTGATCCGCGGCCACTCGCCGTAAGGAGCCTCTCGCATGGCGCGAACCGGAGCCGACCTGATCGTCGAGGCGCTGCTGGCAGCGGGCGTCCGACACCTCTTCTCGCTGTCCGGCAACCAGATCCTGCCCGTGTACGACGCCACGATCGGGCGGCCGCTGTCGATTATCCACACCCGCCACGAGGCGGCCGCCGTCCACATGGCCGATGCCTGGGGGCGGCTGACCGAGGAGCCGGGCGTGGCCCTGGTGACGGCCGGGCCCGGCCACTGCAATGCGCTGTCGGCGCTCTACGGCGCGCTCATGGCTGAGTCGCCGGTCGTGCTGCTGAGCGGGCACGCGCCTGCCGCCCAGGCGGGGCGGGGCGCCTTCCAGGAGATGGACCAGGTGGGCGCCGCCCGGCCCGTGACCAAGGCCGCCTGGCTCGCCCGCGACGCCGAGCGCCTCGGCGAGGACATCGCGGCGGCGCTCGAGATCGCCAGGAGCGGCCGTCCCGGGCCTGTGCACGTGAGCCTGCCTGTCGACCTGCTCGAAGCGCGCGTCAGCGCCCCGTCGCGCGGGGCCGGGCCTCGCCAGCCGGCAGCGTCCGAGGACCTCGCCGGTCCCATGGGGGCGGCGCTTGCCCTTCTGGCCCGGGCGAAACGCCCGCTGATCCTTGCGGGCCCCGCCATGGCGCGGGCCCGGCGCTGGGCGGCGGTGGAGCGCCTCTCGGCGCTCACGGGCATCCCCGCGCTCCCCGTGGAGAGCCCCCGCGGGATCAATGACCCGTGGCTCCACGCGGCCACCAACTCCCTGGGTCGGGTCGACGTGGTGCTCCTCGCGGGGAAGCGGCTCGACTTCGCGCTGCGCTTCGGCGAGCCGCCCGCCTTCGCGCACGAGTGCCGCTTCATCCAGATCGACGCCGAAGCGCCGGCTGCGCCCGGCGGGCGAGTCGAGGTGGCCATGGGTGGCGATCCGCCGCTCGTGCTCGACCGCATGGCCGCCTTGGCGCAAGAGCGGACCTGGACGCATCGCGCGTGGGGTGAGGAGGTGAGGGCCGCCCGCAAGAGCGTGCCCGGGGAGTGGGAGTCTCTCCGCCGGTCGTCGACCACCCCCATGCACCCGCTCCGCGTGTGCGCGGGCATCCAGCCGCTGCTCGATCAGGGGGCGGTGCTGGTCGTGGACGGGGGCGAGTTCGGCCAATGGGCCCAGGCGGGGCTCGAGGCGGAGATCCGGCTGATCAACGGCCCGGCGGGCTCCATCGGCAGCGCCATCCCCATGGCCCTCGGCGCCAAGCTCGCTCACCCGGAGCGGCAGATCGTTGCCGTGCTCGGCGACGGCACCTTCGGCTTTCACGGGTTCGAGCTGGACACGGCGCTGCGGGCGGGGCTGCCGCTGGTCGCGGTGGTCGGCAACGACGCCCGGTGGAACGCCGAGCATCAGCTCCAGCTCCAGCACTACGGCGCCGAGCGAACGGTCGGCTGCGACCTGCGCCTCTCACGCTACGATCAGCTGGCGACAGCGCTCGGAGGTCATGGCGAATTCGTGGAGGATCCCGTGGACCTGGACGCGGCGCTTTCCCGCGCCGTGAAGTCCCGAGCGCCCGCCTGCGTCAACGTCGTGATAGACGGCGTGGCGGCCCCGGCCTACCGCGCGAGCGGCGCGGCTCACTGAGGGGGGCCGTCTCCACTTGAAGCGAGGCGACAGCAGTCCTCGCCCGGAATCTCCACTCGCCCCTCACCGCGCCTCCCCGGGCCCGCGCGCTGGCCCAGCAGCTCCCGCCAGACCAGCGCCGGGCCCGGCTCGTCCTCCATAACTCCGCTCTAAGGGCTCCCCGCCCGAGGTAGCATGATTCGCCCGCTAGGCGAGTCGCTCTCCCTCGTGGGAACCGAACCTTAGAGCGGAGTTATGGCGTCCTCCATAACTCCGCTCTAAGGCCGGTCCCGCCGAGG
>Ga0209211_10004860_pt1 | contig 20525 bp, 12 predicted proteins | sample RifGroA2_FD_183992 | JGI IMG/M metagenome (GOLD analysis project Ga0209211, IMG submission 183992) | Groundwater microbial communities from Rifle, Colorado, USA - Groundwater A2 (SPAdes) (version 2) | ecosystem: Environmental > Aquatic > Deep subsurface > Groundwater | place: Rifle, Colorado...
AACGCGCGAGCTCTCTCGGTGGGACTTGGTGATTCTGGACATGGAACACGCGGCGCGCAATCCGGAAAAAATTCGTTTGATGCGCTCGCTTAATCCTTCAATTATCATTCTCGCTTACATTACATCGCAAGAAATTCGTGACGACGCGCTTGAACAAAAAATGTATACGCCTCTGCGTTATGAATTGGCGCAAAGGATTGACCCTTCTTGGAATTTGCAGCGCCCCAACGGCGCGCTCGTGCGTTTTTGGCCAGGAGCGCACGTGCTCAATCTCACCACGCAGGCGCCGGCGGTCAATGGTGCGCGATGGATTGAAACGCTCGGTAATTTTGTCAGTACCCGCATTTTGGCAAGCGGGTTATGGGATGGAGTATTTTTGGATAACACGTGGAACAGCTTGAGCAATCAGGTGGGCGGACAGCTTGATATTAATAGAGATGGTGTGGCAGAGAGCACAGACGCCATTGACCGCGCGTACGTGGACGGATTCAACGCTCTGGTGCAAAACATTCGCGCGTCTACCGGAGACCGGTATCTTATTATGGGCAACGACGGCGAGCGATTCGTGCAGTTTAATGGCATGATGTTTGAAAATTTTCCTCTCGCGCGCGGATGGAGCGCAACCATGAAACAATATACCGATTTTACCGATAAGTCGCGCGCGCCATCGTTTGCGGTTATTAACGCAAATACCAACAACACGGGCGATCAAAACCAACTGCAAGCAATGCGTTTTGGTTTGGCATCAACGCTTCTGGGGGACGGTTATTACGCGTTTGATTTTGGCGATCAAAATCATGGTCAAACATGGTGGTACGATGAGTATGAAGCACTTTTGGGCGAGCCTACCAGCGCTCCCTACGTGCAGAAAAACGGTTCAAGCAACTTTGTCACAAAAGGAATATGGCGCAGAGATTATACGCATGGGCTTGTTTTGGTCAATACCGCAGACACGGCGGAGACGCTTGATTTGAACGCGGATTTTGAAAAAATTAAAGGCATGCAAGACATCGGAGTTAATGACGGGCAGATTGTGAACGCGGTCAGCATTCCACCGCATGACGGTTTAATACTTTTGCGTCCCCTTGATTTTCTTGAAGGCGCGCCCTATGTTAATGGCGCATTTATACGGATTTACCATGCGGACGGGACGCAGTTGCGCAATGGATTTTTTTCATACAATGAATCTTTTTTGGGTGGACAGACGATCGCGCATATTGATCTTGACCGTGACGATACGCTTGAAACAATAGTGATAGAACACAACCGCGCAGTGATTAAAGAAGGAAATACGGTGCGCGCCACTATGTATCCATTTGGCACTGCATGGCGCGGTGAGCTTTCCGTCTCCGCGGTGGACACGGGTGATGCAAATGGGCTGTATTTGGTGTTTGGCCAGAAAACGCGCGGTGGCAAGGTTGCCGTAACACGCGCCGACGGCGCAATGGTAACGCGTTCGTTTGACGGAATACGCGCGGGGTTTGCAGGCGGCGTTACCGTGTCCGCGGGGCATTTGAGTAATTCCGCGAGTACGGAAATTGTGGTTGGAACCGCAAACGGCGCATCGCTCGTAAAAGTATTTTCTTTGCGTGGCAAGCTTTTGTCCGCCGGCTGGAATGTGTTTGGCAAACGTGATACGCAGGGAGTTTCCGTGGCGGTAGGGGATGTGAATGGCGACGGCAAAGATGAAATTATTGCGGGGCATGCACGCGGCGCTCCGGAAGTAAAGGTATTTAATGGCCGCGGCGTATTGCAAAATCGTTTTGTGGCGGGATCATCAACAAGCAAAAGCGGCATAGAGGTTTCAAGCGTGCGTGCGTTGGGGGGGTGGCAAAGTAGTATTATTACCTCGTCGCGAAGCTGTTTTTTTTGCGGGCAGTAAATCAGGGTGTAATGAATTAAAATTTCTTCACTCGGTAAACGCTTTGAGGGGTACACGTCCCCGACCTGAAGTCGGGGCGCTCCAACTCGCGCCGTCGCGCTCCGTTAGCCCCCTCAAAACGTTTACCTCAACGACATTTTAATTCATTCATATTTTTTATTAATTTTCAAAGCAAAAAAACCGCCCTCGCGTGAGAGGACGGCTTTTTGTATGTTCAAGATTATTCTGCGCGCAATTGGATGCCTTGCCAATTCCATTCGCGATTCAGCACCGCGTCGGCATAGATGTGCTCTGTTTGCCGGATGATAGCGTCCCAATTGTAGTGGCATTCAACTTTTTCGCGATTGCGCAAGCCTTCCACATGCGCGATTTCAGGATTCGCAATGAGCCATACCATCCGTTCTTCAAGCTGGGTGATCTTTGTTTTTTCATAACGGAAACGGCTGTCGGTAACAAGTTCACGATGTTCCGGCAGGTCGCTTGCGATAATCGGTTTGCCATGAGCAAACGCTTCAAGCATGGCGATAGACAAACCCTCTGATTGTGAAGGCTGAATCAACGCAATGCTTTCAGAAAGCAGTATCTGTGTTGTCTCCGCGTCCTGCCAGCCGGCAAGACACACATGAGGAATTTTTTTTGCCATGCGGCGGAGGGATTCCGCGTATGTCTTGTCTCCTTGTTCATCGCCCACAATAACGAGCCGTAAGCCCCGCATGCGCGAAGGGTAGTCACGTTCAGCGCGGCGCCACGCATCCATTGCCAAATGAATCCCCTTGTGTGAAACAAAACGCGCGATAATAATGAAGTAACGTTCCTGCCGCAAACCAAAGGATCGCAATACGGAAGCGGTTTTTTCTTTTGTAGTAGTTTGGGGGAGCGCTACGCCGTTGGGCACATAAATGGTCGGCACTTTGTATGTTTGCGCCGCGTAGAGCTGGAGTGTTTGAGAGACCGTAATGGTTTCATGCGCAAAATGGCAACTTGCCCATTCACCCCATGTGAGAACGAGTTTGGCAATTGTGCCCCATTTGCCATGCAGGCGGTCGGGGCTGTGGAACGTCGCAATGATTTTGGTACGCGGAAGAAAGAGTCGCGGGATCCATGCGACCAAAGAAGGTCCTACGCCATGATAATGGATGACATCATAATTTTGAAACAGCGCATGTAAAGTGGCGGCGAGCACATGCGTGATGGTATCAAGATGTTTAGTGGGAAGGGAAGGCGCAAAAACAAGATGAACGCCTTGGTAGGAGTGTTTTTTGAGAGCGATTTTTCCCTCGTGGGTGTTCTGCGTATACCACTGGCGGGCATAAGCCGTAACCGTATGCCCACGGCGAACCAAGCCTGTGGATAATTCTTCCACGTGCCGTTCAACCCCGCCCCATGAAGCAGGAATGCCTTTTTGACCGATCATTGCTATACGCATATTTATGCTTATTTTAGCTCAAATTATCTTATTTAACTTGACCGTGTATCATAGCATATTTTTACGGTTTTGTCAATATTTGCCCCCAATGGGCAGTAATCTAAACTAACAGCACCACCCATTGCAAGAGTCTAATCTAAATGCACCAACAGGTCATTTTTTTATAATAAAAAAACTCTCTAGGTTTTATCTGTAGAGAGTGGGTTTTTACGAAGGCTCATTGATGAGTCTCAAAAGAGTTCTGGCTACGGATTTGGCAACGTGTCCTCCGGATTGCGGGAGATCCAAGATGTCCTTGAGGTATACCTTGGCCTTTATTTTGTACCCGCTTTGAATCATAGCGAGTGCGAGCACAAGATAGGCTTCAGCGCGCCAGTCCGGATTTTCCCGTGAGTTGAGCGCGACTCCTCGCGCTACAGAGAGCGCGTCACCCCACTCGCCATACGACCGCCTTGTGTAGTACGCGGCGGTAAGCACCTTGAGCGCGGCGGTGAAGTTACCGGGAATTTTTTTGCGAAGCTTCGCAAGCTCCGCAAAACTTTCCTGGTGGTCGGGATTATGGAAAACCACAAACCATTCCGCGCGCAAAATGTGAATAAGACACGCCACGCGCCAATACACGTCGTTGGGAGTTTCAGAGAGATGGAGCAAGAGCCGCCCTGCAGAACCTTTGAGGCGAATCACGGCGTTTCGTACTGTCTCTCGTATCCCCTGCACCAACGCGCTATTGCAGAGTTCTACCTCCGCCATGAATTGGTTGGCGTAGACTTCTTTGTCCGCAGATCTGTTTCCTGCCGCGCAAGCGCGTTCCTTGTACGCGTCCGCGCACGCACGGAAATATCCTGCCGCGTGGAACACCATAATCGCCGCGTCCCTCCATCGCTCAAGTAATAACTCTCGCCGTCCATAATCTTTGAATTCTTGGACGAGAAGCGGTTGTGAGTCTTCAAGACACCGCACCATAAATTCAACGCGCCATTCCGCCTGCTCAAAAGAGTATGTGTGGTGGTGAACTGCTTCAAGCAAGAAGGTCGCTTTGCGCTCTGGTGAAGCGCACAAGCTCGCCGCGCGTCTGCAGATCTTTGCGTAGCGCATTGGCTGGCTATGAAGAAAGGATATAATTTGAGGACATTGATTACTCAAATCCTCATTGGCCTTGCAAAAACGCACTAGTTGGAGCGCCATACCGTGGTCGGTAGGAGGCAAGTCCTTGCGTGGAAAACAGTACTTCATTTGATTCTCCAAGATGAGCCGGAAAAGCATTTGCTTTGCGACGGCACATCACGAGTGAGAAAGATTTGGGTGTCGTCAAAAAAAGCAAACGCCATGTAGCGCATCTTGAAAGCCTAAAAAGAGCAATATGTTACCTTATGCTTTTTTCCTGTTTGTGTCAATAACTATTTTTGCACTCGTCCTTTCCCCTCTGCCATGGGATCGTCAGGAAGCTCGGAAGTGATATCTGGTGATAAAGCATGAAGAGGAACTTCTGTCCATGCGTCTATGCCATCTGCTGAAAGATTTTTGATGAGAAGAGTAGCTGTTCCGATGTCTCCTTCAGAAGGAGTGAGTGAGATTTCAAAACCACCTTCCGCGCACGCGCAGGTTTCGGCGGTTGGCTCAAGCAATTCATTCGTCCATCGCACCTCGCGCGTTGCGGGGTCGTAAGTGATACTTTTTCCTTTGGTAACAGTACTTTTTCCTGTCCATTGGATTGAGGACGGCAAGGTGGCGCGCACCACGAGATTTTTTATCGGGTTTAGACTTGAGTTAATTGCCCATGCAATCCAGTATTTTGTTGTTTTGCCCGCTTGTGGCGGCAAAGGTCCGCGCCCAAGCTGATCGCCTTCATTGGTGAAATATCGTCCCATTGTTTGGAGCGTCAGCGTGGTAGTGATGGGAACGCGCAATTCCGGTCCGTTTAACGATAATTTGACCGGAGGCGTATGCGGCGCTATCAGTGAAATTTTTGGTGTAAAAGCAAGTACCGCGTTTTTGTTTGTTTGCGTGTTTTGTTGATTAAAGACAGGTTTGAGTGAAAAAGTTATTGGCCATTCTCCATGAAATCCATTTTTTATTTCTTTTAATTTCGTTTGCGTGGCAGGAGTAAAACAATACTGATTGTCCTCTAGCTTGCCGTCGCCTTTGATGCTGTGTAGTTCAATGTTTTGATTTTCCATAGGTACACACACGGAAACCGTTTGGAATGTTTCCGACCCCATATGGTCTAAAGAAACAAGGAGACGCAACGGTTTTCCTGGCGTGCCATTGCTCTCAACGTTTTTGAGCGATACATTGATACCTGTTGGCGTGACGGAGAGGCTTGGCAAAAGGTCTTCTTGTGTTACGCGCCGTCCATTTAATTCCGCGCTCGTTTGTATTCCAATAGATAGACGGTTTGCGCGCGAATCCGCGGTGAGCGATCCGTTGAGTTCTATGGATCCATGCGCTCCGGGCGCGAGCGTTGGCAAGGCAATGCTTCCGTTTTGCCACGAACTTGGTTTGTTGTTGAGCACGAAAGAAGAAGGAACTTCAAAACGAATTATGGAATGTTCAAGCATGGCGCCGCTTGCGTTGGTATAGGAGACGCTAAACGGAAACGATTCTCCGGCGAGTATTGATTTTGGAAAATCCACTGTTGTCAGAAGAGCGGGATTTGTGGCGCGCAATTCCAAAACATCTGTTTCCGAGAATGGTTCTTTTGAGTCCGTAATGCCTTCCGTGCGGGCGATAATTTTTACGGTTTCTCCCACCGGAGAAAACAATATCCCGCGCACATCCAGTGATAAGTTTTCTTTTCCTGATAGGGGGTCAAGTTTCCATACACGCGTTGCGGGTGCGTGCGCTTCTGAAGATGATGAATTTTCACCCGTTGACGCGACAATTTTGAAAGACGAGGGGAAGGTGAGCGTGGTAGTGATATTGCGCAACGTTTTTTTTGTAGTGTTGCTTATGCGCAATTCCCACGCGTGTTCTGTTCCGATGATGATTTTTTGATCTGTTGAAGCAATGGAAATATCAAGAGGGCGGAAGGTTGGTTTTAATAAAAGATAATATGAGGCAAACGCGCCAAGCAGTATGATTACTGTAATGAGCGCGAGGTCAAAGAAAAAAATTTTCTTGTGATGGCGGGGGAATCGTTTGTGATAACGATGATGATAGTGATGTTTGAGAGGTTTTAAAATTGATTGCGCCGGGGCGGTGATGATGTTAAGTGTGTTGATAAAAACACCTTTTTGCGCGGCTTGAGTGGTTGTTTCTTTAGAAATGATTTCGCCTTCAAGGGATTTTTCTTCTGGCAGTTGATTGTTTTGTTCATGGCTCATATGCTAATAGTGTAGCACGCGTTAGGACAAAAAAGAAGGAGGTGTTTTCTTTTTCACACTCTTAGGATTTGGGCTATAAAGTTTGTTGCCAATTTTCCAACGGTCAACAAATTGTCCGATGCCTTTTTGAGCCATTTTATTTCTGCGTTTGTTGTTATTTTGCGACCATTTGAGAACGCTCTCAAAATTTAATTGATAACGCCCCAAAACTACCACATAGGTGATCTCTTGATTTTTGATGGCACGTCTAATGGTCTGTGAATTGATTCCAAAAAGCCGCGCCGCCTCTGAAATTGAAAGTCTTATAAGTTCTGACATATTTTTGATTTCCAAAGTATAGACTGTTGTATACTTTACTTTAGCAGATGAGCTTATTTTTGTCAAGACTTAAAATTTTCCAAAGTATAGAGTAGTCTATACTTATCTCAAGCATAAATTGACAATATCGTTGAAACAGAAATCTTGAGAGAGTTAAAAATAGATATTTTTAATTTAAATTACTTGCTTTTTATTGCCATTTTGGTATACTCCTGTAACATTTTACCTATTATTCCGTCTACATCAATGTCAGTAGACTTAAAAGAAAAATGGTTGCTGTATCAGCTTAAGCGTACACGAGACCCAGAGCTATTTGGAAAGCTCTACGATATGTACGCGCCTCGGTTGTATCGGTTCGTGTACTTTAAAGTTTCATCTGCCCATGACGCGGAAGACCTCACGGCGGAAATTTTTTTGAAAGCGTGGGAGTACGTGAATGGTCAAAAGAAAATAGAAAGCTTTAGTGGTTTTTTGTACTCCATCGCGCGCCGCGTGATAATAGATTTTTATCGCCATCGCGCGGCTGGCAGAGAGGACTCCATTGAAGAAGACATGTTGGAGCGCGCAAGCGACAAGGGTGAAACGGCGAAGATGATGAGCGAGTCTCAAGACGCGCGCGTCATGCTTGAACATTTACAACAATTAAAAGAAGAATACAGGGAAGTATTGACCTTGCGCTATGTAGATGAATTGGAAATTAGAGAAGTGGCGGCAATACTTGGAAAAAGCCAGTTGAATGTGCGAGTGATAACGCACAGAGCGCTCGCCGCGTTGAAACGGATAGTGGAAAACAATGGGAGCTAAAATTAAATTTACTAAAGTTTTTTGAAACTAAAACATTATGAACGGCGACGATCGTATTTATAAAAAATTATTGGAACACGACAAACGATTTGATAAGAATGACAAACGTTGGGAAGAAAATAATAAGCGTTGGGAACAGAATGACAAACGTTGGGAAGAAAATAATAAGCGTTGGGAACAGAATGACAAATGTACCAATCGGATGATTAAAAAATTGTTAGAACATGATGAAAAATTTGAAAAGATGGCAACTTCAGAGGAGGTGCAAACGATCAAAAATGAAGTCATGAATTCACTTGATAAAATGACTACTATATTGAAACGGATGGATGAAGAACGAGTATTTACCGCGAAACGGATAGAAAGAGTTGAGAATGAAACCGAACGTCTTGCAAAAGAGAACACACAGCACGCAAAAGATATTAGACAGATAAAATTACAATTAAAAATCGCATAAATAAACTTTAGCGCGGGAAAGGCAATTTCCTAGAAAAAAATGAGCAAGAATGATTTGATACAACATATTAAAGGAATACAAAAAGTGCGCGGGGCTGGGAGCCCCCGACCCGAATGGCTAAAAGCCAATCGGGATATTTTGTTGATGCAGGTCAAAAATAGCATTCGCACAGAGGTAAAAGAAACGCGCGTGTGGAATACAGAGAATTTGTGGCAGTTTCTTGATGTGATTTTGCCTGCTCGTACAGTGTATTATGTGGTGCGTCCCGCTGTGGCGGTTATGCTCATTGTGGGAATGATGTTTGGCGGATGGGTGACTACCGTGAGCGCTTCATATAATAGTTTGCCGGGGGAGTATTTATACGCGGTCAAGATGGCAACAGAAGCCGTGCAGGTGGCGGTTGCTCCAAAGCCGGTGGAAACCAAGCTCCACGCGGAATTTGCGGTGCGCCGCGCGCAAGAAGTAGCGCAGATTGTATCAAAAACAGAATCAAGTCCGGAGAAAGTAAAAAAAGTTGAAGCTACGGTCAAGAGTTTACAAAAAGAGTTAGACAGTGCCAAGGGCGGTTTGAAAGATCTAAAAGAAAACGGCTCCAAGTCAGATGCCGCGCAGGCGGCAAAGGTGGTGGGAGAAAAAGCCGTGGAGGTGCAAAGAGTAATTGAACAAACAAAAAATCAAGTGTCGCCGGCAAATACGCCTGTTGTGGTGGTAACGCAGGCAACCGCGGCCGCGGCCAAAGATGCGTTGAACGCGGTCAATAAAGAATCAACAAGTTCCACAACAGGTGCCGGAATTGTTGGCGCGATCGCGAACACAAACACCGCCTCCAGTGCGCCGGTTAAAGAACTATCAGCGCTCAAAGAATCACTCAAGAGCGCGGGCGTGGCGGCCGAGGACGCAAGCGCCAAAGCAATTCAGGTGTTGGTAGATACGCATAAAGAAGATAAGCAATCAGTGAGCAGTGCGGATGTCAAAAATGCGGTAGATAAAAAAATACAAAGTGTTGAAGAAAAAATGCAATCAGTCAATTCTCAATTGCAAAGTATAGTTGCCACGAGCACGCCTGCCGGGAGTTCTACCGCGGTGAATCGGTCAGAAACAAAAATTTTGGAAAAGGCGGTTGAAAAAGTAGTGGAGCCTGTAAGACAGACAACGGAAAACGCAAAATCAACATTACAAGAAGCAAAAGATATGGCGCAAAGCCAGAATTTTGACGGCGCGTTGAGCAAATTGCAAGAAGTAAAAGATATCGTAAAGGCCGCGGAAGTGAGCGTGGAAAAGATTCAAACAGTTGGGTCAACATCCACCTTTGCCGGAGTGGGTGTGGTGGAGGTGAAAGTGGAAGTGGAAGTGGAAGGCAGAGATGCGGTGGGGAAGGATGTTTCAAAATAGTTTATTTTAAAAAATAACGAGTAAGATTCAAGGTGAAAATACGGCATGAAATTAGCTTTCAAGCCGTATCTCTACCTTGCATTTACGTGAGGTAGAAATTTATTAATATGAGTATGACACGAAAGGTCGAATTGTATACGGGTTCATCTCGCTGGTCTTAAACGGGCCGGTGACATGCGTATATGATGCGGGCATACATAACCGTTTACTAAGATACTTACATAAATTATGTCAAATACTTTACGATTAAGCAAAAAGGTTCTTACCTATGCAGTCGTTGCCGCCACCATTCTTTGGTCGGTTGGTTTTGCCGCAATCGCAGCTCCTTTGGCTGCTTCAGCGGCTGACACCACCGTTACCTTGACTGCGGGTGACAGCATTCAGAACGCGAGCTCAAAAGCAGTGTTCTACTACAGTGCAGACGGTAAACGTTACACATACCCAACCGGTTCGGTGTATCTTTCATGGTACTCAAACTGGAACGGTGTTAAGAAAATTTCTGACGCTCAAATGGGTGGCATCGCGATTGGCGGCACTGTTGCCTACCGTCCGGGTACCCGTTTAGTCAAAATTGCTACAGCTCCGGCTACCTACGCGGTAGAACCGGGCGGAACCATTCGCCAGATTCCTGACGAAGCAACCGCAGTGGCACTTTTTGGTAGCAAATGGAACAAAATGATTGATGACGTTGACCCTTCAATTTTCCCTTACGTATACAAGATTGGCACCGCACTCGCCACCGGAGAATATCCAAATGGCGCAGTGGTTAAGGATGTTGCCGGAGACGTTTGGTTGATTGGCGCAGGCAAGACAAAAGTAAAAGTTACTTCTGCCGGCCAGACAGCCAACTGGGTACAATCCAAGTTTGTGGTGTCAACCACAGTTGATCTTTCCGGCTACCCAGCTGGTACAGAAGTGACTGCGAAGGTTGACTCATGGACAACGATTGCAGGTTCAGGAGCTCCTGTTGGTACGGGTACAACCCCTCCAGTTGTCACAAGTCCTATCGGTACCGGTTTGACGGTTGCTCTTAACGGCACCCAACCAGCGGCCGCAACGATTGTGACTGACTCTGCAGACGGCGCGCAATCATTGATTCCTGCATTGGATGTTAACTTTACCGCATCTGCTGACGGCGATGTAAAAGTTAAAACAGTTGCAGTTACTCGTGGAGGCGTTTCTGCTGACACTGATGTTGTTGCAATGTTCTTGTACGATGGCGAAACACAAGTTGGTAGCTCACCATCCATTGCCACCAAGAAATTCACCTTCACCAACAGTGGCGGATTGTTTACTGTTGCCAAAGGCACTACAAAGAAGATTACGGTAAAATTTGATCTTCTTAACGCCGGATCAGCCGGTAAAGTGATTAACTTGAGCCTTGCGGCATCTGCTGATGTTGTTTCAGATGGAGCTGTTGTGAATGGTTCATTCCCTCTTGCAAGCAACAACTTTACTACTGCAGCAGTAACAGACCTTGGTAAATTTACTTTGACCAATATTTCTCCTACAGCCGCGGCCAATGTGAACGCAGGCTCAACAGGTTATGAAGTATGGCGCTTACAGGCCGTAACTCAAGACCAGGATGTTGAATTACGCAAAGTTAAATTCACTGTAGTCGGTTCTGTTAATGTTGGCGATCTCAAGAACTTCGGTTTGTGGGATGGAGCCAAACAAATTGGCGCCACCGTAGCAGAAATGGCAGCAGATAAGACTATCACCATTGATGTAACTGTTGCTCCTTATGTCTTTGCAAAGGGCGTTACCAGAACATTAAGCCTTAAAGCAGACGTAATTGGCGGTTCAACTCGAACTTTCCGCACATCTATCCAAGGTGCGGGTGACCTTGTGGTATATGACAAAGGCTACGGCGTATTCTTGAAGCACGCAGGTTCTGATACATTTACTGTATTACAACCAAACGACGGCGCCGCTTCTCCAACCGCAGTTAGTTACACAGTTTCTACCGGTACCTTGAGTGTTACTGTTGCGACAGATTCTCCAACTGGTAATGTTGCATCTTCCACCACCGCGGTTACTTTGGGTAAATTCAATTTTGTTGCGGCAGGTGAAGATGTTAAGGTTACAAGTTTAGTGGTAAACTGTTCCGATTCTACCAACACCAAGACAATAAAGAATCTCAAAGTGTTATGGGATGGGTCACAAGTGGGAAGTACTGTTGCCACTTCCGCGGCATGTGACGGAGCGGCAGACAACACCTTTACTCTTGGTAGCACTATGATTGCTCGCGTGGGCAAGACAAGTGTGTTGACGGTACAGGGTGATATCACAGGCACGACCACTTCAGGTGAAACTTTGAGTGTCAATGTGGAAACAGGTTCTAGCAATGCAACCACATTGACTTCTTTGACCACTTTGAACACAGGTTCCGGAACCGGCCGCACTTTGACTATCGCGGCAGGAACAGTGAGTGTTTCTTTGAACTCATCGTTTGGTAACAAATCATCCACCAACCCAACTGGCACAATCAATGCGGCTGGTGTGAAGCTTGGTTCATTTGTGATCACCGGCGGAGCTGGTGAAGATGCAGATGTGAGCCAGATTGCTTTGGTTGATGTGAGTACTGCTCTGAATTTGAACACTTACACGCAAAATGTGAAACTGATGCACAACGGTGTTCAAATTGCGCCAACATTGGCAAGTCCTGCAAGCGCTGCTTCAGCGGTTCAGACGCATACCTTTAATGTGTCTCCATCCATTACAGTGCCAGCAGGCGGTCAATATGTGGTTGATGTGGTGGCTGATTTGAAAGCTACACAAACTTCAGCCGCGGCTATTATAACGACTGGTGCCATTACCGCTAGCGGACACACCACAGGTACTTCCGCGAATTATTCAACCGCGGTTACTTTGCAACAGTCGTATATCGCATCTGCTGGAGGTTTGGCAATCACCATCTCATCTGACACCCCACTCCCAACCAACTTGCTTATGGGTGCCACAGATCAGACACTTGCCAAATTCCAGTTCACCGCTTCCTCAACAGAACCAATTAATATTACACAATTAGTTTTGAGTTCTGCATTTACAAGTGCCGCTACCGGTACTTTGAAGAACGTGAGACTGTATGACGATGCAGGCACGCTAATTGGTACCGTTGCTGGTTTTGACGCTACACAGGCCTCAAATACCAACTCAACAGGTACCTTTGCAGGTGCTAAATTCACAGGTCTTAGTTTGGTAATTCCAGCAGGAGTGACCAAAGTTATTACTGTGAAAGCAGACCTTGCCAACTATGTTGACTTGGGTGTTACAACCACTGGGCAGGCATTCAAACTTGCGTTTCTTACTGACTACGACGGACCAACCGCTGGATTTCAATTGCCAGTTACTGGAACAGGCGGGCAATCTGGTGTAGCATTGGCAACTACCAATACATATCTAGTTGCAGCTACGGAATCAGTAGCATGGAACAATTCCACTACTTCAGCCACGGCTGCTGCTACTGCACTTCCTACTGCTGGAGTTTCAACTAATGCTGCTTATATCATCACAGATGCAAATGAGTTTGTGCTCTATCGCACAAAGTTGACCATTGCATGGGATGCTACTACATTTAATCAGGCAGCTGCGACTTCTGGAAATTCAGCGCAGATTATTGGAAAGTTTGTAGTGAGCAACGCAGCAAATGCCGGTTCTTATGCGGCAACGTTGGATAACTTGAACTTCACCATTAGCACTACGCTGTCAATTACCGCAACTAATACAGCGGCACTCAATGTGTACAAAGACAGCTTGAGCACAACCGCGCTTGCTACGACTACGTTTGCAGCAGGAGAAGTTTCAGGTCAGACTGGTTCTACTTATACTGCGTTTAACACAGCGTTTGACTGGGCTGTGGAAACAGCATCCTCAAACAGCTTGACTGACACGGAAATTGCTGCAGGTGGTTCCAAAACTATCTTTGTCACCTTGGACACCAGCAATATGACTGGTGCTTCTCAAAGCACGCGTAACTTGACCCTCGGCATTGCGCAGATTGGAACAGGTTATAGCGCGGCACGCAGACAAGAGATTACGAGCAGGTTCGGCATGGTATGGAGTGATAATGGAGTCAACAGCAACACAGGAGGAGGTATTTCCAACATTGTTGCAAGCGACAACCTCTTGCCACTTCTATCTAAGACTTGGACATACTCCTTCTAATCTAGTTTGATTGGATAGAGCGTTCAGGCTTGACTCACGCGGTTGTTAAATAACCGCACTCACAACCCCCGCACTAAAAGCGGGGGTTGTGTTTTGTTTATTTTTTTGGTAGGATTAGGCGATATGAAATATAGAGAAAAAATAATGGCGTATGGACTTTACTCTTTACTCTTTTTGCCGTTGGCATTTATGCCTTTTACCATGTTTCCATGGCAATTTGGCAAGACAATTATTTTTCAGATTATTGTTGAGATTTTGCTGGTTATTGGTTTGAGCATTGCTTTTTATAGCAAAACATTTGTTTGGAAGAAGTTTAATTTTCTTGATAAGTTGTTTTTGTTATTTTTTTTGGTGCTTTTAATTTCTTCTTTTACCGGTGCCAATTTTGGGAGCAGTTTTTGGACCAGCCAAATGCGTTCCAACGGCGTATTTTTGTGGTTGCATTTTGGCGTGTTTTATTTTTTGATGCGGAACTTTTTTAAGACAGAAAAACAGTGGCATAGGGCTTTGGATGTAATTATTGGTGTGAGCGTATTGGTGAGTTTAACTGCACTGTTTCAAAATTATTTGCCTGACGCATGGCGAGGTGATGGTGGCGGAACTCAATTTGCAGGCATTATTGGGAATCGCGCGTTTCTTGCGCTGTATTTGATTTTGCCCATTGCTTTGGCGGCGTATCAATCATTGGGCACCTTTATTGCATCACAACAATGGAAACGATGGGTGTATATTGCGATTGCATTTGGGGAGATATTTATTTTGTATTTTACTGGTAATCGTGGCGCACTTGTTGGTTTGATTGTTGGGGGTTTATTGATTTTATGTGCAAGTATTTTTATTTTTTCACACAAACAATATCGTTTGTTTGCGGCATGCGGGTTGGTGCTCGGATGTGTAATAGTAGTAGCGCTTTTGTTGACCAGACTTGGTTCCGGTACGCTTGATTTTCGTAATTATTATGCTTCCGGTACTGCCAAAACACGTTTTATGGCTTGGGATATTGCACTCAAAGGACTGAGTGATCGGCCGCTCGTCGGGTGGGGGATGAATAATTTTGAAGTATTTTTTAATAGATATTTTAACCCCGAATTTTTGCGCTATGGATTTACGGAAACAATTTGGGACAAGCCGCATAACTGGTTTTTGGATATTGCGGATTCGGCAGGAATAGTTGGTTTTGGCGCATATGCCGCAGTACTTGTATGTCTTTTTGTGTATCTATGGCGATTGCAAAAAAAAGCAGTTACTAATTTAGCCAGATTGCAATATATTATTATTACAGGAGGATTTATGGCATATTTGATTGCTTTATTTTTCTTTTTTGAGACAATCAATTCAATGCTTGTTTTTTTTCCAGTATGCGCGTGGATCGCGTTTTTATATGATCAGCAGTTTTCTAAACAGCGCGCGCCCTTAAATAATCATCTTAAAAAATGGCAGAAAGAATTTATTGTTGCGGGTGCATGCGTTGTTGCAGTTGTGGTGTTGTATAAATGGAATATCAAACCATTGTATGCTTCGTACTATATGCAGAAATCAAGCACGGAAATATTTATACGAGGGGATATGGTAGACTGGGCTGGCAATGTACAAAAAGTATTTGATACAAGCACCTATTTGCAAACAGAAAACGCGATACTGCTTGCGTCTGATGTGGCGACTGCGGATAAGAAAGGCGTACAGATTTCTGTGGGTGGAGACGCGGTACAGCACGCAATTGGACGTATTGCAGACACTCTTGTTCAGCGCGCAGAACGCTATACAGATAATTATGTGTACGCCGTGTGGGCAGGGCAGGCATATTTGGCGCTTGGTACGCACTTTGGGGCAGGCTATGCTGACGATGCGATCAGGTGGTTTGAGGAAGCGGTGCGGCGCGCTCCGCAAAAGCAAGAAGCGTATTTCTTTTTGGGTCGTGCATATTTGGTGAAAAAAGATTTTGTGAAAAGCGAGGAGGCTTTGCAGAAAACTGTTATTTTAAGTCCTGCGCTTGGCGAGCCATATTGGTTTTTGGGATTAGTACAGTTTGCGGAAGGAAAGCGCGCAGAGGGGCTTGAGAATATGGAAAAGGCATTCAGTGTTGGTTTTGTTAAATCAACAAAGAATGTTTTGTATGTTATAGATAGCTTTGCTTTGGAGGGAAGATATGACAAAGTGGTTGAATATTACAATTATCTCATTCGTCTTGAACCGAAAAATCCTACGTGGTATACTAAATTAGCTGCGACGTATGTTAAAATGGGGAATAAAGTAGCCGCGCGCGACGCGGTAGAAAAAGCGGTGTCGTTGATGCCGGATTTACGCCCCCAAGCAGATGAATTTATTAAACAAAATAAGTTGTATGACAAAAAGAAATAAAATTTTAGTTTTAGTTGTTGCTGTTTTTGTGCTTGTTGTCGGAGGTATGTTTGCGATCTATCAACAACGCACCTCAAACGCGCGTGAAGAACAGACGGTATTGAAGAAGATAGGGGACAAAAAAGAACTACTTGAGATATATGACAAGGTAAAGCGCGCACAAGCAGTTTTGCAGCATCCTAAAGATGAGAATGAAGAGGTGGGGAATCTATTATCTCTTGGCAACAATTGGAAAGCATTGGCAGAACTTACCAAAGATGATTATTTTTATAAAAAAGCATTGGCAGTTTTTGAAGAAGGTATTCGCAAGTTTGGCCACAAGAATGTCATATTTTATTGGAATGGCGGTGGGCTGGCGGAAAACCATGGGGATTTTACGTTGGCTGAATATTATTACAAAGAATCAATACGGATAGCGTCAACCTACGGCGAGGGTTATATCAAATTGGCGGAATTATATCGTTTTAGAATGAAAAAAAGCGAGGATGATGTGGTGACGGTGTACAAGCAAGGATTGAATAGAAATCCAGCAAATGGTCCTTTACTGCTTGAAAACGCGGCGTATTTGAAAAGTATTGGTCGGCATAAGGATGCTTTGGAAGCATATAAATTGCTTTTGAAAGCTTTTCCCGGTAATTCAGGATATGAGCAAAGTATAAAAGAGATGGAAGCAAAATTGTAGGTTCTACTGAGCGCATAAAAATAAAAACCCTTTTAAAAAGAAGGGTTTTTTGATAATGGTTGGGTTTTAGAAAAATATTATGTTAGTAGTTCTAGGAAGCGTGCGCGTAGTTTTGTTTGTTTTTAGCGCGGACGTGGGCTATGGACAACCGATGACTATGCTGTCCAATCCTAAAGGTCCCATTCCTCCGTTTACCGAGAATTTTAGACTACACACACCCTCAAACGAGTCTAGAGCGTATGCGAAGTGAAGCCAATCACTGCCTTGCGGTCCGTTTTTGGAGTACAAGACCGTCTGACTACTACCACAGTTGAGGATGACAGTGGTCAGCTTGCTGTTTGTACCTCCAATATTGAGGATATCAAACTGCACGACAGCAGTGTTTCCTTTCAGCAAGGCAAATGCAGGTGAAGTGACCGTCATGTTAGCTGAACCCCCGACGTTATTGTGCGAGAACAGCGCGTTTGGCTTTGAAGTATAACCTTGACTTCCGTTGTAGGTTACACCAGCCGCGGAGAATGCTGTCCACCCCGCAGGAGGTTGGCCATCCGTGTCAAAGTTGGCAGAGGCGAAGGGAGCGCCTACACACAAGCCACTCTGGCACGAGTCCACGTTGCACGACTTGCCGTCGTCACACGCGGCGCCATCTGCTTTGGGAGTGCCCTTGCAGGTGCCGCTTGCGCAGGCATCCGGATCCGTGCACTGGTTGGCATCATCGCAGACTGCTGTGTTGTTTGCGTGCTGGCAGTCTTTGAGCGTGTCGCACGAGTCGTCTGTGCATAGGTTGCCGTCGTCGCAAGACTTGGGCGAGCCTCCAACACACACACCACCGGCGCATGTGTCCACCGTGGTGCAGACACTCTTGTCATCGCAGGGCTTTGTGTTGTTTACAAATACGCATCCCTTTGACGGCTCGCACGAGTCGTCCGTGCACACATTGCCATCACTGCATGAGGCGCTTGTATCCGTGTGCTGGCATCCTTTGACATTGTCGCAGGAATCCAGCGTACAGGCATTTGCGTCGTCGCAGTTTGGCGGGGTGTTGCCTGTGCAAGCGCCGCTCGCGCAGGTGTCCACCGTTGTGCAGGCGTTGCCGTCATTGCACGGTGTGCCTGTCTGCTTGGAATGCAGACACCCAATGGTTTTGTTGCATACATCCAACGAGCACTGGTTGCCGTCATCGCAGTCAAGCGGGGATGAACCCACGCAACTGCCATTTTGGCATCCGTACGCGAGCCAGCATACACTGCCACCATCGCACGACGCGGTGTTGGGAGTGTAGATGCACCCTGTTGCAGGGTCGCACGAGTCGTCTGTGCAGACATTGCTGTCATTGCAGACAATCGGTGCTCCAGCGGTGCATACCCCGCTCTTGCAGGTGTCCCCCTTGGTGCACGCATTCCCGTCATCGCACGACGCCGTGTTCGGGGCATTCACACACCCCGTTGCCTTGTCGCACGAATCCGTGGTGCAGGGGTTGGCGTCATTGCAGTTGGGTGCAGGGCCTCCCACGCAGACACCATTCACACAGGTGTCTTTGATGGTGCACGCATTCCCGTCATCGCACTTTTCCGTGCTGTTTGGCGTGTGCAGACAGCCGATGGTGTAGTCGCACCAATCGGTGGTGCAGGGATCTTTGTCCTCGCACGCGCCAATGCCCGTCACGCATGCCGGAAGTTCCGGCGCGGTGTCATTGGCATCTGTCGCGATTTCTTGGGCGGCGTCTTCGTCCGCCTCACTGTCCGAGGTATCTTCTTCCTCTTCGCCGCCATCAGCCTCCTCGGAGTCTACAGATTCAGTTTCAGCGTCATCTGTGGCGCCATCATCGCTCGCGTCCATTGCGTCCGCGGAGTCAATGTCACCGGACACTTCAACCTCGTCCGTGTCGTCTCCGTCGGCGTTGTCGCCGCCATCAATAGACACTTCAGTCTCGTTCGCGTCTATCGCGTCCGAGGTATCTTCTTCCGCTTCGCCGCCATCAGCCTCGGCGAGATCATCTCCATCCGAGGAATCGGCGTCGACGCCCGTGTCTTCTTCCGCTTCGCCGTTGGCGCTGTCAGCACCATCGGACGACGTAGTTTCCACGCCGGAATCCGCGTCGGTCTTTGGCACAGACGCATCCGCGCCGTTGTCCGAAGCTTCCGCAAGCATGTCCACCGGAGACGAGATATCTCCCGACGGACAGTTGTCGTCCGTTTCGCATGAGCCAATTCCGGGAGGAGCCGGATTGCCGCATGCGCCGAAAATGCAAATACACAGTGCGAACATCGCATAGGCAGAAGCCTCGCGCGCGGTCCGCATTATCATGATCGTACGCATCTTTTTCTCCGTCCTCACCTTTTTCAGGTTTGGCAATTGTAAAAGAGCAAGCGTCACTTAAGACGCATGCCTCCTCAAAGGTTAAACTTAAGGCAGAATTTGCGTCTAGTTGACTAGATACATTACATCAGAATGGGCGGAAAAGTCAAATTTTTTTTGGATTACAAAAAGTCGTTGAGGTAAAAATTTTGAGGGGACTGGCGGAGCCATGGCTAGGCGAGCCCGAGCGCCTCGATTTCACGTCGGGGACGCGTGCCTAGAAAAGTTTTTGACGAGAAGAGACTTTTTCTAATACAAAGCAATTTTATTTATTTTTGAAAGTTATCCACAGGAAAATTCTTGTGTTTCAAATTGATGTGCTATAATCTGTTGCAGAGGAGGAGTTTTAAAACCGTTCACGCATCTGTGGGACGGTTTTAAAATATCTATTTGGTTTAGAGCCACATAGATCGCTTGCGCGCTTCTCCGTAATAATTTTCTTTATTATGTTGAATGCATCCGCGCGTATGCGTATGGTGTGGATTTTAGTCAGTGGTTTTGCAGTGTTCATAATTTTTTCCGCCGCCTTGTTATGGGGTGGCATTTGGTTAGAAAAGAAGCTCATGCTCGTGCGCAGAGGAGACGCCAAGCCATATTTTCCTTTTGCGGAGTACAAAGAAGAAGAATTGCGCGCGATTATGCCATTTGCGTTTCATGACGCGATAGACAAAATTCCTACGCGCACGCCGCCGGAAGAAACATTGCGTGTGTTTATTGAGGCAATGAAAAAAGGGGATATAGATACGGCTGTAAAACAGTTTGTGGAAAAGGACAGGGCGGGGTGGAAGAAATTTTTGTTGGAAGTACAAAGAAAAAAAATGGTTGATTTGATGATTAAAGATTTGGGAACAGCTCAGCCAGGTCTTAAAGGAGGTTCTATTAGTACATTCAATTATGTTGGAACAAATAACAAAGAAAAAGTTGGTAGTCAGGTAGATTTTGAAAAAGACACAAGCGGTGATTGGAAGATAAAAAATCTCTAGCAATTTTAGTGGGGGGAATATGCAAAAAAGGAGGGTGAACTTTAAAACAGTATTTTTTAGTGCCGTATTTTTTGTATTTATCTTTTTTTACACACAACAAGCATACGCTTATGACACATTTGTTGGTCATGCGGGCATAACAGAATTATCCGCTAAACTGTACAATGCCAACCCAAACAGCCACCCGTTGACCAACGAGCAGATACAATGGCTTAAGCAAGGAGCTGTAGAAGAAGACATACCGTTTAGGTGGATGAACCATTTTTATGATCCGGTGCATAATCAGGGGCTTAAAGGTGAATTCTTGAGTTCAAAAGCATGGGTAAACGATCAAGCAAAACAAGCACGCTATTCCAAAGGCGACCACACGTGGGA
>Ga0209211_10004862_pt1 | contig 20518 bp, 18 predicted proteins | sample RifGroA2_FD_183992 | JGI IMG/M metagenome (GOLD analysis project Ga0209211, IMG submission 183992) | Groundwater microbial communities from Rifle, Colorado, USA - Groundwater A2 (SPAdes) (version 2) | ecosystem: Environmental > Aquatic > Deep subsurface > Groundwater | place: Rifle, Colorado...
CGAGCAGGCGTTTGTGTTTAAGAGAAATAGCCATTGAAAAAAACCTCCGTTTTCTGGAGCATGTGCAAACTGTATTTTGCCTGATGCCACGGTGCTTGCAGAGGATTTCATGCTAAATTCCACCCACACTCTTTCACGAAGACCCAACATTTTTACGTTGTTCTTCGGTAAACTTTAAATAGCATGCTGCGACCGTGGCCATAAATTTGGTCGTCTGTGGGCGGGGATTCTGCCCATCTTCTGCGCCAAGTTTCTCGTTAGTTTCTTCCGGTAACCTTGGCTCTGATGAATTCGAGCCAGTATCTTTACTAATTTTACTGTGCTCGACTTTGAAAATAAGACCGCAGCTCTCTAATACTGAGCCTGAAGGTTTTGTGTTAGCAGGATTCTTACTACTTGTTTGCGTATTGTCTGTATCGTTTTTCCATGTGCAGCTATCTATATGGAGATAATCTGGGTGTGCACGGAAGTATGGCGATCTGAGTTTTTTCCCCGGCAAATCCTCTTGATCATAGAGAGCGCCAACTATCAAAGGGTGAAGCATTGCCCTGCATTTTGGGTCGCCGCAGCTGAAACGGAATCTTTTGCGCTTTTCCTTTTCTTGAGCAAAGTATAAAGCATGGGCTTCATCAAGCGTGATATTCCGGCGATGTTCTTCGCTGTATGCTGAAGCTTGAGGCATCTACACATCTCCAAAGACTTTTAGTTCAAAGTATCAAATTGTCCATCAACGATTCGGACTTTCCGATTTATTACCGCATTCAGTGAATAAGGAACCGTGCATGCATTGCCTTACCTTACCGAGAACGAGCGTTGTTGGAGCGTCCGTACTTCAAATTTTGGTCAAACCCAACTTCGAACATTTCTGGATCGTTTAGATAGAGCAGCACAAGCACTTGTCCATTGGTTGATGGCATAGAGTGCTCAAGCACTTCGTATTCATCTGCATCATCATTTTCAAACCAGGTTTCGGCTGGCTGCTTCCCAAGGTTATTGCAGGGTGTCCCCTTGTGTAAGACATCGTAGGCAAAACTGTCATCGTCAAGCTGACTTCGTAGCCACCATCTTTTAGGAACATGAGAAGCTCGAATTGACCATTTGAGACCGGCTTTGGTATAGCACGCAACGATAATCGGAAGTGTATCAAGAGTTGCAAGCCTGATTGAGACCGCCTGCATACTGACTTCAAACTGCTCAGCAATACCCTGAAGATCGTTCAGGCTTGGTTTGTTGGTAGCTTTAATTGCGGGACGGAATATCGAAGTCGGCATCAACAAATGTGACGCGAATTCATCAGCCTCTTTTTCAAAACGAATGTTGGCACTATAGTTCTGCACTAAATCATCCGCTCGGCAACGGAAAGACTTGCCCCTATGTATCAGCCAATGACCAATCTCATGGGCCACCGAGAACCTCTCTCGGCCGCGACTGGATGAAGGTCTGACTGTTGCGATAGCTTTACTACCAAATCCAACTAAAGTTGCCTCACAACCATTGAGCTCTTCGTATAGCACGTCAAGGCGTTCGCAGATATCGCCGAACATGTCATCATCAACTTCAAAGCTCGCGTCGTCGAGCTTAGGCAGGGGCTTGAAAACAATGCCGTTGTATATATTGTCGAGACGGCGACTTGCAATCTGAAAGTCCGCCCATGCGTTCTTGCTCTTACCGAGGTTGGATACGCGCACTTCGGTTTCAATCTGTTTGTCTTCCAAGAAGCGCATGAAAACCAGACGGTCTAGCGTACGCTGCACAAACTCTGTGAGTTCAGCAGAATCCAGGGAGATATCTGCCTTCTTGAAATATTTGGCAAGCGTTTCGCGGTAATCGGCCAATTCCAGCAGGAAACTTTCGTCAACGGGCTGGTAGCCGCCCTTGAACAAGCCGCGTTGCTTGGCTCCGCCTTTGGGCTTGGCGAGTTCATCAATTCGCCGCTGATATGAGCCATCCGCGTGCGCCTCACGCGAAAATAGCCAATAGAACTCAGAGAACTTGTCCGCGTCACGGAAATCACTGTAATGCCACCCCTTGTAAACCTGTTGCAGCACACTATCGGGATGCGGACGGCGACGGCAATCCAGTACGCGGATTTGCTCGAAGTCCGTAAGTACGGCGAGCGGCGTGCCTGCGCTGTAGCCGTAACGCAGAGTCTGAAAGTGCGCATCCTTGCTGTTGTCCAGATCGACGCTGGGCTTTTTGGCTTCGACGTAAAAACGTACATCGCGGAAATTTGGTGCAAGGTAGAAGGCGTAATCGGCCCTCTTCTGCGAACGAGCATTGTGGACGATGAGACCGGATTCAACCTTAACTTCTTGCTCGTAGGGGTTGTGCTGGTGCTTGTGATCAATGTCCCATCCGAGCGCTTTGAACAGAGGGTCAATGAAGTCTTTGCGAACTTCGGCTTCCTGATAGGTTGGCTGTAAATACTTGGCTTTGGCATAAAGCGCGAAGTGATCTATCAGTTCGTTGACTTTTGCGTGTACTTGCAGGAAAGCAGTGTTACTTGGCTTGGCTTGGCTTGGCTTGGCTTGGCTTGGCTTGGCTTGGCTTGGCTTGGCTTGGCTTGGCTTGGCTTGGCTTTCATAATTATTGGGTCACTTTCCGTTTGTCAAGTTAAATCTTATTTAACATGCTGATTAAAGTAAATAATATCTTCCAAGCTCACCTTACCCTTGGCTAGTCCAAGGCGCATGGCTGGCGTTTTACCATCTTTTCCGGCCACACAGTAGTTGTAAAACACCCTGAAGATGCCCAGCATCTTCACGATGGTTTCCGGGTTGTATGCACTGTATCCATGCCATGTCCGGCTGCCACTGCTGGCAGTCGCAATCGGACGCTCAAGAATCGAGAGCCGTCTGCGTACCTGCATAAAGAAGCAATCAATGGCGTGTAATGATGCCTTATTGTAGAGCCTCGCCAAATGATTTTCGTCATAGTCCTTGTAGTCGGTCAGGTAGCATACCGCCTTTTCCGGCTCACTCATGTTCGGAAAAGGGTGCGACATCCACCGATCTTGCCACTTGCCGAGAGCCGCCATGTTGGTGATGCGCTCCTTGATAAGCAAAGTTTCCAATTCGGCGTCGGACAGTCCGGGGTTGGCCTTGCGCGCTTCCTCGAAAGCAGCCCGGCTCAATGCGATGGCGGTACGCTTTTCTGCGATGGTCATTTCCTTGGCGATACTGACGTAAAACGCATCCGCTTTCCGCGCGGCTATCTCCGGCTGGAATGCCGCCAGACAAGCGGCGCGCATCCCTGAATCCTGATCCAGGAAGAAGCGCAGCTTCTCCACGCCGCCGAACAGACGCTTCAGGTAGAAGAAATGTCCGTAGAGCGTGTATTCAGCATGAATCTGCATGCCGCGCGTCGGCAACCGTTGCCCGCTATCCTGCGTTTCAGATACCTCAATATCTTCTCGCTGGGTGGCCTCGACATACACAGCTTCAATATCGCCTTGCAGGCCTAGTTTGAGACGTTTCTTCCGTTGTTGAGCTTTCCTGACCGCATCCACATAGTCCTCTTTCAGCCAGCACCGCGCGTAGCGCCGGAATGGCGCACTTTTAATCCGATAGTCGCCTGCTGCAACCACATCCGCTTCAACCACCTCGGAATCCAGCGAGGCATCGTAATTGAGGTGCATGCCAAAAACGTAGGCAGTGGCGTTATCGGCAGAGCCAACCGCGTGCAGCATCACGTTCCTGCGATCCTCGTGCCGCGTCCAGTTCACCACGTAATCTTGGCGATCTACGCCGAGGTATAGGCGCGGGATTGCCATGCCGGCCAGCAGGCGCTTTTCCCGGTCGGCTACAAAGGCAAGGCACTGTCCATAGATAAAGTTGATCTTGCCGTAGAGGGTTTTGGTGTCGATGTCCGCAACCTCGCAGATGCGACGGAACGGCGACTTGTTCATCAGCAGAGAAAAGATCAGCCGGTTCTTGTGCGGCTGTTTGTGGCCGGTGGTGGATTTGCCGACCGAGAAGGTCTTGCCGCAGGCGTTGCAGAGATAGCGGCGCGAGCCGGATTTGGTTACCCCAAATGACTGGTAGTTGCCCTTGGTGCCTGCCGGGATGGTGTGATTGGAGCATGATTCATCTGGGCAGGATGGCTCGGGTGCAACCGTCAAATCATTGAGGAGCCGGGCCCGTTCCTCTGAAATGGCCGTGTTGCTCTTGGGGGGAGGATATTCACCGCATATACGGCAGTGAAGAATGGGCATTCCTGCCCCCGATGCCTGGATGATGTAGGTATCTTGAGTCGCGCCGTGGGTTGTACGTCCACGGCTGACAGTTTGTTTTGCCGGAACGCCATAGTTGCTGCAAGCCGGATTCTTGCAGAAGTTGACTTGGATACCGTCAGCTTCGGCGGGCACTCGGCCCGGAGGTGCTGCGGAAGAATTTATACCGGAAATGATAATCCCCTATGGCTATAACACTACAGGGGATTGTACGCTACTCGATTAGAAAACCAACACCTTTCGCCAACGGCTAGGCCTCGGCGTGCCTTTTTTGTTGCTGCGAATTACTGGTTAACGCCCGCTGCCGTTGTTGCCTCGCCCGAGCGCATAGCTTGGACGATCCCCGCCATGGCGTGGCGTACTGTTACCACCACGATTCTGGTTACCGAAGCTGCGCTCCTGGCTACGCGGTTGGGCTTGACCGCCAAAACCTTGACTGCGACTTGGCCCGCTAACGCCCAGAGTATGGCCTTGCGCGGTATTGCCGCTGACTTGACCGTGACCTTCCTTGCGTCCGGCATGGCTATGGCGACTGTCCGGTGCGCTGTGATGAAAACCAGCGCCACCGTTATTGCCATTACCGGCAAAGGCACTGCTGCGGTTGCCACCGAAACCTCCACTACGATTGCCGCCGAAGCCGCCAGCATTGCCGCCGCCAAATCCACCGCCACCGCTACGGCGCGGGCCGCTGTTGCTGCGCGGACGATCCGAAGAAGGGCCACCAGTGCGCAGCTTGTACTTCGGTTCGAGGCCTTCGATGGTGTGCATCTTGATGCTCTGTTCGGTGTAGCGTTCGATACGCTTTAGCAGTTGCGCATCGCGGTTCGAGGCAAACGAAATCGCAATGCCGGACTCGCCGCCGCGACCGGTGCGACCGATGCGATGTACATAATCTTCGGCGAACTTGGGCAGGTCGAAGTTGATCACATGCGAGATGCCGCGCACGTCGAGGCCGCGCGCTGCCACGTCGGTGGCGACCAAGATGCGCACATTGCCGTTGCGCATATTGAGCAGGGTGCGGTTGCGTTCGCGCTGGCTCATGTCGCCGTGCAATGCCGCAACGGAATGGCCTTGCGCGGATAACTGGTCGGCCAGGCCGTCGGCATCGCGTTTGGTAGCGGTGAATACCAGTGCCTGATTCATGTCTACATCGGTCAGCAAATGGCTGAGCATCTTGTTTTTGTGCGCCACGTCATCGGCGAACATCATGCGTTGCTCGATGTTCTCGTGTTTGTCTTTTGCCGCCGAGACGGAAATGCGCTTCGGTGTCTTGAGCAGGCGCGAGGCCAGATTGCCGACCACACCGTCGAGCGTCGCCGAGAACAGCAGGGTCTGGCGCGTTGCGGGAGTAGCCTTGGCGATACGTTCCACATCATCGACAAAACCCATGTCCAGCATGCGATCCGCTTCATCCAGAATCAGCACTTCCAGACGCGAAAAGTCGATGCGCCCACGCTCCAGATGATCGATCAGACGGCCCGGTGTGGCGACCAGAATATCCACGTGGCCGGACAGCAAACGGTTTTGCACCGGGTAGGGCATGCCGCCCAGAATGCTGATGATTTTGAAACGCATGTTCTTGCCGTACTTGGTCGCGGCATCGCAGACTTGCTGCGCAAGCTCGCGGGTCGGTGTCAACACCAGCACGCGCGGGCCCTTGCCGGACATTGCGGAAGGCGTAGCCAGGCGGTTCAACACGGGCAGGATGAACGCGGCAGTCTTGCCGCTGCCGGTCTGCGATGAAGCCATCAGATCGTGTCCAGCCATAATTTCGGGAATGGCCTGCGCCTGGATGGCGGTAGGCTCGGTGTAGCCGGTCTCGGCAATCGCCTTGAGAATGGCGCTGTTTAAATTTAAATTTTCAAATGACATGGTGCTTCCTTTTTTTAAGTCAAAGGGAATTCGTTTCGTCATGCCGAATTTGATTCGGAATGGCAAATTTTTCAGTTCCCTGAGGTAAGCGCAGGCAGTTATAACTACACGTTGAACGGGCAGACGGTTAACCGGCGCATAAAACATCGTTGCTAACCGGAAAACCCAGAATTACTTGATGAGTTTTTTAGACAGGCGCGATTTGCATACGCGCGAGAGATAGGTCAGAAAACGATGAACAAAATGCCGCAAGTGAATTTCCAGACTGCGGCAAGGCGCGCATTATAACGATGAAAAAAATAAAAGCCAGCAATATTTTTTGTCGCTCTGCGCGGGATGGGCTAATATGGATGCCACTTCAGGAATGCCTCTATTGCCGCATGGCAAAACAAGATATTAAATAGAGATAAAACGGGGTATGCATAATGAGCCAGATTGAAGATCACAAGTCCGAAACATCACATATAGAAATAGAGCTGATGAGAAAAATGCTGGCGCTTGGCCTGGATTGGCGTGACGACGCAGCAATGAAGAAGCTGGCATCGGAGTGCAAGGCTTTCGGCCCCGAACAAGCCCGGGCCGCGTTTGCGTCGAACGACACGCAAACCAAGACAAAGGCGGAAATTTTCGTATTGGCATCTCTGATGATGAAGACGATGGGAAGTGCCGCAAATGAAAGCAGGGAAGTGCATGGCGGAGAAGTCTGGAAGGCTTTCGGCAAGCACCTGTATGAATGAAAATAATATATGCCTATGAACAATTTTCAGTTGCTGCAAAACTCCCTCCCCTTCAAGGGGGAGGAGCACCCACGCTACCTTGCCTGAGAATAATTCAGAGGCATAAAATAATATTTGATTTGGAGTTCATTCTTGCACCCACTCCACAAAATTGGCAACAAAAGAATCAGAAGCCGCTTTCCCTTATCAGCAAGCCAGCCATTTTTCGTCCCATATCCAGCAGAAAGCTGCTGTGGTCGGCGTCGATGTGGGCGCTGACGGGAGTTAACTGGCGTGCAATTGCTGCACCTTCTGTTTTGAGCGTGATGCGGTAAAGCGCTTCATGCGCGGCCATTTCACCTTTTGCTCCGGCGTGGGCGGCAATGGGGCCGCCGTAGGGAGAGGCCAGCATCGGCTCGGGCAGGTATGTTGTCGTCGTCGCATCTATACCCGTCACCACGGCGTTGAGCGAAGATGCATCCGGTGATCGCGTCAATACTTTTGCGTGGGCGCCAATCTGTATCCGCGAGACATCGGATTCGTTTACAAACACTTGGACGGAGGAGCTTTCATTGCCTATCACCAAGCCGAGCATCCTGTGCATCCCGAGCCATGCACCCGGGTAAAGCCCGCTATCGAGGTCGCGGAAGACACCATCATGCGGGGCGGTTATTTGCAGGCGATTGTTATCTTCGCTTTGCGAGGCAAGTTCGGCTTCGGCTTGGGCAAGTTGCTGCTCCAGCGCCAGCTTTCTTTGCAGTAGGCTGGTGGAATCAACCGAGCCGACCAGTTGCGACTTGAGGCCGGTGATTCGCTCTTGCACGGCCAGCAACTGCCAGTCAGTTGCTGGCGATTCGAGAGCGAAAAGCACGTCGCCCTTATGAACAGGCTGCCCTTCGGTGACGAGCATTTTGCCGAGGCGGGCGGGGGAGGGCGGGTAGATACGCGTGTAAGGATCGGCTCGCCAATAGCCTTCCCCGCTGATCTCAGTGCGCCATGGCAGAGCCAGCATGACCAGCAGAATCAGAGCTAATACGCCGTTGCGCTGTGCCACGGCATTGCCCTTCCACTTTTTTCTGATCGCCCACCACATCCCGGCTTCCTTCCATATCGGCAGCACTACAAACCAGCCGATTTCGACAATAAAGAGGGCAACCCCGGCGGCCTTGAAGAAAAAATAATAGACCAAAACTGCGATGCTGGTAAATAAAACCAGCCGGTAAATCCAGGTGGAATAGGCGTAGAGCAACAGCCAGTTTTTCCGGGATGAGCTATACCTGAATGTTTCTCCGCTGGATACGGTGGAGGGCGAACTTACCCAAGCAAGCTATGAGCCGGTACCAGTGACCGAGGGTTTTGTGGCTTATCGCCTCAAGGCCGATTTCGCAGCTGGCGAATCACCCCAACGCATCGGCCTCAAGGGAACGGCAAAAATTTACGGATCATGGGCACCCTTCGTGTACCACATTCTACGAAAACCACTTTCGGCAACGAGACGGTATCTCGGAATTTAAAGAGGGGGCATAGCCGCGCTTCAGGCACTTAGTGGCAGCTCAGTTTTTCAAGCGCTTATGGTTTGAAGCTTATTGTCACTTGCAACCCACGGCCTTCGTTCGTCGGCGACATCTGCAAGGTTGCGTTGTGCACCTCGGCAATCCGTTTGACGATGGACAGCCCCAGGCCGCTGCCGCTGGCTTGTGTGCCCGGCTGGCGATAGAACCGCTCCAGCACCTTGCCCCTTTCATGTTCCGGAATGCCCGGGCCGTTATCGGTCACCGACAGGCAGACTGCCTCCGGCTCATAAGTGATGCTTACTTGCACCGATGTGCCGGAGGGTGTGTGCCGCATCGAATTGTCTAGCAGGTTGCGTAGCAGTATCCGCAACAACCCCGGATTGCCGCGCACCGTGGCTTCGTCGCCCGCCAGCAATTCGAGCTGTACGCCCTTGTTCAGCGCGGTCGGCGCAAGCGCCGCAATGGTTTCGGAAGCGATATCCCTGAGCTGGCATGGCTCCGCCACGCCGCGATCCAGCGTATCCACCCGCGCTAGCGTCAGTAGTTGATCGATCAGGTGGGCGGCGCGGTCACAGCCGTGAATCGCATTGTCGAGCGCGTGGTTGCGTTCCTCCTCCTCTGAAGCGGCGCGCGCCACTTGCGCCTGCGCCTTGATCGCGGCTACCGGAGTGCGCAATTCATGCGCGGCATCTGCGGTAAAGCGCCGCTCTTTTTGCATGGAAGCGTCGATGCGGGCGAACAGCCGGTTGAGCCGCTCGATCAGCGGCACCACTTCGCGCGGCGCGGTCGATGCATCCAGCGCGGCGAGATTGTCCGGCTCGCGCTGCTCCACTTCGCGAGCCAACTCGTCCAGCGGGCGCAAGCCGCGCAGCACCGCAATCCACAGCAGCAGCGCCAGTAGCGGCAGGGAGAACCACAGCGGCCGCAGCAGGTTGCCCGCAATGCCGCGCGCCAGTTCATCGCGCACCTCGGCGCGTTCCGCGACATGGATCAGGTATTCGCCGGATTCATCCCAGGTACTGAAGACGCGCCAGCGATGCCCGTCGATGGTTGCATCGCTGAACCCGCGTTCCTTGTTTGCCAGCGGCTGCTGCGGGGCGTTGGCGGAATGCAGGCGGAGCTGCTGCCCTTTATCCCACACCTGGAATGCAACGCGGCGGGCATACTTGTGCAGCAGCGGCGCATGTTCGGTTTCGAGTTCGTCGAGATCATGCGAGGCTTGGACGACCAGCAGCGCAGCGGCCTGCGCCAGGTGCGCATCCAGCACTTCGTCAAATTCCTCGCGCGCATCATGGTAGGTAAAAGTGGTCGCACCGAGCCAGACCAGCGTAATCGCCGCCAATGTCAGCGCAAGCAGCCGTTGTTTGAGTGAAGCGCGTTGCCACATGTTAGAAGGCCTTGTCACGCGGTATCAAGTAGCCGACACCGCGTATGGTTTCGATCAGTTCGGGAAAAAGCTTGCGGCGCAGATGATGGATATGCACTTCCACCGCATTGCTTTCAATCTCATCGCCCCACGCGTAAAGCTGTTCTTCGAGCTTGGCGCGCGACATCACTTTCCCCGCATTAAGCATCAGGGCGTGCAGCAACGCAAACTCCTTGGTCGAAAGATCGACCGGTTTATCCCGATACAGCACAAGATGAGCGGCGGGGTCAAATTTGATTCCGGCAACCTCCAGCAAAGGCTCGGTCTTTCCGCTGGCGCGGCGAATCAGTGCGCGCAAGCGTGCCGCCAGTTCGCCCATGTCGAACGGCTTGACCAGATAGTCATCCGCGCCGGCATCCAGTCCCTTGATGCGGTCATCCACCGTATCCATTGCAGTCAGGATCAGTACGGGCAGCGGGGCATTGCGGCTGCGCAGGCGGCGCAGCACCTCCAGCCCGGAAAGGCGCGGCAGTCCCAAGTCCAGCACCACCGCCGCATAAGGCTCGGTGGCGAGCGCCTGCTCCGCCGAAACGCCGTCTTTCATCCAGTCCACGGCATAGCCGGACTGCTTTAAGCCAGCCTGAATCGCATCACCCAGCAGGGCATCATCTTCGACTACCAATACGCGCATCGTCCACCTATGAATAAAACCCGGATCATCCTGTAGGAGCACGCCCTGCGTGCGAATCGCGGCTAGGAGCCGCTCCTACGACGGCGTTTTAAACCCGATGGATTATCCCGGTAGAACATAAATTTCAATCTTCATTGTGTTGCCCGGCATGTGTCGTATCCGCACTCGGTGTTGCCATGCCGATGGGCGGATAACCGGCCCAGAATGCCATGACAGCAGTCAGCATTATGACACCCAGCCAGGCATAAGAACTGCGGATACCTTGATCCGGCTTGGCGGATTTAAAACCGGTAATCATGGAGCGTACCAGATTCTCACGATGCATCAAGCTGCTTGCCACCACACCGGCGATGTGGATCAACACCACGGCCAGCATGCCATTGGATGTGAGTTCATGCAGTTCTTCCACCGTATCGCCGCCGGCATCTTGAAACAATATCACCCCGGTTACGCCGGATGAAATTCCCAAAGTTAGCAGCAGCCAGATCGCTACGCTGCCCACCGGGTTGTGTCCCACATAATGCGCGGGCTTTCCTTTGGTCAGCGATAACAGGTAAGCAATAATTTCGCCTGGTTTGAACAGGAATGAGCGAAACTGCGCATAGCGTGTGCCGAAAATCCCCCACAACAATCTGAACGCGATCAGACCCAGCAGAGTGTAGCCGAGCAGTACGTGAATATCGCGGTACCGCTCCGATTCTGCGGTTAGATATGCACCAATAAAAGATAATGCCAGCAGCCAGTGAAAGACCCGCGTCGGCACATCCCAAACCAGAATACGATTACTCATGATGATCTCCTTATTTATCTGGGCATTCTGATGTCATGCTCATTGAAATTACCGCGCTCCGCTTGCGGGTGGCAAGCCGCGCAATTGGCCGGGCTTTTCACCTGGGGATTCTTCCAGACCGCCGGATTGATCTCGTGGCCGTCGTGCTTGCGCTTGAACCATGCGGTTTCGCTGATCCGCATCGGTGCCGTTGAAGCGCTCCAGCGGTTAGAGGCGTTGTTCACCAGGAATGCGGTGATCTCCTTGTTATCCTGCGCATCCAGCGACGCATCAGAGCCGAAGTGTTTATCCAAACTGGCCATCATCTTGCGCCATGATTCGGCGGGCAACAGTCCCGGCGCATAGGCGATGTGGCAGGTGGAGCATTCCTGCTGAAATTTTGGGTTGGTTTGCACTGGTTGAACCGGTTTGCCGCGATTTTCACCGCCATATTTCCCGCCGTATTTTTCATCGTGGCCATCATCGGCCTGCGCGGCAGGCATCATTATGCCCATCGCCAACAAGGCAATTGCAAGTACCCGGAAAGTCTTTTGCTTATGAATCGACATGGCAAGCTCCTTATTTTTTGACGGTAAGCAAGTAGGTAAGTACATCGCCTTTTTCCTGCGGCGTACAGACACGGTTCAGCACATCGTTGCAATTGCGCTTGAACCATTTTTCCATTTTCTTCGGGCTGGTGAACCGTTCAGTATTTGCTGATGGTGCGAGCGGATCAATGACCTTGCCGGTTTTTGCATGCTTGCCCGGCGCGGCGGGATTGTCGGTATGGCATGAAGCGCAGCTCCATTCGTTGCCGTGCTTTGTCTTGAAAAAACTCTCCCCGCGCGTGGTTGAGAACCCAGAAAAACCGGGGATGCCAAGCGCTTCCTTTTGAATGGAAGCCAGCATCTCGTTGGGTGTTTCCGCCAAAGCCGGTTGCGTTGCGAACCCGGCAACTACTAGCACCAAAGCTGATGTATAAAATATGCGGGACATTTTGACCTCCTGAAATGAACTATGAGGCGTACAGGATAAAAGGCCAAACTTAAGGAATGCTTAAGCCTAGAAAGCGTAGTTGAGAGATTTGTAGGTGCGAATAAATTCGCACCTGCGAGAGTGGCATAATCCGTTGGAATGTCAGAATGTTCTTCGTTAATTAAGTGAGGTAAACCCCCGGCTCTGCCGGGGGTAATTTAATTTTCCTTGCAAATGTTGTAGTCAATACTGAGGCTGTCGGCGTGACGGAGCATGATCTGTCTGAACGCTCACTGCCCGCGTGATGTCGATATGCACCACCGCGTCGTAGTAGCGCCCGATGCTTATCTTGAAATAGTGATTGCGCATTTCGTCTAGCGGCAGGTAGTTGACGCCGACCGCGCGGTCGAGCAGGGCGTGATCGAATGCCTCGACCAGGGTCGGGTCGCTACGAAAATCGATTAGAAAGGCTGGCACTCCTACTTCATGGAACACTCCCGGCCAGCTTTCCTTCAAGGCAGGCCGCAAGTTCTTGATGACATCGCGCGTGGCCCAGCCAGAGGCGGCACGAACGGTGCCAGCGTAGGTCGTCATGCCGATCAGGAATACCGCATCGGCGCCGTGACGTTCGCGCATCAACTGGCCGATGGTGAGTTCACCATCGGCAGCCGAATCGCTCGCCCGCGCATCGCCCTGATGGCTATTGTGCGCCCACACCACCACCTTGCCGTGCCGGGCAAGCAGCAGGTCGATGGATTCGGCCAGAAAGCGCTCACGCTGGTTCCACGATGCTACCGCGTCGTCGGCGTAAAGGCTGCGGTAATAAGCTTCTGCCCCGATCACAGCGCGTGCGCTTAGAGTGGCCTCAAGGCCGCGTGGCGATGGGTGAGCCGCCTGGAAGGCCGCAATCTTGTCCATGCGAGCGGCAACCCGTTTGGCGCAACTCGGCATCCAGCCGCGCGCTACATCACGTCCGTAGAGTGACGGGTCTCTATCGAGGCGGGTGTAGGGGGCGAAACAGCGGTAGTCGCGGCGCGCGGCGCGCACCGCTCCAGGCTCAGTTTGACGGAGGAAAGCGATGACATCGTCAATCGCTTCCGGTGCCTCGTAGATATCCATGCCATATAGCGAAACGCGATCCAGTTCCGACGGCAGTCCTGCGTTATACGTCTTCAGCGCGTCCAGAAAGGCAGCGAATTCGGCATGCCGCCAAGTCCACCACGGAAAGCGGCGGAAGCCCCGTAAGGCACTGGCCGCACCGGTTGCGCCAGCTTCGCCACGAACATAGGCATTGAGGCGGAGCGTTGGCGCCCAGGCCGCTTCGAGAATCACGGCGGTAAAGCCTTTCTCGGCAATCAGGCGTTGCGTAATGCGGGCGCGTTGCTCGAAAAACTCCGCGCTACCATGAGTGCCTTCGCCGAGCATCACCACACGAGCATCCCCTATGGATTCAATCAGGCGGTTGTAGTCACTCACATCTTGTTGCACGGGTATGGCGTGTTGCCTTAGTTTGGACACCCATGCCGCCCTGAGCTCTGGAGCGTCGTCGGCCTCCGCAGCCTGCGTAACCAGCACAATACTTGCTAGCGCAGCCAAACATCGAAGCAGGCGAGGCAGCATGGAAACGGCAGTAGTCTTCATCATGGTTGGATTCCGTGTATAGGGGGGAACCTCTGAAAAGCACCTTGTCAGCCCACTCTCCGGGTGGTAGCCGGTTCATTCGATAGGCTGTGTCCGCCAGTCGCCCTTGCCCGTGCATATTCCCGCGCCCGCTGGCTGTGAACAGTCGGAGGCGGTCCAGAGAATTTCGTATGCAGGCCAATAGATGCTGTCGATCTTCAGGGTCAGCACGTCGGTAAAGTTGTTCAAGGTGACCGTCGTGAGGCGCACAGTTTCACGGTTCTGTTTGCTGCGGATGGCACTGATAAAACTGTCGAGATCGGGAGTCGGCCAGCCGTCCACCTCGACAATTCGCCGCCCAGCCAACTGGCCGTAACGTGACGCGGGGGAGCCGTAGGCGGAATATGCCACATAGACGCCATACGGCTCGACCGCCCGCTGGGCAGCCATGTCGCGGTACGGCGCTTGGATCAGTGCCCCCGCCCACATCAGTGCGCGGCGGACACCACGCCCCCCCAGCGGAACTGTCGGAACGGATATCGCCATCGTTTTGCCATCCCTCAGTATGACGAGGTCGACCTTGGGTTTCTGCACGGCGCGCTCGGCCTCGCGAACCCGGGTCACGGGCCGACCATCGATGCTGAGCAGTAGATCGCCCGGCTGGAGAGCTCGCGCGGCTGGGGTGCCGGCTACGGTTCGGAGCGTGCTCAGCACCTGGGGTCGCTGCGGGTCGTGATCCTGCAGGCGGCGCACCCAATCCTCGTGCAAGCCCAGCTTGCGTGCACTCGTCAGCGGGGAATGGCCCCACTCGACCTCAAGCGAACGCAGTTCGCGGCGCTCGCTCGCAAGATCCACGAGTTCGCGCACGAGTGCCGCAGGGATGCCACGGTTCTCCTGGGCAGGTTCGTCGCTGCCCTGAAAAGCGAAGCTGGACCAGAGAGCCGCGAGGTCGCCGCGGCGGTCCAGGATCACGCCATCGATGTCCTTCGGGCCGTTGACGAGATCGAGCGTTTCCAGATTTGTCTCACGAAACCGTACGGTACGCGACACTGGGTACTGGATAGAATCGACGGAGGCAACCTCGGTCGTCCTGTAGATCAGCTTGAAATCGCTGCGCAGGCCGACAACCTGCACGGCATCGCCAGGCTGCGGCAGCTTTTCGGATAACCGTGCAGCACGCACCGGCGTGTCTCCGATCAGGGCTGGGTCGTAGGCGACGAGGGCGAGATTGTGGGTCGGGTGGATGTACTCCACTCGACCGGGAACCTCCAAATTGCCGCCGAAAGTGATCTGCACGTCGCCCATGGACTCCGGAACCGTGTTCCGGTCCACGACTACATAGCCACGCTTCGCATCTACGATTACGCCAGTGCCGTAAAAGTGCCGTTCGGCGATACCGGAAATCGTGTAGGGCATATCAAAATTCACGACCACCAGTGACGATGCGATTCGACGGATGCGATCATCCCGCTGGTCTGTGAACCGTATGGATCGCGCCTTCGGCGGAGCCGCAACAGGCCCCGCCGCAAGAGGCCTGCATGGCCAGATGCCGGTAGTGTCGTCACGGTGGCAGCGCCTGGTCGGAAACCAGCGCCGATCCATGCGAATTACACGGAGCTTGCTGGTGGACGGGTCATCGAAGGTGAAGAACCGCACCGCCGCACGCTGCTGGTCGGCCAGCGTCGCGAGCGCCGATTCGAGGTCGTCGAGCGTGTCGACGCGCTTTTCGTTGACGCCAACGATAAGGCTTGCGCGGGGAATGTCTGCCGTGCCGAACACATACCCCGGATTGGCCACGTAGACACCGACCATTGGCCGGTTGTAGTGCCGCGCCTGTTGCAGGGAAAGCGCGTGAACGACGGCATCGCCAAACTCGATGTATTCCGCCGGTGTGAACTGGTGGGCATCCTGCACTGGAAGCGTGACATCGAGCGGCTGTCCACCCCGGTCGATGCTGAGGCTCACCGGTTTTCCGACGCTTTGGTCGAGCACTGCCTCCAAGGGCACGAACCCCGTCACGTATTCGCCGCCAATCTTTACCAGAACATCGCCGACGCGCAGCACGCCATCGGCTACGCTGCCGGGGATCACCTGGCTGACCACCAGCATTCCGGTCTGGTCTGGAAAACGCCTGCGAATGGCTTCCTGAGTTTCCTCACGCAGACCGAGCCGCCGCAACTCGTCGAAGGGTTGATGGCTGAAAATCGTGGCGAGCGTGCCACGGGTGACTGGCAGGCTTGCCCGGATCAGCGCGAGCGCCCGCGTCACCCGGTCAAGCGGCAGAAAAAAGCTGCTGGCAGCCTCGCTGCTGCGGCCCGCGTTCAGCGCCACTGCCCGCCCGTCGATATCAATCACGGGAGAACCGGAGGATCCACCCGATGTGCTTGACGTCGCCTGGAGATAGAAAGTATTAAAATCGTTGTAGTTGCCGCGCCCGTAATCGGGTGCCGGTCGGCGCAGCCACGCGATGGTTCCGGACAATATCGACAACTGCACTTCGGCATCATTGCCGACCACCCGGATCTCGCGGCCGAGTTGCGCTCGTTCCGGGGCGAGCGGCAACTCGGCGGGTGTAATGTAGCGGAGCTTCTGCGGGTCGTAGCGAAACAAACCGAAGTCGTGCACCGGGTCGCGATAGACCGGCGTAAGCTCCACCTCCTCCTGATTAACGAATAGCGCCACCGCACGCACCGGCCCCGGGGCAACAACATGCCGGTTCGTCAGGATCAACCCGCGCGTGGCGTCCACGACAAAGCCCGTGGCTTGGCTCGACTCGTTCCACCCGGTATCGAAGGCGCGGGTGGCATCGACCTTGATGGATACGACGCCCGAGGCGATCCGTTCCACCGTGCGGCGCCAGGCAGCCGACTCGGCATTGTCGTTGTCTGCGGCGGCGGGCGATACGACGGTCGCCAAGAGTGCAAGGACGAAAACGGTCAGGGTCTTGATATGATTCTCCCGTGCAAATGGCTGCGAATTGGATACCAGCGTGGCGGAGTAGCAGAGTACCGCCTTCAAGCAGGTAGCTTCCAACGGTGTCCCGGATTTGTCGGCATCAGTCAGATTTGGTTGCAAAAAGCTCTATATTCATTTTTTGTTCCCCTTTGTTTGCCGATTGCAGGGCTCAAAGTTTGGGTATGCAGCGGGAAATAAAAAAGGGTTTGCAAGTTTTCCTTGATCTTAGTTTTTGTCCAATTCCTGATTGAAAAAATTGATCAATGTCGCGATTTTATCTGGCCTTTGAATGAAGCGAAGGCCAACCCGATGAGCCAACGTGCCATCCGGGAGGTTTACCGTCGTTGTGTTACGTAATTCGAGATCGGCGACGACAGCCTTGCCGTTTGGAACGAAGATGCGACAACCTTTCAGCACTGTCCCTGGATCGAGTCTGATGTCGCAATCATAAAGCATGCATCCCAAGCCATCACGGCTGACGTCGCTAATACGAGATTCAAAAGAAATAACACCACTCGCTTCAGCAACACAACACAGCGAAGATACGGCAGAAACCGGCGCTTCAGTAATGCAACGCAACGTCGATACTCCGGAAGTCGGTATGCGCGGATGCTCGCGTCGATTGGAGGAGATGAGCGTCTCTGGCATGGCAAGCTGAATAGCCGGCTGATTCTCAAACAGGGTCTCGATGGGATTTAAACACTCGAATTCGAGGTGCGTATCCTGATAGCTTGCAGTGAAAGTCAGGGAAGGCAATTTAAGCAGCTTTTTGTTCAGTAATTTGTTCGCACAATAGGAGACGGCAAAACAACCCTTATGTGGATCAACAAAAATAATTTTTGATATAAACGTCCAGCTATTTCCGATTTCCGCATAAATCGAACAGTGCTCCTTCGCTAGTGCCTGCAGAACACGGCAGATTTCAATGCGGGAACGATATAGCATGTTCTTGGGAGGTTTGATCTTGTCGTCTGTAGCAGGAGCGTTCATGATTTGCTGTTGTGATGAGCATTTACGCCAACGTCTGTGCTGGCGGCTGTTTCAATCCGGCAATTATATAATCTTACAGTTGGTCGCGCTGTTCGATGCGGAATCTGGGGTGCAATCAAAAGTGTTGGTCAATCGCTAATCCTTGGGAACGGCATCTGGGTAAAAAATGGAAAACACAGGTCAACAGCGAAACAAACGAAAACCGCGCCAGTATTGGGATACAGGCGCGGTTCGTAAAATCGTAACATGTGGTTTATGTTACTGGTCATTGGGACGGCGGCTATGCGGTTGCCGCACGTCACGATCGTCTGCTGTCGGGCAGCTTAACTTGCCATGGCAAAACTTGAGCAGCAGTGATATTATTGGTCATGCCTGAAATTAAAGTATCAGATGACACATGGTCATTGTCCTCAAAGAACGGAAACGGCGTATTGCGTCGTGAAGTTTGGGTAGATGAGCAGGGTAGGGTGGTTCGCTACAATTTGGCGTACATCAATCACGGTGTTTTTCAAGGTGATAACGGTCGGGTCGTTGGTTACGACAATGCACATGGATTTCATCACCGACATTTCATGGGCGTGGTTGAACCCGTTAAGTTCAAGAGTTTCGAAGACATCGAGGAGCAATTCCAGGTTAACTGGATTGCATTTAGGAGCAAAAAATGAAAACGACTATCAAAGTAGCGAACACGGATGAATTCTTCAAACGTGGTAAGGAAATTGCGAAGCTGGCAGATCAAGGTAAGCGCATCCCACGTGAACGTATTATTTCCTTTGAAGACCCGGAAGATTTGGCGCGGCTGATCACAACCGCAAAGCTCGTGCTGTTCCGCGAAGTGAGGGAGTGTCCGGGTTCGATTACCGATTTGTCGCAACGGCTTCACCGGGATCGTAGTGCGGTCAAACGGGATATTGATGAGTTGGAACGAATTGGCTTAGTGGAAGTAGAAGACATGCCATTCCCTGGGCATGGCCGCAGAAAAGAGGTTCGTGCTGTCGCCGAGCAAGTATTGCTTGCGATGTAATTCGCAATTTCCCTCAGTTAAATCCTGAAGGGACTTTGAAGGAACTGAGGTGTAGAAAACACTGAAATACAGTTGTTGAAGGGGCTGTGGGGCCGGTTAATAAACAAATATAATCAGTATGTTGCAAATCAATATGCGAACTACGAATCAAGGGGTAGGGCGTTCGAATCGCTCCGGCGCACCATAAATAAAGTTGTGCACCCGGCCGCACATAATCACCGGCAAACCTGTAATTAACCCAGTTTCTTGAATGGAAGTACGGCAGCGCCGGTGCGTAGCCCATCCAGATAATCCGCCCAGTTCTGCATCATCTTCGCTCGGACATCCAACTGCAATCGGCTTGTATCGCGTTTGTACGCCGCCCGCACCTGGTCCTGATCCGCATGCGCCAGCTGCAATTCAATCACCCGCGAGTCATATCCAAGTTGCTCTAAATTCGTGGATGCCATCGCCCTGAAGCCGTGCCCTGTCATTTCTTCACTTGAATAACCCATGCGCCGAATCGCACTCAAAATGCCATTGTCTGATAAGCAGCGCGATTTTGACGATGGAGATGGGAGCAAATACTTTCCCTCTCCGGTGATTAGTTTTAGCTCTTCGATCAAGGCTAATGCTTGGCTAGACAGCGGCACAATGTGTGGACGTTTCGCCTTCATCTTCCCCGCTGGTATCGTCCATTCAGCCTTTTCAAAATCAAACTCCATCCATTCTGCGTGCCTCAATTCCCCTGGGCGAACGAACACCAATGGCGCAAGTTTTAGCGCCAGCCGCACTACCTCCGAACCCTTGTATTCGTCAATATTGCGCAGCAGCGCGCCTATTGCCAGCGGTTCTGTAATCGCACCTAGGTGGGTTTCCTTGGCTGGTGGTAAGGCACCCTTTAAGTCGCCAGTTATGTCGCGTTCTGCGTAACCTGAAGCGATGGCGTATCGCCATATCTGCCCGCAGTTCTGGTGCAGTCGGTGCGCTGTTTCCAATGCGCCACGTGCCTCGACCCGGCGAAGCACAGCCAGCAACTGCGGAGGCGTGACGCTGGCGATGCCAATGCCCTTGAAATGAGGGAACAGGTCACGCTCAAGCCTGCGGATGATTTTCGATGCGTGGCTGTCCACCCACTGGCTACCGAACTTCTCAAACCATTCCCTGCTGATGGCCTCAACCGTTTCTAATACTTCGGCAGGTGCGGCGGCGGATGCGATTGCGGCGGCGCTTGCCTCTTTCTTAGCCTCTATAGGGTTAATCCCTGCCGCAAGGAGCTTGCGCGCATCCAATGCCCATTCGCGGGCGGTCTTAAGGCTTACTGCTGGGTACAGCCCAAAAACCAGCCTTTTTTCTTTTCCTGCAAACCTGTATTTCATTCGCCAGCTCTTTGCGCCGCTCGGCAAAACTTCCAAGTACATCCCTTGCCCATCGGCCAGCTTGTATGCCTTCTCGCGCGGCTTCGCCGCTGCTACTGCCTTGTCGTTTAGCTTCATGCTGTCTCCGGTTGAACATGGCGGGGCATTCATGATGCCCCCAGCATTCAAAAAAAGCAACAAATGCCCCCTGTAATGCCCCCATAAATCCTGGACACTGTAGAACGCTTGCGAACCATTTAGAACGTATTCGGAAAGCCGTACTCATTGTATTTATTGGATTTTAGTGGCATTAGGCGAAGAAAAAGCCCGGCGGATAAGGCTGGGCTTTTCTAGGTTTTGGTGGAGACGGCGGGAATTGAACCCGCGTCCGCAAGCACTCTACAGGCAGTTCTACATACTTAGCCATGTTATTTGATTTAATCCCGGACACGCCAACC
>Ga0209211_10004864_pt1 | contig 20515 bp, 26 predicted proteins | sample RifGroA2_FD_183992 | JGI IMG/M metagenome (GOLD analysis project Ga0209211, IMG submission 183992) | Groundwater microbial communities from Rifle, Colorado, USA - Groundwater A2 (SPAdes) (version 2) | ecosystem: Environmental > Aquatic > Deep subsurface > Groundwater | place: Rifle, Colorado...
CGAGCCGGGGGTAGGTAAAACCGCCATTGCCGAGGGTTTGGCTTTGCGAATAATTAACGCTGATGTGCCGGAGATTTTATTCAATAAAAGGTTGGTGGCGCTTGACTTGGCGGCCATGATTGCCGGCACCAAATATCGCGGTGAATTTGAAGAACGCTTGAAAAAAGTGATTGATGAAATTGTTGAGACCAAGGGAACCACCATTTTATTTGTAGACGAGCTGCATACGCTGGTTGGCGCTGGCGGAGCTGAAGGCGCAATTGACGCTTCCAATATCCTTAAACCCTCGCTTTCACGCGGTGATTTGCAAATGATTGGCGCCACTACTTTAAACGAGTATAAAAAATACGTGGAAAAAGACGCGGCTTTAGAGCGCAGATTCCAGCCGATTATTGTGCGCGAGAACAACGTTGAGGAAACGATTGAGATTTTACAGGGTTTGCGCGATCGTTACGAGGCCCATCATCGCGTTAAAATTTCTGACCAAGCCATAAGATCAGCGGCCGAACTTTCTGACCGTTATATTCAGGATAGGTTTTTACCGGATAAGGCCATTGATTTAATTGATGAAGCCGGAGCCGAAGTGCGCTTGCGAACATTGCATCCTCCGGAAAATTTAATTTTAGCTCAAGAACAAATCAAAAAACTACAGCAAGAAATTGTCGCGAATGAAAGCATCATCCGCCAGCCGGCGGACAAGGATCAAAAAAGAATTAGCGAACTGGACAAGAATAAGCAGAGCTTGAATTGCTCGCGTATCTCGCAATATAAAAATGAACTGCAAAAGTTAATTGCAACAGAAAAGGAAATTAAAGAACTTTGGGAAAAAAGCAAAGCTACGGAAAAACCAGTCGTGACTGCCGAAGACATTGCCAAGGTTTTATCAGGCATGACCGGTATTCCGGTTACCAAACTGTCGGAGGCGGAAAAAGAAAAACTGATTCATTTAGAAGAGCGCATTCACGAAAAGATTATTGATCAAGTTGAGGCCGTCAAAACTGTGGCTGAAGCCATTCGTCGTGCCCGCGCCGGGCTTAAAGACCCCAAGCGGCCAATTGGCAGTTTTATGTTTCTGGGACCTACCGGGGTTGGAAAAACCGAATTAGCCAAGGTTTTAGCCGAGGTTTTGTATGGATCGCAGGAGGCCTTGATTAGGCTTGATATGAGTGAATTCCAAGAGGCGCATACTGTTGCCCGCTTGGTGGGATCCCCCCCAGGTTATGTAGGATTTGAAGAAGGCGGGCAATTAACGGAAAAAGTTAGGCGTCAGCCGTTTTCCATTGTTTTATTTGACGAAATAGAAAAAGCGCACAACGATATTTTTAATTTGCTCTTGCAGATTTTAGAAGACGGCAGATTAACCGATGGCAAAGGTCGGACTGTTGATTTTAAAAATACCATTATTATTATGACTTCAAATCTGGGCGGCTCCTTATTGCAAAAAGCCCAAAACGAAAATTGGTCAGAGGATCAGACGGATGGGGAAATGGAAAAAATCATCAAGAGTACTTTTAGACCGGAGTTTGTCAACAGGATTGATGAATTTGTCATGTTTAAGCCCTTAAAAATGGAAGATGTCGTCAAGATTGTGGGTCTTCTATTAGATCAAACCAAAAGATTGGTGCATGCTCAAGAAATTGATTTTGAGGTAAGTCAGTCGGTCAGAGAATATTTAGCTACCGAGGGCTTTGATCCGCAGTTTGGGGCCAGGCCCCTGCGCCGGGTTATCCAGCGCCAAATTGAAAACCCCATTTCGGAAAAAATAATTAACGGCCAATTTGAAGAGGGAGCCAATATTATAATTGACCTTGACGAAACAGGCAAAATTGTGTTTAATTCAAAAGATGTCTCAAAAAACAGAATCTCCCGAAAACTCAAAGAACCAGCTCCAGTTTAAAGTTGGTGATACGGTTGATGTTGGATTTAAGATCAAAGAGGGTGAAAAAACCCGGGTCCAGGTTTTTTCCGGTATTGTCATTGGTCGCAGGGGCACAGGGAATTCCGAAACTTTTATGGTCAGAAAAATTGGCAGTGCCGGAATTGGAGTTGAGCGAATTTTTCCCATTCAGTCTCCTTTAATTGAATATATCAAAGTCAAAAAGGCCGGCAAGGTTCGCAGAGCCAAATTGTATTATTTGAGAAGTAAATCCTAATTTCGAAATCAGAAATCCGAAAAAATTTCGAATGACTAAATCCGAATTTCGAAATTCGTCATTCTAATTTCGGATTTTTTTCTGATTTCTAACTTCGTCATTCGGATTTGAATACCCCGTATTTCTACAAACTTTAGTCATTTTTTAGGTATTAAGGGCGAATCCATTGCCGCAGACTATCTTCAAAAAAAGGGTTTTAAAATTATTGAGCGAAACTGGAAGCCGCAAAAATGGGGCGAGATAGATTTAATTGCCCAAGATCATGACACGCTAGTATTTGTTGAGGTGAAAGCCCGATCCGTTGATCCTCAATTAAAGCCTTATGAGGCGGTTACCGAACACAAAGTCCAGACTTTAAAACGCGCGGGTTTTATCTATTCACAAGAACATCCACAATTACCAAAGGCTTTAAGAATTGATGTTGTTTCAGTGGAATTTGATAAACAGCAGAAACCAAAAATTGAGTATTTTAAGGATGTCAGAGAAGGAATTGACAAAAAATAAGCGGGACCTTGTGATCGGCCTACTTTTCTAAAACCACTGTTCGCTTTTTACAGTCAACTATTGCTTTATAACTAAACTTTGTCAGGAAACTAATTCCGGCCAATGGCATACTTTTGGAGATTAAAACCTGGATGTTATTAACCGCGCCTTCCATTGAAGCAATAGCCAAGGCAATTGGAACCTGCACTACATCGCCGTTGGCAATTTCAACGGGCGTAACACCAGTTAAACGGGCGTAACACCAGTTATATGTAACCCAAGCTCCTTGGCGATTTTAGGAGTAACTTGTAAATCGCCGGTAAACCCGGTATCTAAAACAAAATACGGGGATTGAACAGATTGTCCCCAAGCTACTACTATTTTTATTAAAGGGATATCCTCATAAAAAGTTCCCAAAACCATATTAATTTTTCTTTTCCAGGAAGGATCTAGCCATTGACTCGGCAACATCAAAACCTATCTTGATGACATAAAAGATTTTGTTGGGGTGGTTTTGACGCGCCAGTTCCACCGCCTCGGCGCTTGTCTTGCCAAGATAGACTTTTTTGCTCTTTGTCTCAATTGCCAGAAACTTACCGCGTTCTTTGGGATCGTAATTAACCTTTAGACTTTGGTAAATTTTGGCTCCTTCTTTGGCTATCTTTTGAATGTCGGCATTATGGAGAAGTTCATCTCTATTCATATCCTTATGATATACCCGTCTAATTTGAATTTGCAACAGTTGACTCTCTTTGTTTGAAAAACTATTATTTAAACTGTGAACCAAGTTCAAAATTTAGAAACCATGGTTGAATCTTCAACATGCGTTGTGGCTGAAGTTAGTTTGGATCCAGCTACAAAAAGTTATGCACGCTATCAGGAGTTAGGCGGCATCATTAACCAAGAGGATTATCGGAGTGCTTTAGAACGAGCCAAAAACGCGACCACTTTTAATAAAGGCTTTATTTTGAGTGCTGAGGGTATGGCACAACACGCCGGTATTGTGTTCAAGAATTCAGAAGATACACCCGATCCCCGCGCGGCTCTTTACGCCGTAATGCGGGAAGATAGAAAGCCCGGAGCAGAGTATTACCATGGCCAGATGAGTGATCAACGGTTATTTGCCGAGGTGTTAAGAATGTTGGAAGACGATGAATCACTGACAAAATTAAAAAGTGCCTACTACAATATTTCTTTCCACTAAAAAGATAACTTTGGTGGCCCTGGGCTCGAAGCCCTCGACTTCGCTCGGGACTATAGCCCTGAACTCTTCCAACATGATAAATCGGAATATTCTATTATTTTAATGGTGGGATATTCTAAACTTTGCGCGAAATTTCTTTGAAAGAAACTGACCGCCTCCGCTTCGCTTCGGCGGAACGCTCGGGCGCGGCGGAATTCTCCCCACACCCCCCTTCCGCCGTGCCCTCGCAGGGACGGACGGAATTTTTGGCGGACTTCAATTTTTATCAGCAAATATTGATGTATGTGTATTCTCGGGAGCAGTAATCACCGGCCACCAAAATGGATGACCCTTCCACCCTTGCTCCTCTAATCCATTTTGACGAAACAGCATAAGTATTGGTACATCAATAGCGTACTCACGGGCAATTTTACCCTCAATATGCGATGTGTCCGGTGCGTCAAAATAACGGTTACTTTCCTCTCTTATTCTGCTATTGTTTCTATCTTTTCGAATAAGTAGCCAAACTTTGCCGGATTGTTCAGTGTTCTTAGTATTTATTGAAAGATGCTCTAAACAAGCTTTGTGAGATTTCGGATCCCAATTTTTATTATCAAACAGCAGAGTTTTAGAAATTAAATCAATAATTTCGTTTGCAACACCCAAGTTGATTAAGAACGGATTTTTAAAATCCCTATCTTGTTTTAGTGAGTCTATTTTTGTATCAATATCCTCAATATCTTTCTTAATTTTAGTTTTATAATCTGTCTGGAATCCAATTGGCAACAAACGCTTATATGGTTTGAGGGTAATAATATTAGACCGCATTATTTTATTCGGCGAGCAGGGTACGAGTTTATTGCTATCATCTTTGCGTATAAAATAGACACCATTATCATGTTCACCCTTGAGAAAAGCTGTGCGAAGGGCACTATCAAATTCATGTATGCGCCGCATTATCTCATAAATATTTCTTGTAGTATAAAAACGTGTAACCCCTAAATCTTCCTTCGTCCTTGCCCCATACATCCTTGAATGTTGTAGTACAGTGTCCTGTTGAAATCTCTTTGGATTGCGGCCGTAATAAAAACCAATCATATTTTTAATGGTTATTCCACGATCTAAAATTTGCCCACCAATAAAAATATTAAGTGGCGTTCGTAGCCTTAGTTGCCCGCTATCATCAAGCAAAAATTTAACATCCTCGTCGGAATTTACTTTTTGAACCAATAACATTTCTCTAGCAAGCGCGTCTTTGACGGCCGAGATTACTTCATCAAGTGTTGGTACTGGTAAGTCGCTCATTTCATAAAAAGAACGAGCTAGATTTATTGATCTAATTAAATCGTTATAAGATTCCTGCACCATTTCGGTTAATAATTTTTCGTTTTTTTGCGATATTTCAATTAACTCGCTACTCAAACGAGTTACTATCTCCTCCTGCCAAGAGTGCGTTATTCTGGCGATGTCAGTATGTAACAAAAAAGCGTAGTCTTCTTTTTTAATTCCTAATTTCTCTTGTTGTATCCTACGCGCACATCCTCCTACAATAAAATTCATTATTGCCCTGCGAAGCATTTTAAATTCTTTTGCATTAAATACATCCTCTATTTTAAACGACCTCCTATCGGCACGGCCGAGCTTTTTCTTCGCTTTTAATAATTCAACTTCTTCATCAGGTAATTCTTCATAGAGACAAAACGCTGGTGATTCTTCGTTTTCGCTTTCCAAAAAGTAATAGTCGCCACCTCTATAATTTTCATATTCTGGCAATATTTCGGTGAAAGCCGGCTTTTTAGGAAGAAACACCATGTTGTCACCGTCTAGATTATCCGGTTGTAAATATAATGAATATGGAGTTGCGGTTACTTGTAGAAAATCTGATTTGCTGGCATTAGTTCTAATTTCATCTATCTTATTTGCCAATGTGCCTTACTCCATATTGCCTGTCTCTTTATTTTTATGAAAACTTAGACCAGCAAAATCAGCTTCATCATCAACAATAAGGATCTTTCTGCCCTTTAGCTCTGGATATTTTGTTGTGATAGCATCCAATACGTTGCGCAAGTTATCTATCTGTTTCTTTGCGACAATGACCATTTTTTGGTCCAATTCGTATTTAGTTAAATTACCTGGAAATGACATTATATCGTGAACTTGTAAAAGTTTTTCCGATATAAAATCCTTAAAATCGTTGTTGAGTCTTTTCAATGTTTGCTCAGTGAGTGGTTTTGTGCCTTTTGTTAAAACAATTGCAATGTCGTAGCCGTTATCAAAAGCTAATGCGATTACGCCAAGAAAAGCTCTCGTTTTTCCACTCTGAATTTTTCCAAGTAAAATACCCGGGTTTTTCAAATCAGTTTCTGATTCCAACAACTTAGTAACTGTTTTTTCGATACACGATTTTAAATCAGCGGAGTCTCTCCGTTTTTCGCTCAACTGATTATAGAAAGTTCCTGCAGTATTTATTGCCATACTTTTTAGAGAATGATCTGCTTATTTTCATATAACATCGGCAAACAATCCTGCCTCATGCGGAATTTTGTGCCGTGATTGTGCCCTGTGCGAGCGTCAAAGTCTACAAGGATTTTTCCTTCTTCCAATGCTTTCAAAAATCCTTCAAAACTAAATTTCTGCAACATCATCACTTTCGTATAATGATAATGTTCTTTTTTGCGTACTATCTTTACTTCAGCTTGAACATAGAAAGCGTTGAGTAGTTTTGTTCCGGCCTTATGTTCCAAATCATCAAAACCCCAATATGGTTGCGGGTTGAGTTCGCCAAGACCAACACGCTTTTTAACTTCTTCAAGCCATTTCTTATGTCGGATATCAACACTTCCGGCATCAAACGAAATTAAAATTTTGCGCTCCTTTCGGTCAATCACGACTTTGAAACCGCGATCACTTCGTGAATTTCCGTGGATTGTTTGCCGGTAGCTCATTTCTTCTTTGGGGTATTTCTTGCCGTCCTCTTGGTGCGCCCAGCCATATTTAGGTAAAAGCACTTGTGGGACAAAGCGAATGGCGCGTGGTGAGGGCTCAATATGGAAAAGTGTTGTCAGTGAGGTTGAATTGAGGCGTTGTGCTTTTAATTCCCACTCTGCGGCGTTCGGTATTGGCAAATTGTTTTCTTTGATACCGAGCAAATCTTCAAGCGTATTACCAATGCCTCCGGCATTTCCTTTCCGTGCGTTCGGAATAAAACCCACTTCTGAAATTTCTTTTAGTTTTGCGATAAGGGCTGGTTTTGTGTAGATAACAGGTTTTTTAGTCATATATTTATTACCAAAGTTTAACTTGGGCTTGATGTTGTTTTATTCTCTTTCGAGCCATTTCGCAATACTCCGGCGAAATATCAATCCCAATATAATCTCGCTTAAAGTTTATCGCGGAAAGAGCTGTCGTGCCGGAACCCATAAATGGGTCCAAAATAATCTTTGCGTCCGTGGCGGAAACAATCCGGTCAATCAAAGTGATCGGAAAGGCGGCCGGATGTTCGTTGTTCATTTCTTGCGTAAATTCCCAAACATCGCCGTAAGCGTTTGCTTTTGTCGTAAGTTTGAATTCTGGCTTGGCAATAAGGTAAATTACTTCGTAGGTTGGCAAGAAATATCCGGCATTAAAATTGAGGCCACCTTTCCGTCTCCAAATGATAATCTGTCGCACCGGAAAACCACTTACAATGTCTTGACGATCTTGTAATAATCCGCCCTGCACTCTCCATTTATGGTTATAAAAAATTGCTCCGTCCTCGGGAATAATCCTCATCATCTCTGTTAGGCAATCTCGTTGCCACTTCACATACTCATCATGTGGCATGCAGTCGTTATGGTGCGAGTAGCCATTTTGCAGGGCGGCGTTTGCCCATTTTCCGCCACGGCCGTCTTTCATTCCGTTGCCGGTAGAATTTTTGAGATTGTATGGAGGCGAAGTAATCACTAAATGAACCGAATCGTCGGGTATTTGTTTCATCACATCAACAGCACTACCGCAGACGATCTTATTCAAAAAGTTTTCTGGAAATTTTGTCTTCATATCATTTTAAAAGTTGGTCTATTGAAATATCCAACCCTGCGGCAATTTTGACGACCGTTTGAATTGACGGCTTTGTTATAACATTTGATTCAATCTTAGTTAGTGTTGTATAGGGAATATCGCATTTGCGAGCGAGTGCATCTTGCGTCAGCCCTTGCTTCGTTCGCAATACTTTTATTTTATCCCCAATTTCTTTTTCTTTACTTTGTTTGTTTTCCATAGTATGATAGTATTAGTATGAGCGTTGATATAAACCCTCATCACTATGATAACATGGATTTAATTTTTATTCAACAAATTTTAGGGAGTTCCTACAACTTGCCCGCGCACGGGAGGGTGGGACAAGGAAAAGAGAGAAAAGCCCGCCGAAGCGAGGGGCGAAGCCCCGAGCGAGGCGACTAATTCAATATGGTGGGGGCCGAGGGATTCGAACCCTCAACTTTTCCGACTTATAAAGTCGGAATACGCTATCAATTGAGGTTGGTAGGACCGGAGGGATTCGAACCCTCGACACCCCGCTTAAAAGGCGGATGCTCTAACCAGGCTGAGCTACGGTCCCCGATTAGGTTTTTAATCATCTTCTTGCTTTTCCATCTTTTAATGTCTTTTTCTCTCATTAGAGCTTGCTCTCTAGTGCTATACACTTCGGAAAAGACTAGTTTCCAATTGCCTCTTCTTGTGTAAGTAGATCTTCCTTGCGCGTGCCTTTGCAGCCTGCGAGTCAGGTCTTCGGTTTGGCCGACATAAAATCTATCTTTCTGCTCGTCGTACAAAATATAAACAGTAAACATGAGCCACAAATAATTGAACCTTCAACTTTTCCGACTTATAAAGTCGGAATACTCTGCCGTTGAGTTAGACCCCCGCGTTGAAATCCCAAGATCCAAATTCCAAATCACAAACAAATCCGAAGTCACAATTTTCAATATCCAAATTATTTGGGATTTGGTGCTTGGAATTTGGTCATTATTTGGGATTTGGTGCTTGGAATTTGGTCCTTTACCATAGAGGGAATTTTACCATAATCCTTGAGATTTTTAAAGGCCCACATAAAGATTTTGGCTCGGGAGGAGCCTTTGTTATCAGAGATGGGATAATCTATGGCAAAGTCACGGGCTTTTTGCAAAATTTCCCGTTTTTCAATTTTTGCCAGCCTAAAATACAAAGAGCGGTGCTTTAAATCATTTAAGTCGGACGAGAGGCGATAGGCAAAATCCTGAAACTCGTAAAAAATATGCTTGGGTTGTTCTTTTTTTTGTTTTTTTTCTAAAATCCCCTCGCCAAGTTTTTTCACTCTACCATTATATCGTAATGTTATACTTCAAGCTTTTGCGCTGAGGCTTTTTATGGTAAAATCGTCTAAACAATAAAAAGGGAGGGAAGATGGAAGTTCTATTAGGGCTTCGGGCTGCGATTCCCGCTTCTATACTGGTAATGTTAATTGTTTTATTGATGTTTGTTTTGTCCAGGTGGTTTTGGCGGCTTTGCCGTTTGAAGAATTTTGATATTGTAACGTTTAGAAAGGTTTGTCTGACTTTTTGCTGTTTCTCTTTGCTAGTATTTAGCATTGTTAGCTTTGCACTTATGCGCGCAAGCCTTGATATACCATGGCGTATTCTGGAATCATTGGGCAGTGGATTTATGTTTAGCAGTTTAATTTTACTGATTACCGATCCAAACTTAATTGGAAAGATTGAATATAAAACAGAACTTGAGAACTAAAAGTTTTTTTAAAAACAACTTCACCCCTCCTTTTTTAGGAGGGGTTTTTAATGTTTACGAAGAAACGTTTGTAGCGGGTCCAAAAGCGTGAATTGCAATTAACAAAAGAAGAAAAGCAACAAAAAATAACAAAAGCCATAAAGTACTGTAAACCACAACGATTAACGCCTCTTTACCGCGATTTTGCAAAAAGAGCCAAAAAGGATAACCCAAAATGAACTACCCTGCGCTAAAGCGCAGGGTATCCCTTGCGGGCAAGTACATTTTTACTACGGCGCTTCATCCCTGCTGCAAGACAGCAGGGTATTCGCGCCTAGTAAAAATCAAAAGAGCGGAAATTAAGGCTGAAGCCACAAATAAAAGCAAAAACAGGGTACTAGCCAGATCCGGACTCAAGTTACCCAGCTTGGAGGCGTTTTGAAGGAATTGGCTAACTAGCAGAATATATAGAGCTCACATCTCAAAAGTGGACTAAGGTAAGCTCTATGAAGATGTCACAAAGAACTTTTAGTACGTTTTTGGAATGTGACATCTATAGCTGGCTAAGCCTACGGATTGAAGAAAAGCCTTAAAGACTAAAGATGCTTTAATAATTACATTATACCACATTTTTTGTTAAAATGCAAATATACCCATTTAACTCGAGTTTGAAACTCTCGTTAAACGGCTATGAATTCAAAATAGCTTTTGGAGGTTGCAAATTAGAATATTTTGAATATAAGAGTCGCTAGCTCAATTGGCAGAGCATCCCGCTCTTAACGGGAAGGTTCCGGGTCCGAGCCCCGGGCGGCTCACCATTTTGGAAATCGAAGAAGTGGCAGGGGCAGCGCTGGCTGCGCCCCCCTCCGCAGACAGCGCTGCAAAGGCATAATTCAAATTCGCCGAGAGCCGCCGATTCATTAAAAAGAAGTTCGAGCCGACTTTTTTTGCCATGATAGATAAATCATGGCAATTATTTTTTGCGGCCGCGATTTTTTCTATTATTTCTATTATTTAACTCGTTCTAATATAAATAGACCATATTTTGGTATACTACTTATTATAGTCGAGCCAGGGTAATAAAAGATATAAATTTTTTTAGAGAAAAAAATGAAAACAAGACAGAGTGGTATGCCAGATGAACAAATGTGGAACACTTTTTTCGATCCATGCGCTATCTTGGATAAGTTAGGCATACAAAATGTCGTTGGGAATATAGCTGATTTAGCTTGTGGGTATGGAACGTTCACCATTCCGGCAGCAAGAAGAACAAAAGGCGTAGTATACGCTATTGATATTGATGAGGATATGATACGTATCACTCGAAAGAAAGTCAGGCAAAATGGTATAAAGAATGTGACATTACTTCAAAGAGATTTTGTAACCGGGGGAACTGGACTCGCAGACTCGTGTTGTGATAGGGTACTGCTATTTAACATCCTACACGTTAAAAAACCTTTAAAAACTTTAGCAGAAGCAAAAAGAATTCTTACTTCGAAGGGAAAAGTTAGTATCATTCATTGGAATTATGATCCTACCACACCCCGTGGCCCAGCTATGAGTATCCGACCAAAACCTGAACAATGTCAAAATTGGTTAATTGAGGCAGGCTTTAAGTTAGAAGGAACAATCATTCCACTTCCGCCATATCATTATGGTTTGACGGGAATAAAGCTATGAAATTATTAATGTTCCATGTAGATGAATTTTGGTATAGGACATACAGTAAAACACTGGAAAACGTCGATACTCAGGAAAAGGAAGAAAAAACCAACGAAGGAATTGTTGCATTTATCCATGTGGAAAAAGAGGACGAAGAGAAAGGAAACAAGCTAAAAGGGAAAGCCGCTGATAATATCAGATGGTTATTAAAGAAGACTAATACCAATAGTGTAGTATTGCATTCTTTTGCACACTTATCTGAAAGCAAATCATCTCCAGAATTCGCACAAAAATTAATAGAAGATCTGAAAAGTTCTCTTGAAGAACGCCAGATCATAACCTATGTGACGCCTTATGGTTATTTTTTGGAGTTCAAACTTCATGTATTGGGAGAAAGCTTGGCCAAAGTATTTAAAAGTTTTTAGCATACCCTTCAATAAAGCCAATTAAGTTACATTGTTTTTAATCAGAAAAATTAGTATAGTGAAATTGTAGTCAAATCGTCTTTCGGATTTTTTAATGGCCGTCCCGTACAGATCCGAAAGGGTTTGAGTACAACCAGGGCGGCCATTTGAGTTATAAAAGTTCTTTAAAATTTTTGCGTTTTTCCTTGTTCCGCTTTTAGCGGAACGTTAGAGCCGACTTTTTCGGAAGCGCGGCGAGTGGGGGCGCCGCGCAACATTGCGAGCCGAGCGGAGCGAGGCGAGCTAACAACTTGACTTAAAATGAGTTCGAATTTTGTTAAAAACGTTCACCAAGCTAAGCGTAGTAAATTTAGAGCCAAATTCCTTTCTCCAGTTTCCTTGCTTCTGCGAGGAAAAAATTTTCCATCGTTTGCTTGTCAAAACTTTTAAGCATAATCGGCATATCCTCTAGATTTTTAATCTGAAATAAATTTTCTCCCAATTGAAGTGGATCAACTTTAATCCCGAATTTTTCAAACGCCTTTTGCCAAAGGACTTTTAAATTCCACCCTTTCTCCTTTTGGAATATGAAATATAAATCCACAAAATCCCGTAGCCGCGGGCGTACGGAAATTGTGTGTGCTTTATCCACGGCAATATCATAAAGCGCTTCTACCTGTAGGTCAGCAAAACGTTTGGGTTTCTCAATGAGAGGAAATGGATATTGCCCAAAGTCAATTTTATATTTCACCGTCTCTTTTTTGGGATAAAAGAAATAGGCATAAAGCCCAAAACCATGCTGAAATTCAACTCTTTCCAAAGGAATCTTTTTTCCAATCAAATTAACAAAACGTTCTAATTCCTTAATATCTAGTTCATCTTCGGTAAAAAAGTCTAGGTCTTCAGACTTCCGATGATGAAGATAAAATTCAGATAAAGCAGTACCACCTGCCAGATAAAATTTTTTTGCTAAGATTGTTTTACCAAAAACAGCTAAGGCTTCTTTTTGAAAATTGTTTAAGATTGATTGCGCCATAGAAGAAAATCAAGATAGCCTCTGCGGACGGGATCTAGTTGATCTTTTATTCTGTCCCAATATTTAATTACTTCTGATTTATCTAATTTTTCGTTATCCAAACCATAAGAAAGCGACTGAACCAGTTTCCAAAGTTTGTATTTGAGAGGAAATTTTCTAAGATAGCTTTCATCCACTGACCAATTTCTCATGGTTGTATTTTACCATAAAATTAAGCGCATAGAAACCATGAAAAACGCAAAAATTTTATCGGAGAACTTTCAAAAATTCGTCAATGGAAATATTTAGCCGTTTAGGCATAAATTCTTACGGGGACAACAAATTGCCTGGTAAACTCCTCGTGGTTAAATTCCTTTTTAACGGAATCTTCTAAGTACAAATCAATTGCCTCTTTAATGTTTTCTAAAGCCTTTTCAAAAGTTTCTCCCTGTGAAGCGCAACCAGGCAAAGTCGGCACCCATGCCGAATACCCGCCTTCTTTTTCTTCCTCAAAAACAACGGTATATTCAAAAATCTTTTTTCTCATAATGCAGTAATTATACTTTGTAAAGGTAGGATCTGGCAAGCGGCGGTTTTGTTTGAATTGCTCGCATGACTCACAATATTAAAATTAGTTTTTGGGGACGGGATTTTCTTTAGGCGGCTAATTTCTTTTTTTGGCGATCAACTGTGGAGTAAAGTCTGCGGAATATATTGTTTTTCTCAGAATCTGTTAAAGTGAAATATGGAGCTAATATTCATAAATAAGCAGAGCTTGCGTCGCTTCGCTCCTATGGACCAAGGTAAGCTCCATGAAGACAAAACGTTTTGTTTTGAGTCCAATAGAAGTTTGTAAAACTTCGCAAGCTTTGTTTATTTTAAAATGTTTTGTCTTTAAGATTGACTTTTTTAATATCTAATCGTGAGGGGGGTGAAAGATAAAAAATTCTATGGATGATAAAACATCAAAAAAATCTATGCCCAAATGGCTCTCTATTGTTGTGTTTGTGGGCGGCGTAATTCTTGTTATAGCCGGCCTCTTTAAGATCTTTGGTGCAAGTAGTTCCAATACATTGGTCGATCAATTTAATAAGCTGCAGGCACCAGCTGTAGAAACTAAAGATGATCTTACAAGCGTTAGCAATCTTTTGACCGGAATTGGGGCAAAAGAAACAAGCAAAGATTACTCTGGCATAAACGCTGATCTCCAAACTGCCCTTACCAAGCTGAATGACGCCGCAACTAAAGTTGAATCAACTTCAACCACCCTGACCGAGTTCCAAAGCTTGATTGACAGTTCTTCCAACCAAGATATTAAGACGACCGGTGGACAATTTATTGATATGTTCAAATGGAGAAATGCTACCGTGCTGAAAATGGTTGCTGACGCCAAGGATTTGGTGAATCAAGCAATTACTTACTACACCGAAGTGGGCAGCAACAAGAAAGTGACAATTGACGTGGCCAAGTTTACTGCCGCGGCCAAGACCTTTGCCGAAAATGCGGCTAGTATGGCAACCATTGGTATGCAGTATGACGCGGCTGTCAATGACTTTGCCAAAGCAGCCGGGTTTACGGTCAAGGAAAAGTAGTAGATGGGAGAATAAACAGGATTTCAAACCGCCAACTCTAAGGTAGGTGTGTAGGTTGTGTGTTGATTTCTGAGGATTCGCTAGGAGTTTAGGCTCTTGTAAGTTGTCGCCTCTAGTCTTAATATGCTAAATAAGCATAGCTTGCGCTCGTAAACTCGCTAAAGCAGAGCTTGTGTTGCTTAAGCTCCTAAAGCATAAAGGCGATAGACCTTATCCATTAACATGGCAATAAAGGATTCGTATAACAAAATATTCAAAGGCAAAAGAAGGATTATGGTAGTAATGGGGCATCCTGATGATAATGAAATCATTTGCGGCGGTATTGTGGCAAGGCTCATTGATGAGGGGAAAGAGGTTAGAGTTGTGGTGATGACCAACGGTGGGAAAGGATTCCAGGACCGTACGGATGTAACGGAGTTAGAATTTGCCAAAATAAGGGTTGGTGAGCAGATTGCCGCCGGCTTAGAATTAGGTATTACCAAGAAGGATAACTTTAACCTAGGAATTAGGGATGGCGATGTTGAAAATACTTTGGCCAATATTGAAAAAGTGGTTTTTCACATTAGGCAGTTTAAGCCAGAAATTATCATTACCCAAAATCCATTTGATCCCATAAACAAATTCTCCGATGATATATATTGGATAAATCACCGTGACCATAGGAATACTGCTTCAGTTGCTTTAGACGCTGTTTATCCTTTTTCTAGGGACCGCGGATTTTTCCCGGAGCATTTTTCAAAGCACAATCTTTTACCGCATACTGTTTCGGAACTTCTCTTTTCTGACTCTTACTCTTATCCTGATGTACTCTATTTTGATATAACCAAATATATTGATAAAAAGAAAGCCGCCCTTCTGCAGCATAAAAATGCTTTTTCTCCTGAATCGGTTGAAGATGAATTTTTGGCCGAAACGCGTCTTGCCCCGGGGAAAAACTTTGAGCGCCTCAGATACCGAAAAATCTAATATGCCCTTTGATCGACAAAAATATCTACAAGCAGTAAAGGGTCAGCTGGACTCAAATATTTTTAATCACTCCTTATCGGTTGAGGCCTGCATGGGTGGTGTATATGACTATTTGCAATCTCAGGGATCGTTGAGCAGCGATGAGCCTCAAAAAGAAGACTGGCAGTTGGCCGGTTTAATTCATGATATTGATTATTCCAAGGAATTTAAGGGAACGCATCCGCAAAAGACTAGAGAAGCTTTGGCGCAATACGATCTGGAAATATCGGATACCATCGAACAAATCATCAAGGCCCACGCACCGCAGATAACAAGCATACAGCCACAATCCAAAGCGCAATGGTCTTTATTCTGTTTGGATAGCTTAACGGGCTTGATCGTGGCAGTGGCCTTGGTTTATCCATCTAGGAAGCTGGCCGATGTTAAAGTTTCCTCGGTTCTAAAAAGATTTCTTAAGGAACCAAGATTTGCCGCCGGAACTCGTCGTGAGGAGGTAGCGATGTGCGGTAAGACGGAAGGCTTAAATATCCCATTGGAAAAATTTATTGAAATCTGCCTAAGCGCTATGCAAAAGATTGCCTTGGAAATTGGCCTTTAATGCTAAAAAATTATTTAATCCTTAAAAACCACAGCGTGCGATTTTAGAAATTCAGTCTTAAAAGTTTCCAAAAAGCCCAGACGGCCCAAAAGAGGCGGAACTTCGTTATTGTCAAAAAAAGCCAGCGGGATTTGCCTTTCCGATCCGTTGATTTTAACGGTGATTTTTTTCTTACAAAAGTAAATCGTTTGGTTTCCGCCAACACCAACTGTCGTATCCTTAAAACAGTCCTTTTCAAAAGAGACTCTAAGCTTTTCGGAAAAATGCCTCGGGATAATGGTGTAATCCGCTCCGGTATCAACAATCATCCAAATACTGACCCATTTTTCCGAAACTGGGGACTTGAAAACAACCTTAGCTATTGGCCGCAAAATACGACCATAGGGCGTGTTGCCGATATCCTCAAACTTGAAGCTCACATCCATAGGATTAAGGAATGGGCTTTAGGTAAATAGGCCACTTCGGGGATAACCTTTGGATACTTTTCCTCCAGTTTTTTCAAAATCCTAGCCGCGCCTTCTCCGGTTTTGGCGGTAAAGATTTTGCCGGCGGCTAAAATCACATGCTTGCCGCGGTAGTGCGGGTTTTTGAAGATATTCATCATAGAAATTCTTTTCTTCATACAATTATCCTAGCACCAAATCCTGATTAACAAAATCTTCAATCTTTTTAACAAACAACTCCGGTTCAAACAAACACCAGTCATGCCCGCCTTTGATTATCTCAAACTTAGTTCTTCAACCCGAAGGGTTGGGAATTCCCAACCCTTCGGGTTGATTATTTTTGGGTTGCTGATTATATTTTACGATAAATTACCGATAATTGATCGCGGTAATCCTCTTGCCACCCAAAAGTTGGCGCACCTTTTTCCTGCAATAGAAGATCCAAAAAAGTGCCGTTGTTAATCAAAAGATAATTGGTACCGTATTTTTTTAATTGTTCGTTCCAGCCAGGTTGGGCCTGGATGATTTCTAGATAGACTTGATAAGGACTTTGGCCGTTTTCGTCTTTCCATGCCGGCATGCGGCCATCAGCAAAAATTTTCATTTGCGGCAGTTGCCAAATCAAAAACCCGCCTTGTTCGTACATATTAAAAAGATTGCCGGTTTTGTCTTTTAATTTCTTGACCGCTTCGCAGGAAAGCCTCATTTGTCCGTCCTGGCAATAAATGGAGGGGTTAGTATCAAAGGTAACGGTTTGAGAAATTTGAAAGGCGAAAATCGGTAGTGCGAGGATAAGCGCAACTAATGTTGTGGCTTGGAGAATTTGTTTTGTCTTTTCAGTAATGTTAAACGATACCGATAATTCGGAGAGAAGCCAGAATGCTATGATATAATATAGTGATAGGTTGCGGCGGGCCAAAATCGCAAAACAGGCAAAAATTAAAAGCAGAGCAAGGCGAAAATCCAGCGCTATCTTCTTTATGGCTACAAGACTAATAATCGTAATGCCTATCGTTATTATTAAAACCACCTGCCACCAATCCGGCATTGTCCATTCGGCAATCATTTGACCTAAAGGACTTTGGAAATGCTGTAAAACCTCTTGATAAATTCGTAAGCCAAAAGGATTTATGAGGGTGGCCAGAGATGGAATCAGGAAAAAGGCGCTATAGTAGATTATGCTGTGCGTTTTATTTCGATCTAAATTATTTTTATCAAGGTAAACACGAACTACTTTCTCAATTATAAAACATATCAAAATCAAGGGACCCAAGAAAAAACTGGGATGGGAGTTAGACCAAAGAAGGAATAAGGCCGTCAGGACGGCAGTCTTTAAAGGTTCCACCTTTGAAAGGTTCAACCTTGATAAGGTTGAACCTTTAAGATTAAGAATAAAAAGCTCAATAAGTACAAACAAAAGTCCCAAAATCTGCGAACGATAGCCTAAGGAAAGGACGCTAAAGGAAAGAACGGATACTAAGGAAATCGCAATGACTCGCAAAAGATATGGTCCCCCAAGAATAGAGAAGAACAAAAGGAAAATTAATGCAAAAATAACCGACCCCAAAATTGAAACTCCAACAAAACCAAAATGGTCAAAAACTTTGGCTAAACTTATATCGTAAATAAAATTAGGATTAGCCCACTTGTAATTTGGCAAAAAATAGGCGTATTCATTTTGTAAACAGAGCTTGCCTTGAGTTATAAATTCCTCTCCGCAGCGATAATGCCAGCCAAAGTCAGTATCCTTAACCGGTAAAAAGAAAACCAGCAGGAGTAAAACCGCAAATGTTGCGTAAATTATTTTTTCCAGCATCCTAACTAATTCTAGCATATCTATTAAAAAACTTGGTATACGCTATAATCTTGATGTATAATAAAGGCAGCATAATGTTTAAAAGACTAAGGCAAAAGATAAAAACAGAATGGTCACCAAATCTCGCGTATGCCATTGGGCTTTTGACTACCGATGGGAATCTTTCTAAAGACGGAAGGCACATTGATTTAACATCTAAAGACAGAGAACAGCTGGAAAATTTTTTAAGATGCGTAGAACGGGAGGTAAAAATTTCTTTTAAATATTCTGGATCTGGCAGGCAATATCTAAGGGTTCAATTTAGTGATGTAAATTTTTACGAATTCCTGTTAAATATTGGCCTTAAACCCAACAAAACCATGACCATAGGAATTGTGCGAGTGCCATTAAAATATTTCTTTGACTTCTTACGAGGGCATCTTGATGGGGACGGATCATTTTTTTCTTACTTTGATCCAAGGTGGAAAACCAGTTATATGTTTTACACAAACTTCAGCTCTGCCAGTAAAACCCATATTAATTGGTTAAGGAAAACGCTTAAGAAACTGTTAAAAATAAAAGGTTATATCAGCAAAAGCATAAAATCTTCAGTTTATCAACTAAGATATGCCAAAAGAGAGTCTTTGCTTCTTTTGCCCAAGTTGTATTATAACGATAGGGTAGTTTGCTTATCCAGAAAGCGCTTGAAAATTCAAAAGGCATTGGGGATAATTAACAGGAAGTTGTAAGGGCGGGTGGTGTAATTGGTAAACACGCAGTCTTGAGGTGGCTGTGCTCGGAAGAGCGTGGAGGTTCAACTCCTCTCCCGCCCACCATGCAGTAGTGCCAAGCACACTGCATGGCCGTGAAGTGCTCCGCCTTTGGCGGATCTACTTCACGGCCACCCTGTTTCTACCGTTAGAAACATGAGTTATAATCAAGGACGATTAGCTCAGTGGCTAGGCGTCCCGCCGTTGGGGGTTGATAGCTCAAGGGCAGAGCGCTACATTTACACTGTAGAGGTTGAAGGTTCAAGTCCTTCTCGACCCACCAAGAAAACCAGGGCGGGAAGGTCAGAGGTTCAAGTCCTCTATCGTCCACCAGATTGAGATATATAATTCAAAATAGAGAAACGAGTATGGCCCTCCTTCACCAAAGTTTCGGAGGGCTAATTCCAGCATCAAAAAACACTATGCTTCGCTTGTGTTTTTTGGCTGTCATTGAGCCGAGTTAGCAAAGGTGGTCAATGCACGCGCCTGAAGAGCGCGCTATGGTGGTTCGACTCCACCACTCGGCACCATACCAAGTTAAAAATTAAAAATGAAAAATTAAAAATTCGTGTTTTGATATTCGTTTCAAAATCTCCTGTGATCTTTTCGCGGGAGATTTTTTTGTTGACAGTTGACAGATGCGTTATAATAAAAGCAATGGATAGCGAAAAACAAATACCAAGGGAGGCTATGATGGGAGATGTTGCAAAACCCGCTAAGCTGGGAAGAAACGAGATTATTGCTATGCTTGAGAAGGGAGATAGAAATTTTGATGGATTTGATCTGGTTGGAGTTGACGTAGGGCGGCTTAATCTCAGAGGGGCCACTTTCCGTGGTAGTGATGTGCGTAGCCTGAATATGAAGAGCACCGAAGCTCCCTCCGATGCCAGTGAAACTGATTGGACCAATGCTTTATTCCCTGACCAATACGGGGTGGATTTTGAGGCAGCCAATTTTGAGAAATCACTTTTTGCTTCCACAGGAAGGGAGCTATTAAATCTTTGCATGGTTAACGCCTCGCACGCTACATTTAGAGGAGCAACCTTCAAAAGATGTTACTTTGGCGGTGAGACAGGATACGGTTTTGAAAGCCGGTATACTAATCTTACTGATGTGCTAATTGAAGAATCAGACATGAGCCAGTTTGACCTTACGGATGCAGCTGTAGATGGAATTAGAATCGTGAATTGTCAGATTGAACGAATTTTGATTAAACCCGATCAGTTGGATAGAATCTTAAGAGGTTTAGAATTCACCGATCCAGAAAAAGCAACTGCGGTGGAAGCTCTTAAGCAAGCTGCAGGAGGCAAGAATATTAAGGAAATAACCGAAGCAACGCAGAAACTGGGTATTAGTTTCGGCGAATTTGATATCAGCGTATTGGGTCAATAATCCCTTTCAAAAATTAGTCTAAAGCCTTCCTAAGAAGAAGGCTTTTTGTATTAACATGTTATAATGGTTCCACGTCATGCGGACGTAGTTCAGTGGTAGAACGCCCCGATGAAAAATTTTTGTGGGAGTAGCTCAGTGGTAGAGCGTTTCCTTGCCAAGGAAAAGGCCGCGGGTTCAAGTCCCGTCTCCCACTCCAAAAATTTTTATTCGGGGAGGTCGCCCCGAGGACTCGGGGTCCGCCGCTCCAAAAATCCCCAAAACATATGAACAACTTTTTTAAAAAAGGTTCTTTTTTCGGCTTTAAGAAGGCAACGGCTAAA